>Ga0208277_1000192_pt1 | contig 36970 bp, 28 predicted proteins | sample ETNtaG_5_FD_185782 | JGI IMG/M metagenome (GOLD analysis project Ga0208277, IMG submission 185782) | Marine microbial and viral communities from oxygen minimum zone, Eastern Pacific Ocean - ETNP201406SV205 (SPAdes) (version 2) | ecosystem: Environmental > Aquatic > Marine > Oceanic ...
AGGGGTACAAGCTATTGTGATTGGCCCTGGACTTGGTAGAGGTGAAGAAACAATCCGAGCGGTCATTCGTTTGTTGTACATTGCAGCAGAGAGTAATATTCCAGTTGTAGTTGATGCAGATGCAATTGCAGCATTACCCAAGGGTTCGTGGCCAGCAAATCTTCGAGGAATTATGACCCCTCATACAAAGGAAGCCGAAGAATGGATAGGTTCTGAAATCGCCACAATCCGACCACATCTGAATGTTGAAAATGATCCTGAAGGGCGAGTTGTAATTGTGACAGGTTCTGTAGATCGCTTGCTTGGACCATTTGGTAGAGGTTGTTTGGCCACTGGTGGCCATCCAAGGATGGCAACAGGAGGAACAGGTGATTTGTTGGCAGGATTATGTGGAGGATTATTGGCACAAGGAATGGAGCCATGGCCGGCTGCCAGACTTGCTTGCGCTCTTTTACGAGAAGCAGGTATGGAAGCCGTAGTGTCCAAAGGGCCAGGACTTGTTGCGGGAGATGTCCCGGTACATATTGCTGAGACGTTAGCAAAGTGGATTTGAATATTCTATACCTCCCTTCCATTTAGTAATGGATAGTCATCGGAGACTATGGTCTTGAGTCCTAGAGGGTGGATTGCTGTTGGCGCATGGCTCTCTCTAATTCTAGTTCCATTTTTCCATTATTATTGGAAGCGTTGGGATAGACCAAGTAAGGCTGCTCTGGAAGAAATGGAAAGAAGAAAACGCGAACTTGAGGTTAAACGAGCGTTTGAGTTAGAAGATATGAAACTTCGAGCAGAAGAAGCCGCTCAAGCGAAAATGAAAATAGAACAAAGAAAGAGATCAGTCCCTCCACCAGTCGATTCAGAGGTTTTAGAAGATGCTTGGAGTCAATTGGGTGTAGAATCAAAAGACGAAAATCCATCTCTTTCTCCAAATGAAGTAGATATTCCAAAAATCGAAGAGATGTTAGGATCATTACCGGAAGTGGAAGAAGAATTCATCACTCCAGATACTGGTCCAGTAATGGTAGAACTTCCTCGAAATACACAAATTGATGAAGAACCTAAAGCCATTGAGGACGAAGTAGAACCAGCACCTGATTTGGAATCTTGGAATGAAACAGATTGGTGAATTGATGTCTTCTTATTCACTTGAACGTCTTATCCGTGAATCAATCAGGTTCACCATTGTGGGTGCGTTCAACACCTCAATCTGTTTTATTTTGTACAAGCTTTTTGTTTATCTAGATCCTTGGCCCGCTTACACTCTTGGTTTTGCTTTTTTCTTGTCTGAAGGATTGAGTTGTATTGTTGCACATTATCTTCATCGTCGAGTAACATTCCAATCATCAAGTCCATATGGCCGAAGCCTAACATTAACTTTGATTATTTATGCTACTTCAATCGCTATTGCAAGCTATTTCCACCATATGGTTGCTGATGTTTGGGATGGAGGAAATTTCGATCCGGTAATTGTTGAGCATGTTTCGTGGTTCTTCAACACCGCCTTGGTGGGTGTCATTGCCTTCCTTGCCCTTCGTTTCGTAGCGTTCCCGCCTAGTGATGACATACAAGATGAGAGCGAGTAATTACTCGTCGTCTTCACGAATTCCGCGCATCCAAGCTGCTGCTGCTAATCCACCAAGACCAACAATTGCACCGAATCCCGGTGTTTCTTCCATATCGTCGTCGCCACCAGTAATGGCTTCGGCTTCAGTTTGGTTTAGAATTGGGAACAATACACTGCTGTTGTAGTTTGAAGGCTTCTCAGTATCAGAGTTACAGTTTGCCTCTTGAGGGGGAGTTGTATCACTGTGGCAAGGATGAGTGTAATACATTCTGAATTCAGCAGGTTGACTAGAAAATGGCCATTGCCCTCCTTGTCCTTGTCCTGCCCAAGTTACTTTGATTCCAGGGTTATCATCAGTACGGTTCCACGGAACTAAATCAGGAGTAACAGGGATATCCCAATCAATCATGATTCCATCACCTTCACCTGCATTGAATTCTTGTGTAATTGCTGCGACAGAACCTCGCATGAGACTGACATTGAGATTTTCGCATTGTCCTTGGCAATTCGCATCTCCAGTGATATCAAAGACAAGATGAACACGGATAACTTCCCCTTCTTTCAGAAGTATATTCTCATTTAGGATTGGATCCATTCTACAATGCCAGTCAATCTGAACAACGCTACTTCCTGAACCAGTCTTTTCACCATAGCCATTATTGGAATTATCTGCATCAGTGTTGTTGAAATGTCCCCAGCATGGTTCTGCATTTGGCCTTCCAAAAACATGGAATGTATTGTTTTCAGCAGTAGGCTGTTCGGCATTCGGGGCAGCCTGCATCATTGTCACATCGCCACCAGCAGTAACTGTGGATGATGTAACCATAAGCAAGGCTAGGCAAAGCGCAAGTGGAACGAGAGTCGTTCGACGCATGGTATTACGTAAACCCCGTTTGGTTTGAGACTTTCTTTTATTTGTTAGTCAAACCGTTGAAATCCAAATCGACTTCCGCTTTCTCCACGTCTAGCGATATTAAGTGCTTCACCCAACATATCTGCTGAAACATTCGCTTGTTTCAGATGTTCTGAACCAACTCCAGTAATGATTGCCATAATCTTGATTGTGTCACCGAAGGCAGGATCTTGCCTTGCTCCAAAGATGACATGTGCATCGCCTGAAAGCCGACTTGTCATGAGATCACAGACTTGATTTGCTTGTTCTAGTGTCATGTATGGTCCACCAGTAACATGAATTAGAGCTCCTGTTGCACCTTCAATATCAATATCCAATAATGGATGGTTGAGTGATTCATGGACTACTTCTTCCGGTCCACGATCGCTTTCTCCATAGAGCATCATTGTGACTCCACCATTCTTCATTATGGTCCGAACATCAGCAAAGTCAAGATTGATTAGACTTGGAAGTGTTATGGTTTCGACAATACCTTTCACAATCTCTGCAATCAATTGGTCCATGATACTGAATGCTTCATCTAGAGGTAGATTTGGAACATAATGTAGAAGTCTGTTGTTATCCAAGACAAGAACAGCATCAGCTTCATTTCGTAGATTTGCTAGTCCCTCAAGAGCCCTTTGCATCCTTTGTCTTCGTTCTACAGCAAATGGAGTGGTAACGATTGCAACGACTAATGCTCCCGCTCTCTTTGCTTCCTCAGCGACTACAGGAGCAATTCCCGTTCCAGTACCTCCACCCAGTCCTGCGGTGATGAACACAAGATCGGCTCCTTGAACGATTTTGCTGATTACATCCCTACCTGCTTCTGCACATCTTCGCCCAGTTTCTGGCATTCCACCAGCTCCAAGTCCTCTAGTGATATGACGTCCAACAAGTAATTTTTGCATTGCACGAGTATGATCAAGATGTTGCTTGTCAGTATTGATTGCAATTGTTACTGCACCTTCAACACCAAGATGAACAATACGATTCATTGTATTGTTACCTGAACCTCCACACCCACAAATCAAAATCCGAGGATTTGGAACACCAAAACCTGCTAATTCTTCATCAATAAGTGCAGTAGGAAGGGGGGAACCGACACCAATTCCCATATCTTCTTTGATAGCATCGATGACATCACCAAAAGGTGCATTAGCAGTAGTATCCATGTTCGATTCCCATCCGGAGAACCCAGTCTCCGGAATGAGTTACGACTTGGAACCCTACTTGAAGGTGGGGGGTTCAAACCAAGCAAAAAGTTAGTTTTTCAAGCAGTTTAATTTCATCCATTTTGTCGGAAACGGATATGAAGGCGGGCCGACTCGCATCGACTACCGCGCTTAGCTCAGTTGGCTAGAGCACCTGACTGTAGACGAACACCACGGCAACAGGCAGCCATCAGGGGGTCCCCGGTTCAAGTCCGGGAGCGCGGACCAACGATTGGTTCATATACGGCCGAGTTCAAGTGTAAGTTGCATGATGGTTTAACCCTAGATTTTCGATGTTGCTGAACCTTCACGGTGCGCAGCATCGTGTCGTAAAATCTAGGTGAAAATATGCGAAGAAATGAGTATACCGTGATCTACCGTTGTCAGGCAGAGATTGGTCGAAATAGAACGAAATGCGACAGAATTTGGGTAATCTACCCAGGGTACCTGAATAGGAACCCTGTGGGAAGAAGACCCGGACATTGTCTTTGTGGGAGTCGTTTTCCAAACCATCTCCACTGATTAAGTAGGTCATCTTGATTATATCCTCGGGTGAGGATTTTCCGAGTGTTCAGCCGTCAGGCAATCGACCAATTGATTGACCTCTTCTTCTATCGAACAACATGAATGAGTCCGTGAATGTCCTAGGGGGTCCCCTCGCCACTTGTAGTACTGAACCAATGACTGGCTGGTTCCGTGATGGATGTTGTAATACAGATGACTCTGATAGAGGGTCTCACACGATATGTGTCACAGTAGATGAGGCCTTCTTGACATTTAGTGCGAATGCTGGAAATGATCTTTCAACACCAAGGCCCGAGTTTCGTTTCCTAGGGTTGAGCCCAGGTGATCGTTGGTGCCTATGTGCTGCACGATGGAAACAAGCGTGGGAGGAAGGCTGTGCACCACCCGTAGACCTTGAAGCGACACATATTCGAGCGTTGGAGATAGTTGACCTCGAGATTCTGGAACTACATTCCCAATGATGTGATATTCTTGATGCCCACTGAAGAATGGACATTTTCTCGTAATGGGTACTCAATTCGAAATCGTACAGTTCTTGCAGCATTAACAAATAAGCAATCTAACGAGGATGGAACATTATCTGATGAGGAAATTACCTTTCTTCTTCGAAGAGCTGAAGGTGGTTTTGGAATTGTTACAACTGCAGCATCCCATGTCATGGAAAATGGACAGGGTTGGACTGGAGAGATGGGAGTTTGGGGTGACCACCAAATTCCTGGTTTGACTAGATTAGCAGATGGACTTAGAGATTATGGGGCCTTGAGTCTTGTTCAGATTTTTCATGGAGGAATGAGAGCTCCTGCTGAAATCATTGGTACAACTCCAATTTCTGCAAGCATCAACGATGAGATGAGTGGAAATGAACCAGCACGCGAAATGACTGCAGAAGAGGTTGAAGATGCCATTGGGGCATTTGCTGCTGCTGCTGAGAGATGTGAAAGAGCAGGGATAGATGGTGTTGAGATTCATGGTGCCCACGGCTATCTCATTGCACAGTTCCTTGGAACAATTACCAATCGTAGAGAAGATAAATGGGGTGGCGATTTAACAGGAAGATTCCGATTCTTAATGAGAATAATTGATGCTATCCGTGAACGTACTAGTCCTTCATTTGTTGTGGTTGTTAGAATATCTCCAGAGATTGAAACACTTGGAATTAAGATAGATGATAGTCTTGAATTGGCTAAACGTTTGTCGAAGAAAGATATCGATGCTTTACATATTTCATGTTGGGATGTTTTCAAAGGATCAGAAGGAGAACCTGATGATTCAAGGACCCTTACTCGTCGATTTAGAGAAGCAATCCCGGATGATTTTCCATTAATTTCGACAGGAAGTATTTGGACGGCAGAGGACGCCAGATTCGTGATGGAAGAAGGTGCTGATTTGGTAGGAGTTGGTCGTGTTGGAATTGCCCATCCAGATTGGCCTTTCGGCCTCAAAGATTCGGAATATTCTCCAGCACCTCCTCCTTTCACAACTCAACATCTTGATTCTGTTTCTTTGAGTCCAATCTTTGTTGAATATATGCATCGTTACCGAGGATTTGTTGTTGGGGGACGCCCTCTTGATGATTGAAATCAAGGGCTAACTAGCCATTTTGCTAACTGTCTATAATCCAATTCAGCATCCATTTCAATTTCTAAGTCATTGAATAATTCAAAGACTTCGGATTGATCGATAGGTTGATCCCCCATTTCAGTAAGTATTCGAAACAGCTCAGTTGCTGAAATAGTTCCAGTTTCTTGAGTATCGAATACGCGGAATGCCTGAAGTAATTCTTCTTCAGATTCCGTAATTGCATCTGCAAATTCCATTACTTCCTTATTTTCCTCGGTAATCACTCTAACTCGAGAAAGTGGAACATTATCTTCTGTATCACCGTCATCATAGTCTACTCGAATTGTATGGTCCGGATGAATTGATGCAACGTGTGCAGGGAAATAGTATCCATGAGCTTTCCAATTGACGAAAACACGATCACCAACACTGAGATTTGGTGCAAGATAAATTCTAGATTGTTCTACTCTTAATTCAGCATCTCCATCATCATATTGGATATCATATGTTCCATTTGGATTTACATCTGCAATAGTGCCAAAGTATAGTGGACCAGCATTTTTCCAATTCGCGAGAACTCTATTTCCAATTGTGAATAGAGGTTGAGAAGGTCTGATGCATCCAGGAGCGTCTCCAATTGTTACTGCATATTTTGTTTCTGTCCTGCTACTTTTTGGGACTGAAACTACATATGTTCCATTTTCGTTTACTTCCATAACAGTACAATTATCCAACCATCGTTCGTTTGTTGGACTGTAATAGTCAACAGAATCCCCAACACTTAGGCGTTGAATCTCTGGGGAGACAAGTTCTACTGGAATTTGTTGAGTAGGCTCATTTGATACTACTCCAAGCTTGTCTAAAGCCATGATTACTGCATTGGTAACTGCCTCTACATCGTTATTGATTACAGTATGATGTATATCTCCCGACATTGCAGAGTCTTGGAATTGGAGAGGTCCAGAAGAGTCAGATTCTCCTCCTCCAATTTCTTGAGATTCACCACAAAATGGACATAATTTCCATTCACGTTGAACTTCCTTCCCACACTCTCTACAGAATGGCATGATGTGTCGTAATTGTCTTTCATAATTAGTCTAATGTATTGTGTATTGAATTGTTGGGGCCCCCATCAAAGGTTTCATACCCTTCCATGTAAGTAGTTAATTCATGGAGCCGACAACCCTCGCTCTCCCTGTTCTAATTAATGGCGTACGTGCATTAGCCACCGCATATGATGGATATGAAAAGGGTAAATTTCTGAAATCAGATAAAGCGGTTCGGCAAGAAATTCGTAGAAGAACAGATATGATGCGCGGTCATTTAGAAAGGATACAATCTCGAGCGCATCAAGATGGAGATCGCACTCTAAGAAATGAATGCGAAGAGGTATTAGTTACATTACAGGGCATATCTGATGATGCGCAAATGGCAGTCACTGGTTCCCCTACTTCTATCCATGATGGAGCAGGAAAACTTAGTAGAAAGGGCCAGAAAAAAATCGTAGAGCATGATTTGAAAACTCTCAACATGATGGTGGATTGTACTCGATTGATTAATGCAATATTATCTCCTGGTGAAGTTGATATCGAAGGTGAGATTTCGATAAATATGATTCATGATAAACTTGCGCGAGTAAGAAATCATTTTCTTGAAAGAAACATGTATATTGATGGATTAGTGAAGAGGTGAAAGAATGAGTGAAAAAAGCTACAAATGGAGAAATAACCCTGCGGTGATTGCCAAATATGTTCATGATCGAGATGTTCCAAAGGGTGCTGAAGTTACGCTAAAGCCCAATGAAGCATGTGTAGTGGTTGAGGATGGGAGAATTTCTGGAATTGCAACTCAGAAACATATGGAGGTTAATCCAGAAGCAGGCCTTCTTTCGAAGATGTTCGGTCGAGGCAATCCAAAACGAACATTTCTTTTCGTCTTCCTTGGTCCACATGAGTTGATTTTACGTTTAGATGGAATGACCTCGGATGGCCGTTCTGCTTCCGGATTCATGGTTATGAGGGTAATTTTTTCTAGAGAATCTGCTTCAAGATTACTTCAACTCCCAGCAAAAGGAAACATGGAAATTACTGCTGCAACATTGGTTGAAATTCTAGAGCCTGAAGTTAATGCCCGATTAAAACCGGTAATTCATCAACTAACTGAAGATCAATTGAGAAATGTAGATGCAACATCTGATTTGATGATGGAAGTTCGTACAGGAATGCGTTCAACATTTGAGTCATTAGGTGTTCAACTTCAAATCTCATTTGTTAATTGGAATACCACTGAGGCTGAGAAGGTATTGAAGATGAGAGCTGACCTTTCAGCAATGGCAGATCGTAATGCGATTATGGAAGAACAACAGATAATGGAGATGGAGAAAATCTTGGCTGCAAATCTCCGTGCAGCAGAATTAGAAGCAAGGTCCAGAATGTCCTCTCTGGCGGCCGAAGAGCGTGCTAAATCAGAAGTCGATCTTGCCGCTCTAAGGGCAGAAGGAGATTTAGATTTAGAACGTTGGAATCAGTCTGCAAAACTATATTCTGAAAGAGAAGAACTTCGAAGAGACCAAGAAATGGCTGACGCCAATCATCAAGTCAATCTTGCAGAACGTGAAGCTGAAAGACAACGTATTCTTCAAGAAAATGAACTTCAAACTGAAGAAAGAAAGCAAAAAAGTGCTATGGAAATGTTTGACCAGGTTCAAGCAAGGAAGAAAGAACGAATGGCTATGGAAGCAGATAGAGAACAAAATCGAATCGATGCAGCATCGAAAGGGTCCGAATCAATTATTGCTACCTTGACAGAGATTGCTCAATCCTCCAAGGATCCTCAAGTAGCTATGGAAGCATTAAGGCAATTATCTGAGATTCGTAAAGCCGATGTAGATGCTGCCAAAGATGCGTATATTGAAGATTAAATTCTTTCTAAATCTTGCAAAAACCTATCTATTCTATCTTGCGATCTTTGTGAGAGACCATGTACAATTGTTTCATCGGCCGATGAATCATTCTCGTCCTCATCTTCATCTATAAAATTACAAAAATCAGCAGGAAAATCAAAATCTTCTTCTAACCAAATTTCATCTTCTTCATCAACAACCGGAAAAGGGCCTCCGAATCTAATTTTATTTCTTCTTTCTTCTATGGCGTCCCACCATTCTTTCTGAGTTGGAGAAAATGAAATAGAGTCTCTTAGTGAAATACAATCTTCAAGAGTTTCAATTTCTTCAGCAGCATTAACATCGTTTGTTAGAGTCATAGCATATGTGAATACCAAATCTCCAATAGGAATTTCCACAGATTCATCTGCTAAATCGATACACGGAGTCAAAAAAGCCTCATCTTTCCAATTCAATGCTGCATCTTTTGATCTATAACATTCTACACCCATTTTGAACGGGTTTTCATAAGTAAATCGATAACCTAATCCTGATACTCCTTCCACAATAAATTCATTTTTATCAATTTCAACAAATCCTAGACCTTCTGTAGTAATTGTTCTTAACAATTCTAATGATTTTTTAATGGCAGGATTCATGTTTATTTGGAACACTGCTCTACATGTTTGACAAATTTGGTCATTTGTCGAATTAGTCAATAAATGAAATGAAAGTTTGCACAACGCACATGTGTTTTTGCCATACTCATTATCGGACATGTCGAATTATGAAATTGACCTCATATAATACCTATAATTCATGTTAGAATTTTCTTTACCTAATCCGAACGGTCTTATATGGGGGGTATCTCGCCGAGATGCTTAGAGGGGTTCGTATGGGTAAGTCAGCATACCATCATGTCCGTGAGGCGTGGAAGCGCCCCAAGTCCTCTATGTCTACTCATCATCGTAGAGATAGGCAGGCACAATGGAGACGTGAGCCGGTTTTCCAACGTATCGCAAAGCCTACTCGTATTGATGCGGCTCGTCGAATGGGATACAAAGCCAAGCAAGGTGTTGTGATGATTCGAACTCGAGTTCGCCGAGGGGGTCTCCGCAAGGGTAAGATTCACATGAAGAGAAAACCTTCCAAGGCAGGTATTCGAAAAATTACTATGGCTAAGTCCACTCAAAGAATCGCAGAAGAGCGTGTTTCTCGCCGCTATCCAAATCTTGAAGTTTTGAATTCATACTGGGTAGGAGAAGATGGAAAAAACAAGTTCTTTGAAGTGATTTGTGTTGATCCCGCACATCCTGTAATCAAGGCAGACAAACATCTCAGTCCAATGACTAATTCGAGTAATCGAGGTCGTGCTCATCGTGGAAAGACCAGCGCTGGAAAGCGAGGTCGTGGATTGCATAACAAGGGCAAAGGAGCTGAAAAGTTACGCCCTAGTCTCGCTGCTAACAAAAATCGTGGCAAGTGATTTTTCATCTGAATTATTCGGAGAAGGTTCAATGCCCACCGTGTATGCTGGGGCTACATGGCAGACATGCGTGCCGATGCACTTCGCTCTCGCCCAGTCATTTTGCCGGATGGTAGAGTTTTAGGAATGGTTCATGATGCAATTGTTGATGTAGAATCAACATCAATCACTCACCTTTTCGTGACTAGCCCACCTCATCAAATTGTGGAAGATAGTATTCATATTGCAATTCCTTGGCGTTGGGTTCGTTCAATTGGAGATGTGGTTGTTCTTCGTTGGTTCCCTCAAACGCCTATTCCAAAATCACGGTAAATTGGGAGGTTTCATTTGTATGTGTCCAAGGTGCATGACATGATTTCTCTCCACGTGCTTGGTACATCATCGGCTAAGCCAACCAAGGATAGGAGTGTCTCTGGCTCATTTTTGAATGGACCTACCGGTTCAGTATTGATTGATTGTGGAGAAGGAATGCAACAACGAATTGCAGAACATGATCGATGGTTACGTTCCATAGGGTCTAATGAACGAACAAAATTGTCAAAAATTAAAGCGATTTATCTTACACATGCTCACTTAGATCATTGTTGGGGAGTTTTACCCATGTTACATTCAATGGATAAAGATGGACGTAAATCAAAGCTTGAAATTCATGGTCCAACATCAACTGCAGCATTGAATTGGATTAAAGATAGACCGGGGGAAGTTCCTGATTCTGACTCTGGAATCTATGCTGGTGATTTAGCAATTCAATTTGATTGGTGGGAGAAGCATGGAGGCAAAAATGGAGCATTTCAATTTGAAGTTGAATGGATTCTTTATCCAGTAGATCAAATCGATACATCAGGAATTATTATCTCCAATAAAGAAGGTATGTGCGTGCAAGCATATGTGACAAATCATCTAGACCTTCCATCATTTGCTTATCTGTTTTCAACCCCTGAGTTGCCTGGTAAATTTGACCGTTCTGCAGCTATTGCGGATGGTCACAATGAAGAATCAATCCGAGAAATCGCCTTAGATTCTTCAAAATACAGAGGGCCAAAGAGGCCTTCTAGATCGATTTTAATTTCTGGAGATACCACTCCAGATGTTCCATCATTTGTTGAATTGAAAACCTCAATAGATGTATTGATTCATGAGTCAACATTTGATGACTCTCTGCAGAGTAAAGCTGCATCTTATGGACATAGTACAGCAAGAGACGCAGCCTCACTCGCATCACATATTGGTGCAAATTTCCTTGGATTAACTCATTTTTCATCTAGATTTCAAGATGTCTCACATTTGGAAGATGAGGCTAAATCTGTTTTCGATCAATCTCATGCATTGAATGATGGTGATAGGATATCTATTGGTTTAGATGGTTTAATTCATCTTGAAAGAAAAGGTGATGAAGAATGGGTTTCAATCAAACAGTTATTGAAATCTTGATGCTAATAGTGGATTAATTCAAGTTGGAAGAGGATGGTTTCACTATATGCGAAGGGCAATTGCACTAACCGCGTTTCTGATTCTTAGCCTTGCAATACCTAGTGTTAATGCCACTGAATCTAGAGAAACAGATTGTGTTTCAGGTTCACTTTCTTGGTCCCTACAAGATCAAGAATGTGCAGTTTTCACCCTAGGTAGTATTGTACCTGGCGATGTTCATTCCATTCAGTTCCAGACAGATAACGAAGTTGATGTTTTGATTTTCTCGCAAGCAGGATTTGCTGTATATTCCAATGACCAATCATACAGGTCTGCCAATGTTTGGGATGAGCAAGGAACTCTTGAATCTTTGAATGGTACAGCCGAATGGAGATGGACTGCACCTGTGGATAAATCTCAAACGAATTGGTATCTTGTTATCGATAATTTAGATCACCCTCAAGATGATGATCAAGGTGCTAGTGGTGGTTATTCTGCCTCAGGGAGTATTACAATAGAATCAGCCACAGTTCGTTCCTGGACTCTTCATGATTCGTTGTGGTCAATGAATGCTGGAGAAGGAAAAAATATCGCAGGACCTTTTAGCTTTAGAGAAGGAACTCAAGTATTAATTGAGGCTTTAGAAATAGATGGTTCTCCTGATATTTTCTTTATGACAAATCAACAAAAAGACCTCTATTTACAGGATTATTCCAATGATTTCAGAATTTCAGATACAGATATTCTATCAATATCTTCTTCCTCATCCCGTTCTTGGTTGGTTCCTGCAGTTCATGCTGATCAAGAATTGTATCTTATGGCAGATAATACCGCATCTCCAACAGGTGGAGGTAGTGGTTCAAATCCAGCCAGATTGGGAATTGTACTATCGATTCTACCCATTTTAGATGCTGAAATTTCAAGTCCTGATAATCTTCTTCAAGTTGATGTTGGCCAGATAATTTCACTTTCTACTTCGTCTACACCCAATGATTGGAATCAAATAGATCCTGATGGTTTTTCTTGGACATTTCCTGAAGGAGATTGTAGTACCTCTACTACTGGAAACTCTGTGTCATTATGTTGGACAACTGAAGGTCAAAGAACCGTTGAAGTAATTGTTTCTTCAACAGATGGCAGGACAGATAATGAAACAGTTACAGTTATTGTTATCGATAGTACTCCTCCGTCATCTCAGATTCTTGTAAGTGGAGAAATCGTAAGAGGTGTGGGTGAATCGTTTACACTTTCAGGTCAATCTTCGGATAATGGAGGAATTGCAAAAGAAGAATGGTTGGTAGATGGAGTCAGCATTCAAACACAAAATCAATCGAGTACTTCTTTCACTTATTCTTTTGATTTACCCGAAGATATTGGTAATCACACCATCACGTATCTTGTTTTTGATTTATCCGGATTATCATCTGAATCAAATATTACTGTTCAAGTTTCAGACACTACAGCCCCCGTAACCTCACCAATAACTGGCAATGAGATAGTAAATCCCGGAGAATCAATTTCATTCAGTATTAGTGCAAGTGATCCTGAATCTTCGACCTTAACCTATGAATGGGATATTGATGGTTCAGTTGATTCAGATTCAAATGGTATTTCTGATGATGATGTTGATTTTACAGGTTCAACCATTACAATAACTTACGAAACCGGAGGCAGTCGATTTGTTTCATGTGTGGTGACAAATGAAGCGGGTTCAACTTCAATTGAAAGTTTCACAATCACAGTTTTGAATCCTCAAACAGAAGATACATCCGGTTCAACATCTTTTGCTATGATTGCAATCATCGTACTTGTATCCATCCTTATTCTATTTGCAGGAGGTGCATTTGCTTGGCAACGTTCTACTGCTCGTAGGGTCGCTGAAATAATTGCTGAACAGGAAGCGGAAAAATCAGAAGAAGTTGCGCCCCCATCTGTTGAAGAGCAATCTCAGATGTTTTCTAGTAGGAGATCAAATGATTTCGAATCCATTGCTGGGATGTCGTCATCTGATATTCCAAGAAGCTCTTCTAATCAATCTAGTGAGGTACTAAATGACTTATTCTCTGAAGAAGAACCAGATTTGCCGGAAGAAGAACCGATTTCGATTCAAAGAGATGAAGTAAAAACACCGTCTTCATCACCATCTTCATTAGGAATTGAAATTCCAAGCATGGAAACATCGACATTTGTTGAAGAACCAATTAAAGAACAGGCTAAAACGATTGAATCATCTTGTTCATCTTGCAATGAATCATTCGAAGTGGATCTTCCTCCAGGAGTTTCTTCAGGTAAAACAGCATGTCCACATTGTGGCTCAATTGAATTTGTTCAACGATGAGACTATTTTGAACATTAACAGCAATATGCTAAAGGTGAGTTCGTAGAGGTCAATAACAATGCATCCAGAGTCGGCTCGCAACCGTGGGAGAATAAGCATCTCCCTAATTCTCTTGATGTTGATGAGTGTTTGGCTTCCAGTACCTGTTGCAAATGCGGCGATACAAATCGATAATCGTGACTTAGGAGTGTTAACAGATTTACATGAAGCATTAGATATCAGGGGTGATTTGTTAGGAGATGATGGTGAATCAGCATCTGCGGAATCAGCTATGGCTTCAGTTGATGCTGCGATTCGTCCTTCTGGTGCTTATGATTCACTTGCATTGACTGATAATCCTATGTCAGATGCAAGTTTCAAGCAAATTGACATTCAACCAGTAGATCACCCTGATCCGTTTGATATTATTTTAGATCCTGCAAATGCGCCCCCAGGTGCAACTGATAGTATTCTCAATACGTTGATTAATATTACAGATTATGTGATTTGGACACATTATGAAGCAAATGATGGAAGAGTGGTAGACAAATTTGAAGTTGTGGATTTCTCTGCATCTCTTACATCTCTATTATTCTCCCCGGAGCCATTTGAGCATGAAATTGATATTGACGATTTTCTTGATGATGGCAGCACTCCAACTTTGATAGATACAAATGGTGATGGAATTCCAGACAGTCCAAATGATCCTGGAGATTGTGGATATGATGTTTCAGTCGGATTAACTGTCTCTATCGATCCTAATGATGGGGCTGGAGTTGAAGGAACCACAATGTGGTTGGAGCCAACAGTAGAGTTTTCAGTTGAGATGTTCGATGGGCAAGTCGATTTGTTTGATGCAGGCTGTTCAGATACGCCTTCTTCAGACAGTAATGATTTTGTTTGGAATAATATGGGGGAACTACGAGTTTCTCTTTTCAAACAGTTTACATTTTCTGAATCATTGTTTTTTGGATCAGCAGGGCCAAGTTACATTTGGATTATTGATACATTGCACACTATTCCTCCAGAGGCCACATCTTTGGAAGTAGGTTTAGAGCGAATATGGTTGGATATTGCTGATACTGCTCTTAGTGGAATCAATGGTTTGTCATTGGGACTTCTTGTTTCCCTAACAGGATTAGATTTGTCCGGAATTCAATTGGTTTCGATTTCATCACCCTATGCAATTCATTTAGAGACATTAGGAAGCACTGCATGTCCATCTAGCTATAACCCTTCAACAGATGCTAGTGATGATCCCACCGAACATGGTTGTGGAATTTTAGCTGGTTTTGGGTACATTCACCTTAGTGAACCAGTCGACGGCATACGTTCATTGATTGAATTAGCATACATCGAATTTAGTGCTCATCCGAGGGGTCTCGATGATCGAATTCCAAGTGAAGTTGATTTGGTAATTCGTTCAGATTCTGTCCTCTCAACTACAGTTGCAGATGTTGGTGAAGGATCATTGACATCAATAGAATATTTTTCTGACCGTAGAGCAGATATTCATGTCCATTTCCATGAAGATCGTAGAAACAAAGCCCCATCCCAATTAGGAGAAAGTTTTGGAAATGTAACAGAAAGTTCTGGTTGGCTTAGAGGGATGCCTCAAGGTAGCATGAATCAATTGGAAATAAATCGAATATTCACAATGCTTGGATCAAACAAAGCACCTGAACTTCCTGGACAAATTCCTAGCCGATTAGGTTTGATTATTGCTTTGAAGAATTTTTCTAAAGATACAACTCAGAATGAGAATGACCCCTCTTTACCGGTTAATCCAGCAGATGCTCCACAATCTCTTGTTTTGATTCGTTCAGTTCAATCTGTAGATGAAATTGATTATGGTTCTTGGTTTCTAAGAGAAGGAGCTGAAGAAGACCGTAGACAAATCAGAACTAAAATGCAAGACCTTCCTACTGCTTTGGTACTTTATGGTTCATTTTCCATAAGTAATGGAGATGATGGTACCAATGTATCACTCGATAGTGGAGAAAATTTAGATTTCTTTTCAAGAATTCTTGATACTACAATTTTGAATTTAGTTGATATTTTCATCGGAATCGGCGGGGCATTAAATGCAGTACCTGAGGCCTTAGGAGATGCACTTAGTGGAGGAATGACTTCAGGTTCAGGGCTTTCCGGTTCAGATTTTCACTTACAAATGTTTGATGATATTAGTGTGAACCGAATTCCAATGGTTTTGGGCCTTATTGAGATGGATTTAGGGACCTCTGATCACCCAACATTGACTGAAGATCACATTTTACTTTCCGAAGATCAAGATTTAGATTTAGTCCAAGGTAGATCGGGAGCACGAGAACCTCTGATGCCAATAGCACTTAGTGTTCGTTTGAGAGGATTCAGTGCAGCAGATCTTACTGATGATAGTTCATTAGATCAACAAGTAATTGGGCTAAAGACTATTCAAAATGAGTCATTACGTGTAGGTTTTGTTTCTCATTCTGCTGGTACGATAGAAAATTCTTCTATGCATTTAGTAAGTGTTAGTTCGATTCCGGATTCAATAGAAATCACAGTTTTACCTGGACGCATGGCTTGGTCATCTAGTGCAGAAATTGATGAGATTACATATATCGGAAAGGATGGAAATCATGTTCAAGCAGTAAGGATGCGTGGGATTCCAACTAGTTTTGACATGGAGGTTTCTGATTCATTTTCTTGGAATGCCTCATCTCCTATGTCTAGTGTTGAGATTCAGATTTCCAATCATTCCATTCCAAGTACAATGGATGGAGATCATTTCCTCTACCATCATGACGGTCCGACTAACACTGCGTATATGTCTGCTAGAATGACAAATCTTTCTCGAGCTGCATATCTCATCGCAGACACAGATTCTGATCCAGAAAGTCTTGATCGAATTGAGTTGCATATAGATGGATCATTGCCTTTCAGATCATCCATCCAACATATTCCTGCTTTAGGGTCTCCAGATACTAGAGGATTGCATGTCCGTGCTTTATTCAATCCGATGCCAGGGGTAATCGGGTTGGATGTCCCTAGATCAGATAATCTTGGAGGACCCGAAATAATCATCCCTGAGTTCAATACATCCCAAGGCCTTCAAGGTCTAGCATCATTCATGGATGGAATGGCCGAATTAGGAGGGAGTATGAATCGTCTTCTTGCTGATTTAACAGAGACAGTTACAGGAAAGGCAGGTGAAACAACAACATCTGATTTATCTCTTGGTTTCGAACTGGATGCAGACCGTCATTTCGATCTTACTGTTGATGCTCGACAAGGTAGTCTCGATATTTCTCCTCCTACTTGGAGGCATGGGATTTCCATGACTGCATTGGAAAGAGATGACGAGCAAGCATTTCATGTTAGAACATGGCTCCCTGGACTTTCTCCAGACGTCAAGACTGCGATTTCATTTACTAATGAATCAGGGCTTGAGATTTGGGATATTAAAGTAGAAATGTCTGATTGGATTCCTGCTCGAGAGGAATTTATTGTTGAAATAAAAGGATTCGATGGGCAAGATTTAGATTTAGCACTAATCGGATTCGTGCCGGATCAATCGACCGAAGTTTCAGTGGAAACATCATTTAGCACCCGGAATTTGGGTGCAGTAAGTGAAGTTACTACTTCTACAAACTACCAATTATCACAGAGACTCGATTATGTGATTGCATCAATATTGAATAGAGATTTAGGAACTAAGTCTCAATTATTTGTTTCAGATATTCCCGGAGAGATCGATCTTTATGCTTCTATTGGTGAATCAATTTCGGTCTCTCTTTCGGTTCCTGAATCTGAAAGAATTCAAGGAGATTCAGTAAAATCGGTGATGCTTCAACAATTGCAATGGTCTGCAGGAGAATGGTGGCCAGCAACTATATTTTTGACAGATGTTCCTGGAGAAATTGATCTCACTACTGATCCAGCAACTGTATTTGATATCACTCGACCTACTTCTTTCCAAGGGATTCCTGAATTTGATTTCAGTGCATCATCTGCAGGTATGGATTTGTACATGGAAATTACAGGGAGAGCAATCAATACACGTGGTGATACAGTATTGTTGGCAGAGGATTTGATGGATAGAATGACTGTAACATTGGACGATGAATACAATTTAGCAATTCGATCTAGTGGAGTTGGAATTCGAAGTTTGTATATGCGGCAAAGTAATGTTCCAATCCAACCAGGTATTGTTCTTGAACAAATGGAAGCGATGGGAGAGAATTTGAAATCTGCCACAATTTCATTGAGTTATATTGGTAAGGCATATCCTATATTCAAAATTGATGATGTTCAGGGTGGACGAATTCTTTTGTCTTCTAGAGCGTCTGTAGATTTCATGGGAATAAAGTGGGATGGACGGGCTGTATTGATTGATGCTCAACAAACATCTGGTATACCTACAGGTACATCTGTTGGAGTAAATGGTATAGCATCCGACCTATCTTTACTGAATGTGATGCCCGGCTTTGACGGTTCTACAACCCATTACATGGTTCCTGAACCGATGTCTACTGGAATAGTTACATTGTGTGCTACTTTTTTGGGAGGTGATTAATTGGTCTTGGATAATTTAGATGATCTTGAGGAAGATCTCGATGATCTTACTATCGACATTGGCGGTCGTCAGGTTGCACTTGAAGATGTAGAACGTGCTTATGGTGCTCTTGCTCAAGCTAAGGATATTGCATCCATTGTTACTCCTGGAAAGGTGATTGTAGCAACAGGCTTAGTTCTACTTTTGTTGGTTAGTTCATTCGGAGTTTGGCATTGGATGATACCTCGAGATGAAATCGTAATAGATACGGTGTATATGCAAGGAGGACCAGGTCATGTGGTTTTATCCCAAGTACACAACCATGGCAGCCGAGAAGTGACTGATTTACAAGTTGAATTAGAGTTTAGAGATATGGACGACGGTCTTCTTGGTTCTACTACGTTTGACACGTCAAGTTTACCAGGTCATGTTTCAGTTGCAGGAGACGATCTAGAATTGACAATTTCAGGTGCTTCTGTTTGGGAGAATTACAGTATTTCTATACATTTGAGTTATACAAATCACAGGGGAGAACCTGTGGATAAAACTTGGTTACACATTGTTGGTGAATGGACATCAGAAACGTTTCGAGATGAAGGCGAAACTCATTGGTTTTGAGTGTCGAGAGGTAAGAAGCCCTAAATCAGGTTCATTGGAGTTCTAATTATGGCACGCTCAAGTTTAGCAGTAGGCCTTGTCCTGCTGCTTCTCTTGAATTTGGTATTCATTTCATCTTCTGAGGAGGACATAATGGGGAATAGTGCAACGATAATTTCGGAATCTCCGATTGCATTAGAACCTGATCCTGATTCAATAAAAGGAGTATCTCCTTCATCATTCGACGATGTTGAAATTTCGTTTCGCAATCCTGGTGCAGATACTCCTGTTGGCTCGTTATCTACAATAGGTTGGGAAATGTTACCTAGTATTTCTGACATTTTTTCTTCTCCTAGAGATGATCTTTCATTGATTTTGTTAGATAGTGGGGTAGACCCTTGGAGCACTCGGGAATCAATCACATCCCTAGAAACCGTTTCAGTCAAGTCATTGATTCCACCAACTGGATTCCTTATTCAAGGCAATGAAGGAGATTTATATTCTGCATCTTCTGCCCCTGGAATTATTGCTTCATCTTCTGTACCCATAGCTTTGGTAGTTGATGAACCAGTTCGAAAATCCGTTGAATCAATGGGTCCAGATGACCTAATTACTGTGTTAATTACTGGTTGGAGAGATACAGCAGGAATCCCGAATTCTGTGGTTGAAATTGATGGTGAAATTCATGATTTTTCTGAATTAAATGTAGTTGATATTCGCCCATGGGGAGATGGCCGGGTTGAGGCAGTAGTTAGTGCTGCAACAATTCCAATTTTAGCCTCAAATCCATCAGTTGCTTGGATTTCATTCCCTCCACAATGGGAGATTCACAATGATCGTTCTTTGGTGCATATGCGAGTTGCAGATACGGCTAATGCATTCATTTCTGAATTAAATGGTTCAGGAATTACTGTTGCTGTTGCAGATTCTGGAATAGATCAAGACCATGGTGATATGAATGGCCGAATCACATATGTTGAGTCTATGACATGGGGCGATTCTTCCACAGAAGATCGGCATTCAGGCCACGGTACACATGTTGCTTGTACAGTTTTAGGCGATGGAAGTAGAGGAGGATATGCAGGAGTTGCTCCAAAGGCAGAATTGTACTTCCAAGCAATGGAAGATGACTCTTCTGGTCAATTCTCTGGAGCCAGTGTTGACTATATGTTGCGTACTGCGTACAATGCTGATGTTCAGATTCATACCAATTCATGGGGATCTCAAGGTGATCATGGTAAGTATACTACATCTGCTGCAGATGTAGATAGTCGAACTTCCCAATATGATCAATTTTGGTCATATGATGGTTTTACAGTTTTGTATTCAGCAGGAAATGACGGGAATACTGGTTTGACCCCCCCGGCTACAGCGAAGAATTCTATCGCAGTAGCAAATCACCATAATAGAGGGGGCAGCGCTCCAGATACAATCGCTCAATCGAGTAGTAAAGGTCCAACAGATGATGGAAGAATAAAACCGGATCTTGCCGCACCTGGATCTTGGGTTCGTTCCTGCCTTTCCCAAGACGCTCAAGACACATCCGGAAATTCTTGGAAGAGCTCATGGTACATCGAATATTCTGGTACTTCTATGGCCGCTCCAAATGCAGCAGGTGCTTCAGCTCTTGTCCATGAATATCTAACTGAAATTGCAGGAAGGCCCTCTCCTCAAGGCGCTTTAGTCAAGGCATTATTGGTTTTGGGTGCAGAAGATATGGGTTCTCGAGATATACCTAATGACAATGAGGGTTGGGGGCGAATAAATGTTGCAAATTCCTTAGTTCCTGGGACTGATGTCGGGATATTTGTAGATGATAGAAACAGTCTACGTTCAGGTAATTCTGCTACCTATGAATTCAATCTTACTCGTTCAAATTCACCATTGAAGGTTGTATTGGCATGGTCTGATTACCAAGGTAGTTCATCTAGTTCCAATCAACTACGAAATAATCTAGATTTAGAAGTCACTGCTCCAGATGGAACCACTTCTTATTTGGGTAATAATTTCCAAGCAGGTCGTTCTGTACCCGGTGGTTCTGCTGATTCTATCAATAATCTAGAAGTGGTTCTTGTTGATTCTGCAATTTCAGGTGTTTGGACAGTTAAGGTATCGGACGTTTATCATGGAGGGGGAAGGAGTGAGCAACCATATTCAATCGCAGTTCGTGGAGTAAATGTTAACGATCTTAGATCTGATCCTATTGTTGTTTTATCAGATGTTGAATATTCATCAGAAGTCCCACAAGTAGGTGAAGAAATGACAATCTCAGTTCCGATTACTAACCAAGGAAGTGGAAGAGCACTTGATTTAGTGGTTGAAGCAGGAATACTGAAGGTTGGTACTCTAGGTACTGATTTAGGTCGAGAAACAATTACAATTGGTCCTGGAGTTACTCGTATAGTTCAATGGCAATGGACTCCTCAAGATGAAGGAGAAGTAACCTTACGAATCAATATTGATCCCGATGAAGTTATTGAAGAATCAGATGAAGATAACAATGTAGCTAACATCCCTCTAGTAGTTTCTGCACCTGGAATAAGAGTAGATGTTATTCAGGCTACTCAAGTTGTTTCATCTGCCAATCAGGCATCTAGTACATGGACATTAAGAATCAAGAATACAGCACTGATTCCTACGAACGCCTCTATGCAATCAGGGTCTGCGATTAGAGATAATGATGGTAGTTCTTTTTCTTGGTTTAATTCATTCAATAGGACTTCTATGCCCTTAGAAGGTAGCGAAATTGTTGAAGTAACCTATACTTTAGTTCATCCAACACCCCCTGATCCTGGAAATTATCGAATAACAATTACTGGTACTGATGTGGACAATAATATCGAATTCCCGATTGATTTAATGTTGGTCGTCCCAGTTCTTCCTGACGTTCAATTCCAGTCAACATCTTCTTTGGTTACTCTTCATCCTGTGGATAACACATCGTTTCAAGTTTTGATGACAAACTTAGGAAACGGTGTTCAGGGATATGATTTGAGAATCGATGCACCTCAAAGTTGGTCTATGGGATTTGATGAATTAGGTTCCACAATAGGAGCTTCTGGAGGATCTACAGGTACAATGGAGATTGGAGAACAAGTTAGGATTAATATGACTGCAAGCCCACCCTCAGTAATGATTGATTCGGGCACTAGTTTAACTGCAAAACTTGTTGCAACATCTCAGGTAGATTCAACAAAGTCATGGGAGATTGATATTCCACTAATCGTCCAGTCTTTTGATAGATTAAACGCTCGAATAGATACTCAAATTGGAGTCGTTTCGAAGGATGCAACTCTTACACTTCAATACACAATTGTGAATAGTGGTAATCAAGATGTTGTTGTCACCCCTAATGCAGATAATCGTCCTTCTGGTTGGGATTTGAGTAGCTCATTATCGCCATTTACTGTGGTCCAAGGTGATGAAGCAATTTTCGGAGTTGCTTTGACTGGAAATGGGTTTGCTGCCAGTGGGGTCATGCAACTTGAATTTGTTACTGAAAGTGGATATTCGGTAAGTGTACCTCTCCAAATTCAAGTTCAGGAAGAATTCAGTGGAACGATTTCATTTTCATCCATTTTGTTGGCTAATGGGTCAATTGGCACAACTCCGTTATCTGCAGGAGATGTGGCTACAGGAAATCCTGGATTTTTACTAGAATGGTTGGTTGAAAATGATGGAAATACTCCATGGAGTGGCGATTATTCACTAGATGTTGCTTCAGGCTGGACATATGAATGCGATTCTCCTGGTGAATTAGCAGGGGGGTCTTCTGCTTACTTGACTTGTACAGTAATCATGCCTAGCGATACTACACCTGGTTCACAGCCGGCAATTGGTGCAATCGTTACCGCAGGAGATTTATCTTTACTCGAAATAATTTCAATTCGTGTTGCTTCTGTAGAATCAGCCTCAATTTCTTTATCAGAAAAATCTGCAACTATCATTGCAACCGGTCAATCAAATAATATTGAGGTTGAGATTCAAAATACAGGAAATGCTCCGTTTGAGCATCGAATTAGGGTTTTAGCGCCAGAAGGATGGGATGCAGAATTAATAGATCCGCCCACTATTTCACTAAATGAACAGGCTGTTACATTTGTTGATATTCGTGTTATCCCTGATGGTCCACCGGGTCCAAGTTATATTCGAGTTCAGATATTAGGTCCTAATGATGTAATTATTGCCTCAGAGGATTTGGTGTTGGAAGTAACTGAATCAGTTCAGGAGAATACTGATTCTGGAATAGGTGGAATTGTATTTGCGTTTGCTGGAATCTTAGTTTTGTTTGGTGCATCTGTTCCTATTTTCCTTGCAATAAGAAATCGTTCACCGAAAAAACACTCTTTTACAGCCACTTTACCCCCTCCTCCTTCGTCTGTTGAAGCAGCAGTACCCTCTGTTTCGTGTTGGGCATGTAGCGGTAAAATCACCTCCACAAAACGTAGAGCGTGCCCTTCTTGTGGTGCTCGGTATCACCTAATTGGAGACTGCCTCCATTCAGGGCTAGATCAATGTCGTAGATGTGGAGCCAGTGCGTCTACATTTGTGGAGGAATAACATGCATCTTGTCGGAGGTCATTTATCCGTCGGATACGCACGGAGGGTCATGCGAGGCAGAAGGGCCAGGGCAATTCTTCCAGTTTTTTTGCTAATTTTGATGTCTTTAGCACCAATTGTTTCTGCTGATGCTGACATTACATTGAGTTCCAATACATTGGCTCAGGAGGCTGATTCTGATGATCCGGCTGAATATACTATTACGGTTAGAAACACAGGTTCTGATGATGTAACTGTTAGTCTTAGTACAGTTCAAGGTGAAGGATGTCAAGGTTTTACTTCAAATATTGAGCAAATTAGTGGGACTATTTCATCGGGATCTAGTGAATCTACTACCTTGACAGTTTCAGTTGGTCAAGGTGCTGATGGTGATTGTGAAACAACAGTACAGGCTACTGCTCAAGTAGCTCCTCCCGCAGCCCCGGGAGCCCCAGGTCAAGACGAGATTACAGTCACCACTACTGCTGGTTCTGGAGGAGGCGTTTATGGCGTTTCACTTTCAACTCCTCAGCCCACCAAAGAGTATTCATCTTCTGACGGGGATGAAGTTAAGTGGACTGTTACGGTTGAGAATACAGGTCAACAAACGGAGTCAGTTTCGCTTAGTATGGACGATGACGGGTCTTGTAATCCCAAAGGTTTGTCTGCAGTTGTTGAACCTGAAACAGTAAATCTACCTTCTTCAGGAGATACTGAAGAAGTAATTGTTACTGTAGATTTGCCAAATGGTGCAAGTACGTCCGCTGAATCTTATTGTTTCATTCTGAAGGCAGTCGTTACTCAAGATCAACAAAACCCTAGTGGTGGGGCCGAAGATAATTTGTCTCTGACATTGAATGTTCCAGAAAGAAAGGAATGTATTGCTTCATTGTCTCCTTCATCACTTTCAGTATCTCCTGGTCAAATTGCATCAACAACATTCACAGTAACTAATGATGGAAACACTCAGTGGACGGTTTCAACAGATACATCTGGTGCAAATCAAGATTGGGTTTCTTTCCCCGGGGCATCTTCAGGTCTAATTTCAGAAGGCACATCTAGATCATTTCAACTAGAGGTAATTCCAGACGACTCTATTGAATCAGGAACTAGTACTTTGATTACTGTCAAAGGAATGGATGGTACTGCATTGAAATGTGACGCAACTCTCTCTGTACAGATTGGTCAATCACATGCTGCAAATCTTCAGGTTTCTACAGGATTTGTTTCCAATGTTGATCCAGGTACTTCCGCAATTAACTCTATTTCAATTACAAATGAAGGAAATGGTCAGGATAATCTAGTTCTTGGAGGTTCAGTCCAATATGTCAGTCAATCAGGTTCCCCCAATGGGTGGTCTGTTTCTTTTGCAACTTCCTCTCTGACTTTGAATAGTCGTCATGCAAATTCGGGTAGTACACAAAGTGTAGAGGTTCAAGTTTCCGTTCCTGCTGATGCAAGAGCGGATCAGGATGTTGAAGTTACAATTAGTGTTTCATCTAGTCTTGCTGCTTCTTTAGGTACATTATCCGTAGATACATTCCGAATTAGTGTAGCACAAATTCATGAATTAACAGTTAGTACATCAGTTGGAGGAGGAGAAATAATGACTCAGACTGGTTCAGCTGGTCAAATTGTTCGTTTTCCATTCACAATTATGAATGATGGCAATATTCAGGATAATTTCTTGTTCGAATCTTGTGATGATGGAGTAAAGAACGACTGTATCTCTCCGTCATGGAACACTCGCTTCGTGGATAATCAGGGAAATCAAATTAGTCAGCTGGTGATAGAACCAGGCGCATCTTCAACAATTGAGATGCAGGTAACTGTTGATCCTGGTGCCTTTGAATTTGAAGAAGAAGAATTTAGAGCACAAGTCTATATTCAAGGCAATACAAACAAATTTGATTCCGCTTCATTCAAAGTTCGTGTGTCAAATTATGATTACTCTGCTTCAATTGCATTTGCAGATCCGGGGGATAATCCCGACTCATTAGAAATTGCTTTGGCTCCTGGCATGACTTATTCATTCGAGGTCTTAGTTTCTAACTCGGGAAACAGTAGTTTTGAAGATGAAGGAATGCTCAGTTTTGCTGGAATGGAAGGTCTGGTAGATGTTACGTTTTCGAGTAATGGAACCGAAGTAGATGGGCCATTTGTAATGGGATCACCTTCTTCTAATCCTCTTGTATTTACTGTAACTCTAAGTCTTCTTCCAGCCGCTGAAGATGGCGATTATGGCACTCTAAATCTAAATGCAGCTTCGATGAATGATGCAGCAAACCCCAATAGTGTTCAAGTTCTGTTATCGATTGCTACTATCTATGATATCGATGTGCAAATTCTAACAGAATCTATTCAAGAAGTAAATATTGGTTCTTCAGTCCAATATGAATTGAATGTTACAAATATCGGAAATGCACGTGCAGAATACGTAGTCAATTTATCAGATGGGCTTAGGGGTTGGACCCTAAGTCATGATATTGATGATTCATTTTTCCTCAATCCCGGTGAATCTCAGACTGTACTTGTGAAAGCCTCTCCTCCTATTGGTATTGTAGGTGAAGATCGTCTTCCATTTGTGGTTCGAGTAGAGCCATTAGAATCTCCTCTTGATGGTATTCCATTGGATTTAGTTGCAGTTGGAGTAGAGCCAACTTGGGGCGATAAGTTAGGTTTGTCAGAATCACAAGAGAATTATGCACAAATAGGTGGTTTAGTACTAATTGTGTTAGTTATTCTAAGTTTTATTCTTCGAGCATCCGCACAAAATCGTCGTATGCAAGCGGATTTTGATTTAATTGAGCCTGAAGATTGAATACATCACATCTTCTTATTTATTTTATTTAATCCTCTAATATGAAGAATATCCTTATGGGCAGGTTTCTGGTCGCTTGAGTTGTAGGACATCAGGTTCTACAGAGGTGCGAATTTTGTCTACTATTCCAGCAGACTATCTTGCGGTTGGTTTAATGGCTATTGTTGGCTTTTTGTTCCCATTTGGAGGTTTTCTTACTTCCTACTTTCTTAGGCCAACTCAAGACCCCAATGACCCGACGAAAATGCGCTCTATCCTCATCCCAGGAATGGAATCCGACCAAAGTCTGTATGTACGTCGTTTAAGCACCTATGAATGTGGAGCAGACCCTGTTGGAGATGCTAGGATTGAATTCCATTTCCAATACTATTGGTATGCAATTATCTTCTTGGTTTTCGATATAGCTTTCATGTTTCTTTCCTTTGCTGGAATACTTGTCACAGAAGCAACAGCCATAGGAGGTAGCGAAGTAGTTACTCTTGAGGAAGTATGGGGTGGATTAGTCACTCTATCTGCTATTTTCGGGTTCATGGTGCTCGGAGTTTGGTATGTTTTCCGTAAAAGAGGGCGTATCTACATTTGAGGTGATAAAATGGCTGACGACGGACAGAATTATTCCATCTTTAACAGCAGATTATTGGTCGATGTAGTCGGCGATGTCACCGATGAGGCATTGAAAGCAAGCCGTCTAAAAGAAATCATAGGAGTTATTGGAGGAAGACTATTCAATTGGGCTTCTCGCAAATCTTTCTTCCCATTGCATCTTGGAATCAAATGTTGTGCACTTGAGATGGCTGCTGCAGGTGGCCCCCGATTTGACGCACAACGATTCGGCCTTTTCTTCAGAAGTAGTCCTAGGCAATGTGATGTGTTGTTAGTAAACGGCCCGATTTCTAAGAAATTCGCTGATCCAATTGTTCGATTATGGGAGCAAATGCCTGAACCAAAATGGTGTATTGCTATGGGAGAATGTGCTATTTCCGGGGGCCCTTATTTCCAATCTTACAATGTACTCGAAGGCGTTGATACGGTAATTCCAGTTGACGTATATATTCCTGGATGCCCCCCGCGCCCCGAAGCCCTCATCGATGGTTTTGATTTATTGCGTCAACGCATTTTATTGAATGGAGTTAGTCCAGCTATGGTGGCAGATGACACTGCCAGTCCTGTTGTAGTAGGAGATGATTAGATGGGCATGAAGGTTAATCATGAGAACCAGGTTGCTGCCGCTAATGATGTCATTACGGCTCTTGAAGCTGAATTTAGCGGCGAAGGTTTGAGTTGCGAAGTTCGAATGCATGCTGGCGGAAAGCATCAGAGATCCTATGTCTACATCGATTGCCCTCCTTCTATTTGGGCAATTGTCGCTGAAACACTTTCTGAGGTTCATGCAGTGGATCATTGTTCAATGATTACTGGAATTCATTGGCCGGAAAAAAGTCCTGAAATGGAATGGCAAGTTGTTGTTCACTTAATGAGAATGAGTGTGCGTAACCCTCCTTCCAATGAAGGCATAGTAATGCCAATTATTTCGGATGCATCTATTCTTCAAGGTTCAGACATGCCACTTGAATTTGAAGTTAGTATTGCCATACCAGAGACGCGAAATCCATCAATACCTTCTGTACAACATGTTTGGGTTGGTGCAGATTGGAATGAGAAGGAAACTTGGGATTTAGTTGGAATAGATTTTGAGGGCCATAATGAGATGCGTAGAGTTTTACAGCCGCATGAAACGCCTGCAGGATTCCATCCTCTTCAGAAGCAGCATAAGTTGCGATACCATGAATTCAATGAGATGTATGATGATGCTCAAGGATTTGCACGTAAGTCTGATGACATTGGTAAAGTCAAGTAAGGAGGGATTAAGATGGCAGAAATGTGGATTTCAATGGGCCCTCAACATCCTATGACTCACGGACTCTGGACTCTTAAAGTCAAGATTGATGGAGAGACAATTGTCGACACTATACCTGATTTAGGTTACATTCATCGAGGTGTTGAGAAGATTTGTGAATCTCGAGATTTTACTCAAATCACTCCTTATTGCGATCGTTTATGCTATGCTAGTGCTAATACTTGGTCCCACTCATACATTTATGCTGCAGAAAATTTACTTGAGGTCGAAGTCCCTGAACGAGCTGAATATATTCGATTGATTGCGGTTGAGATTCAGAGAATCGCTAGCCATCTAATGTGGTTGGGAGCATACTGTCCAGATATCGGCAATCTTACTGCATTCGTTTATTGTCTTAGAGAACGTGAAATGATGCTGGATCTTTTACAAGAATTAGGAGGTTCTCGAATGCACTATAATTTCCCGAGAATTGGTGGAGTTAAGCGCGATTTGCCTCATGGTTTTGCTATGCGTTGTAGAGCAAAAGTGAAACTTTTCCTCCAACGAATCCATGAGTATGAAGCATTACTTGATGAATCTACAATTTTCCTAATTCGAACACAGGGCGTTGGTTATGCAAAACCAGAGGAGATGGTAAATCATGGAGTTACTGGACCGAATCTCAGAGCAGGCGGAGTAAACTATGATGTTAGATGGGCACACCCTTACTCAGTGTACGATGAGTTAGATTGGACTCCTTCAGTAGAAAGATCTTCAGTTAAAGGAGCTGATTGTTATGATCGTTATCGAGTTAGACTAGATGAAATGAAGACTTCAGCAGAATTGATTCTTCAAGCGTTAGACGGAATCCCTGGTGGTGCAGAAACATTCCACGAATCAGGTGACCCTGCCCTTATCGCAAAGGCTCCAGCCCGGGCTTCTGATGGTCAGACAGGTTTCCATCATTTTGAAGATCCAAGAGGAGAATCAATGTTTTATCTCGCCGGAGGAGGAGATGAGAGGGGCAAGAATCCATATCGTGTATCGATTCGATCTCCAATGTTCATTACGATTCCATATGCGGCAAAGTGTATGATTGGATACAAAATTGCTGATGTTCCTGCAATTATGGGAAGTTTCGATCCATGTATCGGGGAGACAGACAGGTGATTGTATGGCTGCAGACGACTGGTTCGATGTTCGTGGAGCAGTAGCATGGGTTACTGAACAGACAATGGACAAGACCATTGGAATGACCCGATTTTGGGAGCAGAAGTATTGGTTAAGTGAATTTTCTGCTGAATTTGCCATGGCTGGAATCATATTCGTCGTTACCATGTTAGCGGTTTTAGGGCCTGTTTGGATGGAAAGAAAACTCATCGCTCGTTTGATGGATCATCGTGGCTCTACTATTGCGATACGTTCGTTATGGACTGGAGAAGGTAATATTCGTGTTGAATGGTGGAAGGATTTACCGTTTGGAATCGGTGTTCCTATTGGTTGGATTAATGGATTCTTATGGAATAATTTCGGCAATGAATCCAGCAACCCAAAGGTAACTCAAGTTGGAAATAGAAGTTATGCTGGTTGGTGGTGGGCCTTACCTGGAATGATCAATAATTTTGCAGATTTCACCAAATTCGCGATCAAAGAACATATGCCTCCTAGAGACGCAGATCAAGTGACTTACGAAGTTGCCCCATTCATCATTATCTCTACAACATTACTCGTTTTCGCATTCATCCCATATGGACCTAGTTTGTATGCCGCTAATCCGGATTTATCGTTAGTCTACATGATGGCGATTTTTGGTATTGCTCCCCTCGGTGTTTTCTTTGCAGGATGGGCCTCAAACAACAAATATACACTGATTGGCGGAATGAGAAGTGCAGCCCAGTTAACTGCTTATGAGATACCCCTTCTAGTCACTGTTCTTGGAATCGCAGTTCTTAGTGGGACATTGAATATCATTGAGATTGCTGAATTTCAGATGAATAATACACTTGGAAGTGTTTGGAATATTTTCCTAATGCCACTTGGTGCAGCACTTTTCTTAATTACAATGATTGCTGAAGTAGAGCGCACACCTTTCGATATGCCCGAAGCTGAGGCAGAACTTGTAGAGGGCTGGTGGACAGAATATGGTGGAATGCGTTGGGGCCTTCTTTTCGCCTCTGAATATTTGCGTGCACTTGCAGCCTGTCTTTTGTTCTCTCTTTTCTTCCTTGGAGGTTGGGAGTTTCCCTTTGAAGATTCGTTGATTGCATTACCATTAGTTGGCGGAATATTTGGTGCGTTATTCCAAGTAGTACCCCATTCTGCTTGGTTATTGATGAAAGCATGGCTAGTATTTGGTTTCTTCATCTGGGTCAGAGCATCTCTTCATCGAGTTCGCACAGATCAAATCCTAGAATTCGGTTGGCGTTATTTGCTACCTCTTTCGGTCATCCAACTTGGTTTGAGTATTTGGCTCCGACTAGGTGTTTATGATGGAGGTCCTTGGCCATTGGTTGTTCCAGCATTGATTACAGTCGTTGCCGTTGTTCTATTCGTTGTTTTAGTCTTAGATGAAGACGAAGAAGCTCTCGCTGAACAAAGACGCCCATATCATGTTAGTGAAATCAATAAGGCCTCACCTGGAGCTAGAATAAATTTGGAGGATTAAAATGGCATATCACCCTAGAGCGACACCGAATTTCCGAAACCTTGTAGTTCGTCCAATGTGGATTACTTTGCGTGCAGGACTTAGGACAATACCAGTCATAGGTCCACGTTTCTTTTCTTCTGGTTACCATGGTAAGCAAGCTCAGATGCTTGATGATGAAACAATCAATCGTATTGGAGATAATGATTCAGGTGACATAATTTATGCAGCAGATCGTGAAACAAGTCATTTCGTTAAATCTATTTCACGACCTGTTACTATCATGTACCCATATGAGAGATTAGAGGATCTTGAACCGTGGTTATTTGTTCCAAATAATTACAATGGACGAATAGGAGTTGTTTGGGAAACATGTACTGCTTGCAAGGCTTGTGTTCGAGCATGTCCAAACGATTGCTTACACATGGAATCAGAGGTTCGAGTGAATGTTTTGGATATGCCAGATGCTCCTGAGGATGATGCAGGTTTGAGTTCTGTAGAATTTGCAGAAGGTGGTTATCTTGCTAGGAAAAATGATGATTTTGAAGAGATTGAGAATACATTTTCTTTAGAAACTGCTCATGAATCAGCCCCTCAACAATACGACTTTGCAGAAATTATTGATTTGAGTGGTACTACTGCATCAGTTCGTTGGACAGATTCGGGTAAGACTGAATCGGTTGATCTAGAAGGCATGATTCCAGCAGAGCAAGATATTGTTTCGGGTAGAATTGACTTAGGCCGTTGTATGTTCTGTGGCCTTTGTATGGAATCATGTCCTTTCAATTCATTCTTTATGACCAATGAGTATGATGGAATGTCTGGTCTTACACGTGATGATTTGTGGATGGATGCAGCCAGAACAAGAGTTCTTCCAGTTGTTCACAAGGAAGCAGTAGATCGAGAACTTGCGAAGAGGGCTGACAAGGAAAGAGCCAAGCGAGAAAGAGCAGCAAAAAAGGCAAGTAAGGAGGCATGATTATGGCAATTGATGGCGAACTGATTACATTTGGTTTATTCAGTTTAATCGCCATCGGTGGTGCTTTGGGTTGTGTCTATGCAAAACGAGTTGCACATTCTATGCTTTCATTGGTTTTCTGTTTCTTTGCAGTAGCGGGAGTGTTTGTATTAGCTGGAGCTGAATTACTTTCAGCCATTCAGATATTGGTATATCTTGGAAGTGTAATGCTAGTAGTTCAGTTTGGAGTAATGCTAACTCGAAGACAAATTATGGAAGGTGATTTCGAGTGAGGGCATTAGGAAATGTCGCCCGTGCTGGCATTGCTATCCTTGGTTTCTATCTGATGAGTTTGCTTGTCGATGCTCCTCGTTGGGTATCTGGGGGTGTAGAGATGGCATCACCAACTGCTCGTTTTGCTGATGCATTAATGGTAGATTGGTCCTTTTCGCTGGTTATTCTTGGTGCATTATTGGCAATGGCTATGATTGGTGCATCATACCTTGTTCGAGATGAACGATTAGAGAATCTAATTTGGAATGAAGGCGGAATTGTAATATCTGGCCCACCTAGTAAAAGAGCTTCAGTTTCAGTTACTATGGATTCTCCATCAGGTAATGAGTTGCAAAAATTAGCTGATTATTTAGTTGAGAGTAGCCAAACTGTTTTCGATTTTTTCCGTTCAATCGATTTAGATGATTCTGGAGAAATTGACACCATGGAATTTCAACTGGCTCTCAAGAATGCCAGTATTGGAAATCTTCCTCCATGGGATGTTGATGTATTAGTAAGTCAAATGGATTTGAATAGCGATGGGAAATTGGATTTGCCTGAATTAGATATTGCATTAACGAGTTTAATGTCTAATGAAAACAAAAATTCGGAGAAAGAAACAGAGGCTGAGGTTGTTGAAACAAAGGCAGATGATGAAGCCGAGAAAGAAGCTGTTGAGCACCAGAAACGTATAGAAAAAGAACTAGAAGAACGTCGCAAGAAACTAGAAAATCTCGATGAGAAGGCTCGAAAGAAACAGGAAGAACTCATTCGAGTTGCTGAAAAAGCAAAGACAATCGATTTCGGCACCCTTGGTATTGCTAGTGCTTCTGATGCTGATGATCTACAAAAGATCAAGGGCATTGGACCGTTTATTGCTGAGAAATTGAATGCGCTAGGAATTTACAAGTTCAGTCAATTGGCCAACATGACCTCTGAAATTGAAGAGGAAGTCAATGTTGCAATCGAGTTCTTCTCTGGACGAGTCAAGCGAGATGAATGGGCAAAACAGGCTAGTACTTTTATTGGAGGTGAAGAAGAATGATAGATCCAGGATATATTTCTGGACTTTCTGCAATCTTGTTTTTTATTGGTCTTGCTGGAGCGTTTACTCGTAAGCACGCAATTATTGTATTGATGTGTATTGAAATAATGCTCAATGCTGTTAATCTAAATTTTGTTGCTGTTGCTATGCAAACCGGAGATCCTGAAGGTTGGGTATTCATTTCTATCGCTATTGCAATAGCAGCATCTGAAGTTGCAGTTGGATTGGCTATTTTCTTATCTCTATACAGTACTAGGGAGACAATCAATCTTGACGAGGTTGATTTATTGAAACATTGAGGTGATAAGATGGGTGAATCGAAAAATGAATCGCGTCTTCTACTCTTCATATTAGCCGCTGCAATAATACCTCTAGGATTAGCTCTTGGCGGAGGAGGCCAGGCAACTGATTGGTCTTTCGTAATTATTGCTGCCCCCATGATCGCCTTTCCGCTTATTCTACTGGCGGGTCAAATTTGGAATGGACATCCGCTATGGAAGAATACTCTGAAAGAAGGTGGGATTCCAGCCTTAATGACTATGACAATTACCTTAGGAGTGGGTCTTTGGGTAATTGTAGATTACATAAGGGGAACAGCACACTTTGAATCATATTCTGTTAGTCAGATACTTTCCTGGATTTCATTTGATGTAATGGCTCATACTTCTAACGGCTGGGTCATCTTACCTCAATGGGAGATATCATTCGGTGTTTGGGTCGATCAAACGACTTTGATGTTGTTGTTTGTAGCTACTTTCCTTACATTCCTAATTTGTTGGTTTGCAATCGGATACATGACTACAGATGAAATTAATGAGAATCGAAATCATCGTTTCTTTGCAGAATATTTGTTGTTTACTGCCGGAATGTTTGGTATGGTTTTAGCAGACAATTTCCTTTGGTTATTCATTTTCTGGGAGATAATGGGTCTTTGTTCCTATCTATTGATTGGTTTCTATTATTGGAAGCCTAGTGCTGCTGCTGCTGCAAAGAAAGCCTTCATGACAACTAGAGTAGGAGACGTCTTCTTAATGGTTGGACTGTTGATTCTTTACCAAATCTATGGATCATTAGATTTCGCTGTAGTCTTTGATGATCCATCTACTGGAGTAGCTGGAGCCGTTGATGCCAATTTGTTAGGGTGGGCACTAGTCATGTTGTTTATTGGAGCAGTTGGTAAGTCTGCACAATTCCCGTTACATGTATGGCTCCCAGATGCTATGGAAGGCCCAACCCCTGTATCTGCTCTGATTCATGCTGCTACTATGGTTAATGCAGGACTTTACTTGGTTGCAAGAATGGTTCCATTTGTAGATGTTGCAAATGGGGGAGTGCATGGGTTAGAAGATATTGGTTTACTCGTTGCATGGGTTGGTGGAATTACTGCATTTATGGCAGCAGCGATTGCGTTTGTTCAAAATGATATCAAGAAGGTGTTGGCATATTCAACAATGAGCCAATTAGCATACATTTTCACAGGCCTTGGAGCGGCCTTATGGTTCCTCAATCATGATGGAGACGCAATGCATACTGCTGGTATTATTGTTCTAGGTTCATCCTTGTTCCATTTGTTCAATCACGCTATGGCAAAGGGAATGCTATTCATGGCTTCAGGATCTGTCATTCATGAAATGCATCATGCTCACCATCACCTTCATCACGATCATCATGATGACGATCATAGTACTGATGTCTCTGATATCCCAGAAGCATTGGTATCTTTGGTCAAACATTTACGTTCTGAAGGATTGACTTTACGGGAATTCTTCGACAATCTTGATCTTGATAGTAGTCGAACTCTAACAGTGGATGAATTAAAATCAGGACTAGTTTCAGCATCCATTGTAGATGAATCAACTGACATAGATGCTTTAGTTAATGCAATGGATCGAAATGGTGATGGGGAAATAGATCCGGTTGAATTAGATCGATACATGATGGATTTCTTAATTGGTGGAAAGATTGAATCTCACGGTGAACACGATGATTTTGATCCTCAAGATATGAGGAATATGGGTGGCCTTGCAGCGCATTTACCAGTTACTTCTACTGCTATGATGTTAGGTTCAATGTCCATCATTGGTATTCCATTGATAGGAGGTTTCTGGTCTAAAGAAGGCATTGTAGGACATACTTGGGATGCTTTCTTCCATGGTGAATTATTGATGTTAGGTCCTGCCCTTTTAGTTCTATTAACAGCAGGAATGACTGGATTTTACATGTCTAGAATGTGGTTCATGACATTCGCAGGTTCACCAAAATCAGAAGTTGTCGATCATGTTCATGAAACAACTCCTTGGATTAAGACTCCTCTTGTGACATTGTCATTAGTTACAGCATTCACGGGATTGATTTTGACAATGTTTGGGGCAGTTAAATTCCTAGGTGGGAAATATGATCACCTTTCATTCCATCATGGTGGAATTATCGATGAATTTGTGTATGCTCTAGAGCATGCATTCTTACCTTCTGATCCTAATTTTATGATTGTAGGATACTCCACAATATTCCTTTCATTCATTGTTGGACCATGGTTTGCAATGAGAATTCATGGAGGTGCTCTGAAGGATGGAAGTTCTGCGATTCCATTAGTCGGTTGGTTAGTCAATTTGTCTTCTCGCCCTAGTAAAATGGATGTTTCTGATATGACTGAGTCTTCCTTAGCTAAGGCATTAGAAGAGAGGCTATACATCGATTACCTCTATGAAGAAATTATTCGAAGAACGGTAATTCCATTTTCATTACTTAGTGCATGGTTTGATCGAAATATCATTGATGGAATCGTTAAAGGAATTGAGAAAGGGTCACAAGCATCTAGCGAGCGAATCCGTTTACTCACCACAGGTAGCGCTAGAGATTACATTTTGTATGCTGCTGTTGGAGCACTTTGTATTGTATTCTTACTCATGGGGGTGAGTTCTTGAACGAATTAGAAATACTTACACTTACACCTCTTTTTGCAGGCTTACTTTTGCTTTTAATTTACGAGGTAGTACCTTCAAGCACCAAGAAACAAGCGGTTGATTTGATTAAATACGCAAATATGGGAATCGCAGTTCTATTGTTCGGATTAGCAACTCAAATCGGTCTTGAGAATGATTGGTTATCTACCTGGTCATCTGGTTCTTTTGGCGCTCAAGGTTCCTACTTGTTAGAAAGTGAATACACTTCGTTAATATCGAGTATTGGTGTGAATTGGCACGTTGGAATAGATGCTCTGTCTTATCCAATGATTTGGTTGACCACTCTTCTGATTCCAATTTCAATGTTAGTCCAATGGGATGCAGATAAAGGAGCACAATTCCATAGTTTGATTCTTCTAATGGAAGGAGCATTGTTGGGTGTCTTTGCAGTCTTGGATTTATTCTTGTTCTATGTCTATTGGGAACTCACATTGGTTCCAATGTTTTTCTTGATTCTGGTATGGGGTGGAGAAAATCGAAGATACGCTGCTATGAAATTCTTCATCTACACATTTGCAGCTAGTATTCTAATGTTAATTGGAATTCTAATTGTATATTTCCATAGTGCTCCCGTCTCTGGAATTTCCGGAACGTTGACACATCATCATTTCGATATTCCATTACTCATGCAACAATCATCTCTAATTGGATCTGCAGGATTGAGAACGGTTGTATTCCTTCTAATGTTGGTAGGATTTGCCACAAAAATGCCGAGTGTACCAGTGCATACTTGGCTACCAGATGCCCACGTTCAAGCTCCAACTGCTGGCTCAATGTTGTTGGCAGGAGTGATGTTGAAAATGGGTGCATATGGGTTCCTAAGAGTAGCCGTTAGTTTGTTCCCTCAAGAGACAATTACAATGATTCCTTTGTTGATTTTCTTAGGGATGGCTAGTTTATTCTATGG
>Ga0208277_1000194_pt1 | contig 36783 bp, 27 predicted proteins | sample ETNtaG_5_FD_185782 | JGI IMG/M metagenome (GOLD analysis project Ga0208277, IMG submission 185782) | Marine microbial and viral communities from oxygen minimum zone, Eastern Pacific Ocean - ETNP201406SV205 (SPAdes) (version 2) | ecosystem: Environmental > Aquatic > Marine > Oceanic ...
GACGGATGCGATGATTGGATTCGCGCGCGCATCGCGCGCGCGCGACGAATGTGCTCGGACCGCGATCGATCGGTGGGGGACGATCGTGAAGATGGGAGGGTGATGCGCGTGGGATGCGAGGGATGATGGGTTGGATTTTGTGCGCGTCGCGTCGAGCGACGCGCGTCGGGGGTGGGGGGACGATCGACGATCGACGATGACGGCACGCGCGCGGGGTGATGCATGTGGTGGATGGATAGGGTTATAGCGCGCGCGCGGAGCGAGGCGGAGCGCGAAGCGAACGAGTGACTGACGATGGTTCCGCGCGCGTTCGGTCGGCGATTTTTGTCGACGCAGCAAAACATGACCATGCCGGGCAAGGGTATCCTCGCCATGGACGAGTCCAACGCCACGTGCGGTACCCGTCTCGAGGGTGTCGGCGTCGAAAACACCGAAGAGAACCGTCGTCGCTACAGAGAGTTGCTCATCACCACCAAGGGTATGGGCGAATACGTCGGCGGTGCCATCCTCTTCGAGGAAACCTTGTACCAATCCTGCTCCGACGGTACCTCCTTCGTCGACGCGCTCCGCAAGGAAGGCATGTACCCGGGTATCAAGGTTGACAAGGGCTTGCGCCCGCTCGCCAACTCCAACGGCGAGTCCTGGTGCCAAGGTCTCGACGGCCTCGCCGAGCGCGCCGCCGAGTACTACAAGCAAGGCGCCCGCTTCTGCAAGTGGCGCTCCGTCGTGTCCATCCCGGCCGGTCCGTCCAAGATTGCCGTGACCGACTGCGCCTACGGCCTCGCCCGCTACGCCGCCATCTGCCAAAACGCTGGTTTGGTGCCGATCGTTGAGCCGGAGATTCTTTTGGATGGCGACCACGACATCGACCGCAACTTTGAAGTTGCGTCCATGGTGTGGGCGGAAACCTTCAAGTACTTGGCCGACAACAACGTCAAGTTCGACCGCATGCTCTTGAAGCCGTCCATGGTTGCCCCGGGTGCCGACTGCCCGAAGAAGTCCAACGCCAAGGAAGTCGCCGAGTACACCTTGAAGATGCTCAACTCCAGAGTGCCGCCGGAGACGGCTGGCATCATGTTCTTGTCCGGCGGTTTGTCCGAATTGGACTCCACCATGTACTTGAACGCCATGAACCAGCAACCGAACCCGTGGCACGTGTCTTTCTCGTACGCGCGTGCCCTTCAAAACTCTGTGATCAAAACGTGGGCGGGCTCGTCTGATGCTGCGAAGATCAAGGAGTCGCAAGAAATCCTTCTCCGTCGCGCTCGCGAAAACTCCGAGGCCCAACGCGGCGTTTTCGACGTGACGAACAGCGTTACGGAAGGTGCGTCCATGTACGAGAAGGGCTACGTGTACTAATCTCGTACAATCGCCGCCGGCGACATTCGCGTGCACGCGTCTCACATCGAGACTCGCTCATTTCAATGAAATCATTTCATCATCATTTTTACAAATCGTACGGTACTAGTCCCATCAATGCATCTATCGTTCTAATGAGTCGTCGTCGTCGCCGAACGACAGTCGATTCAAAGGAAATAAATATCTGCGCTGTCTCGACTCAAACTGAATTGAATAATCAATCGCGCGTCACACGCCGCCGAACGAGCGAACGAAGAGCGTCGCTCGGGCGTCGCGCGCGACGTGATCCCGGCACCGATGGCGACGCGTCTCGCGTCTCGCGTCGACGTCGCCGCCGCGCGCGTCGCGCGGCTCGGTCTCGGACGTCGTCGTCTTCATCGTAATCTTTTTCGTCGTCTCGATCGTCTCCATGTCGTTCGCGGCGCGCATCGCCCGATCGCGGACGTCGAGACGGACGCGAAGAAGACGCTCGTCGTGCGGTATCATCGGCCGGACGGCGCGTACGACGTGTGGGGGGCGCACGTGTGGGGCGACGCGAGACGGCTCACGGCGTGGGACGCGCCGGTGGCGCCCAAACTCCGCAGCGTCGACGGCGACGATGGGGCGTGGGTGACGTTTGAGATCGAGCTCGAGGAGAACGCGCGATCAGTGAGCGTGCTTTTACACGCGGGAGAGGCGCATGATTGCAGAGCGGAGGAGGTGGACGTGTCCGGCGGGAGACGAGAGGTGTGGTTGGTGAGCGGGTACTCGGGCGTTTTCGACGTCAAGCCGGATTTGAGGGCGTTGCCGAAGGGTGACATCGAGAAACAGCGCGCGATTTGGGTGAGCGAAGATGTCATTGCCGTGCCTCCGGATTTCGCGGGCGGGGTCGACGGTGGGAGCTTCTTTTTGACGAGCTCGGCCGAGGCGAGTTTGGAATTGATGGGCGAACGAGGCGTCGTCGGAGGCGATGCGATGATGGAACTGCGAGAGATTGAGACGCTTCCGACGCGTGTTCGTGACAAGTTTCCGCACCTTGAGGCGGCGGGGTATCGCGCGCTCCAAGTGCCGCCCACTGTGGACGCGCGGGAGATGTTGAAGCGTCAGCTTGCTGTGACGGCGTCCAACGCAGCGAGCGAGCCGCTCGACGCGACGGGCGTGCAGTTACAGGGCGCCGTCGACGATTTATACGCGTACGACGGACCGCTCGGCGCGGATTTCGGACGCGACGGCGAGGTGACGCTTCGCGTGTGGGCGCCGACCGCGAGGGAGGTGACGCTGATTCTTTTCGATTCGCCAAGGGGAGATGACTCGCGAGAGGAGAGAGCGATGACGCTTGATCCGGCGACGGGCGTGTGGAGCGTGCGCGGAACCGATCTCGACGACAAGTTTTATAATTACGCGGTCACAGTCTTCAATCCCACGACTGGTAAAGTGTCGACCAACGTCGCCTCCGATCCGTACGCGCGGAGTCTGGCTGCGGATGGTCGAAGAGCGCACGTGTGCGACGCCTCCAAGGACGAGCTCAAGCCCGCGGGATGGGACGCTCTGGAGAAACCCAGATTCACGCACCCCGTGGACTGTTCTATTTACGAGCTCCACGTGCGAGATTTCAGCGCGTTGGACGAAACCGTGAGCGCGCGAGCGCGAGGTAAATATGCGGCGTTCGGCGAAACCACGAGCGCGTGCGTGACCCATCTGCGCGAGCTCGCCGAGGCGGGCTTGACGCACGTGCATCTTCTACCGACGTATGACTTTGGTTCGGTTCCAGAGCTCGAGGAAAATCAACTCAAAGTTGACTTTTCCCAGCTTGAAAAGTTTCCGCCGAACGCGCGCGATCAGCAAAAAGCCGTCATGGACGTCGCGCACTCGGACGCCTTCAACTGGGGGTACGACCCGGTGCACTACGGCGTGCCCGAGGGCAGCTACGCGACGGACCCCGACGGTTCGAGACGCATCTTAGAGTACAGAGAGATGGTCAAATCACTCGCGTCGCACGGATTACGGATCATTTGCGACGTCGTGTACAACCACACCCTCTCTTCGGGTCCGAGCGACGTGAACAGCGTGTTGGACAAAATAGTCCCGGGTTACTACCATCGTCGCAACTTTGACGGTATCATCGAAGCGAGTACGTGCTGCAACAACACGGCGAGCGAGCACTACATGATGGATCGTCTCATCGTCGACGATCTCGTGCATTGGGCGCGAACGTACAAGGTGGACGGATTCAGGTTTGACCTGATGGGTCACTTGATGCTCTCAACAATGACGCGCGCCAGAGAAACGCTCAGATCGCTCACGGTAGAGAAGGATGGCGTAGACGGCAGGTCTCTCTATCTCTACGGCGAGGGCTGGGATTACGCCGAGGTTGCGAACGGCAGAGTCGGGAAAAATGCCTCGCAGTTAAATTTGGCGCACACGGGAATAGGAAGCTTCAACGATCGAGTTCGAGAGGGATGCATAGGCGGAAGCCCGTTCGGCGATCCTCGCATGCAAGGATTTCTCACTGGGTTATATTACACACCCAACGGTGCCGTTGATCAAGGTGATGCCGACTCTCAGCGGTACCGTGTCATGGAGGATGGAGAGAAGATCATCGCCGCGCTCGCGGGCAACTTGCGAGACTATGTCTTTGTGAATCGCCACGGTTTGGAGGTCAAATCGAGTTCAGCGGCGTGGTCGGACTCGAACGTGGCGTACGCGGGTGAACCAGAAGAGACGGTCAACTACGTCAGCGCTCACGATAACGAAACTTTATTCGATTGCGTCATGCTACGAGCCGCCGATTGCGTCGGGCTGGAAGACCGCTGTCGAGTCAACCATTTGGCCACGGCGATAGTCGCTCTGTCGCAGGGCGTGCCCTTCTTCCACGCCGGCGATGAAATTTTGCGAAGCAAATCTTTAGACAGAGATTCTTACTCGAGTGGAGATTGGTTCAATAGATTAGATTACAGCGGAGAGACTCACAACTTTGGCATAGGACTACCGGGTGAAAAGAAGAATGGGGACCGTTACGAATTCATAGTGCCGATGCTCGCCGACGTGTCCATGCGTCCCACGAAGGCGCAAATACGGGCGGCGACGGCCAACTTCTGCCAACTGCTGAGCATTCGTCGCTCGACGCCGCTGTTACGTCTGCAAACGACCCGTGAGATTCAACGACGCATGAAGTTTTATAACCGAGGTCCGGCGCAGGTGCCCGGGTTGATCATCGCGAGCATCAACGATGGCGACGCATCGACTCCTGGGCTCGAAAAGCTTGATTCAAATTACAAACGAATCGTGCTCGTGTTCAACGCCACGCCACACGCCATTTCTCACGGAGAATTGGATCTGACTGTTGATTTCGCCGGCGTCGATCTCGAGCTCCATCCGCTCATCGGAGACCAGGTCTCCAAGTCTAGCGAGTTTGTGGACGGGGTATTTAAGATTCCGCCGTACACGTGGGGAGTATTCGTACAGCGACGATAGTGTACATTTTGATTAGTTTTGCGTTTGTAATCTCATGAGAGATGTTTGCGGAAAAACGTTTCCAATCGAGACCACGCCAAGTCGACGGTGGCTTCGTCGAGAGGCGGAAATCCTTGCACCTTTTCTCGCGCCTCAAAGTTGTCGTACGGTTGCGGCGATTTATTCATGAATGCGTGGCCGACGCCATCGTAAAAGAAGATTTCTTGATCCGCACCCGTCAGCTTTTCCTTGAGTTTATTCGCAGCCTCCGGGTCTGAAAATCCGGCAAGATTATCCTTGGCGCCAAAGTGTCCCTGCACGGGAACGGTGATTTTCGTGACATCGCACGCATCCTCTCCTGGAATTCCGTAAAACGGCGCGCACGCGTCCACGTTTCCATTCGCAGCCGCGATGAGGGTCAACGCTCCGCCCATGCAAAAGCCCACGATGCCCACTTTTTTAGCTCCTCTCTTCGTTCGAAGGTGCGTCGCCGCCTCGCCGAGCTCCTTCGCCGCGCGTCCCCAATCCAAGTTTGACATCAAGTGATGCGCCTCCTCGACGTCCACGCCCAATTTGCCTCTGTACAGATCCGGCACGAGCACCGTCGCACCGAGACGATCGCGCAATTCGCGCGCGTGCGAGAGGACGACGTCGTTTATACCCCACCACTCCTGCACGACCAAAATCGCCATCTCGGTGTTCGATTCACCGAGCAGCTCGTGCGCCTGGGCACCGCTCTCGCCGAGCGCGATCTTTTCGAACGACATGTCGTTCGTTCGTTCGTTCGGGCGTCTTCGATTGAGGCAACTATCAAACGAGAACGTCGCTCTTTAGTTTTAGATGTAGGCTAGGCTACGTGCCGAAACCGAACACTTGACGGATGCGAGCAAAGATGAGATTTTTCCATCCATTTTCCGTCGTGTCCATCACGGTCTCGTTGCCGAATTTATCGCACTCGGGCACGTTAGTTTGCACGAGGTCGACGAAACAGTTTCCGGGCTCCGGTTCTCGAAACGTCAGAGTGACGATGGAGTGATGACCGTCTGGCCACGATGAGAACCGCCATTTTTGCACGATCTTTTCGCCGGGAACGTATTCCACCGTCTCACCGACGACGTTGCCGTCGAACATCTCAAACGGCCCGGGAGCTCCGTTTAATCCGCTCGCTCGACTCCTTGTAAAATGCTGCACCCGATTGACGTCCATCAAACACTCACAAATATCTCTCGGACGACAGTAAAAATTCTCCGTCATCTTGATCGTGTGATTCGTTTGCGACAAAGGCGCCGTCTTATCGCTTCGCGGCGCCGACGCGCTCGCTTTCGCGCTGGCCTTTGCCGCCTCCGCCTCCTTGGCGTCTCGCGCTTTTTTCTCCTCCTCGACGCTCGCCGGCGCGTCTCCGCCGGGTCCACCCGCCGCCATATCCTTCACGAACCCTCGCACGGCGTCCAAAACTTTCGGCACGATCTCTCTCTGCACCATCCCCTTCACTTCATCGTCCTCTCGCGAATCTCCCGCCGGCGCCGCCACGCATTCCGGAGTCTCGTCCGCGTTTTCATCCGCCACGTACGGCAATCGCACCTTTCCCCGACACGTCTTCCCGTTCCACGTCCCGACGTACGCGATCTCGAGCTCGATCTCGTATCCGGGAATGATTTTCCCTTTTCTCTTATTCACGTACGCCTCCCCCGCGCACGTTTCAATCCCAGTCGTCTCCACCCCGTCCACGGTCGCCTCGGTTGTCTTCAACCCGACGCACGTCTCTTCAAACCTCGCGCGCGCCCAGGGCATGGCGTCCTTCTCCTGCCAGTGCCATCCGTGCACGTTCGTCCCGTCCGCGCGGTCCTCCACGATCCATCGGTCGTCGCCCTCGCCAACCTTGGCCATCGCGCGTCCCTCGCCGAATCTTCTCCTCTCGTCGCCCCGTCGTCGAGTGCGGGCGCGCGCGGTCGGTCGGTCGCCGGGCGGCGGCACCGCGGGGAACACGAACGGAAAACGAACAACGACGCGCACCCATACGTCGCGCCGATTGTCGTATTCTGGGACTCCCAGAGTCATATAAAGATGACCTTTATTCGCGACGAGCGTCGGTGCGTCCGCGATCGTGACTTGGTTGGTCACAGTATTCATTTTTGGCCCCGCGCGCGGTCGTGGGCATCGACCGGGCGGGGACAGATTGACGAGTCACGACCGGCGATGTCTATCCATCCCGTCCCATGCCGTGCCATCCCAGGCGGCCCGTCGCGCGGCCGCGACCGGGGTGAAGACGCGCGCGCGCAGTGATCGACGCGCGCGCGAACGAGCGAACGGACGATGGGGACGATGGGGACGATCGGGACGGTGATGTGCGCGCGCGCGAGCGCGAGAGGGACGACGGTGACGGTGGTCGCGAACGCGCGGACGCGGACGAGAAGGGTGACGACGAAGGCGACGATGAGGTTTTCTCTCGCGCCGAGCGGTGGTGTCGCGTCGTCGACGATGACGGTGCGGGTGACGCGGGCGAAGGGGTCGATGGAGGGTATGTCCGCGCGGGCGACGGTCGCGCGGGCGTTCCGCGGGGCTGATCCGCAGACGGAGGAAGAGGAGGGGTCGGTGTTGGACTTTCCGGAGGAGTACGTGCGCGCGGTGCCGTCGAGACGACCGGACATTTTCCCGGACCTGAAGGAGCCGAAGACACCGATGCCGCAAAAGATGCCGGGTGATCCGGAGATGCCGGACGAAGAGGAGGAAGAGAAGGAGCGCAAGGAGAATCCGGGAGAGCCGGGCGAAAAACCCGAGGATGAAGAAGAAGAGGAAGCCGAAAAGCAGAAGAAGAAGAAAGACGACGACGAGGAGGAAGAGGAGGACAAGAAGCTGCCCTTTTGATGCGCGCGTCTTGTAAACAATCGCCTAGTCATTGATTCAATTCGATTGGATTCTGTCCGTTCCTTTGCCGACGAAGACGGCGCTCGCGAGAGGCGGCGCGCTTTTTAGAAACTAATTCGAAATTCGCCCGCTCAGTCTATGTCCCTAATGCTAATGTTAATGCGCGTGTGTGAGATGTACTCTTCGAAATCGACGTCCCAGTGCTCGGCGTTGAACGCGGGAGACGGAGCGAAGTCGCCGTCGTCTGCGGCGAAAACTCGCGGCACTCCGTGATAACATCTTCTAGACTCTCCGCCGAGAATCACGGCGTCTCCCGACCTAAGTATCATCGCCATCGGTGTTCGACTCCTATCCTCGTATCCGAGCAAGAAAACGGCGGGACATCCGAGCGAAATGCTCACTATGGGTCTGTCCAGATTATTTTCTGCGTCGTCGACGTGTCCATTCAGAGTGTCTCCTGGCTGATAATAGTTCACCAAACCAGCCTGCGCGTCGAATATCCAATCCTCTCCCGGCACCGATTGCGCTATGCGTCGCGTGAGATTGACGAGCGCATCACTAATCTTTCGTCGCGGAACGTTCGGCTCGTATATGCGTGACGTCCAATTAAACGGCGACCCCACCGTCGCCCACCGTAGCTTCGTCAACAGTCTCCTCGCGAACAGTCTTTCCTCCGCATCACCGCGCTTGATCTCGCGTTGCGGCCTTTGCCACGATCCATCGATCAACATCAAATCTTGTAAAGCCGCGTTCCACAGTCCCACCGGCAGATCTCCGTACTCTTTCCCGAAATTCGTCCTCGCCGGAGGTTCGCAGAGCTCCGTCGCCGCCGCGCGTACCCAAACCCGTTGCTCCTCGCTCGACAGCGCGTTCGACACGTAATAAAATCCCGGATGTTCGTCAAAGGCGTACACCTTCATCTCCCCGTCCGTTCGCACGAGACGCGCGCCCCTCGCGCACGCCGAGGCCGACACATCGAGCGCATCGCTCAGGTCCACTGGGACGGCGGTGAAACGACCGCCTCTGCGTCGCCCGTTCGCGCTCGTTCGAAACTGCTCCACGAGTTTCAGTTGATACTTCTTTTCGGACGCTCGAAACGCGGTCTGCGCCGACGCCGAGTCGCCGTCGGGCGACTCGGCGTACATCGACGTCGAGTGTCGTTAGGAGCCAAAAAGTGCCCTCCGACAGCGCATCCGTCCGGCGGATGGACGCTCGAAAGAGCGCGCGCGCGCGCGCCAAAGTCGCGCGCGGTGCGAACAAATCGTCCCTTCTTCTTCTAATACATGGGTTTTAAAGCTAAGTAGGAATCGGACGAGCGCTTTTCTCACCGCTTCGCGTCGCGTTCGCGCTGGTGGTAGTATCTCTTGAGAACCTCCTTGGCGGAGCACATGGGGAAGTTTGAGAGATCGTAATAGTGCGGCGCTAAGTCGATCAACCATTCGCCTCGAATGTCGGTCACGGTGCGAATGTAGTTCTTCGACGTCAACACAACCTCGTTGTAACACACCCACTCCGGTCGACGATCTAAAGCGGTCGACGGATGAATTTGCACTTCTTGGTTGTCCTTCACTGTCAAGTATCTTCCGCCGCGCTCGAGATGGGCGACTTGCATGAAATAGCCGCTGAGAATGGCTTTGCGAATGTTCGGATAATACTCTCTCGACGCGAAATCCGTGCTCACGAGGGGCAAGTTGAATCGCTGACAGATGCGCACGAGCTGCGTGCGCACGTTGTCGGCGCTCTTCATCGCTCGATGGCTGATGTAGTTGTTCCAGCACCAATCGGGGTCCTCCTTGGCCTGCTTGTACGCGTGATACACGTTGAGTAAAGTCAAGTGATCACCGTCCACGTGCGCAAACTGTGACTTCGCGGCGTCCGCTTGTTCGGCTTGATCTCGCGGACGAATAAAACACTGCGGCACGGAGAGCATGGAGACAATCGAGAGTATCTCGTTGGAGCACTTGAACTCGCACGACGTCACGAGCATCTTGGCCAACTGCGGATCCAACGGATATTCAGCCATAACTTGTCCGACCGTCGTCAACTCACCTTCGTCATCGAGCGCACCGAGGTAGTTCAACAATTCAAGAGCGCGCATGAGCGTCTCCGGAGCGGGAGGATCCATGAAATCAAAGTGCACCAAGTCGTCTATGCCTAGCTTCTTGAGCTGTAAAACCACGCTGCCGAGGTTTGATCTCAAAATTTCCGGATACGTTTGTTCCTGCAAATCCTTCTTGAAGGATTGCTCCGTGTAAAGGCGGAAACACTTACCCGGCTGCGTACGACCCGCACGACCGGCGCGCTGCTGCGCGGACGCTCGAGAAATAGGCGACACCAGTAGAGATTCCACGCGGATTCTCGGGTTGAACACCTTTTGCTTGGAAAATCCAGGATCGATCACGTACACAATGCCGTCGATCGTGAGCGAAGTCTCCGCGATGTTCGTGGACACGACAATCTTCCGTCCCGGCGGCTTGCCCGGTTTCCCCTCCGGCGCCTTGTCAAAAATTTTCTGTTGCATTGCCGGTGGAAGAGTGGCGTATAACGGCACTACGTTCGCCATGCCCACTTCATCACCTAAATTCTGAATTTCTCGCCGAATCTTCCCGCACGCGTCTTCGATCTCCTCTTCACCAGTCAAGAATAAAAGAATGTCTCCTGGAGGTTCGCACTGGTGGATTTGCGTCACGGTGCGAATGGACGATTCTAAGTAATCTCGCTCCGGTTCTTGCGTGTAAAAGATCTCGACCGGGTGCATTCTGCCCGGAACCTTCATCAAAGGCGCGTCTAAAAAGTATCCTTGAAACTTTTCAGCCTCGAGCGTCGCGGACATGACGACGCACTTGAGATCCTTTCTCTTGACGAGCACCTCCTTCAACAAACCAAACAAAATATCCGTCGCCAGCGTCCTCTCGTGCGCTTCATCGATCACGATGACGGAATATCTCGACAACAACGGATCCGTCATCGCCTCTCGAAGCAACATACCGTCCGTCGCGTACTTTAACATAGTCTTCGGTCCAGTCGCCTCCTCGAAACGAATTGAATAGCCCACCTCCTCGCCGATGTTCACGTCCATCTCATCCGCCACACGCTTCGCCACGCTCATCGCCGCCACTCTCCTAGGCTGCGTGCACACACACATCTTCCCATCCGCCGTGTATCCCGCATCAACGACGAATTGCGGCACCTGCGTCGTCTTACCGCTCCCCGTCTCCCCGACGAGAATCATCGTCTGACTCGAGTTTAACTTTTCGATAAACTCTCGCTTTTGTAACCACACCGGCAGCGTCTTGCGCTTGCTCAGGATGTCGTAATACTTTTGCGAGAGCGGGTTTCCGGTGTGTTTGTTCACTCCATCGTCCGCGTCCTCGTCCGCGTCGGCCGTCTTGGCGCGCTTCGGCGATTTTTCATCCGCGCCTCCCATGGCGGCGGCGGCGCGATTCTTCTCTTCGCGCGCGTCTGCGTCGACGCGATCGGTCGTTCTCGCGCGTACGTCGGCGTGTGCGCGCGCGACGTGTTCGCGTCGAGTCGTTCACGCGACGCGGGCGGTCGACAACGTGCGCGCGCGTGCGCGACGCGCGTCAGAGTGTCGATTCACCGCGCGCTGGGTTTGCTCAGTCTCGCCGCGCGCGAGGCGAACCGGTTTGGATATTTTTTACAACATGACGCCCCCAGATTGACCCTGATGACCGTGACGCGCGATCTCCGGTCGTCCGTGCGTCTGCGACAACTCTCCGAGCATCGGTGGCACGTCGCTCCCTTGAATAAAGGTTCGAAAAATCCCCTCTCGATTCACCGTGTTTAATCGAACGCACCCGCCCGAGGAACCGTCCACGGACATCGCGAGCGCGATCGCTCTCGTCACGAGCGCCTCGCACGCCTCTCGAGTCATTCCCTCGCGCCACCCGTCGTCTAAAAATCCCCAAATGTACGTAGAGCCGCTCCCATCCGTCGTCCAGCGCTCCTTGACCATGTTTCCGCCCGCCGTGCACGCGTACACCTGCGCGCCTCGACGCGCGTCCCAACCGCCGACGATGGTGTACGCGCTCAGTCCGCGTCCACGATTCGCACCCTTATTTTGATAAGAAATTTGATTCGCGATCGTCGCCACCGTTTTCACGTCGGCACTCGAGTCGATCTCCATCTCGTGTCGCTCGACGAGGTCTCGAACGAAACCGCTCACCGCCTCGGTGTCCGCCGCCGAGCCCGATCGACACATGATCGTTCGATCGTTCAGCGCCACCATCTTATCCGACGCGCGATTGGAGACGTAGATGCCTGCGTAAAATCACTCGTGCCGTCGTCGTCGCATCGTCAGTCGCGGGCGTCGTCGTCGCGCGACGCGCGAAGGTTTCGAATCAATCGATTCGAGTCAAAATCTACATGATGATGATGATGCGCGCGTCTCGTCGCCGCGATGGCGCCGACGCACCCGTGCTCACGCGCGTGTCCGCGCCCAAAACGACACCGTCGGCGTACTCGCACGCGACGATGGTCGTGCCCGTGTGCGGGGCCTCGCTCGCGGGTTCGAAAGCCATGATGATGATGGCGCGCGTCGGCGAGTGCCGTTCGTCGGGGCCTCACTCGTCGACTCGTCGACTCGTCGCCGAGACGCGCGCCGAGAAACGAGCGATCGCGACGACCCGAATCGTGGTCGCGACGTCGAGTATCGTCGACGATGACGACGGAGGGCGCGCGTCGTTTGGGCGCGTGTCACAACGCCCTCGTCACGGCGTTGCTCACGGACACGTATCAGCTCACGATGGCGTACGCGTACTGGCGAAACGGCACGCACGATCGACGAGCGGTGTTTGAACTGTTCTTTCGTAAGAATCCGTTTCACGGCGAGTTCACCGTGTTCGCGGGACTGGAGGAGGCGTTGCGATTCGTGAGCAACTTTTCATTCTCCGAGCGCGACGTCGAGTATCTGAAATCGACGCCCGTGGGGGCGAACATGGAGGATGAGTTCTTTGAGTATTTGCTCAAGATTGACGCGAGTGATATTAGGGTGTACGCGCAGAAGGAGGGATCGGTGGTGTTTCCGAGAGTGCCGCTTCTTCGATTGGAGGGACCGCTGGCGACGGTGCAGTTGCTCGAGACGACGCTATTGTGTCTCGTAAATTACGCGAGTCTCGTGGCGACGAACGCGGCAAGACATCGATTGGTGGCGGGAGAGGATGTGATGCTGTTAGAATTCGGATTACGGCGGGCCCAGGGCGTGGATGGTGGGGTGAGCGCGAGTCGGTACGCGTATCTGGGCGGTTTTGACGCGACGAGCAACGTCGAGGCGGGACGGCAGTTTGGGATTCCGATCAAAGGCACGCACGCGCACTCGTACGTGCAGTCGCACTCTGGATGGGATTGCGTGAAAAACCCGAGATTAAAAGCCGCCAACGGGTCGACATGTGAAGATTTTCCGGCATTGGTGATGGAAAAGATGAAGCACTTGGAGGCGGTGAGAGGCGACATGGAACCGGATTTGCGCTGGAACGAGACCAACACGAGCGAATTAGCCGCGTTCACCTCGTACGCGCTCGCGTTTCCATCGGCTTTCTTAGCGTTGGTGGACACGTACAACGTTCTCCAGAGTGGACTCCCGAACTTTTGTGCCGTGGCGTTGGCGCTCAGGGAGCTCGGGTACGCCGCCGTGGGAATCAGATTGGACAGCGGCGACTTATCTTATCTCAGTAAGTGTTCCCGCGCGTTCTTGCGCGACATCGAGCGCTTACTCGGAACGAAAATTGCGGATAATTTGAGCAAAGTTTCCATCACGGCGTCGAACGACATTCACGAGGAGGTGTTGTTTTCGTTGAAACAGCATGGTCACGAAATCGACGCCTTCGGCATCGGTACGCACCTCGTGACGTGTCTCAAGCAACCCGCGCTCGGATGCGTGTATAAACTCGTCGAGGTGGATGAAACCCCTCGCATCAAACTCTCCGAGGATTTAGCAAAAGTCACCATTCCTGGATGTAAGAATGGCTATCGGTTGTTCTCGCAGACGGGCGAGGCCATCGTGGACGTGATGACGCGTGTGGATGAGCCCGCGCCGAAGGTGGGTGAGCGCATGTTGTGCAGACACCCGTTCTTGGAGAGCAAGCGAGCGTACGTGGTGCCCTCGAAGATACAGCCGCTGTTCACGTGCGTCTGGGACGGGAAGCGAGGCGCGCCCGCCGACTTAGACTTGAGCTTAGAAACGTCTCGCGCGCGCTGCAAAGAAGCCATCAAGCAACTGCGATCGGATCATTTACGATACACGAATCCGACGCCATACAAGGTGAGCGTCTCGGCAAAGCTGTACGATTTCATTCACGATCTTTGGCTCGCCGAAGCGCCGGTGGGCGAGCTGCGTTAGGCAAGGTAGTTTTTTGTGTTCGCTACTCATTCATTCTATCTTTGCTACGTCTATTGTACTTGTCAATTCGCGTTGTCCTCGTCATCGTCCGTCGGGACGTATCGAGGCGCCATCTGACTCAGAGGCAAGATTTCCTCATCGTGCCAGTCGTCCTCGCCGTTGCCGTCATCGTCGCCGTGATCATCGATTGTCAACTTTTCAACCGGAACGTTCTTCTTTGGTTGGACGTCGCCGTTTTTACTTCTCTGTCTGTTTCGTACTTCTTCGATGAGCCGGGCGAACGTCGCGTCGCACGTCTTCACAGAGGTCGCCGTTGCCTTTTCCTTGCTCGTCGCCATCGTGTTGAAAATTCTCGCCTTGGCTCCCGCACAATGCTTGCGTTGTTCCTCTCTGTTCACCTCTCGCGCGATGGCGGGCAAATCAGGCACCCTCCCGTACTCGATGATCGAGTTCACTCGCGTCGTGAACTCTTTGTGTCTCACCTCGAGCTGCTTCTTATCGCCGCTCGAATTCAAGCCCACGTTTTTACACATCTCTCGCAGTTTGTTCAACGCGAACACGTGATACGCGAGCTTGGGCAGGCGTTTCGGCACCGTCTCCGACGCAGTCGCCGCCGTCCTCGCGCGTTTGCTTTGTTGCCTCCCCGGCGAAGACAAACGCTCATTCTTCACCAAGCACGAGTTTAAATGGACGTTCATGTTCACGATCAAAATTTTCGAATCGCACACGGGACAATTCGCGAATTCTTCCTCCTCGGCGTCCAGGACGATGGCGTCGTGTTCGGCGTCCTCGTCGTCGTCGTCATCCTCGTCCACAAACTCATCGTCTCGCTCGATCACCGGTCGAGACGGTTCGTCGAGCTGATCCACGGTTCGCACGCGAGCCGACGATCCCATTCTCCCCGTCGTCGTCGTCGTCGTCATCGTCCCTTCCCGTTCCCCTCTCGCCCGCGCGTCTCTCTCCGCGAGCGTCGTTCCCAATAACTCATCTCTCACCCTCTTATAACACTCAACCGCGTGTTCCAACGCCTTATTCGGCAAGAGATCCCTCTCTTCGGCCGGTTCTCGACACGTCGGACACTTCTCCATCACCGGCAACGCCCTGCGCACGCAATCCGAGCAAAACGCGTGATGACATCCTCGAAAGCTCACCGGCATCTCGTAGAAATCACCGCAGATCCCACACCGCATGCTCGCGTCGAAATCGCGCTGCGGACGCGTGGGCCACGCCTCGGCGACGTCGGCGTGCGCCGTTCGAGCGCTCATGTCGACGCGTCGATCGAACGTCGAACGCACGCGCGCGCGCGACGTCGATGTGACGCCCGCACCGGTGGGTCGACGAGACCTGACTCGTCGCGAGTGGCACCTCCGTTCCCCTCTCGCCCAAAAGTGACCCATAGCTTTCGCGGAGTCACCGTTGTTGAGGTATTGGTTCTGTTTTGTTAGACGTGTGTACACAGTGGAAAAGCACGTCTCAATACGAGCGTGCGATCGCCACGCGCGTGCGGCTCGCGCCGCACATGCGTTTCGACGAGGGGCTGTAGCTCAATTGGTAGAGCGCGCGCTTAGCATGCGCGAGGTACCGAGATCGAAACTTGGCAGCTCCATGGACTTTTTTGATGGGTTTGTTTCTTTTTGACGCACTACGGTACCGCGGCGTTCCTGCGCGACGCGTCGCTGCCGCGTGTGATTTTTTTCTGTGTGCATGCATTCTGCATTCTCGAAATGTGCTCTCGATTATTGTTGTTCACATGATTACAAGCGTGCTAAGTGTCGTCTGTGTCGTCCGTCGAGCGCGAGAACAAACCGGCGCGTCTCGTTCAAACAAACGAGAGAAACGTCGCGAGACGGTGAACGAACGAAAGTAATCGTTCAAACGAAAAACGAACGTTTCTTGCTACCTCACTCTCACTCAGTGATGGCCTCCTCCCGGCACGCGCTTGTGCACGAACCACTCGCTCCCAATCTTCATCGGCGGCGCGCCCTCCTCGAGACGCCCCCAGTGAATGATGGAGTCGTCGTCCGGATCCGGCGATCCGACGACGCGGTACTCCATCGTGGACTCAACAACACACGGCGATTCTTCCGTCCCCGTCGGCGCGCGCAAAAACGCGTGGTGATCAAAGATATCCTCCCCTCGCATCTTCCCCTCGAGCTCCGCCTTGTACAAACCCGTCGCGTTCTCCAAGTTGGTCACCACCCCCCCGCTCGAGGCTCTCACGGACGCGTACAGAGCCTGCGCGCGCGCACCGCGCATCATCGCGCCATGATCATCGTCAGTCACTCGTTCGCTCGTTCGTTCGCGCGCCTCTCTCGCGCGCGCGTCCACCACCACCGCCTCGCGCGCGCGTCCCCGTTCGCCCGTTTCGATCGGCGCGATCCTCCTCGTCTCGCCTCGTCTCGTCGCCGTCGTTCGTCGCCGCATCGCTCGCTCGATCGATCGCGCGCGCACCTCTCGTCTCGCGACGCGCGTCGCCGACGCGATCGCTCGTCGAAGCATCGTCGTCGTCCCGCTCGAGTCGCGTCGTGGCGCCGCACGGGAACGACGCGAGGCGAGGCGAGGGGCGCGCGGTGGTGAGGGACTCGTTTCTGGGTCGTGACTCGCGAACGCGACCGAGCGAGACCCTCGACCGATCGTGACCCATGGGTGGTGGTGAGACAAACCCTAAAAAAGGGAACGATCGATGAGTCGTGATCGGTGAAGAGTCCCTCGGAAAAGAACACCTCGCGATGGGGACGCGAGGTCGATCGCCGACGCCGACGCCGCCTTTCCGAGGCGCGTGAACGAGCGCGGTCGGTGCGAGCTCGAGCGAACGTTCGAGAAGTCATCGAGTGATCCTTCGCGTCGTAAAACACAGCGAGAACACCGACCATGGGTCGCATGCACACGCCCGGTAAGGGCATGTCCGGCTCCGCCTTGCCCTACAAGCGCTCGGCGCCGAGCTGGTTGAAGATCACCCCGACGGAGGTGACGGAGATGATCGTCAAGATGGCGAAGAAGGGGATGACGCCGAGCCAGATCGGTGTCATGCTTCGCGACAACCAAGGCATCGCGCAGGTGAGCACGGTGACCAACTCGAAGATCTTGCGCATCCTTCGCGGCCAGGGCCTCGCGCCGTCCTTGCCGGAGGATCTCTATTGCTTGATCAAGAAGGCGGTGAGCGTGCGCAAGCACTTGGAGCGCAACCGCAAGGACATGGACTCCAAGTTCCGCTTGATTCTCATCGAATCCCGCATCCACCGTTTGGCTCGTTACTACAAGCTCGCCAAGAAGCTTGAACCGACCTTCAAGTACGACTCCGCCACGGCGAGCACGCTTTTGACTGCGGCGGGTAAATAGAGTAGACGGGGAACGCATAGGGTGATTGAGGGAGCTATCAATACATACACGTATCATTCTAAAAATTTCTGCGTCGACGCGTCCCCGGAAATCGCGCGCGGGTGACGATCTCGGTCCCGGGCGCGCGGTTGAGCGCGCGCGTAATCAATCGAATCGCTCAATCTCACCGCACACGACGTCGCGCGCGCGCGGACGAGAGGTGAACGCGACTCGAATAATACGTTCGATCCATCTCTACCTCGCGCGCTCGTTCGTTCCCTCGCGCGCGCGCCATGTCGTCGACGCGAAGAAGCGCGCGCCTGAGCGCGGCTGCCTCGGATGCCGAGATGACGTCGCTCGCGACGACCGAACCGCTCATCGACGCGCCGATGCCGGCGACGACGGCGACGCGAGGACGTCGGGGAGGGAAGCGTCCGCGGTCTCCGGCCCTGGACGAGGTCGTGCAGTCGAGCGCGGCGAGATTAACGCGAGGAAAGAGGAGAGAATCCAACGCTACGGCGCCGACGCCGGCGACGCGAGGACGTCGAAACACGACGCGTGGGCGCGACGCGAGCGGTGCAGATGAAGACGAAGAGCCTCTGGAGGTTGTGCGCGGTGGTTCGACGGTGAACGCGTACGAGATGACGAACATGGTGAAATCAGAGCTCGTCGCGGAGTTTGAGAGACGCGGCGAAAAGTTGATTGAACTCGAACGCGAGACGATCGAATTGAGACAAAAGACGGCGAATGCGGAATCTTTACACGCGGCGGTGAAGGCTGAGGTGGAAACTTTGCGAGAGTTAAAGTCAGAGCACGAGAAGAGCAAGAACGCGATGCGAGATGAGCTCGCGGAAGAGCGGCAGGCGAACATGTTGGCGCTGGAACGAGAAGTCGAGCGCGCGTGCGATGCCGAGTCTCGAGCGAAAACTCTCGCGCTGGAGTTGGCTCAGGTGAAGGAAGAGCGCGTCAAGTTAGAAGCTAGCATCGATCGGGAACGCGCGAACGATTCCGCGGAGGAAGCGGCGGAGATATTAGATTTATCGGAGAAGACTGCAGAGTTGGAGTACACCGTCGCCGAGTACCTGGACGAAATTTCAAATCTCAAGCGAGAAAACATGAGTCTGAAGACTAGTCTGCAGCGCACCGAAGCGGAACGCGACGAAGCCACGGAACGTGTCGAACAGAGCGAAGAGGCGGTGCGCTCGTGCGAGGGGCTGGTGGCCGTCGCCGAAGCCTCTATGATTGAAATGCGTAAGGAGCTCGACGCGGCGACGTCAATGTCGCCGACGCAGACGACTCCCGAGATTGAAGAGTTGCGCGCCACCAATAAAGTCTTACAAGAAGAACTTCGCATCGCGACGAAAGAAGCGGCCGAGGTTAAGACGCTGCGGCGGAAATCCGAGTTTGCGGCGACGTGTGAGGAGCGGGCCATGGCCGCCGAGGCGCGAGCGCTTCGCGCCGAGGCGAGTGTCATCGAGACGTCTTCTTTGCAGACGAGATTGTCCAAACTCGAGTATCTCGAAAACGATTGGGCTTCAGTCATCGAGCGCGTGACCGGTGACGTCAAACTCCCCTCTGATCTCGTGCAGCGTGTCATCACGCTCGAGAGTCGTCTCACCGCGCAAGCCGGCGACAAAGGAAAGATGATGTCCGATCTCGCTGAGGCTCAGATGAACGAAACCACCGCGGCTCGACGAGCGTCCGAGGCTGAAGAAAAGTGTCAAAGCGCCGAAACGAGGGCTTCAGAAGCGACCGGTGCGCTCGCGAAAGCCGAGCGCCAAAAATCGCTGATGAAGAACGAGATGGAAAGCTTGCAACGCCTCGTCAAGTCTTACGAAGACGAGGCGAACGTCGCGGCGGCGAAAAATTCGAACAAAGAAAAGGTCGAATTGGAACGTCGTTGCAAAGATCTCGAAAAGGCGAAGGACGCGGCGACGAAGAAGATATCTTCGCTCGAAAAGGCGAAGGATGCGGCGACTAGTAAGGTCTCCGCGCTCGAGAAAGAGTTGAACGAGACGAAAACGCGAGCGCAAGCTGCCGAACAGGCGGCGCAAGAGGCTGCGACGAAGCGCGAGGAAACCCCGGAAACGGACGCTCGCGTGCAAGTTCTGGAACGCGAACGCGATGAACTCGTGCAACGATTGAAACGCGCCGCCGCGAGCGCGGTTCCAGATCCGCAGGCGACGAAAGTGCTTCATTTCAAATCGAATCCAGTCGCTGCGGCGAGGCGAAGCCACATGGAAAAAGAGTTGGAATCACTGCGAAGCGAAGCCAATGGATTGCGCGAGGCGTTATCGAAGCTCAAAGATGGCTCTGGAACGTCCGCGAACGAGGCAGACATGACCATCTTGAAGCGGAAAGTGGAAGATTTACAGAAACGCGAGCAACGTTTGATGACTGTCTTCAAGCGTCAAATCTCCGCCTTCCGAGAGGCGTGTCACAAAATCTTCGGTTACAAGATCGAGATGACCGAAGGTCAAGACGGTGGCGCGACGTTTTCACTCCTCTCTGATTTCGCTGTCAAGCCCACCGACACGTTCGCCTTCAAGTACGACGAAAAGGCTTCCACCGTGACGCTGAAACCAACCACCTTCGTCGATACGCCCGAGGTGAAACGCTCGGCGGAAACCTTCATCGATCGTCTGGAGTGCATACCCGCCTTCGTGGCCAACCACACCCTCGAAGCTTTCAACAACAGCGACGCCACGGCGTAGATCTCGTCCTCGCTCGCGGTAGTAAAACAGTAGCAGACGCGCGTACCCAAACCGCCGACTCAGCGTCCGCCCCGCGTCACAGTCCGACGGTCGACTCGCGCCGACATGTTCGCCCTCTCCTCCATCCCGACCGCGACGCGCGTCTCAAGCGCACGTCCGAGCGTCTCGTCTCGTTCGCGCGCGTGCGCCGTGACGACGCGCGCGTCGAACGCCGATCATCATCGTGACGTCCCCGTCGTATCTCGACGAGCGCTCTCCCTGAGCGCGTCCACGCTCGCCGTTCTCGGCGCCGTCGCGCTCGTCGAACCGCGCCCGAGCGACGCCGCGTACGGCTCGGCGAGCGGCGGCGGTGGCGGCGAAGACGCGACGGAGGTCACCTGGGGCACGTTTTACGGCGCGGCGGATCCTCCGGCGACGTACGGCGCGCTGGGCGGGACGAAAAAATCCTTGGCCAAGTACTCGTACGATGTCGCGAGCTCGTGGGTGGAGGAAGCGACGTCCAAGGTGGAGAAAGGAAGCGGTGGGCAAGACTCTCGATGGGTGAAAAAAGGTTCGAGAGGGGAGGTGAAGGCGTATTGTTTGACGCTCAACCGCGCGGGTCAAGACGGCGCGTCGTTCGCTCTGACGGATTCGTCGTTGCAAGCGGTCGCCGGTGCGCTGAGCGAGATGCAAGATTCCATCTCGAATGGACGGGTGAAGAGCTCGAGGATCACGGAGAATGATAAGGATTACGCCGTGTTCGACGTGGACGCCGATCGTAAGTATACCGTGAAAATCACAATTGATAACACGGGGAGACTGTTCGCCTTCGTCGTCACCGCGCCGGCGAGCAAGTGGCGTTCGGAGAAGGCTGTGCTCGATCGCATGGTCAGTTCTTTCGCCGTGTATACGAACGCGTCGCAATTTGTGTAAAACAACAACAAACTAGGTCCTATGCTTTTCGCGACAAATCTAAAGGCGCGTATTCCTCGACCGAGTCGCGTCGGAGCGGAACGGCGCGTAAACCGTATTTTTCGCACATCTCCTCCGTCAAAAACGTCCCGGCGACGACGTGCGTCTGCGCCAAACTCTTCATTCGAGGCGTCGGCTCGCCGAGCGCGGGATCGTCAAAGGTGGCGCAGCACTTTGGCGCCGTGAGCGAAATCAACAAGTTTGGCACAAACACCTCGTCGTCTCCGCTCGGCGCGCCGTCGACGTTCCATCCCGACGGAATGTCCAGACTCACCGTGAACAACGCGCGCTCATCGCGTTCAGCGTTCGTCAGCGCCGTCAAGTTTTTCATCACCTCCACGAACGGCGCTCGCACGTCCCCTCGAAACGAAAATCCAAACATCGCGTCCACGAAGCACGTCGCCTTCGCCTCCGCGGCGTTCGCCGCGTGCGCGTCCATCATTTTCAACACCTCCTCCTCGTCCACGAACGTCACCCCGCGCGTCTCTCGACACTCATCCACGAGTTTCGCGTACAGTTCGCTCTTCCCGGGTCCCTTCGGATACCACACCTTCACCTCGGACCTCTCTCGTCTCGTCGCCACCTCTCGAGCCAAAACCAACCCGTCGCCGCCGTTGTTCCCGGGACCACACAGCACGACGAACGCGTCGTGTCCGACCGCGCGCGCTAACGTCGCCGTCGCCGCGTTCTTCCCCGCCGTGCGCATCAGTGATTCGAGCGACGACGCCTCGCATCCGATACCGGCGATGAGGTCCTCGTCCAACTCGCGCGCCTCGCTCGAGGACAGAAATCGCCCCTCGTATCGACACCACGACGCCGTCGACGACGACGCGGACATGGTCGCCGCGCGCGCGCGAGGGATCGTCGCCGCGCGCGCGATCGTCGCGCTCGCGGCGCGGCGCATTGCCGCGTCGTCGGTCGTTGGTCGAACGGTGCGTCGAGGTCGTGCGTGTACCTCGTACGATGGTGTGATTCACGACTCGTCTTTGAGTGTGTGTGTACCTATCATTCCCCACCGATCATCATTCGAAAGCACATGCGGCGTTTTCGTTTATCACCCATCCCCTTTTCTCTGCATCCCACATACCTTCAAAAACCAGCACACTACGAGATCGACCATCCCCCCGCGCGCCCGCCGAGCCGAATCGACGACGACGCGCCCTCGCGCGATGGCGTCGCCACATCTCACGCGCACGAATCATGTCCGACAGCGAACACGAAGTCGAAACCTTTGAATCCGCCGACGCCGGCGCCTCCCACACGGTGCCCATGCAGGCCGGTTCCGTGCGCAAGGGTGGTTTCATGGTGCGTTCACGGCGCCCCGCGCGCGATGCGACGGCGAGCGCGGAGGGTGGATTCGTGATCGGGCGAGACGCGCGCGACGCGCGAGGAGACGCGAGCGCGCGATGGAACGATGGGACAATTTTCGTTCGTTCGCGCGGCGTCGCGGCCACGCGTCGAACGCGATCGCGCGCGCGTGGAGACGGTCGCGCGCGCGGCGGCGGACCGCGCGGGGAAACCCTGGAGATATCGGGATCGGAGCTCGGAGACTGACGGTTGAGCGCACGTTTTCTGTCGATGTTCGCAGGTCATCAAGGGTCGCCCGACCAAGGTGATCGAAGTCACGACGTCCAAGACCGGTAAGCACGGTCACGCCAAGTGCCACTTCACCGCGCTCGACATTTTCACCAACAAGAAGATGGAGGAACTCGTGCCATCGTCGCACAACCTCGAAGTGCCGGTTGTCTCGCGCGCGGAATACACGTTGTTGGACATCGATGAAGACGATCACATGTCCCTCATGGACGACAAGGGTGACACTCGCGAAGATTTGAAGCTTCCGAGTGGTCACGACGATGCGGAAAAGTTAGCCGACGAAATTCGCGCCGGCTTCGACGACGGCAAGGAGCTCGTCATCACGATTTTACAGGCCATGGGTATCGAGCAAGCGCACGCGCTTAAGGAGATCAACAACAGCTGAGAGTATTATTGAAAGCTTATTGGAGCCATTGATAATCTAGATATGAGCCGAGGGCGTGGGATGCGAGAGACTCGAACGCGTCGGCGACGGGCGGAAAGAGTAGCGCGTCGTCTTTGATTTTCTCCATTCAACGCACTCACCGTTGTCAGTATACTATCATCTGAGTACCAAATACACATCATTCATCATCGTTTCGAGCGTCGCCATCGCGTCTTCGCGTCGGTCCTCGCGCGTCGTCGGTTCTCTCCCGCGCGGCAATCGCGCATTCCTCACTCGTTGGCTCTGACGGACGAGACCGAGACCACCGACCGAGTCTCGATCCGTCCTCGGAGCGCCACCGAAACGCGTGGAAAGCGTCTCGATGAAACATTCGCGTCGCGCGATGACTCTAGCGCACGAAGGCGCGCTCAGGGCGACGTAGTGAGACGTAACCGCTCGTGAAACATGGCGCGGCCATTTCGAAGTAGTCGTCCCATCGCGTGGCGCCTCGTCGTCGTCGTCCTCTCGGCGCTCTTCGCGCGCACCGACGCGTCATTTGCCGTGGTTGACTGCCACGATAACGCCGTGATCGGCAACATCGTCGGCGCGGGCGTGGCGGGAAACCGCGATGGACGGTTTGAAAAGAGTCTGCTCAACTCACCGTCGAGCGTGTCGTGCAACTCAACGCTGTGTTACTTGTCGGACTCGGGAAATCACGCGATAAAGACGCTAACGCTGTCGAAAAACGAGATGGTGCACTTGGCGGGGTCGTCCGAGGGATCGTCGGGATTGAGAGACGGACAGGCGTCTGAGGCGGCGTGCGGTTCGAGTAGCAATCCCACAGAGCCGTTGTTTAGTTCACCACAGGGCGTCGTGCTCGTCTCTCAAACCAGCGCGTATTTCTCCCGGGGTGATGTGTTGGTAGCGGACGCGGGTAACAATGCGATTAGAAAAATATCCGGCAAGACGGTGAGCACAGTGATTTCCGGTTTGTCGACGCCGCCGATGGCACTCGTATTGGACGAGAGTGATGGAGCGATTTATTTCCTTAGCAAGTCAACCCATCACCTTTCAAAGTTATCGTACAACGCAGTGAGCGCGACTAGCGTCGCCGGTAGCCAAACCACGGCGGGAATGGTGGATAGTGCGACCGCCAGTAGCGCGCGATTTTCGGCGCCGGAAGGCTTGACGTTGGACGCCGCGAATCGTACATTGTACATCGCTGACACCGGAAATCATGCGATACGAAAATTTGTGCTATCGACGGGGGCAGTGACGACGGTCCTCGGTGACGGTACGATATCATCGAGCGCTACTGTGTTGGACTCGGATGGTGAGTTGGACACACCGGCACGCTTCAACTACCCTGCTGGGATCGCGTACAATTACGACACCGGCCTCAGTAGTGGTGTATTGATAGTATCCGATCGTGGAACGCATCGGTTGAGGAAAATTGTTTTGTCAGACTCCACGGCTTCGAACGCTGCGACGGTGGTTAGCGTCGGTGGTAGCTATAACGGAAAATCTGGCTTCTTAGATAGCACTTACGGAAGCGGCGCTCTCCTGAACACGCCGGTATCAATATCATACGTGACTGATTCATCTTACGTGGTTGCGGATAAGGGCAACCACGCCATAAGAAAAGTACATATAGAATCACCGGTTGACGTCACTTTTACGATACAATCGGTGGCAGATGTCGAGCGAACGGTGGAAAGTCATGATCTGGTGTTATTGAATTACGGGCGGTACTCCATTAATGGGCCCCCGTACAATGAAACCACCCACTTCTCGGGTGAACTCACGTACTTTGGTGAAGAACACGACATTACAATGTGTGCACACCCATCTGTAGATTACTTCGTAAAGTTTGAGGGATCGATGCAGGCGATGGTTAAGGATTCAACAAACCATTTATACTTTGGATACACTGGATCATCAGTCACGGACAGCATGGCGAGAACCTTTCGGATCCGAGGTCCCGGATGTATGGATAAATCTGCACCAAATTACAACCCTTTTGCCACGAGCGATGACGGTTCATGCGTGAGTGGTGTAAAAGTGCATTTCAACGTGAGCGTCTGGGGCGTGGTCGAGCACGCCGTGTACGAGTTTGAAGGACCTGGGTTTTACGTCTCAGACTCGTTTCCAACTGGGAGTGGTGAGGCAGAGTACACGCAAGATGTGTACCACGAGTTCACTGCCTATCCGGGTGGTACGTATATCGCACATTTCTACGGAGCTCTGAATGCTTCTCTCAGTACTGTATCTGGACAGTCTGGGTTGGGAGCAACGGAGATAAGCTATTGGAACTACTCATCTTCAGAGGTTAGTGACCAGGGATCAAAGAGTGCTCGCATCACAGGGCCAGGGTGTATCGACGCGTCTTATCCAACGTACAATCAATATGCGTCGGAATCTGATGAAGTGAACGCGTGCTCGTTTGGGGCGAACATGCGTGTTATCATAAATGCAAGTTCTGCATCAGAGTCGTGGTATGACTACGGTTCCATCACAGCACCGGGTATTAACGAAGCCTCCCAAAAAGTTGACGGTATTTCGTTGGATAATGCAACTGATCAAGTGGTCGTAGATGTTACTCTGGTACCCGGTGTGTACGAGTTTGATTCATTCGGCGACGTGTCAGTGGACGTGCAGCAACTTCAATCCAGTGGATTTGTTTCTCTGAACACGTGGGTCGGAACTGACTCTTCACTTCGTTACGATCAACATGGGTTCGCCACCGCTCAACAAGAGCGCGTCGTCGTGTCGTTTCCGCCGTCTTCATCACGTTATATCACAACTAATGTGGTTGGCTACGCGGGTGGAATACTTTTGGGTGATGATGACGTGTCCAGTGTGACATTCGAAGAAGGATCTGTTCCACAGCTAGGAAGCGTAAGATCTACGTTCTTAAAGAGCACGTTGACTACATCAGCCCTGAATTCATTGTGGTATACCAACAACATCAACGCGTATGGCGTCACCCCATACACGATGGTGCTCACCCCCGACGCTTATCAATTTGGCGTGTCGGTAAAGCTGTTGCTCAAATATGATGAGTCCTCTTCAACTTCGCAAGAAGGCAATGATAATCTTGTGCTTTTCAAGCAAGGAGTGAAAGTAAAGTCTGTATATGGTGCGGCATTTGACTCAACTGCAGGTACCGTTACAACAAAGCTCGATTCGCCGGGCACTTTCGGTGTTGCATTTCGAGCCACCATCAGAGGTATCTCACCTCCGAGAGCATACATCGACGGTGGTACTAATGTGACAGTAGACGGTGTCGATATGTCATCACTCGCTACGTTGGGTACTCAAACATCGAATCAGAAGTGTCGATGGGGTGATAAGTTTACAGCAGCGACAACGGTCGCGTCGGCGGACGCTCGTTCAGTGCTTTCGGGCAGTGATAGCACGGTAAAAGGTACAAAGATCAACGCCGTCTCGTGTTTATCACCCTCGACGAAGTACGCCGGTTTCACAATCGTCGAGTTCTACAATTCCGGCAACCTCATGACGAGTAACACCAACCTGACGCTCCTGTTGACCGCATCTCCATACATCACTTCTGTCGTGCCAGCTGAAGGCACCATTTCTGGAGGAACCATCGTCACCGTTTCTGGAAACTTTTTGAGAGCAGGGGCATCGTCGTCCGATTGGGAGAAGTATGATGCGGACTCCACGTTCTTCGCGAACAGCGGCCCCACGGCTTTGTCATGCGTGTTTGGTTCAGTCACGTCAAGTGGAGTCGCGATTTCGTCGGCTGTCGCGATGTGTGAAAGTCCATCTTCCAGCAGCGCAGTCTCGGCAAGTTTACGTGCAGGTGATCCCACGTATCCAGTGATAGGATACGGCGATTACTCCTTCGTTGATGATTTCGACGCGAGCATCACTCCCACAGCCTACAAAGACAACAGTGGAATAAGTGTGATGACGGATGGTGGTGTAGAAATCAGTCTTTTCGGCGCGACAGGTTCGTTGACAAAGCAACGCAACGAATTCTATGATTGGCAGTGCTTATTTGGCACGGTGCGCGTAGCCGCGAGGGAGAAGCCGTATGGCGATTTGAGCTGTCTTTCAACATCCTTAGCTCGCGGAAGCACTCTCGACGTCCGACTCGTCGGACCAAACGGCGAAGGCTCGTTACTGCTCGGTAGTGTTTCCTCGGATACGATTGCGGACACGTACGTCGACTCCATCGTAACCCTACCAGGAACTCCGGAGACAATCCAAACGCTCGCCGTCATCGGCAGAGAACAGTCTCCCCAGTTTTGGGAACCTCTCAAATGGATCAGCACCGCGCACGCGCTCATCTCCCCTCCGGGCAGCGGTTGGGTCGGAACCGGTCAAGGGTTTGGTCACGGCGCCTACGGGGATCCGAATTGCACGTTTACGTCGGACGCGGGCGTCATCACCACTCGGGTTGCGACGATAATTTCATCCGCGCTCGTCGTGTGCGAAGCGCCCATCTCGGAGTCAAAAGTATGGTCTTCCGTGCACGTCGCGGCGAACAGTTTATACTCAGGCGCACCGAGAACGTTGATACCCCTGTGGTTTACACCTCAAACGCGAACGGCCGCCACGTCGCTGACGCGTTTGGTCACCACGTGGTTTCCATCCGCCTCTGCTGGCGGCGTGCGAGCGGTCGCTCAAGGGTACATTTCGAACGTTCAACCCATTCCGACGCTGTGCTACTACGGTCTATCGATAGACCCGACGTCGTTCACCACGAGCGACGGGTGCGAGATACCTCGAGTGCTATCCCCCGGCTTCGTCACCATTTCTTTGAACAGCACGTCCGCGGTTCCCGCGTTTGAACACCAGTTGGAGATTCTCGAACCGGTACGCTCGAAGACGGTGTACCCGAGATTTCTGACCGTCGACGGCGGTTCCATCGTGGACATCTCCGGAACCGACATGTACATCTCGCCGAACGGCCCTCCGCTGCACTGCGGATTCACGTACTCGACCAAGATGTTCAAAGCCACGTACGTTTCCTCAGCCTTGGTCAAGTGCGAGACGCTGGCGAGTTACCTCGACGGCGATAAGAATGAGTTCAATCTATTCATCGGTCGCGACGAGGACTTGACCGGGTCGGAACCCATCGAATTATCCGCATCACCGACCAATAAGACAATCGCCGCCGTCGCGAACACCTTCGGCGTGCGCGCTAAGGCCGCGCCCACCGTCACCGCCGTCTCTCCGACGGCTGGCAACGCGCGAGGCGGCGCCGTCTTCGCCATCAACGGCACATCTTTCACCTACGAATCTGGCAGCGCGCGCTGTATCTTCGGCAACGTCTACGTCAGTGCCACCGTGTACAACTCCACCCACGCCGACTGCGTCGTGCCTTCCCTGTATCCGCTCCGCGTCTACTCGGTCGCCTTTTCGCTCGTCGGCTCCGCCGCCCAGCGTCTCCTCGACTCTTCCTTCACCTACGCCAACGGCACCGCGTGCTCCTACGCCGTATTTTAGATTAGATGTAACTACATTAGCCTCTCCACACATCACCCGGGCGAGGCGTCGCTCTCGCCTCTCGCCTCTCGCCTCTCCGCGAGACGGCGACGCCGAAAAGCTGCGCGATCGAGCCGACACGTTCGTCAGACGCGCGCGCGACCTCATCCGCGCGAGACGAACCGATCGATCGCGATGGCGAACCCGATGCAAAACATATGCGCGAATTTCGACCAAGTGGGCAAGGTGCGCGCGTCTCCGCGTCGACGATTGCGCGCGCACTGTAACCGATTGATTCGATTGATTCGATCGATCGATCGACTCGACGACTGACGACGGACGTCATCGAACAGGCGTTCGCGGAACACTACTACAACACCTTCGACGCCGATCGTTCCCAACTCGGTCCGCTGTATAACGAGTCGTACTCGATGTTAAACTTTGAACACAGCGACGTGAGACCCGGACAGTACAAGGGAAGCGCGGCGATCGTCGAAAAGCTCCGCGCGCTTCCGTTTCAACAGGTGAAACACCAGGTCGTGACGCTGGACACGCAACCGTCGCCGAACGGTGGCGTGATCGTGATGGTGTGTGGGAATCTGCTCATCGATGGTGAACAGCACGCGCAAAAGTTTTCGCAGACGTTTCAGCTCATGCCCACCGAGGCGGCGGGACTCGCGCCGGGAAGTTACTTCATCTTCAACGACGTCTTCCGTCTCAACGTCGGGTGAGCGCGCGCGCGCGAACGCGATCGTTCACGACTATATTAGTGCATCCATCTAGCTATTGACAAAACAAACGTACAGTACAAACAAAGAATTTTTCCTCTTTTCTCTTTCGGTCGTCGGTCGTCACACCGCCGTCTTCCCGCTCAGACACAAATCGACCTTTTCCAGCAGATTGACATTCTCCAACGCCGCCGCCACGCGTTCCTTATCGTTCAACTGCTTATTCACCGCCCTCTCGCTCGAGTGCGTCCCCGGAGCGATGACGACGTCCACCTTGAACCTCTTCGGAAGCGTCCTCGCGAGCTTCACGCGAATGCTCAACCCGATGAGCGTCGCCATGGAACAGTGCGGCACCGTCGGCGTGAACGACACCTTGACTCGACACCCCGCGTCATCGACGATAATATCCTCCTCTCGCACGACGTTGAGTCGCTCGAGCGAGTACGGGTGCTCGGGATCGTTGATATCGCGCACGTGGTCAAAGATTTCTTCGGCGTCGATGGCGTCCCGAGCGGTTTCGCGCGCCTCTTGAAGCGCGCGCGACGCGTTCGCGCGCGCGATGCGCTTCGCGCGCACGACCGGGGCGGGATTGATGTACTCCCCGCCCGCGTCCGCGTCACCACCGGCGTCCACGTCGGACATGACGCACGAAAAGACGCGCGCGCGCGACGCGCTCTGGCGTCACATCGCGCGCCTTCATTCATTCATTCGTTCGTTCGATGACGTCGACGTCGACGCCGACGCCCGTCTCGCGCGCGACGACGACGCCGACGTCTCGCGCGCGCGCGACCGCGTCGACCCGCGTCGCGCGCGCGTCCGCATCGCGCGACGACGGGAACGTCGTCGTCGTCCCCGTGCACCTCGAACGCGGCCGACCCGTTCGCGAGTCTCGACGCGCGACGCTCGTCGCGCTCGCGACGACGGCGGCGGTGGTGACGACGAGAACGGCGTCGTCGAGCGCGTCCTCGTCCTCCCCCGCGCCGTCGCTCGAGAGGTACGCGGACGAAAGAAAGGCGTTCGAGGTGGGCTACCCGTCGTCGTGGGTCGTCGCGAGCAAACCGGGCGCGGAGGTTTTATTTAAAAATCCGGATGAAAAGTACAGTAACATCGGCGTCACGGTGACGCCCGTGACGATCGATTCGTTGGATAAGTTTGGATCGTTGGAGGAGATCGGTGAGCGGCTGGCGCGGGCGGAGGCGGCGAAGGAGAGCACGGTTCCGGGCGGGGTGACGGTGACGCGCTCGACGAGGCGGCGAGGGGAGAAATCTGGAGTGGTTTTTTATGATTACGAGTATCGTTTGATCACGACGTATGGGAATAAGCGTGTGTACACGTCAGTGTCCATCGTGGACGGGACGCTGTACATTCTGAACGCGCAGGCGTACGAGACGGCGGATCCCGAACGGCCGACGGAGGAACAAAAGGCGAAGGATGAGGAAAACTCCGCCTTGTATCGAAGCGTGGGGGCAACGTTTGACGCGTCTCAACGAATCTTCGAGTCTTGATCTCAACGATCGATCGTCATTTATTTGTTTTTTAATACAATTCTTCTACTAGCCGCGCCACTCCACGAATCCGCGCTGTTCGTCGTACGTCCACCACGCATCTGCTCCGTCCGTAAACAAATTCTTCGCGGGTTCGTAGCACAAGTCACTCGCCTCGGAGTAGTACATCGAACGCTCAACGCTCCAGACGTATCCCTCTGGGACGATGACTTGTGGACGCGATCGCGCGAGCGATACTAATTCGCTCTTCTCGGCGATGTGACCGTCGACGGCGCCTCCGTGCGCGACGATGTACACCTTGAGCGCCTTGACGCTCATGGCGGAAAAGTCCAACGCTGTCGACTTCGTCGGCGCTTCGTCCCGTTTCGGTGCCCCTGTCGTCTTCACTTTCTTCGCCGCCGGTGCCGGCTCCTCCGCCTCGTCGTCCGTGTCCGCGAACATGTCTTGACCGTCGTTCGCGTCCTCGACGACGGAGGGCGTCGGCGCGTAGAGTCGAGCCGCGCGCTCAAACGCCTCCTTACGAAACGTGTACACCTCGTACTCACCCTGCCCCATCAACGCGCTCGAGAGTTCAGTCAATTTATCGAACGCTCGTTTCTCCTCCTCGCTCATCGTTTTCGTCGGTTTCCCTTTATTTTTCCCCGCGCGTCCGCCTCCGGGCTTGGCGCCGCCGCCCAAACGCTTCAACGCGCCCAACACCGTCTCTCCCGGATTCAAGTATCCTGCAATCTCGCGCTGCATCACCGCCACCTCGCCCTCGCTCATCGCCTTTGCGTCTTCCTCTTCCTCCAACGCCGCCGTGCTTCGCCTGATCGCCCCGCTCGCGAATCTCTCGTCCACCTTGGCGTCCTCGTCCAACCACAAGTCGGCTTCGTCCTTCTCCTCGGCGTACTCCACGTAATTCCCATCGTCGTCAAAGTACCCATCTCGCCGCTCCTCGTCCAGATTAAACGCCATGAATCCATCATTCTCCTTCCCCGTCGCCTCTCGTCCCTCCTCGGCGTCCTCCACGCTCGCTCTCGTCTCGACGTCGTCGCGCGCGCGCACGCCCGCCGCCATCTCCGACCGCAACAGCGCCCTCGTCTCGGCCGCCCCGACCGCGCGTCTCGCCAGTTCATCCGCATCGTTCGCGCGGGGAACGGTGCGATCACGCGCATCCTCGTCCTCCTCATCGTCCGAGTCTCTTCCGCTCGGTAAGACGGTGGCGCGCGCGGCGTTTTCGTCGGCGTTGGATTCGTCCCGCTTTTTGTGCGCGCCCTCGGCGGCGAGCACGTCGGCGACGAGCGCCGCCGTGGACCCGGGAGCGTGTCGAACGACGTCGTCCTCGTCGTTCTCATCGTCGGGGTCTTCGAACGAGACGCGCGCGCGACGGTCGCGTTTCATGACGCGAGGAGCGCGTCGAGGATTGAGGAGGGGACAAAAAGCGCGCGGCGTCGGGACGTGGGAATACAAACGCGCGCGAGAGAGCGCCGCTACTTCCACGTGATGAGGGCGTTGAAGAACTCGTCGTAGGATAATGTATCGTCGCTGTCGACGTCGAAGACGTGGAAGACGATGTTCACGACCTCGTCGCTGAGTTTGATGCCGGCGCAGCGCTTGGCCATTTTTTTAAACCGCTTGCGCGTGATTGGCGCGCCCGAGTCGGAAACCTCCTTCATGTGCCTTTGAAACTTGCCGTCGCCGTGCTTGGCGATGCGAGCGAAGGCTAAGAACTCGGCGCGACTGACCTGACGCTTGCCCTCGAGCCCGGGGAGCTCCTTGACTCGGTGTAAAAACGTCGGGAGTTGGTCCACCTTGGATCCGGCGACGAGGGCGTAGCCGAAATCTCGAGGCGTGATCCAACCGTTTTTCTTGCAGTCGTAGTGCCTAAATTCTAGATTGTCCATCTCCCAACGTAAATTTTGTAGAAATTGGTGGAATTGTTTGAGTTTCAGGCGCTTGTTGCGTTTCGGTCCGAACAAATAATCGAGCAAACCGGCGCCGATGTCGTCGACGTTGGTCGAACCCGTGTCGAGACCCGTGCGCACGCCGCTCGCGCGCCTCGTCTGCGTACGCATATCCTTCATCATCGCCCTGAATTCGCCTTCATCCAGCGATCCACTTCCATCCTCGTCGTACTTGTGAAACGTCGCCGTGGCGCGCTGTCGATCGATGCGCACGAGCGTGGAGAAGAAGAGATATTCGGAAAAATCGTACAAGCCGTTTTTATCCGTATCGAAGAGTTCAAACAGCTTACTCTGCATCACCTCGGACGTCACCACGCTCGCACTCGAGATTCCACCCGTGATCTCCCCCGCCAGCTTCCCGGCCCGCGTCTCTTCGCTCCCGACCGCGGGATGCAAGGGCAAGAGCGCGCGCACCAAGTCGCTCAGCGTCATGTACGTCGTCCCGTCCAGCCTCTGACTCGCAAAGTAATCAAACACCTTTTCCGGCGGCGAAAACGTTCGCAATCGTCGCTCGTAACTAAAAAACACATCCTGTTTATACTCCTTCGAGAACCCACTCGTGGCGTACGACTTCAGCTTATTAAGTTCCCTCGAATAATACATCTTTCGATGGAGAAACCAATGTTCCCAATCCTCATCCGGTCGACTCATCGGTCCGTACGACGCATCGAACGCGTACGCGCCGCCCACCAATCCACACGCGACGACGCCGAACATCATTTTCCCGCCTCCACCACCGCTCGCGCGGACGCCGTCCATCTCACGCGTCGCCGTCGTCGCGATCCATCGGCTCGTCGTCGAGGCTCTGGATTCCATCGTCGTCGTCGATGACGCCGTCGTCGTCACGGACGCGCGTCGCGCCGTCGCGCGCGCGACGAACCGCAACATGACACCGTTTCTCTCCGCGTTCGCTCCTCTTCGAGTCCGATCGCGCGCGCGTCGCGCAGTGACGCGTCGGGGCCATGAATCGTCGTGGAAACGGTCCAACGGAAACGGTCGCCGGGACGCGCGCCGAGCACCGCGCGAGAGAGCGACGCGAGCGGGCGATCGCGTGGGAGATCGAAACGAGTTGTTTCCAACGACTACGGTGCGTTTCTTGGCCTAGAGGTGTCGCCCGGCGACGCGGTGCGGCTCCGGCACGAGCGCCTTGGTTCTCGCCAATCGCGCCACGGTGACCAATTTATTATCGATCGGTACCCGTGGATCGGCGAGTTCTAACACGTCGATGCGAACGCTTCGCCACTCGTCGCGCGTGAATAAGTGTTGATGTCTCTGCACGGCGGCGTAGAGGGCGTCGAGGGCGTAGATGAGCATGCCCTGTTGCACGCTTCGCCGCTCGGCGATTTTTAAGTTTGTCAACGCGCGTTCAGCCTCGTGTAAGAGCATGCGCATCTCCTCTCGACGCTTGGCGCGTCGGCGATAGACGGAGAGCGAGAGTGATGCCTTGAGGGTGAGGGCGGAGAAGTAGGCGAACAGCGCCGCGGGGAAACACGCCATGAGGGAAAAATTTAACCGATTCGCGCGCATGAGTTGATCCATCTGCATCAACGCGCTCTCCATCTCTACTTTCATCACCTGCGTCTGGAGGAGTAAGAGTTGCATGAGATCACCGGCGAGCATGTTGGTGAGGGGAGATTTTAATTCCTCTTCGACGCGCGCGGTGACGAGACGCGTGGCGTCGGGGACGACGACGACGCGTTCCTCGCCCTCGCCCTTACTGCCGCCACCGACGGCTTTGTAGGCGCGATAGAGGGAGTCCGAGTACCCGGGACGAGACGCCTGACGGGTGTACTCGCCGAGCATGCGGTCGAGGGAGGATTTGCTCTCCTCGAGACGCTCGATGGCGTCGTCGGGACGGTCGGAGACAAAGGCGGCTTTGAGCTCGTCTCGCAATTCTTTGACTGGATCGAACAGACGCGTGCGGAGAAATGTGAGGATGGCGGCGTGCGAGGCACGGATGGCGTTTTCTAAATCCTCGCTTCCACACAGTCGACTGTGTCGAATCGTCACGGCGGCGGCGACGGCGAGCGAGACGCCGCCGATGGTGTACGCCAACCATCTCCGCACGTGTTTCGATGGTTTCGCATGTCTATCCAACGCGTCGTGCGACGCGTCGCGCACGTTCAACCACTCTTCCTCCACCCTATTCAATGCTTGCCATAGCGTGTCGTTCACTCGTGGCAACGGCAACGGCTTCCCGTCGACGACGAGCGGTTGCCGAAACCGATGCGCGACGGCGGCGTCGGCGTGTTGACTCAAATCCATGCTCGCCAATCGTTGCAGACGACTTTGCGGTCGAGGTACCGGGTCCGGAGAGTGATCTAAATCCTCGCTCGATCGCCTCGATCTCGGCGTCGGTTCTGGTAAATCCGGCATCGCGTCTCTCGCGCGCGAGCTCCTCGACAATCGACTGAGCGATTTCAACAATTTCGGGCTCTCCGTAGCCGTCATCGTCGACGCGCTCGTCACTCGCTCCAAGTGCCCCACAGTCTCGCTCGATTTCGTCGCGTACTCTCGCACCTCATCCAAACACTCCAACAGTCCGTCCGCCGCGTCCATGATGGTCTGTCGCGTCTCCTCGATCGACCGCGCGCCCGCCAACGACGCGTTGGCGATTCTATCGGCGTGATGGTGCACGCGCCCGACGACGCTCGCCAACGCCGTTTGTAACTCACCGAGCGCGCGCACACGTCCGTCGATGATGACTCGCGCGCTCGCGCTCGGTAACGCAAATTTCGCATCCTTACCCGTGAGCGACGCGCGCGCGTGACACCAAAACCGATACGCCCCCTCTCGCGTCAAATTCGTGAAATTTCTCGGCCCGGTGTTGAATAACAAAAACCGCGCCTGTCCCCGCGGACGGTCTCTGAGCACCTCCCAAAAGCTCAGCGAGTGCGTGGCGACGCGTAAATCATACAGTAACTCGCGAGACATGTCCTGCGCGAAGAAGAGCGTCGCTCGAGCGGCGTGACCGAGATCGCTTTCCTCCGCCGCCGACTCGGCGCGCCTGCCGTCGCCGTCCAACGCGGCGGACACGGCGAACGCGTCTCGCCACCAAACCGCCGACGCCCCCGTTCGCCCGTCCTTATCGAAAAACACCGGAAGAGGGTTCACCACGCGCGCGCGCGTGGCCTCTCGCGCCCGCGCTCGCGCTCGAGACGCGCGCTTTTGCATCGCCTTGGCCACTTCCCAAAACGACGAGTACTCGCGCGCCTCCCCCTTCTTCGGCGACACCTCCGTCTCGATGACGCGATCGACGGCATCCCTGAAGAGATTTTGGACCACTCGAGGCGGTCGACCGTCGGTGGTCATCCTCGACGCGCGCGGCGTCGCGCGGCGCGGTGTCCCGTCCCGTCGGTGCGCTGACGAGGCTGGGGGCGTCACAAATGCTCGCCGACGCGCGCGTTCGCGCGCGGGACGCGTGGGACGGCGCGCGCGTTCGCGCGCAAGTTGCGCTCGGCTTCAAACTCGCGCCCGGCCGTCGAACGCCGCTCACACCGCCGACGCTCGCGGAAGAAGATCGACCGCGCGCAGTGGGCCCCGTGGCTGAGATTTCTTACGCCGACGACGTGCTCGCGCGCGGTGCGGCGGGCGAGGACGCGCTCCGACGCGCGCTCCGAGACTTGCGCGAACCCCTCGTGCTGCGCGGGGGGGCCGAGGCGTGGACGAAGGCGAAGGATTGGTCGTTGGATGGATTGGTGGAGGCGCACGCGACGGCCGCCGTGGACGCGCGCGTGGTCGCCGACGCGGACGCCGAGCGCCGGACGTTCGCGTACTGCGAGGAATCGCACCCAGCGGTGCGAGACGGGACGTTCGACGCGCCGAGCGTGATGGTTCGAATGCCGTTCGCGACGGCGGTGGCGGGGGTGTTGCGCGCGAACGGAGGCGGCGGCGCGTACGTCCAGACGGCGGCGCCGCCGGAGATGCTCCGCGCGTGCGAGGGAGGGGCGAGCGACGCGTTCGACGCGCTCGGTGAAGAGTCGCAGGCGCGTCGTCTGTGGCTCGCGCTGGCGGGGTCTGTGTCGCCGCTGCACTTTGACGCGTCGTGGTCGACGCTGACGCAAATCGGCGAGGGACGACGGCGAATGTTATTGTATCAGCCCTACGCGTTGCGGAGCGTCGGTTTGTATCCGAATTGGCATCCGTTGCGTCGAAGAGGTCGACATTTCCCCGAGAGTGCGTGCGCGTGG
>Ga0208277_1000195_pt1 | contig 36509 bp, 30 predicted proteins | sample ETNtaG_5_FD_185782 | JGI IMG/M metagenome (GOLD analysis project Ga0208277, IMG submission 185782) | Marine microbial and viral communities from oxygen minimum zone, Eastern Pacific Ocean - ETNP201406SV205 (SPAdes) (version 2) | ecosystem: Environmental > Aquatic > Marine > Oceanic ...
ACTGAATATTATGATTATTACACATGTTATGCGGATTTAAATTTATCATACACTATAGATGGCGTTTCTTATGTCAATTGGCAATATACTCCAGAAATAGGGGGCGAATGGTTATGTTTGGAAGATATAGAATATTATTTCCAAATAGGAGATAATGTGACTATAGAAGTAAATCCAAACGATTATTCTGATTACCAGGTCTTTACTATTTCACACGGATCTCCTTCAGGAACTATTTGGTATGAAAAATTGCTATTCCATGCCGATTCTTATGAAGTTCGTTTTTATTATGAATGCGATGCATATTTAGTTTATTCATATGCATATCCCTCTGCTTCTGGCGCAGAAACAAGTTATGTCGGCTCATTCTTATCATATCCTATTTCGGGAGATATTTCTTGCATGGACGATATAAAATATCAATTCCCTTTAGATTTCAAAATTCAAGTATATGTCAATCCAGAAGATCCCTCTGAATCAGCTGAGAACCATCCAGATCAGTTTACTGTAAATGAATTGTTTTGTTGTATGTTATTACTGATATTATTTTTATTAATATCTTTTATTTATGTCCGTGTCTCCAATCATGAACCACATGTAGGATTCCAAGGTGGCGACCAAGGATACGGTGGTTATGGGGGAATGCCTCCCTTCACTGGACCTTGGTATTACCGTCCATTCTATAGGCCATATGGATACTTCAGAAGAAGACGTTATGTCCATAGATCCTCGTCCTCACGAAGAGGTGGAAGAAGAATGGGGCGTTCAAGTGGAGGAGGGCGTTCTAAAGGCAGTAGACGCTCCGGTGGTGGAAGATCCGGTGGTGGAAGATCCGGTGGTGGAAGATCCGGTGGCGGAAGATCCGGTGGCGGAAGATCCGGTGGCGGAAGATCCGGTGGCGGAAGAAGAAGATAGTTGATTCAAATTCTGTGTTTGCTGAAAGTTAATTTGTAATCATATGTTTGATTCCCGGTGAAATGTTCTGGGACTGAGGCTATAATAACATAAATCAAATCTCCTTTATTCGCTATAATAGATGCCCTCCCCTCAATTCCTCCACTCATTATAAATGGCTTTTGCTCAGAAACTCCTCTCCTACTTCTATGGGCACTCCAATTCCTTTTTACCAAAACTCTTCCTGAAAAATGCGCCGGGGCACCTTCACTTCCAAAAGCATCCCCTTCTAATTTGAACACATACTTTCCTGCTCCTCCAAAATCATTCTTCAATTCTAAAACGTTATATGACCAACCTCTGGGAATTAGTCCCTTTTCAGGTACAAAAACACTTTCGGCACCAGAAATACCTCTTCCTAGAATTCTTGAACTCCAACTAAAAACTAATGGATTTTTTGCAATTTTTCTAGTTTTCCATCTTTGTCTATCTACATATCTTTTTTGAGCTTCAGACAGATAACTAAAATCATCGGTATTACAAGCAGCCCAGTATGTAAAAAATTCTCGTAAATTATCTCCTCCAATAGTTGTAAATAGATATTCTGCTGGATTAACTGAATGTTCGATTTTAAATATATCAGTAATTACACTTTTTGGTACTTTACATATCTCACAAAGGAAAAATAAATAACATTCTAAAGAATACTGGCGTTCATTAAGTTCTTTTTCATCAGGGTCATAAATCCCCCTATTGCTACCAGTATGCCAAATAGCTAAATGTGGATTCATTCTCAATAACTGTACTCTTTCAAAACTACTGACAACTTCTCTTTGATTTGCTCGGTCAGCAGCATACCAACTGGCCGATGCTTCAATATACCAACTCAATTCATCCCATTTACTTCTTCTATCTCTGTACCACTCATTCTGAAAAACATGAAAACCTTCATGACGAATTATATCGCCATCCAAATTGTCCCATGGTAGAACCATATATGGCAAACCCAATCGATTATCTGCAACCATGGCATACCATTTATCTGGGAATAAATCGTCCCTTCCGGAAGTTCCTAATTGGTGTAAATCAGAATCATGAATATAGACATTAAAATAAAAGCCATGCTTCACATTCTTCGGATCACTCATTCCTAAATTCTTTATACAATCCTCTCTAACTTTAAACAAAGTTCTCAAAATAAAATTAGCTCTTTTTTCATGATCAAACTTTTTATCCCACCAAACTGCAAATATGCCTAATGCCCTAACTTCCATTAGATCCAAATCTGGATTATTATCTCCATCTCCATCTCCAAAGAGGGGCTTAATTCTTAGACCCGGAGGTTCTGGTTCCATATTAATGCCAAATTATATAATGTAATAAAATAGATGGAATATGATAATAAATTATTTTTTTATCGACCTTTTCCGTTTTATACATCAATTACTGGTCCAGGATTGTCCCAGTAGAAGTACATCTGACGGCCATTAGTAGCATATGGATCTATTTCTGCAGCAGTAAAATATAATTTATCGCCAAAACTTGTCAACCACCAAGGATAACTGGAGTTTGTTCCCGGATTCAAATCTAATAAAATTTTAGTGCCCTGCATTGTACCATCTGTGTACCATATTTCATATCCATATTCTTCAGACTTAGCAGTAAAATATATCATTTCATTATGGACAATTATTTGCTCTCCAAAGAAATCAGCTGGTGGCCCCCAATCAAAAGTTGAATTTGAACCAGCATATATGTCCATTATCATATTAGTTCCTACTTCAGTGCCATCTGATTTCCACAATTCACGTCCATATTGTTCATTATAGGCAGTAAAGTATAGTACATCTTCGAAAAGAATAAAATTTCTGGGATTACTTGATCCATTTGTATTAATATTTTTAATCATTTGAGTGCCTATTGCGGTACTATCAGAGTACCATAATTCAGTACCATTATGGCCATCATTTGCTGTGAAGAAAATATTTTCGCCATGTGAAATTAAATTCTCAGGATTGCTACTGTTATTAGTCCCAGGCCAGATATCTACGATAATATTTGTATTTGATGCACTACCTCTAGTAAAATACAGTTCTCTACCGGATTCAGAGCCCATGTCTGCTGTGAAGTATACTTTATTATCTTCAATTGGTGTTATTTGTTCAGGGTTACTGCCTTCTGTTCCTGGTCTAAGATCTCCTATTAAGAATAATCTATTATTACCAAATCCAGCAAGATTATATCTATATAATTCTCTACCATTATCATTACTTGTGGCTGAAAAATAAATCATATTTCCTTCATGTGTAAAGTCTCTTGGTATCGATCCTAAGAAATCAAAACAGCAATAAGGTCCAGCTTCTGTTACCTCGGGAACTAAGTTGGCCATTCTAATGGTTGTAGTGCCATCAGTAAGATACGGTTCTTCACCAGTAACGTCTCCGGGATGTGCCCAAAAACCAGAATAAACTAATCTATCTGGGTAATGTCCAGAAGAAGGGATGACATGTAAATTACTTGGGCCAACATAAAAAAACTCCCACCAACCATCAGATGAGAAGTAGTCATGAGTCCACTGGTCTTGAATTAGATATGTCCCCTCTTCAGTGCCATCACTGACAAACACTTCTGCCATTTCTAAACTTGGAGAATCAGTATAACCAGCAAAGAAAAATTTTGAATTTCCAGCAACTAACTCTGGACAGTAAGTCCCTCTGTTTATGCCACTAAAGTCTTGACACGTCATGCTTCCATAGTTTTCACATGTCTCTTCGCCATCTTCGTTTTCAGAGCATTCTTCCGGTCTGACATCTTTAACCATATAAGTTCCTCCAACAGTCCCATCAGTTATCCATGGCTCCCAACTATGTATTCCATCATTTCCGGCAAAAACAAGCCTATCTCCCATTTTTGATATTGCTTGAGGGCCCCATGTATTCTCAGACATATTCAAAACTCTTCCATAGTCTCCTGGGCATTCACCAATACTAAATTGTACTTCATCATTCCATATTTCTCCATCGCCTTCAATGCCAGATCCAGTTCCATCGTCAAATCCGCCGACAACTTCTAAACCTGAATTATCCATTGGACAATTATCTATTTTTTCTCGTATGCTATATGTCAAACTACTAATTGTACTCTGAAGGGCAGTAATTGTTGCTGTTAATTGTTCAGATTCGGCCACTTTAGCATCTATTTCGCCGATTAGTCCAGTGATTTCTGAATTCGCCGCTTCTATTTCTGAAGTCAAATTATTAACTTGATTTTCTAGTTGTAGTAAAAGACTTTCATCTTGAGTACGATTCAATTCATGCATTGTTTCATTTAAAGAATTAGAAAGATTATCTCTGTGAGTTTCAACAGAAATCAGTAAAGCAGTCAAATTACCAATATTTTCGTTAGAATTATTTAATTCCAATCGCGCAGAATCCAATGTTTCCTGTATAATTAGATTATTTTGACCCAATTCCTCATTTTCAGTCGTCAGATTGGTTATTTCCAATTCTAGCTCCAGAATCTTCTCTTTATCTGTGGCACTACTCCCTCCTTCAATACATCCTGCAAATACTGAGATTGAAAAGATTAGTAATATCAAGATGGCATTTGATTTCATAATCTTTCCAATCTTTTGATACTAATAAGTAATTCTATATTTATAATTCATAATCCATCAAATGATCAGAACCGCCTACAAATACCGCCTCGCCACCTCTAAGGTCAAATAAAACTGGAACTGTTTTATGTCCAGTTTCTAAGACAACTTCCTTCCTCAAACCGTCATGGTGGTCTAGATTTATCTCAGTAAAACTCATCTCATTAGATTCCAAGTATCTTCTAGCCCTTGAACAATAAGCACAAATAGTTTGCGAGAACATCAAAAAGTCAGTTTTACTTTTTTCAAAATATTCATGAAGTTGTGACATTATCAGAACCCCCAATTAATACAGCATCCAATGCATCATCATTTTCCACCCAAAGGTTTTCTCCCAAGTCTCCTCCTTGGTCATCATCACCATCATCAAACCTACCTTCAAGAACTCTATCGGTCTCATCAGGATCAATAAATAATAGCATAATGACAGAAATTAAAGTTAGCGCTGCTCCAATATATAACATTGTTAAGTAGTCAAAGGTAGCAATCATTCTACCTGAGAAAAGATATGCAAAAACAGCGGAAAGATTGAACATTGACATGTATGCAGTGAATTGAGTCCCTCCTGCTTTACTATATGTTAAACGCATGGATACCGATATTACACATATCCAAGCAACCCCATATATCACAGCCTTGACACACAAATAAATTGTCATAATCGTTGTATCTTCCCAATATGCATTAAGTAGTGCCAGGCCTGCATTTGCTAGAGCAAGAAGGGTAAAACCAATCATTGCTATTTCTCTAACTCCAAATCTATCTCCTAAAAATCCTCCAAATATTTGACCTAACATTGTGAATAAAACTACTATTCCTCCAATTATTGCATTATATTTTTTCTGTGTCCAACCAGCTTCGTTAATAAAAATATCAACAATTATTGGATCTACGAATAGTGCCAAGTCCGAAAGTAGACACAAAAATATTAGTATGAATGATGAGCGAGTAGAGAATCCTTGTACAATATGATATGCTGTTGTGGCAATACTTCTTTTCGCTTCTGATTTAGAAAATGCGAAGGGGCTAACAACTTTTGGTAATTTTACTCCAAAAGTCTCTAAGACTATCATTAAAATTGATGCTAGTATCAGATATATCCCAATAGTTCCAATAATGGATAATGCTCCAAAAATCTCCTTTATTGCCCCACTCATAAGTGGCTCGCCAATAAGATAAATAATATCTATTGCACTACCAAAAATCCAGACTATTAATCCAACCCATAAGAATGCAGCAGATGCAGTAATTGTATTTTCGTATATATTACTTGCAGTCCAACGGGCCCCTCTGAATCTCAAATCATCATTTTCTTCCCATGCCAGAAGAGTACTCTCTTCGGAATTTAACACTACTTCCTTGGGCTTAACAATTTCACTTTCTGAATTCTCCCAAGGGAATAATTTATTTTCAGGTTTCTCACGTAAAAATAGGGGCAATAGCATAATCAGAATTAAAAGTGGGATCTGTATCATTATAACAAATTTAATTCCAAAGTCTGGAACTAACATACCTAAAACTGCTCCTCCAATTATCATCCCTCCTCTTTTCGTTGCAAACATCATGCCATTTGCCTTTGCTACTTCATCAGGTTGTAATACGTCTACGGCCAAAGCATCGACACTCACATCCTGTAATGACGAGAATAGATTATGAATGAATAATAATACTGTTACCAATGCTATTTTATCGATGATATTGGGGACGAATAATATAGTTGCAAGAGAAATAACCATTCCCGATTGAGCAAATAAAATCCAGGGCCTTCTTCTACCAAATTCAGGAATTACTAGTAAATCAATTACTGGCCCCCAGACAAATTTGAAAGTCCATGGGAGTGCAATTGTAGCAAAGAGGATGGCTATATCTTCAGGAGGAGTTCCATTGTCAGATAAGTATGCAACAAAAGCAACATAAGTGAAGCCGGCAGGTAGCCCTTGTGCCAAATATAGGACACATAGTGATACTAATCTCCTGAATTGATTTTCTATTAATGATGCACCATTGTTCCATTCCTTAGAAATATGTCTCATTACTTGGGGGATTCTTCTTGGATCATATTTCTTGATATTAAATCCTTCTTTATCAGAAAAACTTCGTGGTTTTGCTAACTTATCCATCCATCTTTCAGTTATTGCAGCATATGCCAAAATTCCTACTGCAATCAAGAATGGAAAGAAGAATACATAAGAGCCTATTGATATTAAATCATCACTGCCACCTGTATTTGAAGCAATTTTATCGGCAAGCACAACTCGTTTTGCATCAACGGGAGAAATACTGTCTTCAGAGATAATAAGTCTAGCATAGATTGTAGAATTTCCTGCTTCTTCATGAGGCAAAAGTTTTACTCGCCATTCCGACCAATCATTATTTCCTCCTATGTCTGCAGCCCCTTTCCATTCACCGCTCCCTACTCTGACTTGCACCTCTCCTTCTTGCCCTGGTATGGCCCCGAAAGAAGTTCCAGAAACATAACTCTCATTATAGATGGTCTGTAGTGTTTGTATATCCATAGAAACATTAAGTGAACGATCTATATTTCCTGCCGATTCTACAAATGCAACTGGGTCAGCTTGACCATATCCAAATTCATTATCGGGTCGGGTTTCTAATATGCTACAATCATTAAAACCCGGATCATCAAGTAATACTATTTCTCTCTCTATCGAATCTACTCTAATAATATCTTTAAATTCTTCAGGAGTTAAATCTGGATTGGCTTGTATCATCAAAGCTGCGATACCTGCCATCAAAGGAGTCGCCATACTCGTTCCCGATTTACCTGTATAACCATCACTAGTTGCAGCATCTGGGGCCATTATGTTAGATCCAATTGTTGCTACATCGGGTTTAACTCTGAAATCAGAAGTATATCCTCTACTGCTATATATTGCTAGACCAAGATCTTTATCCAAACTTCCAACAGTTACTGGTAACTCTGCATCGCCTGGACTATCAATTGTATTGCATCCTGCAAAGGTAACTCCTCCAAATTCATTACCGGCTGATAATGTAGTTATGATTCCTGCTTCAACCACATAATCCATTTGTCTACTCCATGATGAACTGCCATCATTGTCAATATGATTCTCTATCTGCTGTTCTCCAAGCGAAGACGTTAGTATGTCTATGCTATGTTTTTCTCTATTCTCAATTGCCCATTGCGCACCTTGTATTATATCTTCTATATCTCCATCACAACAAGCTAAAATTGTAACAAGAAATGCTCCTGGTGCCGCTCCAACGTACCTTAAACCAGTAGATGTATCAGTTTGTCCACCTCCCGTTCCTGCTGCAATTCCTGCTACATGGCTCCCGTGTGTCCCAGAATCATAGGATGTAGAGGGATCTTGTTCTTCATCAGTAAAAACTGCATCATAAAAAGCCACTATTTTGGGATCGCAATCAGTTATTGGTTGAGGATTAGGATCAAAAGGATTAGGTGGTTCAGTTACACAAGTAAATGGATCATCATCCATATCATTCAATCCTTCATGATCTCCACGGACTCCTGTATCTAGAATTGCGATAGTTGAACCAGTACCATCCAATCCTAAATCATTCCAAACAGAATCTACGCCCATATTCGGCACAGCTTCATGCATATTTGGCTCTGCTAATCCCAAATCCTCAATCATAACTACGCCTTGTAGTGATAAAATTCCTGATTCGCTAGTTATTTGCTCTATCGGGATTGTAACTATTAGATTATCAAGATAATCTGGCCTAAATGTCACTTCTCCTCCTAATTCTTCAATGGCCGCAACATCATAATCGGTTGGATGATGGTCAAAATTGACAAACAACCGCGAACTTCCTTCCGGTGCTCTTTTCCACCAATCATTTTGAATCTCTGATGGTTGTTCTAGTATCCATTCTAACCTATCATCTATGCTATTCAGATTCTTATCACGGCTCCAATCTAGCCACCATTCATTGTGGATTCCAGATTCTACTCGTTCAGTCCATATGCCCTTGGCATCAAAACCACCTTTGGAATTGTCAGATGGGAGGATAGTAGAAGTTGCAAGTGGCAAAATTAATACCATAATCAGAGAACTTGCTAACAGTGTCCTCTGTCTAGTCATGCATACAACGAAACTAATCTAACGTTTGATATTTGGCACAAAAAAATCATTAATGGACATTTAGTATAGTTTCAATATTACTTTTACACTTCTAATTAATCTCATCAACAACGATGCCTAAATCATCATATCCCCATTCAATATTCATCCACCCTTCTCTTTTTGCTGATTCTATTACTAGTTCTTTGCTATTGGGCGCACATAGTAAACCGACAGAACCTCCACCACCAGCACCTAGTGCCTTCCATGCAATGACTTTCTTACTTTCTATTAATGGTTGAATAACTGAATTAAAAGGTTCATGAATCCGTAAATCAATCATATCCACTCCTTTACACACTTCTCTCAAGGACTCAACAACCATTTCTCGCCTGTCCTGCTGTAACCCATTTGCCATAGTTCTTGCAGCTTTTCTAATGAGGTGTAAACCATTCAAAACTTCTTCATCACCATTTCTGTACCTGCCCCAAACCTCTTTATGCAGTTTACCAGAATTATGCTCGATACCAGAGTATAGAATAATGAAATGCTTTAGTAACCAGTTTTTTGCTGAACGCATTGGCTCAAATGGTAATGGCTCTACTTCATCGCCAATAAAAAGTAAATGATTAAATCCTCCCTTGGCAGAAGCCCATTGATCTTGCCTGCCTCCTTTGTTTTCCAATAATTCTTCAAATCTAAATGCTAATTCTGCAATATCCTCAGGAGTCTTCCCCTCTCCTGCAATGGTGGCTATTAGTCCAACATTCATTGCCCCACTTGTACCTAGTCCAGAACCTGTAGGTACATCACTTGTGTATTCTACTTTTTTCTTTCCTTCATCATCCTTTTCCATTGAGCACTTAATGTATTTATCAATAGTAAAATTTACTACTTCTCCTCCATAATCAGAAGTGTATGGTTGTACATCTGTCCATCCTCCTGCTAAATCTACTCTCACTGGAACTCTAACCTCGATGCGTTTGGCCATGGGTATGCTAGGGGGCATCCTAAATTGATACTTTCCAACCGAAAAGAATGGGTATGAGTACTCCCTCCGCTATCCATGCCATCAGCAGTGGAAGCAGCAATCGAGGCGTTTTCAAGTGGCAAACCAGTGATGATTTTCGACTCTTCTTTTAGGGAACAAGAAACTGATTTACTTTGGCCTGCATCTGCAGCCACTCCAAGTATAATGAGAAGATTGAGAAAAGATTGTGGCGGTTTACTCTTTCTGGCAATAGGAAATGAAGTTGGAGAATTATTCGGATTGCCATGGTTACAAGATATACATGCCCATCCTAAATTAGTAGAGGAAAATCCAATACTATCTGAATTAATTACTGATGATTTGAAATATGACTCAAAATCTGCATTCACTTTGTCATTGAATCATAGGAATACTTTCACCGGGATAACTGACAAAGATCGTGCATTAACTACTCGTAGATTTGGGGAACTAACAGATGAATTGTTTTCTAATGGAGCTAGTGAGTTAGAAGCCCGTAAAGAACTAGGGAAAGAGTTTAGGACGCCCGGCCATATACCTTTATGCCGTGAGTCTCCAGGAGGACTTAAATCACGTCAAGGGCATACGGAATTAGCTGTTGCAATTGCACGGCTTGCCGGACTTCCCGCCTGTACTATAGGCGCAGAAATGTTACAACCTGAGGGAGATGGTGCTCTTTCAGTCGAAGATGCTAAGAAATATGCCATTAAGAATGAGATACCAATGTTAACTGGTGAAGATATTTTAACAATATTCGGGATAAATTAACAAATGTGAGTTGTATTGGAGAGTTTATTATATGTCTACCGTGGTCATGGCAGTAGGAGTTTTTGATTTACTCCATGCAGGGCATTTACATTATTTGGAACAGGCAAAATCATTGGGAGACAAATTAGTAGTTGTGGTCGCACATGACGAAACTGTGAGAAAACGTAAACATGAACCTATAACTAATCACAATCTACGTCGAAGAATGGTAAGCGGACTTAAACCCGTGGACAAATCAATAATAGGAAACCCTCCTGAAATACCAATTTTTGAGATATTAAGTGAAGTAAGACCGAACAAAATCGCTTTAGGATATGACCAAAAACATTCTATCGATTCAATTAAGAAAGGACTAATTGAACATGGCTTTGAAGATATTGAGGTCATTAGAGTAGAAGGCCTTTCTGATGATCTTGATGGCACCAGAAAAATTATTGCAAAAATATTAGATATTTGGCCAAATAAAAAAGGCGGACCATATGAGGAAGATTAGATGTTTACGGGAATTGTTCAAGGAACTGGAACTATTATTTCTATAGATCAAAAAGTAACATCATCAACGTTTTCTATTGATTTGGGAGAACTAAGCTCTAATTTGATTCCTGGTTCAAGTGTATCCGTTGATGGAATATGTATGACTGTCACAAGTCAAAAAGACTCGGTAGTTAACTTTGATGCAATACAAGAAACTTTGTCACGTACCACACTTGGTCAGGCCGTAGAAGGAGATATGGTGAATTTAGAACGTGCTTTGAAAATGGGCGATGAATTAGGAGGACATCTCCTTTCAGGCCATATAATGTCTACTTCATCTATTATTTCCAAGAAAAATAATGGTGAAGGAATTGATATCAAGATATCGCTTAATGAGAAATTAAAATCATTTGTTATGGAAAAAGGATATATTGCTATCGATGGAATTAGCTTAACGGTAGGAACAGTAGAAAACAACTCATTCAATATACATTTGATCCCAGAAACTCTCGAACGTACTACAATCAATTCAAAAATAGAAGGTAGTATGGTGAATATAGAAATCGACTCGATTACTCAAGCAGTCGTATCAACAGTATCGGCAATAATGAAAAATCAATGATAATTTAAATGAGGGAGAAAATGAAAATAGGAATAATCTGTACTTCTTTTCACAAAGAAGAAATGGAAAAAATGTTACATTACGCAACAGAAGAATCGATTTCCAACGGATTCGAAATAGCGGTTTTAAAATGGGTCCCTGGTGTAATGGAAATCCCACTTACTATTGATAGGATGATTACAGAGAATAATCTAGAAGGAATAGTTACTCTTGGAATAATAGAGGAAGGCGAGACACAGCATGGATTGGTCATGGGTCATGCTGTCATAAACTCGATAATCAATCTACAATTAGAATATAATATCCCTATAGGGCTTGGAATTATAGGCCCTGGGGCCAAAAAAGAACATATTGCCCCAAGACTAGAATCTCACTCAAGAGCTGCAGTAAACGCAATATCTAGAATGATAAATTAATATTTTTTAAGTTAATGTTCAAAACACCTTCCTTATTGGAAGGCATATGGATGATGCCGTGCGTAATGTGATTATCATAGGTTCTGGGCCCGCAGGATATACAGCCGGACTCTATACTGCAAGAGCATTACTTGAACCATTGATGTTCGCAGGATATATGTCCGGAGGTCAGTTAATGCTTACTTCAGATATTGAGAATTTCCCGGGCTATCCCGAAGGAATTGGAGGTCCAGAAATGATGTTACAATTACGTGAACAATCTGAAAGATTCGGCCTAGAAGTACACGATAAAAATGTTGAGCGTGTAGATTTTTCTGAACACCCTTTCAAAGTATGGGTTGAAGGTGAATTATTCCTATCAAAAACAGTCATAATTTGCACTGGAGCCGAATCTATTTGGCTAGGGGCTGAAGGCGAAAAAGAACAAAAAGGAAGAGGAATAAGTACATGCGCAACTTGTGACGGTGCGTTTTTCCGTGATGAAGAAGTGTTAGTCATAGGCGGAGGTGATTCTGCAATGGAAGAGGCAACATTCTTGACCAGATTTGCTAGTAAAGTTACAATAATTCATAGAAGGGATGTTTTCAAAGCTTCAAAAGTTATGTATGAAAGAGCATCTAACAATCCGAAGATTGAAATCAAGACATTCAGAAATGTCAAGAAATGGCTTTCTGATGCTAATGGACTTGTAGGAGCAGTACTTCAAGATCCAAGAGACAGTAGTGAAGAACAAATCTCTTGTACAGGAGCTTTTATCGCTATAGGACATAAGCCAATAACAGATTTTCTGGAAAATCAGGTCAAAATAGATGGGTCCGGATACATCGTCCCCAGCAATCATACTATGACTAATATTCCTGGAGTATTTGCCGCAGGTGATGTAGTTGATACTAGATATAAGCAGGCAATAACTGCGGCTGGTATGGGATGCCAGGCAGCAATGGATGCAGAAAAATGGATAGAAGACCAACATTAAGGTGATTTCTTGAAAGCTTCAGTAGAAGTAAGTTGGACGAATAGAAGATTTGCCGACTTCTTTTATTTTACTCATATTTTTGTAACTATCTTTTGCGGATTTATGTGGATTGGACCATATGAATGGATGTGGTGGGGGGTTTTCATATTGTATGGATTAACAGAAATATTATGGTTTTTCCGAGATAGTTATTGTATATTGACTGATATCGAACGTTATTTCAGGAAAGTTCCAAGGCCAGATGATGCAAGTCAACAGAATTTCATTAGAAGATTAGTAAAGAGCTTTTTTGGTTTCGATGTAAATCCTAAAAATGCCCAAGTATTCACAAGATTTTGGGGAAGATTTGGCTGGGCTATTGCATCTATTCGACTATTCATTATTTAGTAAATTATTATTTATGACCGAAGGACACTTGTTTGTGATGCTCTTCGGACGGACATGCGTGAAGAATTGTCAAATTCTGAATTAGAACGTTATGCTAGACATTTGTCTCTCCCAGGAGTTGGTTTAGAAGGTCAACAAATATTGAAAAATTCTTCAATCTTAGTTGTTGGTGCAGGGGGCCTTGGTTCTCCCTGTCTCTTGTACTTGGCTGCTGCAGGATTCGGCCAAATAGGTATAATAGATGATGATAAAGTAGATGTTTCAAATCTCCAAAGGCAAGTAATTCATAGTAATGCCAATTTGGGTGAACCAAAAGTTGAATCAGCCAAGAGAAGGCTTTTAGATTTGAATCCAGATATTTCAGTAAAAATTTTTAATACCAGATTAAATATCGAAAACGCATTAGATTTAATTGGCCAATTTGACATTATTGTTGATGGAACTGATAATTTTCAAACTAGATATTTAATTAATGATGCTTGTGAAATTTTGAATAAAGCCTGGATATTTGCTAGCATACACCAATTTGAGGGCCAAGTTTCCGTATTCAACCTGTCTTCTGGATTAAATTATAGGGACTTATTTCCAAAACCTCCTCCTTTGGAATTTGCTCCAAATTGTGCAGAAGCAGGTGTATTGGGTATTCTACCCGGTATCATAGGATCTATACAAGCAACTGAGGCAATCAAAATAATACTCGATATAGGAACTCCTCTATCTGGAAAATTATTTGTTTTTAATGCACTCACCATGACTTCTAGGATATTAAAATTCGAGCCAAATAAATCTCGAGAGTTAGTATCTGAACTATCCTTGGAATCGGAATATTGTATCAGTAAATCTTCTATGTCTTCAGGAGAAATAACTCCTGCTGAGTATATCAATAGAATAAATGATGATTGGAATCCCTTTTTACTTGATGTTAGGAGAGAGGACGAAGAATCAATTTCTAGAATAGAAGGAACAAGTCTACGAATAGTTCATACAGAAATACCAAATAGAATCCAAGAAATACCTTCAGATAGAGACATAGTAATTTACTGTAGATCAGGAGTTAGGTCTGCTGCAGTTCAGAGATTTTTATTTGAAACGGGTCGAACAAATACAATACTAAACCTGAAAGGGGGCATTCTAAAATGGTCTGATACCGTCGATTCTAGTGTAATTAAGTATTAATTGTGGTATTTTTTTATTGTATTTAGCATTTATTTGTGGTATTTATGATAAAAAATAATACATTTTCTCTATTTTATATTTTTAATCACTAATATATGGTATATTACTATCTAGTAAACCGAACATTTGTTGTATGAATACCCTTTCCGAGTGAATATGGCAACAGCAAGGCACGGAGTTTGGAGATGTCCCAATTGCATGCATCATCAAATATGGAAAACTCGTAATTATAATACATCTAGGCTAGATAGACAATGTGAGCAATGTGAACACAGAGCCCGAGTGACTCTTGACAGATCGGTCTCTGGCCAAGGTAGAATTAGAACTGTAAAAATTTGGGAAAGGCCGATTAGCGTTTCACCAAGGGAGTTACTGACTGAAGCGAAACGTCGTAATGATGGCGATATTAAGAAATACCAAGATATGGATAATTCTGACGAGTCAGTACAAAGTAATATGCCAATTCTTTGGGGAAAATCCTGGTTTCCTTCTTCTCCATTAGTTTTTTCACAGAGCCTTAAATCAACCGACGTAAGGCATGAATTATTACGATTTTTAGCAGAAAGGCATGATGGCCATCTAGAACTTATTTCATCATTGTGGGATTCTCAGGAAATTCCCTCTAAATTCACTGGTAATTCTTTCCATGACTTTTCAAAATCGTTTGTTAACATGATTGATATGTCTCTCAAAGAGAGATTATTTTCTCCTCGTCTTTCCAATTTAAGTAAAGCTGAGATAATTCCTCGTAGGAGCGGAGATTTATTCCTTAATAGGAGGGCTTCAAGACTTTTAATAGATATTTCACTATGTTTGAGGAGGATTGCATACGCCCAATCTGTGACAACAGAACAAAGACTTGACTGGCAAAGATGGATGATAAGAACTCGTATTCTGGATGAACATCTAAAGGATCTTTATACAAATGGAATACCTACTCCTGATGGCAATAGTTTCACTGGAAAAGGATTCCGTTCAACTTGGCAAGAAGCTGTTGTTGCTTGTGCTTCAGCTTTAACAGATATCAATTCACTAGACCTTAACGATGGAGATGAACCAGATATAATAGCCCCGATGATTAGGGATACTGGTCTGGCTTTAGCTATGGGGCAAACTCCTTCTGAGATTTTTGCAGCCCAGATGGGCAAATCAGAATCATATATGGATGGAGGAATACCTGGTTCAGGTGGCCGTGATTTACATATTGGCAATTGGGAAAAAGGAATTTTACCTCCAACCGCGCCTTTACCGATTGCAAGTGCCACGACAACTGGAATAGCATTGGCTTCTGCACGTCTAAAAAAACAACGTTTTCATCTAGCTCCAGTGGGAGAAGGTTGTAGCAGTAGTGGAGAATTCTGGGAAGCTATGAATTTCGCAGGAGCCAGAGGTTTACCAATATCTTATATGATTCAGAATAATCAAATAGCACTTGATACATTTACTAGAGGGCAGTCTGGTGCAGAAACTTATGGAGATAAAGGGCATGCAATGGGTATTCCATCATGGTCAATAGACGGTTCCGACCCTTCGGCTTTCTATGCTTCAACCGCTGTTGCGAAGGAATTTTCGATGAATGGGGGTGGCGCAACTCTGATACATGTTGAGACAATGAGAGGTTGCGGACACGCTCACCACCATGATGATCTATATTTAGGAGCAGCTTCCGGTAATCCTCCAGGATACGTTTCTAGAGAACTTTTGACTTATTGGTCTTCTAAAGATCCATTATCAACACATAATGATAAATTAATAGAATTAGGAGTTAGTAATAAAATACTTTCTAAGATACAGGAAGAGGAGCAAAATTATGTCGATTCCTCAAGAGCAATTATGGAAGAAATGCCATGGCCGGAAGGCAATAGCGTAACACAAGGAATAACTTCATTGCATGATGCAACAACCCATTCTCAGCAAATTGATAGAATTAGTTCAAGCAATATTATCTCGGATCAACCTCTAAAACCAGGAGAATACGCTTTAGAGTTCTCTAATGCACCTAACTCATGGACATTTAGTAGAGCAATTCAAAATTCCATGGTAGCATTGGCTGAAGAATATGGAGATAATATCGTATTCATGGGAGAGGATATGGAGATTGCTGGGGCTTTTGGCATGAACTTGTCGCTTAAGGCAAAAGGCCACTCTGATAAATTACTTGATATGCCTTTGTCCGAATCTATAATTATCAATTCAGCAACTGGTGCTGCTTTAGGTGGATTGCGCCCAGTAGCAGAAATTCAATTTGGAGGATTTGCTGCATTGGCTATGAACGCACTAGTAAATAACGCAGCCCAATTAAGGTGGAGATGGGGCGCTAACGTACCTCTCACGGTACGCATACCACTTGGGGGAAAAACTCGTAGTGGCCCATTCCATGCCAATATTATCGAATCATGGTTCATCAATGACCCCGGTTTGATTGTAGTATTTCCAAGTACTCCCCAAGATGCTTATGATATGTTGATAGAAAGTCACTCATTACCTGACCCAGTAGTTTTTTTGGAGCACTTGGGACTCTATGGATTAAGAGGAGGATCTACAGGTTGGGGGGATAATATAAATCAATTAGTAGATACAAATTCTGTCCACAAGAGGATTTCAGAAGGCAATAATTCCATTGGTAAAGCAAGAGTAATTAGAGGGGGCGAGCATATAACAATAATAACATGGGGTGCTATGGTCCATGTTGCTCTAGATGCAGCCAAGAAAGTAGCAAAAAAAGGCCTAGAAGTAGAGATAGTTGATCTTCGAACATTACTTCCCTTTGATTCTGAAACATGTATCAAATCTGTAAATAGGACTTCTAGAATGATAATACTACAAGAATCTCAGTGGATGGGTGGTTTAGCACATACAATTTCTAGCAGAATTATGGAAGAAGCATTTTGGAATTTAGAGACTCCTCCTGTGGTAATTGGTGCACTTGATACTCCAGTTCCTTTTTCGCCCCCACTTGAAGATTACACTATACCATCTGCAGATTTAGTAGTTAGACATATTGAGCGGCTATGCGGGCAGTAATTGCAAATGGTCTTGAGTAATGCCTTCGCGCATGCACTCTGTTATGGATGAGTTGTACGTCATCATAGGTTTCATTCTTTTAATTTTAGGTGCAGAAGGTTTTGTCCAAGGAGCTGTATCATTAGCAAGTAAATTTCGAGTTCCTCCACTATTGATAGGATTCACTATTGTTGCATTAGGTACTTCATTACCGGAGTTAGCAGTTGTCTTAGAGGCATTAGATACGGAAGGCGGCGATGATATTGCAATTGGAGGAATTATTGGCTCTAATATTTCTAATGTAATGTTGGTATTAGGTTCAGCGGCATTATTAGGCGCTTCTGAATATCCGGGTAGAGGAATAAGAAGAGATGCAGTAGCGGTGTTGGTAGCATCATTAATATTGGTTGGAGCAACATTATTCGGTTCAATTTCACAATTACTTGGAGTATTGATGATTATTCTTTTAGTTACCTTTTATGCTTACTCTTACAATCATGCCAAAGACCACAACGTTCCTCCCGAAAATGAAAATTCAATATTTTCTCAAAATCTTTCTTTTGCTATTCTGGCATTATTAGGAGGTGGTGTAATGGTATGGTTGGGTGCAGATTTACTAATGGAAGGAGTAAAAGGCATGATAGCTAAATATGGGATATCTGAGTCAGTCATAGGATTAACCATAGTCGCACTTGGAACATCTCTTCCTGAATTTGCTGTTACTGTTATTTCAGCTTTAAGAGGGCATGGAGGAGTAGCTCTTGGTAATGTACTAGGCTCTAATGTCATGAATATTTTGGGGATTTTAGGAATTGCTTCGATAGTAGGTGGTGGGATAGTTATATCTTCAAATTTCGCTGAAGGAGATATTTGGTTACTATTAATTTCATCAGGATTAGTTTGTGGCATGCTACTTGACAATAGAGAGATAGGCAGAGGAGTGGGATTAAGTCTGGTTCTTGGATATCTTACATATATTGTTTTATTAATTAGTTAAAATTTAGATATTTTGTGATTTTTATGCCGGACTTAGTAGATGAAACAATATATTCAATTATTTTGGCAGCTGGAAATAGTAAGAGATTAGGACAACATAAAGCATTGTTAAACATAGGTAATGATACTTTGATAAATTTTATTGTAAAAAGACTCAAAAAGCATAATCTTACTACTATTATAGTAACTAGAGAAGAATTAATGTCTGATATCAGAAACTTTACACAAGAAGTAGACATTGTCTCCAATCATAGTCCAGAATTAGGCAGGACTGGTTCTCTTCAAGTCGGATTAAACTTCATAATTGCAAACTATTCAAAGAATTTCAAGGCATTGGTCGTACCGATTGATAGACCAGGATTTTCTTCCTCAACACTTTCGAAATTACTCGCTTTAGATAATACCTCTTGTCCCGAGAAAGATGGTAAAGGAGGCCACCCTTTATTGATTTCAGAATTAGACATAAAAAGAATACTCGATGAAAAACCTAAAATTCCTCTACGCGAAATAATAAGGCCCGAGAAATTTGAAGTTAACGATGATTTTCTACATCTAAATGTGGATACAGAAGGAGATATTCCAATCCTCATGGAATTTATTTCTTCTTACTACAAGGAGAACTCTTTTCAATAAACCATTATCAGAAAGTAATATGGACATAGTTTCATATATTTCTGAATTTGATCCAATCGTTCAGGCTTTAATCGCAGGATTATTTACATGGTTTATGACCGCAGCAGGGGCCGCTTTGGTTATACTATTCAAAGAAATAGATAGAAAAATACTTGATTCTATGTTGGGGTTTGCAGCAGGAGTAATGATTGCTGCGAGTTTCTGGTCATTACTAGCTCCTTCATTAGAACTGTCCGAAGGACTTTCCGTTCCAGTCTGGTTTCCTGCTTTGATTGGTTTCTTATTGGGAGGCGTATTAATGAGATTAGTTGATATGTATCTCCCTCATTTACATCCAGGAGCACCTCCAGAAGAAACTGAAGGAGTGAAAACAGAGTGGCATAGAAGTATGTTATTGGTTTCTGCAATAACTCTGCATAATATTCCAGAAGGCCTTGCAATCGGTGTGGCTTTTGGTGCAGCAGCTTCTGGTTTAGAAGGAGCTACTCTTGGATCTGCTGTAGGTTTAGCATTAGGCATAGGAATACAGAATTTTCCAGAAGGAGCAGCAGTTTCTTTGCCACTTAGGAGAGAAGGCCTATCTAGAAGAGATAGTTTCCTATGGGGGCAACTTTCGGCGATGGTTGAACCAATTTCTGCAGTATTAGGTGCTTTTCTAGTAATTGCAATGTCTCCTTTACTTCCTTATGCACTTGCATTTGCCGCCGGTGCAATGATTTTTGTTGTTGCCGAAGAATTAATTCCTGAAGCAAACAGAGGAGGCAATGGCGATATAGCAACAATGGGTGTAATGCTAGGGTTTGCCGTAATGATGGTCTTGGATGTCGCTTTCGGTTAATTTATAGAGTAATAACAAATATGTGATTCTCCTGAGACGTTCATGACTCGTAGTGTCTTATCTTGGGTTTTAGAAAAGTTAGGACAGGGGCATGATGTCGCTTTAGCTACTGTTTTAGATTCAAGAGGTAGTGTTCCAGGTAAGCCTGGTGCTAAATTGGCTATGATCAAAAATGGTGAAAAATTCGGTACAATCGGAGGAGCAGGATTGGAACTAAAAATCGAGAAAGCACTTTATGAATTAATCAAAAATCCGTATAGAATGGCAACACAAGGAGGTAGAATAGAGAATTTTTTACTGTATAAGGATGGAAAAGGCAAAGAAGTAATTGCTTTGGACAGTCTCTGTGGTGGTCAGTTGACAGTCTCTTTAGAAGTAATAAATACCTCTCCCAATATTTTAATCATCGGAGGCGGGCATGTTGGAAAATCACTTTCAACTGTTTGTAATTCAATAGGTTGGGAATACAGTATTTTCGATGTTCGAGAAGAATTCTCTAACAAAGAAAGATTCCCAAATGCTGAAGAATTATATCACTCATCCGTTTCTGATTTTCTAGATTCAGAAGATTACTTATCTCTTTCTAGATTCTCAGATATTTTACTATTGGGGCATGATTGGAGCATAGACCAAGAAATTTTAATTGGTATTTTATCTAAAATTAAAGCAAATCAAAGGCCGAGAATTGGTTGTATAGGATCTAAAACAAAATGGTCGGCATTTAGGGCCGCTGCCTTAGATGCAAACATTCCTAAATCAATAGTCGATTTTACAAGATGTCCAATAGGTCTGCCTATAGGGGCGCATTCGCCCGAGGAAATAGCAATTTCTATTTGCGCCGAAATTATTTCCATGGATGCAAATAATACTTCAGAGGATAACTAAGAATTAAGGAGGATTAAAGATGGTACGAAATTTTATATTTTTTACTTTGATTATAATCTTGTCATCCTCATTTAGTGGTTGTTTGGGTAGTGAAGGAAAACTCTCTATAGAAGATGATTATGAGATAAATCCATTTGGTGCTTTTAGTGTAGTCGCACCAATAGATACTGGGATTAATGTTTACCATGATCATTTCATAATGGAAGAAGACTATCCTCAATGGCTTTTAGATGGTTTAGGAGTTACCAAAGTATGTAAAATAACTACTAACGGAACCTGGGAAGAGAGATATAATTCTGACAAAGAATCATGTTGGGACACTATCGCTTCTACAGATATTGTTTGGTTTAAGGGCACAAAGATAATCGGCACTTCACCTGACAACGATACAGACATTCCAATACTTGATGACCCTCAAGATGGCCATGGGACTGCAGTCACCGGGGCAGTCTTGAATGCTAATCCCAATGCAGTAATATTTTTTGTAGAAGGTTTTAGTGACGCTGCTGTACTTGCAGCTGCAAATCAACCTCTTGTGGACATTATTACTACTAGTTTTGGCCCTATAGGGTCAATTCCTGTACCTGGTATTGAGGACGCCACTAAAATAGCAGTTGTAGAAAAAGGAAAAATACATACAGGGGCAGCTGATAATTCACCTTCTCCTGCAGTACAAGACTCAACTGCCGGGCCCCCTTGGAGTATTGGAATTTCAGGATATGCCGAAGAAGGCGATGATCAGAAAGAAACCATGAGTGGATCTTATCCAGATGTAGCAGCAGATTGGACTCAAATATTACCCAATCATGATGATATTGATGGTTACCATGAAACTTCTGGGACATCATTTGCAACCCCAAGAACTGCTGGTCTACTTTCCAAAGTTATTACTAATTTAAGAGATGAGTTTGGTGATTTTTCATCCGGAGCGAATCCAGAAACCAGGAATAAATACTTAATAAATGGCACTGAAATGAAACTATCAAATGACGATTTAAGAGATGCCCTAAATCTCTCGGCATGGTATCCCTCATTTTCAACATGGGATCCACTTTCTGGAACGACACCTATTTCTCCAGTTGCACCCTGTACACAAGTTGGCTGGGGCGTTGTTAATGAGAGTAATGTTTTACCCATTATTGAACATCTGAATGGTACTGCTGAAATGCCTAATAGACCTTCTGATGTAGTTTTATGTATGGAAACCAATCAAGCCATCCGTGAGTCGTACTGGTCGTAGTTTCCGCAGGATTCAATACCTGTTCCTTGTTTGCATTGAATATGCGTAAGGTTGCCATAAGGTGGAATATAAATTCACTTCGTGGCTCGAATGAGATTTCTCAAATTCTTGATATTGTTGAGAGGATTGAGATTCTCGGCCATCTTTCAATATCGAAAAGAGGAATAACTCAATTGGCTGAAATAAAATTACGTGAATTTTCATCTATTGATGATATCTCCAATTTAAGTAATTTTCAAATTATCGACAAATATGAAGAAGATGAAGATGGTATTCTAGTCAGTTTGTTATGCACTCATCCACTAGCAATTTTAGGATTAGAAATGGAAAATATTCACTTGCAAACTCCGTATAAGTTATGTTCAGAGAATGGCATGGAATTAAGGATATCAGGCGTTTCCACATCGGTCAGAAAGTTGGTATCATTAGTTAGAGAATTGATGCCTCCTGATAAGATAAGTGTTCAATCAATAAAAGGAGATATTGGAAATGGATGGACAGATGAATTAACAAGTAGGCAAAAAGAAATAATTTCTTACGCTGCTTATAGGGGCTATTATGAAGTAGATTCACAAACTACACTAAAGAAATTGGCTGACGAACTTGGCATGGCTAGAAGTACACTTGGCGAACATATTCAAAGGGCAGAATTAATTATATTACGTAAAGCCACTGAAGATTTAAAGTTGCAAAAAGATAATTTAAATCCAAATGCTCAAAGAACTATGACGGATGGGATTTAATACGCATGACTCGATTTCGACTCCCAATGATTCCTGCCTCGGATGAAGTATCTTGGACATCAAGAATAAATGATGTTGATTTTTCTACAACGATAGAAAGCAATTCTATTTTATTGGATGTTCTGAGAAACAAAGGAGGAAGCCTTGGAACAAAGAGGGGTTGTGATTTAGGCACATGCGGATGTTGTACGGTCTTGGTCGATGGTGTACCAAAATTATCTTGTTTAACTATGGCCAAGGAAGTTGAGGGTAGTGAAATAATTACAGTCGAAGGCTTATCTCTAGGCCATCACCTTCATCCAATACAGGAAACTTTTGCAGAATATGGAGGAAGTCAATGTGGTTTTTGTACTCCAGGTTTTTTAGTAGTTATTTCTGCACTACTGGACGAAAATCCAAAGCCCAATGATAAAGAAATAAAAACTGCTATTGAAGGAAATTTATGCAGATGTACTGGCTATCAACAAATAATAGACTCTGTAAAGGCCGCTTCAGAAATTATGGTAAATGATATAAAAATTCAAGATTCAACTTCCCCAAAAAGTGATCCTCATCCCGGATTTAATAATTAAAAGGTGTTTTTATGTCTAATGATGATGAAATGGTTGGCTACAGACAACAACCGGGCAAGTTACCTTTCTCTAGACCCGGATCAGGTGGCAAAAATCAATTCAGCAAGTTACGTGATATTCAATTAATCCCAGAAAGTCAAGGTGGAAAAAAACTCCAACCTAGAGGTAGTCACAGACATGACGAACTAATTAGTGGTACATCCATAGGTAGGCCTACTGCACTAGTGGATAGTAAATGGAAAGTAACCGGGAAAGCCAATTATGGTGATGATATTAGATTAAATAATGAGCTAATTGGAAAAATTGTACGTTCACCACATCATTATGCACGTGTACTATCAATTGACATAAGTAAAGCGGTGGAATTAGAAGGAGTTATTGCAATAGCAACAGGAGCAGACGCACAAAACTCCTTTGGAGTTTTACCCGTGACTAAAGATGAACACGCTATGGCGATTGAAAAAGTTCGTCATAAAGGAGACTTGGTGGCTTGTGTAGCAGCAATTGATGAAAGTACAGCTTTAGAAGCAGTCAGATTAATCGAAGTCGAGTATGAGGTTTTAGACAGTATTCATGACATGCGCAAGGGCCTAGATGATTCAAAATATCCAATCCATGACAGAGGGCAATATCATATTGGTGAATCAAATGTTCAAAAACGAGTTTTCCAAGAATTTGGTAATATTAGTGAGATGATTCCAAATTCAATTGCGAATCATAAATCAAATTGGTTATTTGCCGGCGTTAATCACGGTTTCACTGAACCTCATGCAGTTGTTGCTAATTGGGATCCTTCGGGTAGACTGACATTGTATACTCCTCAGCAAGTTCCACATTATGTTCATCGCGCATTAGCAGATGTTCTAGAAATTCCAATGCATCAGATAAATGTTTACAGAACATTCGTAGGGGGTGGTTTTGGGGGTAAATCTGATCCATTTCCTCATGAAATGTGTGCTGCCATATTGGCTCGAAAATCAGGTAGGCCAGTAAGGATTACATTCGATAGAGAAGAAGTATTTTGGGTAAATAGGGGCAGGCATCCCTCTAGAATTGAGATGGATATCCATGCAGATTCTCATGGACGTTTATGCGGAGTTCAAACAGATGCCCTAATCGATGGAGGCGCTTTCGCTTCTTTTGGCCATGTAACTACATATTATAATGGAGTATTACACACTGCACCATATGAATTAGGTTCTTTCCATTACACGGGCGCTAGGGTTTGGACGAATAAACCTGCAAGTGGGGCAATGAGGGGCCATGGCGCTGTTAATTCCAGATGTGCCGTTGAAGTCGGTTTAGATGACATTGCTGAGCAATTATCTGTCGATCCTATTACATTTCGTCTTGCAAATCTTCTACCTCCGTATTCTGCGACAATAACTGGTTTCAGAATCACTAGTATCGGCATGAGAGAATGTCTAGAACGTGTCAAGATTGCATCAGATTGGGATAACAAATTCCGCCAATTACCATTGGGCCATGGTATTGGGATTGGTTGTGGATTCTTCATATCTGGTAGTGGCCTACCAATTCATTGGGATCCTAATAAATTTCCGCACGCCACTGTTCATTTGAAAATTGATATGGATGGAGGAGTGACAATTCATACTGGTGCCGCAGACATAGGGCAAGGATCCGACACAGTAGTTGCCCAATCTGTTGCCGAAGTTCTTGGATTGCCTTTGGATATGATCCGTGTAAGGAGTAGAGAAACTGACACATCTCCTGTGGATTTAGGGTCTTATTCTTCACGTGTAACTTTCATGAATGCTAATGCTGCAATCTCTGCAGCTATGGAAATACGTAAAGATCTCCTCAAAGCCGCTTCTAAAATAACTGATACTGAGATGAAGAAACTAGTTATTGGCGATAGAAGAATATTCGATAAAACAGATCCTGCCGTGGGAATTTCATATCTTGAGGCACTACATAAAGCCCAGGAAGATAGAGGTGCACTTACTTCTTCAGGATCATATAGGACTCCTCCTATGGGAAGGGCACACAAGGGCGCCGCTGCAGGTTTAGCTCCTGCATATTCTTTCTCTGCCTATGTCGCTGAAGTGAAAGTAGATATGGAAACTGGTCAAACCAAAGTACTCGAAGTTTGGGCAGCACATGATTGTGGAAAGGCACTAAATCCCCTTTCTGTCAAGGGTCAAATAATAGGATCTTGTCATATGGGCCTAGGGCAAGTATTGAGTGAAGAAATGAAATACGGCCGCGGAGGAGAATTGCTAAATCCTGATCTTTTGGATTACAAAATACCAAGCATTCATGAAATGCCTAAAGTTAATCCAATAATAGTAGAATCTAATGATTTAGAAGGTCCGTTTGGTGCTAAAGAAGCGGGAGAAGGGCCATTATTGCCAATACTTCCTGCTGTTTGTAATGCTGTTTATGATGCATCAGGAATAAGAGTAAATGAATTACCTATAACAGGAGATAGACTGTACAAAGAAATAGAAAAGAAATGTAAAAAACTCAAAATAAATTCCCCACTTAATCTACCTAATCCTTCTCTGGAACATTCTGATTTACAATCGATATTAGAAATTAGAGCATCTAAACATTCTGAGAGAGATATGCAAAGAATTATGGCAGAAGAAAAAACTCCATATCATAATGGTGCTTTATTTGGTATGGATCCTGAAACACCTGGCGATGAACAAGATTCCAAATGGGAAATACGTGTTGTTCCCGATGAAGAATATCTTTCTAATCCCCGATTAGCAGGAAGTGCTTGGCGTCATATAGAAAGAAGAAAGAGGGAGGGCTAATCTTGAAAATGCCTCCATTTAAATTGCACATGCCATCATCTTTGGATGAAGCTTTTGAAATTGTAAATAATCTTAGAGGGCAGAATTTAGACTATGATTGGGTTGCAGGAGGAACTGATTTAATTCCCAATTACAAATGGCATATAAATACAAAATCCAATGTCATATCTTTATCTAAAATAGAAGAATTACACAAAATTTCAAAAAATCATATTGGAGCTATGGCGAGACTTTATGATATCTCACAGTCATCGGAAATACATCCATTAATCGCTAAATCTGCTAGCCTTGTTGCCAGTGTTATGATTAGACGTTCAGCTACGTTGGGGGGCAATATCTGTTTAGATACGCGCTGTTTTTGGTTTAATCAGTCAGAAGAATGGAGAGAATCAATTGACTATTGCCATAAATGCGATTGTGGAACCGGTGCTGATTGTCGAGTTATTCCGAACCAAAATACTCTTTGTGTGGCGACTTATCAGGCTGATATGGCACCAGTACTAATGTGCCTCGGTACAACTATTCACATGTCATCACCAGAGGGAAATCGTTCAGTTCCAATGAAAGACTTTTTCAAATTAGATGGTATTACAAAAAATATATTGTTGGAAGATGAATTAGTTACACATATCACTTTACCAGATGATGTATTTGAATGGGAAGGAGACTACCAAAAACTTACTCAACGTGACTCTTGGGATTTTCCAGAGGCAGGTGTTGCAGTATTGTGGAAGAAAGGAATTAAAGGCCCCTCCGAACTTCGTGTCGCAACCACAGGAATAGAATCGATACCACGCTTCCACTCCGAAGAATCTCAGAAAATAATAGAGACATGGTCAGGTAGTGATAGTATCGAGGAGTTGGCTGAGTCAATTAGGAAATCTGTAAAACCGGTCTTAAATACTTGGTTCCAACCCTCTTATAGGAGAAAAATGGTCAAAGTTTTATCTAGACGAGCAAGCAAGGGCTTACTGGAGATATGACATGTCGACTGCAACTAAATTCTCTAGTTGGGTGATAATGGCCTTATTTCTTCTTACTACTATTCCTTCTGTACAATCTCAAGGAGATATTTATCCATGGGATATTGAAATAGAATTTGAAAATGATGATTCCAGCGACCCATTTGATATCTCTGAAGATGGAAAAGCAACTATAACCTTCACAGTCTCTAATAATGGATTTCTTTCTATGGATTTAGAATTCGAATATGAGGGCCCTTTTCAAGGCACATATACAGGGCCATCTGATGCTTCTATACCTGCTAATTCCAACGAATCTTTTCAACTTGAAGTAACAAAAATTAAAGTTCTTGATTTCCCTGCAAAAACTCAAGAGGATTTCCTAATAACTGCTAAAGTAATCTCATTACAAGGCACACCTCAAATATCTCCTTCATCAAAAGATGCAGAAGGAAAATTAATCATACCAATAGTATATTCACTGGACTTAGAAATAGCTGATCCGGTTGGCCCAATGAATGCTGGCACTGCAGTTCCTTTGAGAGTCTCAGTAATAAATATTGGAAATATAGAAGATAGGGTTGGAGATATTGATATTTCTGATAATTGCCCTCTCCTGACTCCAAATAATGGCCTAGACTCATTGATGACTAAGAACCTTAATCCAGGTCAAACTGCTCAAGCAGATTTAGAATTAACTGCCTCTGAAAGCCACCCTAAGAGAACTTGTAAAGTTGAGATTTCTATCGCTTCTAATGGTGCTATGAATACTGGTGCTTCATCATCTCTCAGTAGTGCTGAAGTACAGGTTACCATTGACCCTACTTTGTCAGATAATACGGATACTGTTGACTCTGTAGATGACACTACTACTACCACCGAAGTTGTCGGTTCAAGCCTCCCTTCATCAGGATTAGTTTCAATAATTTTATGTGTTCTTAGTGCACTTGTTTTCACAAGGAGAAATAACGTCCAATAAAGGTGCAAAAAATAAAAAAAAAGAATATTGAGAAGGTGCAAAAAATAAACCAAAGATTATAATTTAGACTTTAATCAAGAAACTTTGGGCAATAACATATAATTGCAATTCTATTGTCGCAAAGGCATTGTAGGTGCTACCTACTAATTTTATTTTAATTAGAGTTGATTTGGTTGGCTGAAGAAAAAACTGACGAGGAAAGATTTTCAACCATTGTTGTCAGTTCTCTTACAGTAACAGTAGTCTTACTATTAATTCTACCAATGCTATTCGTCGCAGGGAAGGAAACAGCATACTCTGCATATGCAACGGGAGATACCGAAGTTTACCAATTAGCCCAATTAACTGACATGCGAGATAGCCTTGATGGTGAAGAACACTATTTCATTGCAAATACTATGTCTACTCCTATGTTAGTAAATGATTGGAAAGATCCCCATAGGACTATGTTGTTGATAATCGGGCCAGAAAAACCAATCGATGAAACCGAAGCAGAAGAGATATACAAGTTTGTTACTGAAAAGGGCGGAAAAGTAATAGTCGCATCCGACAATTCCAATGCAAATCTATTATCTAACAAATTTGGAGTGACTTACTTTGACTACAAATATGATGATGATAAAAACAAATTCGTTGGAGGGCTACTTGATGAGAATCAACATTGGGTTGAATTTGACGATTCTGGACAAGTTAAGAGAGATGCTAATGGAGGAGAAATAGTGACGTGGAGAAATGTATGGACCGTTGCTTCCGTTGGTCAAGATACGGATAGCATGTCTACAGCCGCTCTAAGGCAAGGTTGTTCTGCCTTTAGTCTAAGTACTAATAATCCAATAGATTGCCGTATCCCAGTGATGCTCAGAGCTCCAACTGGACTCAAATTTGAACCTTCAATCAAGGATGCCACTGACCCAGGGCACAGAGAAATAATGACTCTTGGAGCAGCCTCGACATCAGCATTTATTGATACACAAGGAAATGGAGATCCTGGCGACCCACTAAATCCCGCCCCTGGAGATTTAAAATTAATAATGCGCTTTGATTATCATAATATTACAGTATTAGATCAAGTAAGCAGCGGAGGTAGTGGAAGTGCACTTTCAGGAGGAGTCGATGAACTCTCAGTATCTGGAAGTATAACATTTGTCGCAGATGAAGAAGCCTTTTCTAATCGCCTATGGACTTTAGATGAAGCAAAGAAAACAGGATTACGCGAATCATGTATTGTTGAAAACTGTTGGAATCAAGAAATTAACAGTAATAGTGATTGGTTAGGCAATGATCATTATTTCAATGCATTAATACATGATATGATGGAATTCGATAATTCAGAATTATCTGCCAAAATTAAGAATGGCGATTTCTCAGGAGATAAATCAAATTTCCAAATAGTTTTTGATGAAAGTCGCCACATAACTGGTGTAATTTCTGCTCCTTTTGTTGAAACTATGGGGACAATTGTTTTGCTAACTTCCAATACCTTTTTGAAATGGTTAGTAGTTCTCAATGTTGGTTTATTATTGCTAGTAGCAATGATGGTAGTGCCAGAAAAAGAGAATTGGCGACACGTCTTCGATTTAACCAGATTCTCTGAGAGGCCAGAGAAATTAGATCCTAAAACATATAGGACACGTGTCCAACAGGCACTGTTTACCAAAATCAGAGTCCATCACGATTTGTCTCGTGATCAAATGGCAACAAAACCTCCGGCAGAAGTCCAGTCGATGATTGGAGATCCACGTCTTGTGGAATTGGCTTATAGCCAAAGCCGTACATACACGCCCAAGGAGTTACGCCAGATGATGCAGGCAATTCGTCGTTGGGGTAAGAAAAATTAATTAAATGGAGATATAAATATGAATGCAACACCACCAGCAGATGCACCACCCGCACCGCCCTCAAATGCCACAGATGCTGCTTATGCAAAGAAGGCAGCCGAAGCCCGAGGCTCATCTGAAACAAATGAAAAATTAACAGCAGTTGGAGCAATAGCACAAGCAATTGGCTCAGAAGTTCAGAAAGTAATTATTGGAAAAGCCCACGTTATTGACAATGTATTAGTTAACATTTTGTCAAATGGAAATCTTCTTTTCGAAGATTACCCAGGTCTTGCTAAGACTCTAATGACTAACACATTCGCTGATGCACTAGGATGTGACTTCAAGAGAGTACAATTTACTCCGGATTTGTTACCTGCAGATATTACGGGGACAAATATTTACGATGCCAAGAAAGGGGAATTTACATTCAAACCAGGGCCTATATTTTGTAATCTTCTTTTATCTGACGAGATCAATAGGGCCCCTCCAAAGACGCAAGCCGCTCTTTTAGAAGCCATGCAAGAGAAACAGGTAACTATTGGTACTGTCACTCATAAGCTACCAGCACCATTCTTAACAATGGCTACACAGAATCCAGTTGAGCAAGAAGGTACTTATCCATTGCCTGAGGCGCAATTGGACAGATTTATGTTTAAAATGAGTGTTGGATATCCTAGTCGTGCAGATGAAGATGAAATCCTAGCACGTCGTATCGAAAGAAAGAAAGACGCTGTTGAAGTTGAAACTATCACTGATCCTGCACGTGTTGTTGCAATGCAACAAGCTATAGAAGATGTATACGTAGATCCAGCAGTTAGAATGTATATGGTTGAGATAGTTACCCAAACTCGTGAACACAACCAAGTTCTGGTTGGCTCATCTCCTCGTGGTTCACAAGCATTGTTGAAGACTAGCCGTGCTGCTGCCGCAATGAGAGGACGTGATTTCGTAACACCTGATGATGTAAAATCGATAGCAAACCTAGCTGTAGCACACCGTTTAATCTTAAAACCAGAGCATCAGATAAAGGGAGTAAACACTGAAGATATAATCAAGGAAATACTGAGAACTGTTCCAGTTCCAACTGTTTGATTATTCTGACGGAGTTGTTGGAATTATGGCATGGAGTAGAAAATCCGCGATGTTCGCATCTTTAGCGGTAGCTCTCTATCTCCTCGGTTTAGTTCTAAGGAACCAACAACTAGTTACTGTAGCAGTAGTGTTACTTTCTTTCTTAACATGGGCAGCATTTCGTACCAGTCATGCTGATGTCTCATCTTCAGGTAGGAGAATTGATGATACACAAAATGACGAAGGTGTAGAACTGCAAAATATTTTGGCCATGCGCAAAGTTTCTTCTTCGAGAATTTTCGAAGATGGTGAAATTGATGTATCTCTAAGGCTTCAAAATAGATCAAATACATCTAAAGTATTGGAAGTTAGGGACCGCGTCCCTGAAGTTATGAGAATAAAGAAGGGTGCTAATTATGTGCTTATGGAATTGGGGCCACAAAGAGAAACTGAAATATCATACACCATAGAAACGCCACTAAGGGGTTTCTATACTATCGGCCCTGTTTGTGTGAGAGTACAAGATGCCTTTGGATTATTTCACAATGAGAAAGAAATTCATTTGTATGAGGATTTTCTCGTTTTCCCTAAAATGGAGGACATTAAAGATGCAATGATTAAGAGTAGAGTTCCGAAAATTTTTACCGGTGCAGTAAATATCAGAAACCCGGGCGAGGGTTCAAATTTTTACAATCTAAGGGAATATATTCCTGGAGATCCAATGAAGAAAGTAAATTGGAAGGCTACTGCTAGGCAAGATGGAAAAATGATGGTGAATGAATTCGAAAAGGACGCTGTCAGTGATATCATATTAATTGTCGATAGTAGAAAGATAAGTGAAACAGGGCCGGTTAGTAGAAACTCTTTGGTCTACAGTACAAGGGCAGCAGCAAGTCTTTCCCAGTATTTCTTGTCTAGAAGAGATTCTGTTGGTTTAGTATTATATGGAGATGAAATAACCTCTGTAGATAGAGACACAGGCAAAAAACAACTGTATGTATTATTAACTAAATTAGCCGGTTCTATGGCAAAAGGTAATACTCCACTGAAAATTGTTACCAACCGAATAATGCCACATATCAATAGAGGAAGTCCAGTTATACTTTTATCGCCTCTTGAAGAAGATCCAACTATAGTTGATGCAGTTAGGGATTTAAGATCTAGAAATTTTGAAGTTACTGTACTTTCTCCTAGTAGTCTAGAATTTGAGTTTGATGCTAGGAGACTAGATAGGACCGGATATGAAGTTCTGAAAACTGAGAGAGATATTTTGATGGCAGAGTTAAGGGGGTTAGGGGCCTATGTGATGGATTGGGAACCAGACATGATGCTCAATACCGCTCTTACTGGGGCAAGAGGATTTTGAGGTGATTTAATGGCTGAAGAAAATAAACCTCAAACTAGCGATACCGCGCATCTTTACGACAGTACTACTCTCCGCTCTTCCGCTCCTAGTAGGAAGGCTGCTGCTGGAAAACAGAAACAAAATACAGAAATTCCTATGGATGCCATTCCTGAAGTACATGTGCCTGGATGGGTCGAATCAATATTTGGAGGTCCAGTAATCAGTTCAATGAAATTCCTTCCTCCGGATAAAATGGTTACTTCATTACAGTTGGCTTCATCAATAACATTAGTTCTATTGTGCTTCTTAACTTTCATGATAACTCCAGTTACAGGGACGGCATGGTTCGCAATTTCTAATATGGTAGGTTTAGGTTTCTTTGGAGGACTCTTGCACTTTATAATAATAGGAATGGGTCTAATAGGGGGTATGTATGGTGTTTTCCAGAGAGATCAAAGAGCATTATTGGTTTCTTATTTTATGCTAATAATTGTTACAATAAGATTTGCAGGGAGTAAAGTAGAATTTGGCCTTAGTTTCCTTCCAGAAGGAGAAATAGCACAAAAATTACTTCTTATCTTATATGCAGTTTTTTTGGTAATGTTTATCGAACTTTCTAGTGGCATCATTAGATTCTCAATGCTTGACACATCAATAAGGACTGGTGAAGTATATGTTATGGGCATACAGAAAATTACATCGCGTTATCACAAATCTTTGATGATAGCTCCTTCAATAGCAGGGGCTGTCGCTCTTCTTACTTTATTCATTAATCGTATCATACCAGCAATAATTGGAGTGATAGATCCAGTTTCAGCAAATAGATTAAGAGAAAGTGTCGAATTAACTAGCGTCTATGGAGTAGCCCTAGGGACCATGGTAATTTTTATGATAATAGCAGGGGCTTTTGCAGTTAACTTGCCACTTAGAATACAACAATTCAGAGATAAAAAACCTAATTAATAATTTATTTAATATATTCTCCAATAATTCCCAAATCAGCTATTATCAGCATAGCAACTGCTTCCACTACAGGAACTGCTCGTGGCCCTAGGACAGGGTCATGCCTCCCGCCAACCTTTAGGGATCGAACTTCATTACTGGGAAGATGCAAAGTAAATTGCTCCTGAGGAATACTACTCGGTGGTTTGAAATGAATCTTCACACTCATCGGTGCTCCTGTTGAACGACCTCCCAATGCACCATCGGCTAAACCTTCTTCAGAACCCTTTAGTAAGGGATTTACTTCACCAGCAATCCATTCATCATTGTGCTCTGAACCCCGCATTACAGAAGCATTTACTCCATGTGAGAATTCTACTGCCCGTGCACCTGGTATCGCCATTAGGCCACGTGCCAATGAGGGTTCTAAACCATCAAACCAAGGCTCTCCTACGCCAATAGGCAAATCCTCTATTAATAATTCAACTACTGAACCAATTGTATCTTTACTCATTCTTATTTTTTCCAAATAATCTGACATCTTATCTGCTGCTTCTTCATCTTTGCAATTCAATTTTATCATATTATTACTTTCATCTAAGTTTCCTTCTTTACGTATTTCAAATAGTGGCCTCGCAGAAATATCTCCTACTCTGAGAAGGTGTGCATTGCATTTCCAGCCCACACTTTCCAACATACTCCTGACTTGACTCCCTGCGGCAACTATCCCAAATGTCAGACGTGCTGACTGAGATCCACCTCCTCTGGGATCATTGGAACCTCCGGAGCGTACATATTCGACCATATCTGCATGCCCCGGTCTGGGCTGATTAGGTAAAAAAGAATAATCTGACGATTTTACATCTGAATTTCTTGTAAGTAGTAATATTGGCCAGCCGGTTGCTACACCTTCATGAACGCCAGATAATATTTCACATTTATCTAATTCTTTCCTAGTGGATAATCCCTTTCTTCCCGGCCTCCTTCTTTTGATATCATTTGCTAATTTTTCATTATCAATTTTTGTCCCTGGTGGCATACCTTCTATCAATACGCCTACGCATTCACCATGGCTTTCTCCAAACAAAGTAATTCGCAACTTCTCTCCCAGATTCATCCCCATTATGCCCTCACCTCTTCTGATAAATTGTAAAAACTAGTCCTTATCAAATCCATATCATATCTATCTATTATATCAGATATACTGTTTACTTCATTTTCATAACAGATGATGCTAATGGCCGGACCAGAGCCAGTTATTCCTGCAGCTATTGCTCCATTTATCATAGACAAGTTACATATCCTTATCGCTTCATTGTCTTCACTTGCAGCAGCTACGCCCATTCCATTGGTTGTTAAGGCTTCAAACACCTCTCCTTTTTCGATAGATCGTAATGCTTTATCAAAGAGAGCATCATATTCTGCAAAAGAAACTACATCTATCTTTCTTTTCCTATCTCCTCTAATTGCAATCAAAACACATACACTTTCTTCGATATGGCCTTCGGTAAGTATTGATTCAGAAGCATTTTTGGTTGAATCAGTTAATTTCCAACCTTCTGTCATGGCACTCCACGTATCGTCTATACTTCCAGTAATAGTGCAGCCTGCTTCCTTCTGGGCTTTGACTGCCAAATCAACAATTTCAAAATTATTTAAATTTAGCCAAGATGCAGAGTTAAGGGATTTTATTGCAGCACACGCCAAAGCAGAACTAGATTTTAGCCCCTGTCCTATTGGTACATTACTGGAAATCTTCCAACCATATTCTTCGGGTAGAGGAAAACCCTCTTCTTTCCAACATTTTATTACGGCATTCAAGAGATTATGCTTATCTTCTAAATTATCACATTTTTCATCAATTAACTCTACTCTTGTAAGCAAATCTATTCCTATTGAACATCCTTTTCCTGTACCAAGGGCATGCAATACTGAAACTCCTCCTCTTGCCTCACCTTCTCCTAAGACATTCATTTTTCTCTCATCTCTCCCTCGATTGCATTACCAATATGTCTCATTTTTGTATCTTGCATTACTATGATTTTATCTCCTACTTTGATATTGGTTACCGATACTGCTATGCCATCACTATCTAGTAATCTTACTGTTTCTGCTTGTTGGATAATGACCTGTCCATCTATCTCTTCATTGCTATATGAAATCTTCAAAAAAGGTCTCCTTTCGATTTTTATCCTGCCTATTGAAGCATACCTTTCTCCTCCATTGTAATTGATAACTTTCACTTCTTCTCCTGAAATCAATTCACTGAGGTATTTTGTACTATTATCTCTCATTAAAATGTATGAATGTATCGCGCCTACATTTATCCTAAAAGGCCTAGAAGGAACAAATTCAGATTCTAACGTCTCGCCATGAATCAGGCATAATGAATTTGATGTTGAACCAACCACTACTCCTTCTCCTTCTTTTAATCTCTCGATTAGGTCTATACAGACTCTTTCTCCAAAACCTCCGGATTGAATGGATATTACATTGGCAACATCCAATCTACTCTCACAAATTTCCTTTTGATTATTGTTATTTGTTCTTTCACTTTTTATTTTTAATGCCTCACCCCATATTTCTTCGTCGGCTGGTAAAAGTAGTGCATCTACTCCATGTTCAAGTGCAAAGGACGCCCCCTCAATTTCTACCTTTTTAATTATCGAAACCGCTATTTTTGTACCTGTTCCTAGGGACTTTGAGATTATGTTCTCTAAAGGAATCATTGTCCAATTTGTACATCTAACTAATATCCAAGGAACTAAGCCAATCATTGAGAGAACCTCATCTTGATCTTTTTTACCTTCTAGTATAATTTCTGCGACATCAGGAAAGTCTCCTTTCCAAATCCTATCTGCAAAAACAGACATTTTTTCAGAATACTCATTAGAACAATCTAGCCAAAGTTCCATCGCTATTCCTCTACAAACTTCATCGCATCTTTCGCACTCATTCCATCGTGGACTATTGCTCGAAGTGCTCTAACATTTGAACTTGGATTATTGCAGCCAAAAACTTGTCTTCCAATACATACTCCACTTCCTCCAGATTGTATGGATTGTTCAACAATTACTAGGAGTTCATTAAAAGAAATTTCCTTGGGGCCTCCTGCAATAAGGACCGGAATCGGTACAGCGCTAGTGACCTTTTGAAAACTCTCAATAGAACCTGTCCAAGGAACTTTGACTACATCGCATCCTATTTCCCAGGCCAATCTAGCTGCATGTGCTATGCCTTTTGTTTCATC
>Ga0208277_1000196_pt1 | contig 36313 bp, 26 predicted proteins | sample ETNtaG_5_FD_185782 | JGI IMG/M metagenome (GOLD analysis project Ga0208277, IMG submission 185782) | Marine microbial and viral communities from oxygen minimum zone, Eastern Pacific Ocean - ETNP201406SV205 (SPAdes) (version 2) | ecosystem: Environmental > Aquatic > Marine > Oceanic ...
TTCCCGACGGGATGGAAGATCGCGGACTGGTCCGACCAGTCAACTCTGGACCAGAGTTCTCTGATACATTGGCGTGGTTAAATCAACGATGTATGTTTTTTATTACATATTAATATGTACACGGGTACTAGTACTATTTACCCGTGGATAGTACTATCCAAGAGTGAGTTTGTCCAGGACGAGCTAGGAACTGGTTTTAGCGATTGTAACACTTAAGAAAATGACGCATATAATATCGGTAGAGGCCATCTACGTGTAAGGTGAAACTAGGAAAACCGGGGCCCCGCCCAATATCTAGCTAGATGCATTCCTAGAGGAGAAATGCTTACAAAACATTATTGTGTAAAAGGGTAGAATGATACGATTGTAGAGCATAATCGCTAAGAGTATGAGGAGAGTTCGGCCATTTCCACTCGGTTACTATGCAGTAACCGGTTACTATGCAGTATAATTTGGCCCAAACTCCCATTAATTTTGCATGTTTTCTCATTCGGACCCCTCCTGCCGGGGGGGTGTGGTGTGTCGAGGGCCTTCGCGCCCTATCTTTTCCAGGGCGGTGCGAGCGCCACCTCACAACTCATCTGCACACCTGCATCGGCGCACTAACAGCGCGACAAGCATGGTGTTCTCTGGTTCGAGTCTTACGATGGGTCCTACCTTCGCCGTCAGCTCACGCTCGGTATCAAAACTCGCTTCTAGTAAGTCCTACTTGATGGGGCAAGCTTGTGGAAGTGCACCGTGCGTGGCGAAAGAACGCGCTCAGTTTTACGTGGCGGCGGATAAAATGAAGACTAGAAAATCTGCCGCTAAACGTTACAAGGTGACCAGTAGTGGAAAGGTACGAGGTCGGCACGAAACGAAGTCGGCAGGTGACCCGTGAATGCAACTTGTCGCGCCGCAACTCTGACGCAAACTGACTCGAACGTCTCGCACACAGGTCATGCATCGTCGCCCAGGCAAAGCGCATTTGAACGGACCGAAAAGTACCGAGCGAAAGAGTCGTCTTAGCATTGAGACTGCAGTAGGTTCCTCTCAAAAGCCCTTGGTGAAGAACTGTCTCCCGTATGCCAATATCTGAACTGAAAGCTCCCGAAGCGCGAGTTCCCGAAGCGCGTCATTGGGACATTCACATTAAAATTAACAATTAATTTGTAGTGATTTTAGAGCATTTATACTACCCTTACTTTGCAAACTAACATGGGCGAAAATGTCGCCGCGACGTGTTGCTTGTTGGGGGCAGCTGGGTTCAGGGGGCGCCGGAAACTGCACTTCTACACGACTCGTTCTTGAGCGGACTTCAAAGCTGTTTCCGGAGGCAAATGTAACTTTGAGTTCGTATCGTACATTCTTCTCCTTATCGCCACTGTGCTCGCTCGATGTGTGGGATTCACGTGGTAGTAGCTGGCGTGTCTCACGGCCACGCTCTTTTCGATACTTTCTTGGCTCAGAAACGAGCGCAAGCAGATGAGACTGCATCAAACATTGAGGAACAAGATATCACAACGACTTCGCGAAATGGGCTCGCCTTAGCTCGTCGGGGCCCAGACGGGATGGGAACTGTAAAGCTGGCGTCGTGCGGGTGCCTGGCTGTTACTTTTCAGAACTCTGTCCTTCAGCTTCGTGGCAAAAAGAAAATTAGAGTGCCTTTGCACAGGGAAGATACGAAGAATATAATAGCATTTAATGGTGAGATATTTGGTTCTGTCGGTGGGGAAGCTCCCGCAGAGAGCGATACTATTTGGCTTCTGACACGCCTGGACGCGGCGGACGGTGACGCTGCCGCGATAACGAATGTATTCTCCTCGTTAAGGGGACCGTGGTGCATAGTTTACTGGCATAATACCACACGGCATCTGTGGTTTGCGAAAGATGTTCTGGGTCGACGTAGTCTCTTGATAGGTTTTTCGAGTGCGCACGAAGGACTTTTAAGTATCGCCTCTGTCGCACCACGTAAAGCACAGCAGTCAGGTGAAGAATGGATTGATTGTCCACCGGGCGTTTACAGTATAGATTATTCCTCGTTATCCTTTGAGCGTAAACAGTCAATAGAGTCTCGAGTGAATTGGAAACATCATGCGTGGAGTGACGAACTGTCCTCAACTCTTTTCTTTCTTCGCAGGAAGACGTCAGCTAGATCCGGGAATTACGAGGATAAATTCGACAGATGCCGGAAACAATCTGTACAAGAACATACGCTTCACGTTTTATGGAGACTTTTAGATCGATCCGTCAGATGCAGAGTGACCCAATGCAACATTCCTTCACGACTGCGAAAATGTCGACACGAGGAGTTTGGCGATGCATTTGTTGGAGTACTATTTTCTGGTGGGCTGGATAGCACCTTATTGAGTGCTTTAATACATAGGAATCTTTGCATTGAGGAGAGTGTTGATTTGTACAGTGTATGTTTCGATAACGGAAATTCTCCTGATCGACGAGCTGCCCGCAGCGCAGTGGCTGAGTTACAAAGAGTATGCCGCGGTCGTGCGTGGCGATTGATCGAAATAGACGTGAGCAAGTCTGAATTGAATTTACATAGGGATCACATAGAAACATTAATCTATCCGGGCGGATCAGACATGGATTTCAATATCGGTGCCGCACTTTGGTTTGCGGCGAGGGGGGTAGGAAGGATCACTAGCGCGGGCCCACAAAAGTACTTTAAAACTACTATCTACCAGTCCAGAAGTCGCATAATCTTTTCCGGAATGGGTGCCGATGAGTTGTGCGGTGGGTACTCTCGGCATCGTACCATTTTCAAGTCCTTTGGAGAGGAGGCTTTAGAAGAAAGCTTGCGCGCTGATATCCTCAACCTGTGGCGGCGAAATTTAGGTCGAGACGATCGTATACTTTCTGACCATGGTAGGGAAACGAGATATCCCTATCTCGATGAAGAGTTCATATCTCAAATTTTGCGGTCGCCTTTACGAGACATCGTTGATCTCTCTCTGTCACCCGGTGTAGGTGACAAGAAGTGTCTGCGGCGTCTCGCAAAACATCTTGGTCTTTCTTTCACAGCCCAGCAAAGGAAACGAGCGATACAGTTCGGTTCCCGAGTATGCGTGCACGAACGCGATGATGAAATGATCCATGCATCACCTCTCTAAACATCGCGAGCCCATTTACCACGATTTTTTTACAGAAGCCTGCGTGTTATGTGTCTCACCTTGGAGTGCGGCAGAGCTTGATAATAGTTGCACGTGGCTCACGGCCACTAGCTTTGCTCGCGCGCAGAGTTTCTCTTCATTCTCATCATATCCGTCTTCATCGAGACTATGGTTTTTTTGTTCGCTTCCCGGCGTCTTCCTATCAAGCTTATTTGAGTCTGCGAGTTCAACTGTGCTGATGTTTGAGGGTGACTGACACGTCTTGACGTCTATTTCTTCCGCAATCGAGCGGTCCGGACTGGCTCTGCTGAAGATTCTGATGTGTTCCATCTTTACGAGTTATTCATGTTCGCTCTGCAGAAGGATGAAACGCACTTTGACTTCGCCCCTCCCGTCGCCTAGAAAAGCCGTAAGTTTTAAGGGGGGCGGCTTTAAGACAAAGAAAAATGGTCCCACAATGGGACTCCCATAATGGGAGTCCCATTTCGTGGGCGATGGGATACTAAGATATTCATTATGTAACCGTGGACGTATTTTATTACTCCAGTGGGTATGTATGCGCACCACTGAGTCGACATTCCCGATGCGACTGACTGCGCACCAACAGCCAATCAGAATTCAGATCTCATTCAAATAACATGTTTTGATTGGACAAGTGATGGGGGCGAACTAATGGACCAGCTCGTAAGCGCACGCGCACGCCAGACGTACGCGACAGCTCTGGACTCGCAAATAATGGTCGCAAAACGCTCAAACATGCGTACCCTAACTATTCGCACGCTTATTTCGCTGGCTTTTTGCGTGTTCTGCGCGTTACAGGTTCGCGCGGACGGCCCTGCGGAAATCACGGGCACCGTGATCGGGATAGATCTTGGTACGACGTACTCTTGTGTTGGGGCGTATGTGAATGGTAAAGTGGAAATCATCGCGAACGATCAAGGAAATCGTATCACACCATCATACGTCGCCTTTACCGACTCAGAGAGACTCATCGGCGACTCGGCTAAGAACCAGGCATCGGCGAACCCGACAAGAACGGTATTCGACGCGAAGCGCCTCATTGGACGTAAGTTTACCGATAAAGAGGTGCAGCGTGATCTGAAAATGTTCCCGTTTAAGGTTGTCGATAAGGACAGCAAACCCTGCATCGAAATTGAACTCAAAGACGGCAAGAAGATTTTTCAAGCGGAAGAGATTTCCGCCATGGTTCTGACGAAAATGAAAGAAACTGCAGAAGCTTACCTAGGCAAGGATATTAAGCATGCCGTGGTTACCGTCCCAGCTTACTTTAATGATGCGCAACGACAAGCGACCAAAGATGCTGGAGTCATCGCAGGTCTGAATGTTGCCCGAATCATCAACGAACCCACCGCCGCAGCCATCGCGTATGGCCTCGACAAGAAGGGTGAAAAGAACATTCTTGTGTTCGATCTCGGTGGTGGCACTTTCGACGTTTCCATTCTCACTATTGACAATGGTGTTTTCGAAGTGATTTCGACTAACGGAGATACGCACCTGGGGGGCGAGGATTTCGATCAACGCATCATGGAGTACTTCATCAAGCTCATCAAACGCAAGCATGGCAAGGACATCTCCAGTGATTCGAAGGCTGTTCAAAAGTTGAGACGCGAAGCCGAGCGTGCTAAACGTACTCTATCGAACCAACATCAAGTTCGTGTCGAAATCGAAGCTCTGTTTGATGGAGTCGATTTCTCTGAACCACTCACCAGGGCCCGTTTTGAAGAGCTCAACAATGACCTTTTCCGCAAAACCATGGGGCCTGTGAAGAAGGCTATGGAAGATGCAGGCATGAAGAAGAGCGAAATCGATGAAATCGTTCTTGTTGGAGGATCGACTCGGATTCCAAAGGTACAAGACCTTCTACGAGACTTCTTCGACGGCAAAGAACCCAATCGTGGAGTCAACCCAGACGAAGCTGTTGCGTATGGTGCAGCTGTTCAGGGAGGTATCCTCTCGGGTGAGGGAGGTGATGAGACGAAAGACATCCTTTTATTAGACGTCGCACCACTGACGCAGGGTATTGAAACTGTGGGAGGAGTGATGACGAAGCTCATCCCGCGCAACACCGTGATCCCAACGAAGAAGTCACAGACTTTTACGACATACCAGGATAACCAGCAGACAGTCATGATCCAAGTCTTCGAAGGAGAGCGCGCCATGACGAAGGATAATCACCTTTTGGGAAAATTTGAGCTGACTTCGATCCCGCCAGCCCCACGCGGTGTCCCCCAGATCGAAGTCACCTTCGAAATCGACGCTAATGGCATCTTGAATGTCGGTGCTGAGGACAAGGGTACAGGAAAATCTGAAAAAATCACCATTACGAATGACAAAGGACGTTTATCGCAAGAAGAGATCGAACGCATGGTCGAAGAAGCGGAGGAATTCGCAGAGGAGGATAGGAAGACAAAAGAGCGCATCGACGCGCGCAACAGCCTTGAAACGTACGCGTACAACATGAAGAACACCATCTCAGACTCCGACAAACTTGCGGACAAACTTGACGAAGACGATAAAAACACGATTGAGGAAGCTGTTAAGGAAGCTTTGGACTGGTTGGATGAGAATCAAAGCGCCGAAAAAGATGAGTACGACGAACAGCTCAAACAACTTGAGGAAGTCTGCAACCCCATTGTGGCCAAAGCATATCAGAATGGAGAGGCAGACGACTCGGAGACTGTCGATGAGCACGACGAACTCTGAGACGCAAGGATAGCGCATGAAAACTCTAACGACGACTTCTATTCTAAAGTTTTAATTTCAAACTAAAATGTTTTACACTCGTACACTCGTGGCACGCTTGACGCGAAATATATCAGAGGTAGTCCTTTGAACCTTCGAAACTTCATTCGTGTTCAGTTGAGTCTGAACCCTCTCGGCCAAGTCCGTACAGGATGCCCTTAAAGCGCTCAATGCCCTCGCTACAGAGACTTGAACTGCAAAGTTTAAAAAATGTGAATGCGGTCAACAGACTGTCACTGCCTGCCTGATGCTGAGGTCCAATTCGCTCCACTTGAAGCAAATCAGCAAGCTTGTTCAGACCACCATGGATATTACCTAGTCTTTTCATCATCAGCTTCATGTCGTAAACTTGTGGGAAATACTGGGACAGGATGTCAAAGAATTCAGTTTCCGTTTGAGGTAGTTCCTTGCACGTCAAAAGTTTCAACAAATATCCAAAATCATAACCACTGTGAAAGGTGATCCACTTTACATCGTTGTTCAACACCACATCACTCACCATGAGGAGCTCACCAAAACGTCTCACATCAATTCCATTGAGTTCAAGTGCGGCAAAGTCAATGCCACTCTGCTTCAATAGTTCTATTGAATCACGTGCGTACATATCTTCCTTCAAATTGAACTCCCTAAAATTAAACTGCCAGATGCAAAACTGGCCGCTTACGCAGGGTAAGTTGCCTTTCGCATCGGTGAACGTCAAGCCCAATTGAATTAGTTTCAGCATGTCCACATTGCAACGCAGTGTATGGTAGTGGAACTCCGATTGATCTTTGAAAGAACCTACAGGGCGAGCCACCTAAATAGAAGTCAGATAACCATACAACTACAAGCTACCACTTACCACGCCCGGGAACTCCGTATCCATGGCAACGTAGGGATATTGTGTTACCACCTCCCTAATAATCCCCATTTCTTCCTCCAAGTTATCTGCCCATACTTCCCTAGTGACGATATTGCTGTCATTCATGATTGCCGGCATAGGTTTGCTCGGACCTTCTACCTCGACCCGTGCAGCGCGTGCGCTAGTGTACAGTTGTTCGAACTTCACTGCGGAACTCGACAGGGGAACTGGACGTCTCGATCTTTCCAATTTTCAATTGAATGTTGACCTGTACTTTTCTTCCATAGTATAGGTAATTAATTTACCGAGAATGTGCGAAAAAGCATGCGGCCCCGTTGCGTGATACATAGTGTGTTATTGTGTTACAATATTGTTGTTATGCTGAAGCCTCGGTCATTCTGCGTGTGTCTGTGTCCACAGAAGCCAGAGGACGCTGTGTCGATAACCGCTTGAGAACGTGTTGCTCTCTACGTAAGTCACCGGTTAGGCACACGCTATATGAGAGCTTTGAAACAGTAGCAGCGTCCAACATGCTTCGAAGAGTCATATATCAGTTGCTGAATGTATTCGGCAGCAGTCACCTTGTGTTCCTGTTCAATTGCTGGTGCTGGAGACTGCACGGAGCTGCAGCCATAATCGCATTCACAAATTGGATACACGACACGATGTGGAAATTGCAAATACTTTGGCAAAACGTCCACGCTCTGGTAAGATGTACTCGTACTTGGGGGTCCATCCATTTTGTTTTAACTGGAAGCTCATAGATGTGCACCAACAGCAGTTCTGCACCAGACTGGGAATGCCCAGAACTTACTGGTAGAAACAAAAGGTACGCAAAACCTTGTAGTATCTTTTGCAAATAGTCTAATTGGTTTGTAGAGCCGGGCACTGCCCGCTATATGCTTTCTATTCAGCAGAGGAGGCACTGAGATTTTGGGAACACAGTGGAACACTAGCTGAATTGTCTTCACTTGAACATAATTTAGTGCTCAACGGTAGTTGGAAATTTTGCTTGGTGCCTGAACCGGACATGGTACCGCAAAACTTCCAAGCTGCTGATTTCGAGGATAAGCACTGGGATGATATCGAGGTCCCTTCGAATTGGCAATGCAAGGGTTATGATCAACCCATTTATACCAATTTTCAATACCCTTTCCCAGTCAACCTTCCAAGAGCGCGGCGATCCTCAGCGTCAGAGATGGGGTCATGTAGTCAAATTACAAATAGGACACATTCAAATCCTACTGGATGCTACAGGATTGCTTTTCAATCTTCAGAGAAATGGTTGTCGAACGATCGAAGAGTTTTCATCAACTTTGATGGTGTGGATTCTGCTTTTCACTGCTGGCTCAATGGAAATTTCATTGGCTACTCTGTCGATAGCCGTCTTCCAGCTGAGTTCGAAATCACAGCTTCGATCAAGAGTGGAATAAATGTGCTAACACTACAAGTTATGCGATGGTCAAGTGGGAGTTATCTTGAAGATCAAGATCAGTGGTGGTTGAGTGGTGTCTATCGTGATGTTCGAATTTATTCAAAACCGGCATGTTTTATCTCCAATTATCGCGTGTTTACCTCAAACATCACTACAGACGCTGCTTCTTTATCAGTTGAAATCAAATTAAATTCTAAGAAAAAGAGTCTGAAAGCGGAACTTGGTAACATGCAACTCCTTCTTCTTGACAATAAGGGTGTAACGGTGTGCGAAACAAGAGCGAATATAAATCCAAACCCAATCGAGGGAAAGGTACATGACTACGGGAATGAGGCGGCACATTGCGAATACGAATACAGTAGTACTTTGAACTGTGATATATTGTGCCCAAAACTGTGGTCAGCAGAAACTCCTATTTTATACACTGCTATTCTTTGTTTGATGACCAAAGAAGGAGAAGAGCTGGACTGTGAAGCGTGCCGAGTTGGATTTAGAACTGTAGAAATATGCAATGGCATGTTAACGGTAAATGGCATCCCAGTCATCATTCAGGGTGTCAACAGGCATGAACATTGCCCAGAAAATGGAAAATACGTTTCTGAGGAGCTGATGGTAAAGGATATATGTTTGATGAAGCAAAACAACTTTAATGCAGTCCGGACTGCCCATTATCCAAATCATCCACGTTTTTATGACTTATGTGACGAGTACGGTATGTTTGTCGTCGATGAAGCGAACATAGAGACACATGGGTTTCAATCATTGTTACATTCTACTGGTCTTTTGTCTGATCTACGTGTTTGGAGGAATGCTTTCCTTTCACGATTCACTCGCATGGTGGAACGCGATTTCAATCATGCTTGCGTCATCGTGTGGTCGCTTGGGAATGAATCGGGCTTGGGGCGAAGTCATAGAGATATGGTAACATGGGTCAAACAGAAAGACAAGAGCAGACCCATCATGTATGAAGGTGGGGGTGCGCGTTCTAGTTGCACAGACATAGTGTGCCCCATGTATGCTAGAATTGAAGTGTGCTATGAGATGCTGAAGGCGAAGGTGGAAACTCGACCATTGATTCTCTGTGAGTATTCACACGCTATGGGAAATAGCAATGGAGGACTTGACAAGTACTGGAAACATTTCCGCGAACCGAACAATTTACAAGGTGGGTTTATTTGGGATCTTATAGATCAGGGTATATCAAAGTATGATGATAATGGCACGAAGTTCTGGGCATATGGCGGTGACTTCGGAGATATTCCGAATGACAAACAGTTCTGCATCAATGGTCTAACTTTTCCAGATAGACAAGTGCATCCTGCCATGTATGAAGCTAAATTTTTGCAACAACCGATTACTGTCACATGGCTTATGCCTGGCCAGTATCAAACTGTAAAAGTCAGCAACTGGTATCACTTTCTATCGCTTACTGACTTGGAAACTACGCTGTATGCGTACACTTATGACAGCACAGAGCTGTTTCATTTCCCAGTACATCTTACTGTCCCTCCAGGAGGAACTCGTCAATTCGACCTGGCAAAACTTTTGCAGCTAAGTACATCCTACAGACTAGATGCGTTGAAATCTGTCGCACTTGTCAACTTCATAACGCGCACAAAACATGACACGAAATGGTGTGTTAGAGGATTTGAACTGGCAAAATCACAACTTGTGTTTCCAAAGTTCTTTTGTTTGAATGATTATAACATTCTGAGTGACACGACTTACGACGTGCGCATACGACAAGAAGGATGCTTCATAGCGGTCACCAATGGCGAATTGGAGTGCTACTTCAGTACTCAAGGAGAGTTCGCAGGTCGTGTTCATAGTGTGAGTTTTCATCAGACACCGTTTATACATGGTACGATAGAACCATGTTTCTGGCGCGCTTGTACAGATAATGATCGAGGTGGAGACGCACTTTCTTTCGCCGAACGATGGATTGATATTGGTTTCGATCAGCTTGAAACCGTGTCACCACATTTTTTTGTCGAAAGAGCATCTGGTTACTGTCGCGTGATCAGCAACTTCTCCCTAGTACCGAAAAACACAAACTCCAAGTCAAAGCCTTTGGTAGAAGTTCGGATGATATACACGTTCAGTGCAGTAGACACAATGTCACTGGATGTGAAATTGAACTTTGTGCGCGCTATACCTGAAATACCCCGTATTGGTCTCGCTTTAAAATGTGATGCACGACTTGAAAAAGTAGAGTGGCTCGGTCGTGGACCGCATGAGTGCTATCAGGACCGAAAGGCTAGTGCACTTTTTGGGCGATATTCGTCCACCGTCGACGCTTTACATACACCATACATTGTTCCTGGTGAGAATGGTGGGAGAGCCGACGTGAAATGGGTATGTTTGAAGGATGATGTAGGACGCTGTGTCCGATTTCATGCAGAAACTCCCACGTTCTTCAGCCAATTCTCCGCATCAAATTTTGACCTTGATTCATTGCACCGCGCTAAGCATACGAATGAACTGCAGGAGTCTGGTTATACAAACGTTCACTTAGATGTGTTCCATATGGGTGTTGGAGGTGATGACAGCTGGTCACCATCTGTACACGAAGAGTTCCTTACAAAATCACGCGAATGGGACTTTAGGACGGCGATCGTATTCAAATCTAGTTAGTTTCGATTAATACTACGTGATGATGTGTGATATGATACTCTGAACTAACTTTGCAGGATGCTACAGAGTTGGGACCGTTACAGTTTTTTTACTTCAAGGTCATGAAGGAGCCGCCTTGTGTATACATGCAAAAATAGCATGGTCTGATGGACCGACTAGCGAATAGAACCACACTAAACATTCAAATATTCTGAAGATGGTGTTCGATCTCTGCATCGTTTAATGTCTTAAATTGGGAACCGTGCACAACCCCAACACTACAGAGTGCAGCGTTGAACTGACCATCCGGGCACGCTTCTTGTAGTGCCCTGAGACTGTGTTTAATGAGCTACTACCGCCGTTAGAAGATCAAGTTGGCGTGAGAACAAGTCATTTTACCTCTTCTGACGTTATTTGAGATAGATCGATTTTTTCTAGGTAAGTCCGCGCAGCTTGCGATCTACTCCCTACAGAAGTTTTCAGTCTCGTAGAGAAGAAGTGTCTCTCACTCACCTATTCCAACTCCCTCACACTCGTGTGAATCACCTGTCGGCGAAACTTGGAATAGATGCAGCCCAGTCTCGTCTACACCCGCCAACAACATACCCACACCGTAAGGGCGTCGAGATGCGTGTTGCGTACAGGCCTACTAGAGTTGAAAACTAGTTCACCTGCCAAACTTTTGCCATACCTGAAGTTTTTTCACCGCCACGCCGCAAAGTTTGGACACGCTCGCCTCGCTGTCGTATACAAACGAAGCGTTAATCGCTACATTTCGAAGCATCGAAATGACTTGCTGGCCGTCAGATACCAGTCCAGAAACTGCTATCCCTGCACACGAGCTGACCGGGAAAATCTTCTCGTGAGTTGCAGCAAGTTGAGAAGGACTGCGCTTTAAGGCTGCAATGACAACACCATCAGCTCCCTGCATGCAAAACGTTTACAAAAAACATGTATGCAGCGTTACAAATATACCTTGCAGCCTACGACGGTACTCCCTTGAGATACAGCCTCGATCGCGTCTACGCGGAAGTTGACTTAGTTTTCTTTGATTTAGCGAGTACTTTGAAGCGAACTTACACTCAACTTGGTGCAAGCGTCCGTGCGGACTCCAGCTCAAAACATCCTAGCGTAAGAAGTCAGATTTTTCAACAGCAATGACGTTTTGGCAACCTGGTCGTACTGATTGCGGAACATCCAACTTGTGAAGAGTGGCACGGCGATTGGGACCTACCTACAGCACGGACGTGGCGAAATCTCACTGGGAAGCGTTTTATCATCTATGTATGTCATATATTACATATTAAAGGGTATCCAGATAGTATCGTTACAATAGACAGTACCAGTACCAGTACACAGTATAGAATATCTATTCAGCCTGATTTAGCCACGCTCGCACTCGCGTACCCGTGATCGGTTAACAAAACAAACTAGAGAGTTCTTTTGTCGTGAGTGTAGTCCGGAACGGATGAGTGAACTGACGAGTGCTGCACGCTGCTCGATAGATGATGTTTCACTACAAATGATTTGCGTGCACGAAACGCGGGATGCAAAGTGGTTGCAGCTTGCGCGTGTGACGACTGCCAGGGACGCAACGTCAACACTCCAAACACTTCAAGATGCAAACGGTACAAGAGTTGTGGCTCTTGGCGATACTATTAGCAATCTATCGAACGCTTTGTTCGCACTGCGTTTGCTTTCAGACTTCAGACAGCACGAACAAGCCTTACGAGTTGCCTTGACAAATGCACAGTATGAACGCGTCGCTGTTGAGGCCTTGAGGTGCTGCGAAGTCTTACAGAGAAGAGCACAAGAGCGCGCTATCGAATCCATTTCATCGAAATGCTTAAGACTCAGATTGCGTATACTCAACCATGTGAGAATCGCACTCGAGGAGCTTCAGAACACTCGTAACTTACTTTTACTCTGTGACGTAGTGAATACCCTTCCTGTGCTTGGAGCCTCACAAGAGGGCACCGAATTTATGTCAGATTATGTTCACTCATACTTATCTGACGAAATGTTAAATTTTGTAGAGATACACGACAGCTCGAAGCAGCTGCACAAACTATTCAGTCTAGCGCTTCCCATGCTCATGTCTTGCTACCAACGCATGGAGACATGTTATGATGATAGTTCCATGCAGAACTTTGTTCAGCGGGCACTCAATTCGGTAGGGAAATTGACGAGCACAATATTGGAAACCCTGTCGAGTAAACATGAAGTCGATGGAACGGATGAGGGATACATAGAAGCAATTGTATTTGCGGCTCGGGCAAGTAATGTTTTCTGGATTGAAGTAACTCGTCATTTGCAGTATGAAGCTGACGCTGACCAAATCATATACCGAGATGGATATGAGAGATTGCTAGTCACGTATGCAGCAACAGAAACTCGACTCATGCGTGCCTACTGCGCGCATGCAGTAGATTCTAGTTCGCATCTTCATGAACTGAAAATGCGTGACTTTCATGATGTTTGCTTTGTGTTACGTCGAAGTGTACAAAGATCATGTACGTTGATGTCACCATATGCAATTGGTTCCGTGATGAAAGAAGTTTCATTAATTTTGCGTGAGATAGCAACCCATGTCGAACGAAACACCAAGGTGGCCTCAGGTGTTACCTCTGCGGTGAGACTACAAGAGTTGGGAGAGGAAATCCTGATGAACGTCAATGCCATGGACAGCTTGATAGATGAAACAAATGTATCTTTGCGCATCAAAACTACACAGGTAAGTGAAACGATGGCCTCACTTTGCACTTCACTTGTCATGGAAGTGCAATCTCAAACACACAACGATCTCTTTATGAACGTTGATGGTGAAGTAATGCTACAACAAAGTCTGCACGATCTACAATCGATTACTGACTCGTTTGTCAAGATATCCGCCGAGGTATTGGGAATGGTGGTTCAAGATTGGCTTGGTGTGATGAATCATGTTTTGAAGGGAGTTTCTTTGGCTCAATACTGTTTATCCACTGAGCAGTTTGAAGTAACAGATACCACTGAAAGTTGGGTAGAGCCAGCATTATACATGTGTCAATTGTTTCATAAAAGTATACAAGATAGACATGCTGGCTCTTCAGATATTTTCCTGCCTAAATTGCTTCAGTTGCTTGTCAAGCGTTTGGCACTGCTTCTAGAAATGATTATGTTCAATTACTTACGATTCAACCAACTTGGAGCGCTTGTTTTTGAGCGACAGATTCGAACATTTGTTTCGGGTTTGTCAACCCTAAGTCAGCCGTTTGCCCGAGCAGAGTTCTCGCGCCTCGTTAGCGCATGCCGTCTTTTAAGCTTGGAAAAGTTGACGGAACTGTCCGACTATTTGGAGGAGTCTACTGGATTAATGTTGGACTTGGCATCCAGTGATGTGAAAGATATCCTCTGTCTTAGGGAAGACTTTGCAGAGGATGATGTCAGGAAAACTCTAGAGGAGTTATTTGTAAAGTGAGATGAAGATTTATGACACAATTTTCCAAACTTACACGTAGCGTATACAATTGACCTAGCTTTGAGTGTGCAGCAAAAACTTGTCGCAAAGAAGTTAAACTTTCGCTGCGAACTGCTGCAATTCAAATTTTTCATATGATGCCCGTTCATAAATGGAGCCTATCGTTAGCAACTTGGTTTCGTCAAATGCTCTACCAATGAGTTGTACTCCTACTGGTAAACTCACACCACTATTGCTAACGTTATTACCTCGCACAACTAGTGCAGGTAGACCACTTAGGTTGACATTTACAGTCATTGCATCCCCAGTATACATATCTAGCGGATTATCAAGCGATGTACTCAACTTCGGAGCTATTGATGTTGACACAGGCGTGAGCAAAGCGTCGTAGAGCAACAGTTTTGAGTTCAATTCTGCAGATACTAGCTCACGAACCTCGCATGCACGTTCGTAGTAGGCATCGGCATATCCCGCTGATAGTGTATACGTACCCATCAATATTCTTCGTTTTACTTCGCTGCCCATGAAATGAGCACGGAACGCCGACAGTGAGCTAGACATGGCTCCAGCAGAAGTTCCTTCCTGAACACCATCGTAGCGTGCCAAGTTGCTACTTGCCTCAGACACAGCCAAAACATAATATGCAGGCAGACCTGTTGTAAAAGTGTCACAAGAAATGATGTCAACTTCAGCGCCGAGAGCACGCATGAGCTCAACTGATTCTGCAAAACTATGAAGCACGTCACCATCTACTCCACACTCAAGAGACTGGCTTATGACTCCGATACGAAATCCATGAAGAGTTCTATTGACAGACTCACATTGTGACTCATTGTCACACCGCAGTGGCGGACCCAGGTGCGTCGTGTCGTTTCTTTCCGTAGCCTGTGTAAGTGACTGTAATAAAATTTTGCAGTCAGCAACGCTTGAAGTCAAGGTGCCGATGCAGTCAAAAGATGAAGCATATGAAAGCAGACCATGTCTTGAAAGATAACCATAAGTTGGTTTTAATCCTACCACACCACAATGAGAAGCCGGCTGCCTAACCGATCCTCCTGTATCAGAACCAATTGAGGCAACACATTGCTGTGAGGCTACCGCCACAGCCGAGCCACCAGAAGAGCCACCAGGAACTCGTGACTGGTCCCACGGGTTACGCGTTATATCATGATAAGAACTTTCAGATGTGCTGCCCATACCAAATTCGTCCATATTCGTCTTGCCAATTATTATCGCGCCAGCACGTCGCAACGAACGGACGATTGTTGCATCATATGGTGATTGATAACCTAGTAGAGTCCTAGACCCAGCAGTGGTTGGGAAGTCCTCTGTGCAAATATTATCTTTTACAGCTATTGGTATACCAGCAAGTACGCCCCTGTCGATGCCTTGATCAAGTTCTTCGTCGATCCGTTGTGCTTGTTCGAGAACAGCCTCTGCATTTAAACACACGAAGCTGTTGAGTGCTTTGTTTGTCTGCTCAATTTGTTGCAAATACGTGGCGGATAAGTCGAGGGCACTAATCTCACGGTTGCGCAAACGCTGTGCGATACTTTTGATTGCCGATGGTTCGAACGGGGCACTCGTAAGTTGACACATGGCTGCCGAACGAGCTCGCAGAATTTTCGTGGGCCGAAGTCCTCGAAAAAGCGCACAACCCGTCCATTCTCCGTTTGTCGAACGTCCCGAATGGAAAGGTCTCAACGTGTGGCTTTTCATGGATTTCATTCAGTTCTTATCTCCCGTGTCACTACAGACGACAAAAGATCTGTGAAGCGCGCGCGTGTTGAACAGGTCGGGGTCTGAAGCCACATGGCTGAGTGAATACATGTGTATAACGCTTCGATGTCAGTAATTATCAATAATTACAACTTCTACTCGAGATCATTATATCAACACTTAGAAACGTTCGCCAAAGCGGATATAGGTGGAGCCGCTGCCTTGATTACCATCAGCACACCACTCAGCGCGAACTGGTCCCAGTTTCAGACCACAACCGAAGCTCGTACCTCTCCCAGCTCGCCGGTAGTACTCAGTTGGATTGCCCACAACTTTAGCACTTGAATTCAAATCTGAGCAATTTTCCCAAAATAGAAATGCGTGAGTGTTCAGATACGGTACTGGCACGCGGAGTTCGATTGCCGACTCGAGAACAGAGCGCGACACACCTAACTCTCCAACATTGTAGCCACGACAGGAATGTGGACCACCAAGTGTGTACGCGTCATATGCGCTACAGTTGCCAATAATGTGACCAAGTTTCGAGTGCATAACTAGAATAGGTGGCGGGAGCATCGTTTGTTTATTTTCAGAGAGAAGCTGAATAAATCTCGTGACCTCGGCTGTCAACCGATTGTAAATAGACAACCCGGCGCTCAAACCGACTGACTGATCGAACTGAAAAATATCTCGAGCTCCAACCTGGGTACCGTTCACAAATTTCGTCGTATCGCGAGTGCTATTGTTCTGCAGAAGGAGGACTCTGTCAGTTCCAGACTCAGAATGAGTAGTTCGTGGTCCATCTGCAGCAAGAGAACCATTCGACAACTGCTTGGCACCATGGGCACATATCGCACCAGAATCATCCCGTGATGTAATCTCCTCTAATACTAAGCTTGTGCTTGAATGAGATTGCCGCGTGAAGTGCTGACTAAGCGTAGCCTTGAGACCAGCTCGGTCAATCCAAACTCCAGGTACTTCGTCCATGAGTGGGCCGCCGGTGAAAGTTGGAGAAAGCTTACGCGTGTTGAAAACAGCTGTCTTAAACGATGATTTAAGTTCATCACCGTCTCCAAAACAATAGGGATGAATGTATTCCAGCTTGAATCCGAGGTCATCCTGAGGTTGGAAGAAGTTTGCTGTGGACACTGACCCAAACAATTGCCGGCCCCAGCCATCAAGATTTCTCTGCTCTACGAACACAGAACCCCCTGGACGTGCTGACACCAGGTCGGGACGCCCCTGCTCACCCGGTGCAATGCTCCACTCTAACTCTGTTTCAGCTGTTCTGACTGGCCTCTCCCTTAACATGATATCGACTTGGACCTTCGTGGGATCCTTCTCATCGGGTCTTGGAACAACTTGTACATTGTCAAAAAGCTGAAGTAGAAAAATATCACGCAATGCAGTCTTAGCGTCTTCCACATTGTAAAGCTTTCCGACTTTGAAGCTGTGTTCTCGTTGTATCACACGTGGATGTGTGAAACCTCGATTGCCATTAGTAACTTGCATATTTTCATCCAGGTAGACAGTTTGCACTCGTGAAATTTCACCTTCCACTATGTGTGCTATAACCTCACCATTCTCCATGCCATCAAAGTGCGAGATTGTGCCGAATGTTAGCCCTTTGCTTGTGTAGTAACTTTCAATGATATTCTTAGCCGTTGCAAGTACTCGAACGGTACAATTTTGACTTTTCTGCGCTGCTTCAAGAACTTGCAACTCAACGTGCTTTGGCAATGCGGTTGCACCTGCTACGCGAAATGTTTGCACTCTTGGCCATATTTTTTCTCGGAATACGAACTCGACCGCATATCCATCCTTCTTCGGTGTAACATTCGCATCAACATTCGCAAACAGACCTGTATTCAGAAGTTGGTCCAGGTCGTCTGATAAATCTTTCTTGGACAGTTCAGCACCACGACGAGCGTTCAGTCCCTGGAATAATTCCGACTGGGTAGCAAAGAAGACGTCAGAAATTGTACATAGAATGTATATCATCTTACCTTTGTGGGAATACCGGGTCCAGTTGGGAGGTTGGTGGCCAGGACTGACTCACAAGTAAAGCTATCTTTACTTCTTGATTTCTTCATTTTGCCAGAAGTTTTTCCTCCTTGCCCTGCAGCACCAACGTCTTCAGCGTCATCTTCCTCGTATATGTCGCCGTCATGATCGATGTCATCGCAATAATCGTCGCCGTCATCGTCGTCGCCGTCGTCATCAACAGCGTCATACATAGCACTGTCATCGTGTCTCTTGGAGGAACTTCTCCTACCACTGCCTCCCTCGAGGTCTTTCGTGCTTTCTTGGTTGGCTTCATGACTTTGAGCGTCATCATCGCGCGCATAAGCCGGTAAAGTGCGCCAGAAAAAGTTATGATGACCGTCTCCTCCCGAAAAGTAATCCCCTGCATCGAAGCCACCGCCGCCACCGCCGCTATCACCCAAACCAAGCTCCAGACCCAGAGATCTTGTTCCGGACGCGACGGCACCTGCCCCTACGTAAGCTAGCGCACAACGGCGAAGCATTTTCAATGATATGGGGGAATTTGATGATTTTCTGTCTCCGTTTTCTTCATTTGCACTATTTCGAGTAGGCGTTTTCTGGCGAACCACATTACCGCGACTTGGGCGCTTCGCGGTGAGCACCCTAGTTTGTGCAAGTCCCCGTTTCCGTTCGCAAACTGGTGAAAGAGCACTCGAGCACGCTGACGGACAATTTTGAGTCAACATCGGAAGCGTAGGAGGAGTTCGTCGAGTCGCGATACCTACCCTGTGGCGCCGACCTTAGGTCGAGCAAACCTAACAGTGAGTTTGACACATCACCTCAAGCTGAAGGTGATGCATGGGACGTGGGAGAACATGACTTTAATATCAGTTCAATACGTGTGATTGTCGATGCGATGAGTAATTGCCGATGTGGTAAATACATATCGTTTTTGTATACAATGTATGTCCCATAGCGCCGAAAACATTGACACCAAAAAGTGATAAACGCAATAGTTTAACACGAGAACGCACATTCGCTGAATTCGAGAATCACCCACCCAAGACCCGGCGGGATGATCCTATATAATATATGTTGAATACGGTACACGTGAACGATAAAAAGTTACCTCGTCATGAGATTTAGCTTTAGCCACCCCCGTACCAAGGGTGCAGCCGCCAAGGGCAAAAGAGAAGTTTCGAGAAGATGCCGAGTGGCGCCCGTCAGTTTGTACCCAGCCTCAGCGTTACGCCATGATGTCAACACTTGCTTCTAAAAGTATTCCACGTGCATATGAGAAACGTAAGAGCCGCGCGCCATCGCTTCACTCTAGGGCCTTCGTGGGCGGGAAACGCCTCGTCTCCAAACAGCCCTTCGCGAATAAGCAGCGAGCGGCGCGTTTGTGTGTGCGCGCTGAAAAGGTCGTCGGAATCGATCTTGGCACTACAAATTCAGCAGTAAGTGTAATTATTCGTCCCCGACGTTTCATGTGCTAGAGGATCCAATCCTTCGTTGAGCGCGGCGCCCCGACTGATACACGAATCTATTCTCTTTTCGCCGGCAGGTGGCAGCCATGGAGGGTGGTAATCCCACAATCGTGACCAATTCCGAAGGTGGGCGAACAACTCCTTCAGTTGTTGCCTACACGAAAAATGGTGAGCGCCTTGTTGGACAAATTGCGAAGCGTCAAGGTGTCGTGAATCCATCTAACACGTTCTCTTCTGTCAAACGCTTCATTGGGAGGAAGTTCACTGAAGTGGACAACGAGGCCAAGGAAATTTCTTACTCCGTTATTAATACGGCGGGATCCGTGAAGATCGATTGTCCTGCACTTGGTAAACAGTTTGCCGCAGAAGAGATATCCGCACAAGTCTTGCGCAAGCTATGTGATGACGCAACAACCTTTCTCGGTGACAGTGTGACGAAGGCAGTGATCACCGTCCCAGCATATTTTAATGATAGCCAGCGTCAAGCAACCAAAGATGCTGGTCAAATTGCTGGAGTTGAGGTTTTGAGAATTATCAACGAGCCTACTGCTGCATCTTTAGCGTACGGATTTGATCGAAAATCAAACGAAACCATTCTAATTTTTGACCTTGGTGGTGGCACCTTCGACGTTTCAATTCTGGAAGTAGGTGATGGAGTGTTTGAAGTACTTTCGACGTCAGGTGACACTCATCTCGGAGGCGATGATTTCGACAAACGAATCGTTGACTGGCTTGCTGATGATTTCAAGTCAGCGGAAGGGATTGATCTACTCGCAGACAAACAAGCGCTTCAACGTTTGACAGAGGCATCCGAAAAAGCAAAAATGGATCTTTCTTCCACAACATCAGCAAATATTTCTCTTCCTTTCATCACGGCCACGTCTGATGGACCAAAGCATATCGACACGACACTCAGTCGCACCAAATTTGAGCAGCTTTGCGAGGATCTGATATCTCGCTGCCGTTTGCCGGTAGAACAGTCACTGAAAGATGCAAAGCTAAGCCTGTCTGAGGTTGACGAGGTAATTTTAGTTGGAGGCTCCACCAGGATACCTGCAGTACGCGAGTTGGTGAGAAGCCTCACGAATAAGGAGCCGAACATGAGCGTCAATCCAGATGAGGTTGTCGCGCTAGGCGCTGCTGTTCAAGCTGGCGTACTTGCAGGTGAAGTATCCGACATTGTTCTCCTCGATGTGACGCCACTCTCACTTGGTCTCGAAACACTGGGCGGTGTCATGACAAAGCTCATTCCACGCAATACTACCCTACCAACCTCGAAGTCAGAGGTTTTTTCCACCGCAGCAGACGGCCAGACAAGCGTAGAAATCAACGTGCTACAAGGTGAGAGAGAGTTCGTGAAAGACAACAAGAGTCTGGGTACGTTCCGTCTTGATGGTATCCCGTCAGCTCCTCGCGGCGTTCCCCAGATTGAGGTCAAGTTCGATATCGATGCGAATGGTATCCTTTCAGTTGAAGCATGCGATAAGGGCACTGGTAAGAAGCAAGATATCAAAATCACAGGAGCATCCACTCTTTCTTCGGATGAAGTTGACAGAATGGTCGCTGAGGCTGAGTCTTTCGCGGCAGAAGATACTAAACGACGCGAGGCAGTTGAGGTCAAGAATAGTGCCGACTCTATGGTTTATCAAACGGAGAAGCAACTTCAGGAACTTGGTGACAAGGTTCCAGCCGACGTTGCAGACAAGGTGAAGGAAAAAGTTGAAGAACTCAAGGCTGCCCTTGCTGCTGATGACGTCGAAAAAATGAAAGCAGCTCAAGAATCGCTGCAGCAAGAAGTCATGGCCCTTGGGCAGGCGATGTATCAAGGAGGTGAATCCGCGCAAAACTCGTCTAACTCTACAGGCTCATCCGATGACGTCATCGACGCTGAATTCAGCAGCGATAAGTAAGTCAGAAGTACTGAAACACATGTTTGAACTATGCATTAGGGTTAATTAACCTTTGACTAGTAAAAGAACGTTTTCAGGTGATATATGCTCACCGATATATGTAACCATCTTTGCTTTAAACCCCTTACTTATACACCACTGCAACCTTCCAGAGTCTAAAATCCGCTTTGCCAACCGACCCAGGGCTATTTTTTCTTGTTTGTAACGGGTCCCGCGGACTTCATTACCGCACTTGCTTTTGTCGAGTGTTGCCCAGCTAGAAACCCTAGTAAGATGGGGGAATTCATTTCGACCGAATCCTAAGTCTGATAAAAATGGTTGGTTAACGTATGTCTCCCAAGTGCAGCGATGATGACAGCATGTTGCAACTGCGAACCCGCACACTTTCAAACTACGCTGAATGCCGCAGGGTTCAAAACATGCACGCAGCGCCATGTCGGTCGCTGACCCGCACAAATGTTTCCCAAACCCTATAACGTGTCTAGTCTGCAACTCAGGTACTTTGTACAACACGACGTCTTTAATGTCTATTGTGAGTCGGTTCACAGAGCAGTTCAAACGCCCCTTCAATGAGCGCTCCGCTTTAAATCGATAGGATGTATGATCAATGAGAACTAAATCGGCAGTAGGACACATTTCCGCGATAAAATGAGAGAGATAGCCACGACCAGCGCCAAATTCGACGTAGACAGAGCTACTACCACTACCACTCTTACCGTCACCAATCAGCCCGTAACAATCCATTGCGGTAACTATCGACGCATACTGCAATTCATGACGAGACTTGTTTGGTAAGTTCTCGGACCGTGATTGTCTTTGATATTCTGAGAGCTTAACGTTGTCTGTAACCAGAGTCTGAAAACTGACACAGGTTGCCAACTGTTCTAAACGTAACAACCGTGTATCGTGAGAGACTCCCTCCATGATTTGTAAAGCATCCTGAACATCAACAACTTTTACGCGCACATGCGTTTGTTCTTTCGAAATCTCGGCTGCATACGAATTGACGTCGCGACAAAAATACGGCTTGGACTCTAGCTCGTATCGGCGGAGAAGCACGGGGCATTTACTCGCGTGACGATTAGCAGAACGAACCGATGTCTTACAGGATGGGCACCACTCCTTCATATTTGTTCACGAATAACTGATCTCTTCACGCTGGTTAGATCATCGACACGACTGTCTTTCCTGTCGAAAGTTAGCTAGCACTGTTCTCCGAGAGGGTTTTATCAGTTCTTAGTGACGCAAGACAGCATTGAGGTGCAAACTGTGTTCCTAGATAAAATGAGACAGAACGGCACTCTGCGCAGAGAAAGAATGCATTGATGTTCATTACAACGGTAAGCGTTCTCAGCGCAAAAGATAATTGCACGAAAGTACACTTTATAAATCTCGAGTACACTCCACGCTCTGCTCAACACGTGACTGAGACAACTTTATTCTTGATTTAAGCTATGGATCTCTGCACAAGTCCAGCCGCAGAGTCCCATTCACTTGTGCTGAGAACGCTATCGATGGTTTCACTTGGCTTATCGATGACTTTGTCCGCAATTCCATAAGCAATGGCGTCCTTCGCTGTCATGTATAATGGCCTTTGAATGTCCTAAGCACGTAGTCAGCTCTACTCAGAATTACCACAGCAAGGTACACGCACCTTTTCAATCTTTTCGGCGGGGTTACCAGTCGTCATGGTAAGTATATCTACCATTGCTTGCTTCTGTGCCTTGACTTCTTTCCACTTTATTTGGAGCTCTGTTGCTTGCCGCTCACCCGTACTTGGGATTTTTGGCTGGTGAAGCATAGCAGTCGCATGGGGAGTCATAAAGCGCTTACCACGATCTCCTGCGGAAAGTAGCATACATGCCTGGCCTATTGCAACCCCAGTTCCAACCGTGTAGATCTATTTGATAGTTTGAATGACCCCGATGGTGCAGTATGGATAGCACTTACCTCGTTCCCAATATATTTCATGGTGTCATAAATCGCAGTTGCCTCAGTATCGAAACCCACCACTTCGCCGTCTGCTCGTGTGCAGCCCGATGAATTAATATAGATATAGCATGGTTTTGATGAGTCCGTGTATTGTAAATACAGAAGCTCGGAAACAATCAGCTCTGTCACTGCCGGTACAAGCTACGTGGTGTTCAGATAGAGTTGACAATTTCATACTAACTTACCGGCATACCGATGTACACTATGCGACTGTCGAGTAAAAGAGACGGTAGGTCAGGAGGAGGTGTCTTCGGCTTGTGCTCGTTGTACGAAGTTCCTGGAGTGGCACTAGCAGGAGAATGTGATGCTGTCAGCACACCACGTGCTTCACTCCTCCAAGACGTAAAGCTCCCTCGGTTAAGTCCTGCGAGTTACAAACTTCAGTAAATGGAGAATTCAGTAAATGGAGAACCACGTTATGTGCAAAGAATTAAACAGCGCCCCGCCGATTTAGCAGGTTGAAACAGCACTGACTCGTCAAAGCGCACTTCTAGCACTCACCAGACCTCTCCAGTCGCGCGCGTCTCGATGGTGCCGCGCCGGTCGTGAAGGGTAGAAAGTTGCAGAGCATGTTGGCGAGGTGTCTCAAACTTGCTACTCTTAGTCGGATTCACTTTGGCGCCCCGACGACCGACGCTGAGTGCGGATAGCGCAAGCTTAGGGTAGGCCGTCTTTCTTTTTTTGCTACAGTACTGGTACTGGTACCACCAGTAGTATGATGATAATAATTCATACATTGTATGAATACTCGAATTTTTTTGTTACTTGTACAAGTATTGGCAAGAAACGACCCTCACGGCAACCCTGCACACAGTGGTTTGCAGAGCCACGCTGCACTCTACGCCGAAATATGGTATACTCATCTTCGAGTTGTTCAATCCTATGCAGCTGACCATTTCACGCAGGTCGCAGAATGTCGCATGTACGAGCAACGCTTTCCCGAGATCGATGAAGTGGTGATGGTCCAGGTGAGGGAGCGAAGTGACCTTGTCACTCTCAAATTTGACGTTTACGCGAAGGTTAAAAGCATAGCAGAAATGGGAGCTTACGTTGAGCTACTGGAATACGATAACGTTGAGGGTATGATACTGCTATCTGAGCTCACTAGGAGACGCATTCGCTCTGTGTCCAAACTCATCAAGGTAAATCGCAGTGAAGTTCTGTGGTCGTCAAAGCACTCAATATTGTTTTCACCGCAGGTCGGGCGAATAGAGCCTGTGATGGTCCTCAGAGTAGACAAGGAGAAAGGATACATTGATTTGTCGAAGAGGTTCGTATCCACGATCAGAGAGTTACAGAATAATGACACGTTGTAGGCGAGTTAGCCCAGAAGATGTACAAGCATGTGAAGAGAAGTACAACAAAAGTAAAATGGTGCACTCCATATTGAGACATGTTGCGGAAACGACAGCGTCGTGTGATTTGACTGAGTTATACGAGGTATTTACTTTTTATCTGACATTGACCGAGATTTACGTTGTGATAGCGCCTCGGTTGGCCACTTTACCGGTTATATGGACATGCGTTTGAAGCTTTCAGGCTCATGGTAACCCAACCAGAGACTGTTTTCCAAAATGTGCAGTCAAATAGTGAAGAAGAAGAGGCTATTGGAGATCATATCAAAATGGCACTTTTGAAAGATGTTCGCCGCCGTATGACCCCGCAACCATTGAAGATTCGGGCAGAAGTTGAAATAACATGTTTTGAATATGATGGCATTGAACATATCAAGGCAGCTTTGAAAACGGCCGAAAAAGTTTCGGGAACGGAATGTGACGTCAAAGTCTCGTTGGTTGCTTCTCCACTCTATGTGTTCACGACACAGACTGCGGATAAGGATTCAGGGATCCTTGCTGTGAATCAGGCGATATCTGCAGCTTCTGTAAGTGCATTTTCTTCGGTTTCTTTTCAAGTTCTGACTATACACAGGAATCTATTACGCTCGTAAACGGTAATGTGAACGTCAAAGAGCCACCACGTGCAGTCAGCGAACGAGATGAGCGACTTTTGGCTGAAAAAATTGAAAAAATTACTGAAGAAGCGACCGATTCAGACAGCGACGGCGAGACCATGGGGAGTGTTGATATATGACGCCCACGAGTAGTTTTTTATTTAATACGAATCACTAAAATCGACGGCTTGTTAATCACGGACTTTTTGGTTTAATCAGCGATCACGAAGTCAGTTAGAATTCCTCAGCGAAACGGGTAAACCGTAAACAACTGGGGCAGCACCTGTTAAAAACTGTAGTTGACACTGAGTCCGGGCCAGAGAAACTGATGAGGAAAGTGTAGAATAAACAGGTAGATCAGCATGTTTAAACCACGCACCAACAAGCGCCGATGAAAATCGATCAATATCTTTGTCCGTAACATCCCATAAGTTCGCGACAACAGAAGGTGTACCTGCCAAAAGGTAGGAAAATACTATCCCATCCAGTCCTATGTCTTCCTGTGAGACTAAGGCACCGCTTGAGCATCCCATAAGAATCATTACAGCCCTCCATCCAATCCATACACTAGATGGCGGGAGATATTCTTGAGCATTGCCATGACCGAAGAATAGAAGTATATCATACAAGGTCATGGCTGTGCACATATCGCGCGGTGGAGTCCCACGAACAATGGTACAAGTCTTGTTCCTCTGTAGTAGTGGAAGAAGTGTTTCTTCAGTGTTTAACAAATCCCCTGATGGGTTTAGAATTGCAAAAGCATGAGAAACATCAATACACGAGTGGACATCGGATTCCTGAACCGAATCCTTCAGTGCAAAGCTCTTGCATGGAATACGATAAAACCGTTGTTGAGCGAGGACTGACATCGACTCCCACGGTATCTCGTGCAAGTCTCCATCAAAAAGCAACAAAACTGGGCCACAGCTCGCGTCATTGAAACAGCACTCAGCGATATTTTTTGAGAGCCTATGACAATGTATTGCAAGTTGACGTATTGCGTGCTGATAGACAGTATCATCAGTCCGATTTTTCTTGCACCTTTCGGAGGGAAACTTATCGCTGACACACATACCATCAATCACGGATTCAATTTGTTCTAACGATAGTTTTAGACCGTTTTGTAGAAGTAGTCGAAACATATGTCGTGCAAAACTTGGTATAGCGATGTTGTATGCTACAGATATCTCACATAGTTGCTCCAGGAGCTCGCCGGAGGCACAAGAGTAGACATGTGAAGCTTCAGCTGGTGGTTCACCCATTAGAAGAAACCACCAGCAACCGAGCACCTGACGTTGTAAGAACTGAACTAAGTCTTCAAGTTGAGCATCCTGCGCGATGCGATGCTCCCACCAAGCAATTTTCCCTTCGCGCGATGTGTTACCTGAACGCAAAATTTTGTCAGGTTTTGTTCCCAAAATACCCCGTAGAGCTTCTACTGGACACAATTCACTAGGATAACTCGAAAGTGTCCATGGTAATTTTATCATAATTGCCGGTTCATCGACGAAAGTGGACGACCGTATGAGAAGGATCTCCCTCACAGTCTCAACTTCCGATCTTAAGTGGGCAGCAAGAGGAGACGGACACAGGGTGATCATCGGATACACTGTCGGAGGCCAAATCTCGGATTCAGAAGGGAACCCTGAATGTGTATCAGCAATGACAGAATCAAACAATTTGATGCAACTAGCGATCTTGTCCTCTCCATCATCAGATGTCCGTGACTTGCAAAGAAGTGACATCATCTCTTTTTGTTTGTAGTTAACACCAGACGCCACATGTATCGCAGAAACTGTTAAATTTGTTTTTTCAGGGCCACTCAGAAGACCAAATGAAGCAAACAGCAAAGCAATAGTTCTAATATACATTGGTGACTGTACAGAGATTTCAAAACCTGCTCTGAGCAATCTATGTACCTCATCACAAGTTGTAGTGAACTCTTGTGAAGAAGTTGAAGCCTGTTGTGAATACAAGCGGCGGATGTTCACGATACTGCGCACTTTTAGTAGAAGAATGTCATCGAGTACTGATTGATTGATTATTCTTTTTCGCCACTGAGCACCCCTAGCAATGAGATCATCCGCTTGACTGACGGGGACGAAAAGCGAATGGCGCAAAGTCAATCTACTTAGAACACTGTAACACCAGTCAAGCCACGGTGTAGTGTTCACTTCTTTGCAACCCCACAGCCTAGTCATTAGGCTCAGCGTAGCAGTGAGCGACTTTTCATACAGATCATTCGTATACGCAGAATTTTCACTGTAATCAACTGCGAGTTGTACACTGTAGACAGAAATTCTTGTTGCCTCTTGCAGCAGGTGAGCGTGAATACCTTCGTCATATTGTATATTTTCATCGCCCAACACCACATGAGTAGCTTTAAACGCATCCATCGTTAAGTCGGCAATGTGACAATTATACTGCAAACGCATAACAACCGAAAGATTCAATAATCTCAAACGTTTGCATAGATGAATAACCTCATCTATGGTACTACGAGATAGCTTCAAAAGGCCCAGTGATGAAGATATCAACGCCCTGAAGTATAATCCTTGAATGTACATGGCCATCAAACACCAAACATTAATTTCATACATTGTGTTTTTATTCTTGTACTGCAGAAAGTAAGTCGAATCAACAGTCTCTAATAGAGAAGAATCACGTTGTGCAAAACATATGTGTCTACTTTTCAACGCAAGCTTGATTTGAAGCAACAACGTCTCTATAACTGTGAAGCCCTCAAACAATTTACCTGTGCTATAACAGCAACGAGCACAGTCGAACTGCTCTCTAAAGTATAGACTGAGAACGCTCTCAGAACGTTGCCAGGAGTTATTTGAGGAGTCGTGATCTACAACATCAGTTGATTGAGCACACATGTTTTTTGTGAGTAGTGCCGCACAACAAAACGAATTCGTGTGGAACTTGATACCAACTATTGAGTGCACCGTATCAGCAAGGAACGCTGCAACCACGATCTGATCTAGTAAACAAAACTTCATATGAGTTGTCTCAAGAACAAACAAAGTATCTGTGAAACCACATTTTATTTCATTTAGAAGGGATGGACACGTTACGTGTCGCGATGAGATTTTATCAAACTTGGCCACATTTTCTTTGAACATCTCCGAAAATATCTCGAATTCATGCTTTAAATTCAGTTCAGGACGCGAGTTGATATCGTCACCGTTCGCAAATGATAGCAACACATGAGCAGCAATTTCAGTTTGTCTTACTCGCAAGAACAAGTCCATGTGTTCATTTTTTGGAAAAACACTACCTATCAAGGTATTGCATGCGCTTTGCAGTATCTCCAGAGTTGGGCGCGACCAACTTTCGCAACAGACACTGCCTTGAAATTGCTGTCTCAAAATTGAAGACAAACTATTGAAAAGCTGAACAAGAACTTGTACATTTGAGATATTTCTGGTGTCAGGTAACAGTTTGATATCTGCTAAAATTGTAGATAAGCAGGAAGAGATGGTTTCATATTCCTGTCGTGCATTCGCAAAACTATTCACTTCAGACCAGACGCTATAATGCTCGGCGTATAGATCGGACCAGTCCACGCCGATCTCTCCGTCGAGTTTGCTATCTATCAATAGTCTCGTTAGACAAAGATCTTGTCTGCCAGATATTGATACAGTGCATAAACATCTCACTATTTCAGTATTGTATACACCTCGAATGCGAGGAAAAGACCTATAACTTACCAATCCTTCTGTCAGATGCAGAAAAGCGACTGTCTTTTGATCATGCTGAAGATTGAAGTCACTGAAAGCCATAAGGCGAACCGAGAACCTATTGATGTTCGTATCATCACCATGAAACACAGCACGAGACGACGAGAAGACTACAGTCGCATTGAGTGCGTTCATCGTTAATAGACGATTACCTTGACCTGCGAATTCCTTTGCCAATTTCTCCAAAGAATGTTCGAGTCGTAAGAGTTCTTCGCCATCGTACAACTCATAATATGTTTTTATCAGACTTGAAAAATGTTTTCTAGTGTGCTGAAGTAGTGATAGATCGAATTGATTCGGTTGCAATAGGATGTATCCATGTACAAGTTTCGATATTGCTGCATGCACAATTTTCGTTGATGCTTTGTCTTCAAATCGAGAACACGGTAATAGTGTTTGAATGAGCTCCATCAACCAACGTACAATTCGAAATAGGATGCAGTTGATCCCTTGCGATCTTCCGTCCTTTTCCCTGACTGGGAAACTTCGAGCATAGTCAAAAATCTCAGAAGCTAGCAACCTAGCACAACGCCAGTACCGAGTGCTCTTCAGTGGTTCTTTCACTGCGATAAAAGTACTTGTCGAAATCCGTTCAAGACAATGCTTGAGAAGTGGGGCCCGCACATCATTCACGTCGGTCGCACCCCTTGCACTACTTACACTCCCCACACCGCTTGTATCACTCATTCCATGCAATACCAAGCGCATAAATATCATTTGGAGAAGAATAAATTCATCTTTTGCTGGCTCTAGCGTATCCATCATGAGAGAAATAACACTAACCATAGTGAAATTATGTTTTTCCTCGTAACCAAAGCACGCTAGCTTATCGATCACATCAATCCACGATGATACTTCAAAAGACAACACTTTTCCACGAATTGAACACCACATGGTTTTGAAAGTTTCAAAAGTAGTAAGCTGCGCAATTGTTTGAACCAAGTGAGGTAATTGGTCGGTACAGTTGGATTTGATATAGGATTTCACAACAAAAACGCATAGTTTGTCTGCAGTAAAGTCGTGCGGTGACGCACATACACTCATATCCTCAGCTTGTCTATCTGTTACCTGTTTAAGGAGGCGCAGTGCGTAGCGGAAAACTGTTGCGTTGTACTTTTCTGCTTGGTTACTGTTCTCAATCCAGTAGTGAATATCATCAAGACATTCAATTAGTAGTAATTTCGACTGCAAATATTCATCGCTACTCACGTCCAACTCAGAAACAGTGATGAACATGCTGAGCCAGCAACCAACTGCAAGCGAAATATATCTTGCTGACGTCTCGCTGTTTGCTCCACTTCCCAACGATATTTCAGAAGGACGATATTTGCTTGGTAGCAGATTCATGTTAGCTAAGACGGAAAACAAATGAGTATGTGCGATCGCAAAGTGTTTCAGGGATAGCAATTTCCTCACTACCCGAAGGTGCTGAGACTCGACTTCAAGTTCCCTCGACAGGACTCGACCCTTGCGATACAGCAAGTTGAAGAGGGCTGATGTGGTAACCACAGTGGCGGCGAACTGTGCATGTCCTTGATCTTGACTCATTTGCCCCAAAATACTATCAAGCAAAGCATATACGTTTCGCAACGTCTCCAAGGTCCAAATTTCACTTTCGCTGACACAACAAAAATCGTACAAAAGGCGTTCAACATGTGTGCCATACAGTTTAGAAACTTGGTTGACGTTTGAGTTTGTGTGCTGACAGAGTATTTTGACTTCGTTCAATACTTGGTGCCCTAGAAATTCGGACATGTCTTGGTGACAGCCACGTACTTCAGGAGGTCTGCAAAGGCTGCGAGCTCTGGGGAATCGTCGCCGCTACGTGTTGAAGGCACTTGAAGTGTGCAAGAGGTCAAGTCCACCGTGACGAAACGATACCCAAACAAGTATTTCCGTTAAATGTAAGCCATGCGCAACGTTGTTAGGTTAGCGCATGTGTGCCATACCACGGTTGAAAAGTAGCGGCAAGATGACTACGTCACTTGCGACAGCCGCTGTGGCACCCCCAACAGCTCAGGTGCGGTGCGATTTAAACGATGCAACGGCACACCCAACACACTAGCCTCACTTATTTTGGTCTTTACATTATGACATTCCATATCCTATAATTACCCGTTCGGGACCTATTCGAGATACACGATGTATCAGATACATTAACGATATCATATCCCATGAATTATTCATGATGAATACGCTCAAGATGGGGAGATAGCAGTTGAAAGAGTGGAAGAGTGGACTATGTTTAAATCTAAATATTGATATCATGTATTTGAAAATGTACATGAGAATCTGAATATTATCGCATCGAAGAATACCAATGAAATATTTATGTTCCAGTTCTTACGCAGTGATTCATGTTTGAGCAATAAAATTGTCGTGTACGTGGTGCTATGCTTTCGAAACGATTATAGCCGAATCTAGAAATCTTGATCTAGCTCAGCTAAATAGATACTATCGTATTATAGATCGATGGGCAGTGTTCACCGGAGCTTGCCCTCCAGTACTGCACCGTTCAGAGGGAACACGGTGAGGTAGTACTACGCGGTTACAACCCAAACGTGAGAATTATTACGTGTTTGACGCGTATCTGTTTCATCGTAGGACGTTTCGATTAACACTCTCTGTAAATCCCTGAACACGACGACATACTTTGGGTTGGGAGAGAGAGCATGTCGAAGAAGAAAATTGCATATTTTTACGATGCAGACGTCGGCAACTATTACTATGGCCAGGTGAGTGATAATTTTTTTAGGCGTACACGCTCTGGCGTTGCTTAGTACTCGATAGCTTTGAAACTGCACACTTTTCTACAGATCTCACATTTTTTGTCCAGGGCCACCCTATGAAACCGCATCGAATGCGAATGACTCACAACCTGTTATTACACTATGACCTACACAGCAAGATGGAGGTATGACTAATCGGCATTTCGTACACTATGATATGACCCATCGCCCACAGGTTTTTCAGCCTGCTCTAGCTAGTGCAGAGGATATGACACTTTTCCACAGTGATGAGTATGTGGAATTCCTTCGACTAGTGACCCCTGAAAATCAGCATGAACACATTCGACAACTGAAAAGATTTAACGTAGCGGAAGATTGTCCAGTGTTTGATGGTCTCTTTAAGTTTTGTCAAGTGTACACAGGAGGTTCAGTTGGAGGTGCTGTGCGTCTCAACCATGGTCTGTCTGACACTGTCATCAACTGGTCAGGAGGATTGCACCACGCGAAAAAGGCTGAAGCGAGTGGCTTTTGTTACATTAACGATATTGTCCTTTGTATTCTAGAGTTACTCAAGGTACATCAGCGCGTCTTGTACATTGACATTGATATACACCATGGTGATGGAGTTGAGGAAGCATTTTACACCACTGATCGCGTTATGACGGTGTCTTTCCACAAGTTTGGCGAGTATTTTCCGGGAACGGGACACTTACAAGACGTTGGCCAACATGCTGGTAAGTATTACAGCGTAAACGTCCCCCTTAAGGATGGGATAGACGATAGCAGTTATGAACAACTATACAAACCAATTATGGCAAAAGTGATGCAAGTATTTCAACCAGAAGCTATAGTATTCCAATCTGGTGCTGACTCTTTGTCTGGTGACCGCCTGGGATGCTTCAATTTATCCATTCGGGGTCACGCGGAGTGTTTGAAATACATGCAAACGTTTAATGTACCCATGATTGTGCTTGGTGGTGGTGGGTATACAATACGGAACGTTGCAAGATGTTGGGCTTATGAGACTGGTTGTTTATTGAACGCTGATATGGAAGACGCATTACCGATAAATGATTACTCGGAATACTTCGGCCCAACGCATCAGCTGCACATACAAACCAGCAACATGGAAAATCAAAACACAGTGGAGTACTTGCAAGGCGTGCGAAACCGCATTCTCGAACACCTTGGTCAGTTGCAAGCAGTACCTAGTGTACCATACCATCATGCTCCGCCAGTAAATACACAGTTAGATACATCACAAAGAGTACAACCAGGGCTAGCTACAGATCAATCACAGAAGCGAATGACTCGTGAGGTCGAGTTTGACCCTGAGCAGGCCCAAGATGAGAGATCTCCTAAATGTGACAAACCAGTGGATAATGATAACGAATTACCATCGAGTACTAGTTTGGCCTACACCAGGGATGACAAACAGGTCACGGAATCTTTCACATTACCAGGGCACGCAAGAATGAGTGAAGAGCTACCAAACAGTGCCCGCTAGTAAGAAACAGTTCTCAACTTTCACAACCGTGGTTTAGCAAAAGGTGCAAAGTGTTTGCAAACTAATCAAACATGTCATCAATATTAAAATACATGAGCTAACCTAGATCTTAAACGTTATCAGCGTCGACAATGTGCTGCAGTTGTATGTTAAGCCTATTGTACAACTGTGTGAAGGAGTCTCTCTGAAGCCGTATGACGTCCGAAGTTGTTGCATCTCTTGCTGGCGTCAAGTGATCGTAACAGGATGCGAGTACTCTCTCATCGTGGCCAAAATACATCAGTTGTAGACTCTGAAAAAAGAGTTTGAGAGTTTCTAGTGGAAGTGACAGTGAAGCTGCAGAACCACTTGAATACAGGTTTGAGCAGGCACCATGTGTTGTCAACGTTGATAATGAAGCCTTCGCTAGCTCCTTACTCGTATCGTTTGCAATTATCTCTGCCAATAGGCTCTCGACTCTTGAACTTAGCAGAGACAGGACCTGCGCCAGTTCGCTAACTTCGTGTGCCGCAGCTCGAATCGAGTGAACGTGCTTATCGTTCGCGGAGGAGTTGGTTCGAAGCAAGACTCTAGTTGACTCAGTATGCTGCACAACTCTGTCCAAATGCAAGAAGAGCTTATCCATAGCGCTGGCTGTTGGCCTCACTGTATTTAAAGTAGCGTCGTTCCACTGTCGCTCGTATCCCGTTGGCGAGAAGCCTACCCTATTTTGTTAAGCAATGTCACCATTCCATGTTGACTTTTTTATTCGTAGGTGAACGGATTTTCGACAGTTTTATCAACATCTAATCGACTTAATAGTTGATACCCGTATTATAGGGGCATTTTCCCACAACACGGTTTGCTTCGGTGTGATATTTAGCCACGCCCCAACTTCGCCGCAAAGTATTCTTCTTGACCCGGGTAGCAGGCGATTTTCAGCGATCAATCTTCAGAACATGGGACTCGTCAAAATGATAATCCGCAAAGCAGATCGCAGTAGCATTGTCAGAAAAACGCCGAAGACGGTGCTCGTCGTTAACGCCTGCGGTTACCTCGTGGAGCATGATATTGAAATACGAACAATGTGCAACCGTCGCTGTCACATTTCAATGACCCTTACCTACAAGTACACGTAAATTAGTTACTTGGATGTCTACACAGCCGAGGGCCGCACTGAGTTCTACACATCGGCGTCGACTCTCAAATCGCGCACTTGTTCCGCCAGGCATATTCCAACGCCAGTCGGACAAGCGAAAAGGAGAGTATGAGTTCTGCCTTCGTCAGTGCCACGTGGACCATACTACGACACGCGCCATGTCGAACGACGCTTCCTATCACGAAGGTGGAACTGAGCAGACACACAAAAAACTATGCCAAACTAAGTTACTAAACCCACTCGAGAGATGGAAAACACTTGGCACTGATTGGATGGGTGTGATTTGTGAGCTTGAAGGTGTTGTTCTTTCTGATTTGAGCCCATCGCATCGAGCTGCCTGGCGGAACCTTGCGTACGAAGAGAATCTTCCGTGCCCACGTGAGTACGACATACGTCATTACCAAAATCTGAAAGCAGAACAACTCATTTGCCAAGTGTTCAACTGGACGCAAAACAAGGACGAGGTCACACGATTATTATCTAGAAAGCAGGATTTGTTTTACGAGCAACTTCAACACGAAGGTGCGGCACCAAGGATACAGCAAGGGGCGTTGGAGCTATTGAACTTCCTACAAGCCCAACGCATCCCGTGCATCCTCATTTCGCCCAACACACGAATCGAAGTCGATCATATGCTCGTAGATTCACGATTGCGCGAGCTTATACTAAGGGCTGACCTGCTGGATACAGAACAAGATGCTTCCCTCTCACTAATTACTGCAGAGAATGTCCAGTATAGCTTACCTGATACTGAAAGCATCATACTTGGGTGTTCAATCTTAGAGCGTCCATTTGAGCGAATCATTGTAGTTGGAAGCAGTTTGCAGACACTCGAAGCCGCGAGAGAAATGAACACACGCATCATCATGGTCTCGGGTAGACATAGACAGTGGGAACTGAAGCATGCTGACTTAGTTGTAAGTGCTCTCGACGAATTGAGCTTCCAAAATCTTAGAGAGCTTCTACATGATATGTGATGAAGCAGAGGTGCAAACACTCAAAGATGTAAAAATTGTAGCACATTTGTGGTGTGTAAAAAGAAGATTAGCCATACTATGTTCCATGTTTTGCGTGTTTCCGGCTGAAGCTGAGTCCAGTTCCTGCACTCACCTCTCGAATGTCATTTTCCAAACGACTCAGTAAACCGTGACCACTCCTCGTATCGCTCCAGTATGCCTTTTCTGTGCAGTAATTGTAGTGAGACGGACCACTCACTGGTGATGCAAGCCATAGTTCACGCACTGCGGTCTGCCTGTTGAGGACAAAAGTGTTTTTTGATCCAAAAGAGAAAGTTACCACGCCTGCTTCAAGAACTATATCAAAATCAGATAAGTTGGCAATATCCGCCCAGTTGTCGAGGGTGCTGTAAACGTGTTCGAGAGTCTCGTCCGCGAGCTCGTTGAAAACACTTGGACTAGTCCGAATCAAGTCTACAGTCAGTTCTGTAGCACTTCCAGGCAGGTGAGCATGTCTATGGCCTTTTAAAGAGACTAGATTCGAGTTTGATGCACGGCGAACGAGAGGGTGAGCGTAGGCTGCGCGAGCGAGCGCGACGCCCAAGTTTGGGAAACTTCGGGTGAAGACCATAGGACTGAGCAGCATCTGCAGTCAGAGTTAAGTGTAAACGATTGGAAAAAAGTACTATCCTCCATTTCCGTGGACGACTTCACAAACAACTCGTGATTACCCGGTGATTACCCGATTGAGAATTGAGAATCTAAATCTATTGTCTATGTCTTATATTATAAGGCTGGACGGGAGATCTTCTATATCCTTTTTTATTGATATGGGTCATATATGACCCATAACGGTGTTTTTGTCGTTTTGTATATGCCATATGTCCGAGGTACGAGCGTATTTCCACTCGCTTGCGACGTCACGATTTAAAAAAACGTTTTCACGCGCGCCCGGGGTTCGCGTCGCGTCGTCGCC
>Ga0208277_1000198_pt1 | contig 35972 bp, 23 predicted proteins | sample ETNtaG_5_FD_185782 | JGI IMG/M metagenome (GOLD analysis project Ga0208277, IMG submission 185782) | Marine microbial and viral communities from oxygen minimum zone, Eastern Pacific Ocean - ETNP201406SV205 (SPAdes) (version 2) | ecosystem: Environmental > Aquatic > Marine > Oceanic ...
GATATCAAGGACGCATTGATCAAGAGTCGGGTTCCCAAAATCTTCACCGGCGCCGTAAACATTCGTAACCCGGGTGAAGGTACGAACTTCTACAACCTGCGCGAGTATATCCCCGGAGATCCTATGAAGAAGGTAAACTGGAAGGCTTGGGCTAGATCTGGAAAGATGATGGTAAACGAGTTTGAACGCGATGCAGTTAGCGACATAATACTAATCATCGATAGTCGGTCTGTATCTGAAACTGGTCCAGTGAGCCGAAATTCCTTGGTGTACAGTACAAGGGCTGCTGCAAGCCTTGCACAGTATTTCCTGTCTCGAAGAGATTCAGTTGGTTTGGTAACTTATGGAGACGAAATCGTCTCGGTTGACCGCGACACTGGGAAGAAACAATTGTACGTGATTTTGACTAAGTTAGCCGGCGCTATGGCAAAAGGCAACACACCTCTGAAAGTGGTGACAAATCGTATTCTTCCTCACATCAATCGTGGAAGCCCAATTATTATACTAAGTCCATTAGAAGATGACCCGACTATAATTGATGCAGTTAGAGACTTAAGGGCTAGAAACTTCGACGTGACCATACTTTCTCCATCTAGCCTTGAATTCGAGTTCGATGCCAGAAGACTGGATCGTACCGGATATGAAGTTCTCAAGACTGAACGAGATATCCTAATCAGTGAATTACGTGGATTAGGTGCAAATGTTATGGATTGGGAACCAGAAATGATGCTCGTAACTGCATTAGCAGGAGCACGAGGATTCTAGGAGGTGAAATTATCGCGGACGATGTAAAAACAGATGGGGCATCAGACACCTCCCACCTTTACGATGGGAAGACCGTTAGGTCATCCGCGCCAAGCAGAAAAAAGGCTGCTGGTCGACTAAAGTCTAGTACTGATATTCCCAAAGATGCGATTCCGGAAGTACACGTGCCATCTTGGATTGAGTCTTTCTTCGGAGGGCCAATTGTATCTTCGATGAAGTTCCTCCCAGCTAACCGAACTGTGACTAATTTACAGGTAAGTTCGGCGGGAATTTTAGTGCTTCTAACCGCACTCACACTACTATTCACTCCGGTGTCCGGAACCGCTTGGTTTGCTATTGCAAATTTAATTGGGATTCCGATAATTGGAGGGGTTATTCACATCCTCATCATGGTTATCGGTGCTATTGGAGGGGCATATGGCATCTTCCAACGTGATCAGAGGGCATTGTTGGTCTCATACGTTGCAATGCTACTCGTAACCCTAAGATTCGCAGGAAGCAAAGTAGAATTCGGATTCAACCTACTACCTGAGGAAGAGATTTTACAGAAGGTGCTACTAATTGCCTACGCAGTTTTCCTAGTCATGTACTTCGAATTAACCAACGGAATTATTCGATTTTCAATGTTGGACACTTCAATTAGAACTGGAGAAGTCTACGTAATGGGAGAAGGGAAAATCATCAGACAATATTACCGAGCGATTGGAATCACTCCAGTTGTTGCAGGAGTAGTAGCCTTACTGACCCTTCTCATCAACCTAATTATTCCTGCAATGGTCGGTATATTCGATAGCGTTCAAGCAAACAGATTGAGAGAGTCTGTGGAATTAACTTCAGTATACGGTGTAGCGCTCGGAACCGCCATGGTATTCACGGTTATCGCAGCCGCATTTGCAGTTAACCTACCTCTACGCCTACAGCAAATGCAAGAAGGCCGAGCAAACAAGTGAGCCCGTAATCTACTCTGGATTTAGGAATCCGCCAATCATCCCCAGGTCCGCTACAACCAGCCTAGCGATAGCTTCGACAACTGGAACTGCCCGAGGGCCCAATACAGGGTCATGCCTTCCACCAACTTGTAGCGGACGTTTTTCACCACTGGGCAAGTGCAGAGTCGATTGTTCACGGGATATACTGCTTGGTGGTTTGAAGTGGATAACTACTCGAATTGGAGCACCTGTTGACCTACCACCGAGTGCACCATCTGCTTGAGCGGATTCTGAACCTTCCAACTCTGGTTTATTACCATCAAAATGCCATGCATCATTATGCTCGGAACCTCTCATCTTTGATGCTTGAACCCCTCTAGAGAATTCAACAGCACGAGCACCGGGAATCGCCATCATACCTCGTGCTAGAGCCGGTTCTAGGCCATCAAACCAAGGCTCACCTACACCTATTGGTAATCCTTCAATGATACACTCGACACTCGAACCGACCGAGTCTTGATCCATCCTAACTTCTTCAATAAAGTTCGAGAATGATTCAGCAGCCTCTAAATCCAGGCAATTCAATCGGGCCATTGTCGAACCTTCGGGAGGTTCTGTATCTCTATCTAATTGGAACAATGGTTTAGCATGTAAATCACCAACACTGTGTAAATGAGCGTCAACTCTCCAGCCCGCCTGATTCAATAATCCCCTTAATTGGCTGGCTGCAGTTACTAATCCGTAGGTCAATCTAGCTGATTGAGAGCCCCCTCCTCTCAAGTCTGCTGCGCCATCTGTACGAACCATTTCTGGAAGGTCAGCATGTCCTGGACGTGGCTGGTCAGGGAGGAAACTGTAATCCTTCGATTTAGCATCAGAATTCCAAGTAAGTAATAGAATTGGCCAACCTGTTGCCTTACCTTCATGAACTCCTGAAAGGATCTCACATTCGTCCGATTCATTACGCCTACTGAGGCCTTTTCTTCCAGGCTTTCTCTTTGCAATGTCCTCGTTTAATGCCTGTAAATCAATTTCTGTTCCAGCAGGAATCCCTTCGACCAATGCGCCTACGCATCTACCGTGACTTTCCCCGAAGAGAGTAACGCGAACCGAATCCCCTAATCTCATTCCCATTCATCTCTCTCCCAGTGAAGTTCAACACCATGATGAGTTCGTGTGTGAATGAATTCTAACCCTTTAGATTTGATATGTTCCTTCACCAACTCTGCCTGCTCTGGCTCACAAAGAACTGCGATTGCTGGTCCAGAACCTGACATCGCGGCAGGACAACCAAATAGAATTTCGATATCTTCGCAAAATTGCAATGCCTCTTGATCGTTCAAAGCCTCAGCGACCGCTTGACCATTCATCCTAAAGGCATTGATTGGAGAGCCATTCCTTAATTGCAAAACAATTTGTTCAAACCTTGGACTAAGGTTCTCAAATGATTGTATTTCGACTACTCCCTTTCGCATATCTCTTAGTACAATTATTATTTCCTTTTCTGGAAATTCAATTTGTTGCAATAATCCAGTTCCATCTGTGTTTGCGTCAACTATCCAAGTAGAAGGGAAGTTAGCAACTGCGATGTCATCTTTGCCTCCTGAGATACTGCAACCTGCCTTTGTTTGAATTGCTGAAATAAGATTGAATGTCACATTATCACTAAGAATTACAGAATTACCTGTAGATAATGCATTTACCGCTGCCATCAATAATGCTGAACTAGATTTCAGCCCCATACCGCTTGGTATATCTGACTTTACAAGCCATCCTATTTGTCCTGAAGGAAGAGGTAAATCTCGTTCTTTCCAAGCTTCTAAGAGTAGTTGAAGCAATTTGTGTTCATCTCCTTCAGGAGTTGATGTACCTTCCACTAAACCAACATGCGTCCAAAGATCAATCGGCGTTGAGCAACCATTTCCGCAACCAAGAGCATGCAGGAGACTGATTCCGCCATGAGCTCGACCAGAACCGTAGACCTTCATCTTTCATTCATCTCCCCTGCGAGTTCTCGACCAATGTGTCGCATACCCGAGGAAAGTCGTACAGCGATTTTGTCTCCATCCTGTATTGAGGTGACGCTGATGTTTCCTTCTTCATTGATGAATCGAACCGTTTCTGCCTGTTGTACCAACACTTGGCCTGATTGATTATCACAATCAAATCGAATCAAAAGAAATGGCCTTCTTTCGATTTTCAAGCGGCCGATAGTAGCGCTACGGGTTTCCCCTGAGGGTTTTGCGATTGCTACTTGATCTCCTGAAGTCAATTCACTGAGATATTTGGTTGAGCCGTTAGCCATCAAACAGTAGGCATGAACTGCCCCCGCATTAACGCGAAAAGGCCTAGAAGGAACAAATTCGGAGGGTATGGTTTCTCCATGAATCAAAACCAATGCATTTGCAGAAGATCCGATTAGCATACCTTCTCCATCGGATAGCCTTTCTGTCAAATCAACACAGATTCGTTCGCCTACACCTCCTGATTCGACATTAGTGACATTGGCCATAACCAGCGATTCTCCTACTTTTCTATTTTCAATTTGAACTGAATCCCTCTCTCCAGATATCTCCTCTGCGGCGTTCCACAATTCTTCATCAGAGTGAAGCAATAATGCATCCACTCCATGTTGCAGTGCGAAGGCTGCTCCGCTAAGATCTACGGTTTGTGAAATTGCAGCAGCGATTCTAGTTCCACTTCCTGCAGCTGCGGCAACGATGTTCTCAAGAGGAATCATGGTCCAATCCGAACATCGAACCAAAATCCAATCAATCATACCAACAAGTGAGATAGCTTCGTCTTGGCCACGGAAATCATCCAAGTGAACTTCCGCTACATCATGGTCTGAAGAGTTCCAAACCCTATCAGCCCTCAGGGAAAAATCCGAGGATTCTTCACCTTCAAGCCACAACTGCATGTAATCACCCCAAATGTTCTGCAGCCTCGGTAGCAGTCTTTCCTTCGTGAATTACCGCTTTTAGAGCTTGAATATGGGAGGCTGGGTCATCTGCCCCAAATACCTGCCTTCCCATACATACTCCAGCGCCGCCTGCCGAAATTGACTGCTCAACAATCCCGAGCAATTCTGTGAATGAGGTCCCACGTGGACCGCCTGCGATTAGAATTGGAATAGGAACTGCCGCACATACTTCAGCAAAAGATTCTGCATCCCCAGTCCATGGAACTTTGACAACATCACAACCTAGTTCCCAAGCAACTCTTGCGGCGTGAGCAATTCCTCCCGTATTGTCATCATCAGAGACAATTAGATTCGGCCCTCGAGGGTATACCATACCTAGAACAGGCATCCCGAGGGAAATTGCTTCACCGGTTAGGGCCCCCATTTCAACAATCATTTCCGGTTCGTATTCATCACCGAGATTAATCTGAGCAGAACATCCCGTTGCTCCTCGAAATAGACATTCTTCTGCGGTTGCTACTCGCACTTTGTCTCCTGCACGTTCACCAGCATGTTGGGTAGAAACAGAGACGTGGCAAACAAAGCGATTCCACCCGGTTCTCTCAAAGTGATGACTCAAGGAGCCTTTCTGGAGAACAATTGCATCGGCGCCCGCTTCGATACATGAATCGACGACTTCGTCCATCCTTTCAAGACCCTTTTCTGGATAGCCAGATATGCCATGATCCATAGGAATCCAAACACCCTTCCCATCTGGAAGTAAGCGAGCCAACCTCTCGAATAGGGTCTCGGCCATGGAATTCCGCCTACACTCCCTCACTTGAAAGGATGCGTTTCGTAAAACTGCAATAATTATCCGCTCCCGAAGGGAGCGGGGGCAATATATCTCAATAATTAGACATTGAATTAACTAATTGCTCCTGCAGCAATTAGGAATATCAACAATCCAATTGTCATTACAAATGTCGCTCCATGGAATATTACTTCAATGAAAATTTTCAGGGCATCTTCCTCAATTTTGTTGTATGGGAATAATTTGTAGATAACGTCGCTTCCACCCTTGATCCCGAAAAATATCCGAGCAAATCTCGCCCGTCGAACTATTTCGAAGCAGACCATTACAGCAATCAAAACGAAGATTGTACCAATCGCCATTCCAGAATAGTATCCCAAGCCAATAGCACCCAAGATAGCTATCGGAAGGAAAGTCAAGTGCATGTGAACGATGTAGGTTGGATATACAGCCTCATTTAGGTAAGACAGCCATTTGTTGGGTTTATTCAACAATTTGGAAGACCAACTGAAAATCAGTAAACACCAGAACCAGGCGTGAAAGGATTGCAAAAATGAGGCAATTGTTGCAGTGCTAGAGAAGGCTGCATAACCAAGATCAACCCAACCTCCTTCCATTACCGAAGGAATCGTACTACTTTCATTCATGATGAACCACAATATTGCCAATATTGGAGTAATAATGGTAACCGGTATTCGTACAGAATCCAAGGCTGGGAAGTATTCATCTCTGGCAGAAATCAACAGAAACCCGAATAAGAAGTAAATCATGTATCTAGGGAATTCCCACCACATTCCTACTTCACCAAAATGCCATGGTTTGAACAAAATTCCATTCAAGGCCAGAATAAGAGGCGGTATCAGCAAAATTCCGAGGCCCCACTTAACCCGTAAAATAGAACGAACAAGACGTAAAACTAAGCCATCTGGATTATTTCTCACATGGGAGAATAAAGGCGTCAAAAGAACTGAGTAAATCAGTAGATTATAGATGAACCAAAGGTGCCCATAGGGCATTTCATCTGCACCGGGAAATATTGTAAACAACAGCGCGGTTTTCTTTCCAAATTCAAAAATACCAAACCAGAGAATGTAGACTCCGAAGAGAAGTGGAAGACCCAATCTTGTTCCTCTTTCTCGGATATATTGTTGCCAAGATCTCCTCCGGAAAGCGAATGCTGTGCCCATACCTGAAATCACGAATAAGGCGGCTAGCCTCCATTGGTGCATGACCGAAATTACAACGAATAATGGGAGATTGAATAATTCCATTGAACTCTTCTCACCTTCGAGTTGACCCAAAGAGAATACTGCATAATGGAACCAAATTAGCAGACCAAATAGCATCACTCTGAGCCAATCTATGTCATGGCGACGGATTGGTTGACTGAGATTTTGAGAACCTTGCATTAGGACTCCTCTCGAAAATTAAAATTTGAAGTCAATGATTAGTGGAGCGTGATCTGAGCAATCTAAGCCCGCTTGACGGCTTACCTGTGCAGATTCAAAAGCCGAAAAAGCAGCATCGTTAGCCAGAACATAGTCGATGCGCCAACCTCTGTCAAGAGCTCTTGCTTGACCTCTATTCGACCACCACGTGTAGGGTCCTTTTCTGTCTCCAAAGTGAATTCTATGTAAATCATGCCAGCCACTGTCAAGGAAGCGACTGAACCATTCTCTCTCATGGTCAAGGAAACCAGATGTCATGCGGTTTCCACTTGGGTTCCATATGTCATTCTCCGTGTGTGCAATGTTCAAATCTCCAACCAAAACAACAGGTTCAGGCGAATTCAGATACTGTTTAGACCAAATCAACAAATCTTCCAACCACTGATCTTTGTAGGACTGTCTCGCTGGACCTGACCCCCCATTAGGCAGGTAGATATTGATGCAAGTCAATCCTCCAGATTTGGTCGTTAGGACTCTTCCTTCCAAATCATCAGGATCTAAATCAGTATCAATCCCTCTTGCAATTTCTTCTATCCCCAAACGCGAAAAGGAGGCCACTCCCGAGTAACCCTTTTTCTCCGCAGGATGCCAAACGACTTCATTCCCAGAAGGTAATTCCCAATCCTTAGGTAATTGTTCAGGCAATGCCCTTACCTCTTGTAAAAGCCAAACATCTGCATCTATTTTTGCCATCCAATCATCCATGCCTTTTCGGATCGCGGCCCGGATTCCATTAACATTCCAAGTCGCCACTCGCATCAAATCACCGGCATCAATTTGAAAATTCCTTGACCTTTTCTACAAGATCCATTCTGTGTACTCTCCACATACCTACCGGAGTTAATGCGACCGAGATAAATAATACAATTCCAACCAGATATGAAGAAATCAAAGGATCAGCATCGACTTTGAAATAGAACGACCATTGTACTAAACTGCTAACCATCCATTGAGTTCCAAGAATTGAAAATATAGCGCCCAAAACTCCGCCAATCAAGCCAATAGCAAAGTGTTCACCAAGCATCATTGAACCAATTCTACTAATCGGTGCGCCTAAAACTCTGAGTGTTGCTAATTCCAAATCTCGCTCTGCTAAGTTGATAATTAGAGTGTTAAACAATACCACAATTGCAACTACGATTCCTAATAATTGAATTGAAATGAAGAACGCTTGTTGATTTTCCATCAGCGATTCCATCGCATCAATGGTTTGTTGCTTATCGATAATTCCAATCGACATATCTCCTAACTCATTTGTTCTGTTAAACTCCTCTGGATAAGTCAAGAATACTGAGGTTACCTCTAGGTCAACTTCGGAAGCCAAATCTGCTCGATTAAAGTAAACCGTTCTAGTAATCTCACCCTCCGTTATTCCGGTAATCTTGAACTCAACAAGTTGTGAACCAAATCTGATTGCCTGCACTTCTCCAACTTCCCATCCAAGGAAGTGTTGAATTCCTTCGTCAACTAATGCCTCAGGAGGGTCACTGCCCTGATTTGGTAAATCCCCTTCAATCAAACTCAATGTCTGCATAGCTTGATTTCCTGAAGTTGAAAAAACATCCAGACCCATTGCTACTAATTGTCGGGAATCGCCATCAGGATTTGCCGGTAGAGTAAGTAATAATTCGTAATCGATTGAGTTTTCTTCAGCCCATTCAACAATCTCTACTTCCATTCCAGGATATACTATTGCCTGTTGATCCCAGTTGGAACTCTCATCAGCATTGCCGATGAAAACACTCTCCATTGAATCCATCATAAATAGCATTGAGCCGAGAATTAGCATCGATAAGCCAACTGCAAAGAAAGTGAAAGCCAAACGAATTGGTTTACGGGTACTTGACCTGATTGTGAGTCCAATTGTGGTTGGAAGTTTCGAGGTAAATTGCTGAATTGCTTTCGATGATAACTTGACTTCGGCTTGACCTCGAAGGACTTTCAAGGGGTCTAAATTGGCAGCCTGCCAGGCAGGTCTAATTCCTGAGAACATTACTAGAAGCATGGTGATCATCGAAATTACAAAGACTTGCATGAGTGAAAAATCATCGGCTACGACTGGAATGCCTATCACGCTTGTGTAAACTAATTCCATAGCCGGAGAGCCCAAAAAAATTCCACTAATAATTCCAAGAATTGTTCCGAACAATCCTATTCCCATAGGCGCTAAAACGTAAGAAGGCATTATTGCTGAACGAGGGATTCCTAACGTTCTTAGAATTGCAATTTCTCTTGCTTGAGATTGAATTAATCTTTGTAGACTCAAGAATATTGTAATTCCAGCAACAAGTACCAACATTGCTGTAATTACTGGATAGGATTTCATTGCACCTTCCGCATCAGCCCTTAGGAATTCTACTGATTCTACACCTGAACGATCGTAGATTATTGCCGATTGATCTATTTGAGTAACTGTAATTTTCACCGAGTCAAGAATTGCTGAAAGCTCTTCGCCTTCTTTCTCATTTGTCGATTGTAAATCATATTCGGGAGTCCCAAAAACATCAATCAATAGTATATTTGCACTTCCTGCAGATACGTTTGCCAATGCTTCTAATCCAGATGAGGTTAGGTATCCTGTTGCAAAAGTACCAGATTCAGCAGGAACTACCGAACCCGGCGCTGCAAAATAAAGATGAATTGGATGATACCCAAATCCTACTATTGTGAAATTCAAGGTTCCTTGACCTGCACCGATTGTAACTGTATCACCTAACTCGACACCTAATCCCTCAACTACATGGGCATCGAGCACTATTTCATCGTGGGACTCAGCAAGGCGACCCTCGCAACATGAATCATGAGGCATCCAAACTCTATCCACATACCCCTCGTCGATTCCATGCCAAACAGCCGGTACAAGCCTATCAGAGCCATCTTCTTCAGTTGCGAACAACAGACCTTCGAGTACTAAACGGGGTTCACATTCTACCATAGGAAATTCAGTATTTGTCCATTGTTGTGAAATTTGTTCACATAGATTTTCAGATTCTTCTAAATCCCAAACTGCCCTCGGATTTTCAATCCAGATATCGGCCAGATTTACCCCCTTTTCAGAATCTTCATAGATATTAGAATACGTATTGGTTGCCACGTTTGCATAATGGCCGAATGCAATTCCCGACATCACTCCAACCATTATGATAAGGACTACCGCAACCAATCGTATTTTACTACGCCAAAGGCTTCGGAAAAGCCTCTTTGTCAACAGTGCTTTCATACTATTACCTCAAACAATTTCGTCGGAAATAATTACTCCACTGTCTAGCCTGATTATTCTTGTTGCATACCGAGTAAGGGATTCATCATGAGTAACAAAAACAGTAGTGATATTCTCGGCTTCACAGGCTTTGACAAGAACTTCCATCACCATGGAAGAGGTCTTTGTATCTAGGTTACCAGTTAATTCATCACCTAGCAATAACTTCGGCCGTTTTGCTAGACTTCTTGCAATAGCAACACGTTGTTGCTGCCCTCCGCTAATCTCTGTAGGAAAACGATCAACCTCGTCTTCTAGACCGACTAGAGACAGTAATTCTCTAGCACGCTTTTCATCTCTGCCTCCAGCCAATTCTTGAATCAGTAGGATGTTTTCTAGTACGGTTAGATCTTGTAATAGATTGAAGAATTGGAATACGTAACCAATGTTTTCTCTACGGAATGTGGTCATCTCTTCCGATGAATTTCTTGGCACTTCCTTACCTTCGAAAGAGTATTTTCCCCCTGTTGGACTATCTAATGCAGCTATGCAATTTAGTAAGGTCGTTTTTCCAGAGCCCGATGGCCCTAGAAGAATAATACGTTCTCCTTCCTTAACTTCAATATCTACGCCATCAAGCGCCTTAACGGTACCAGAAATCATCTCATAATATCGTTTCATTCCTTCAATTTCTACTAGATTATCTGTCATATTCTTCACCAAGTTTAACCTATTTATGGCATCTTAAATTGAATCGGATGAGCCAGCGAAGAATGCCATAGACTCACGGAACAATTCTTCTCTACGCTTCTTCTTATTGCGGCGTAGATGCATCAATGTGAACCCAATTGCAAGTAATATCACAAATGGAATGAATGCTTCTGCGTGATATCTTTCCATGAATTCGATAATCCCCTTAGCGGTATATGCCCAAGTGAGAGATGCTGCAGTACCTCCCATCAAACAAGCCGCCAATACCCTTTGGAAGCGCATTCTAGCAACAAGTCCTAACATAGCACCAACTAGAACTCCACTTGCCATGAATGGTATCCAAACGAATACAATAAGGAACCAGAACCCATACTTCTCAATTCTATCCTGATTCTTATTTGCAATATATTCTACACCAGATAGAATATCTCCCATGAATGGATTTTGTAGTAATGCTCCAGTTATTCCGCCCTGTCGTGCAACAAGCGCCTCGCCAACCAATTCTTCTTTTCCATCATTTGGCAATACACTTGCGGGAATAAGACCTCCAATAACCCCCTCGGATATTGCGCCCTTGCGTGCTAATCCATAGGCGCCTAATGTTGGATCTTCTACTCTACCGGCCATAGCCTTATCCGAAAGAGTGGCCTTCTCATTTCGAGCGCTTACAATCAGTGCCCTTCCATCGAGATACGTCTGTAAATCATTGCTTAGATGAGCGTGTAGATCCTCTTGCATATCCTGATATGTAGGCTTGAATAGGAAATAGGTAAACCGTGTAACTGGTTTGTAAATTACTCTAACAAATACTGCGTCTTCATCAGACAACACTGCAGTTCCATAATCTACCAAATCATGTTTCTTGAACCAGCGATTTAGGCTGTTGTTCGCAGCTACCTCTAACCATCCATATGTACTCATATTGACGAAGAAATCAGAATAATCTTCCATCAAAACAGGTATTTCCCCAAAGGTCAATGAACGTCTATTTCCTTCGTGAGATTCATGAATCCCTTCATCTATACAAACAATTTTCATCTGAAGTGGCTTCATTTCTCCGAAGACTGCGAACTCCTCGAGAAGACTCTTGGTTAATACGGCGCGAATATCTGATGGTTGTTCAATTGTAGTAGAGCGAGTAGTGTAGGGTACAAGCACATCTATCGAAATTGTTCTCAATTGCATCTTTAATCTGTCAGCATCGATGTCAATATGCAACTTTTCTGTGGACTGTCGTAAAGTTCGACTAATCAGTCTACTAAGTTGTTTGTCATTCAATATATCATCAGTATCGCGATGATACATCTTGTGCATTAGAGGATATTGTACGCAGAGGAAAAACAGCGACATTCCTAGCGATACCATTGCCATCCACCATGCTGGGATACCGGCACTTCCACCCGTTAGCATAGCGGCCTCACGGCCACCTACCCATTCAGCGCCCATCATTATCCAACCCCAATTACCCAACCCTTGAATCGTCCAACAGGAGCGAGGGTCTTCATCGATAATTTCTACATGAGCTGAATTTTCTATTTCGAATGATTTAGTTTCTAGGCTAACTCCGGAAGATTCCACCAATAACTGTAGATCTTCCTGACTCATTTCTTCCAAACTAGACTCAGTAGTAACTTGCCAAATTGAGGTAGATGCGTTGTAATGACCATTCTCTAAATCATCTGGGTCGTATTCCAGTTCTTGGTCACCAACGCCACCTTGTAGCAAAGTAATAGATTCAGAGTCCGAAACCACAATTGCAATCCCGATTACTGTTTGAATCTCGGAGTCAACATTGTGAGATATTACTTTGATTACGTGTCCATCAACATCGTAGAAGACGTTGAACCAAACTTCACCTCTCTTGTCAACGCATTCATCTCCTGGGTCTAGAGGCGTGGTTGAAAGGGTCTTGTCAATTACAATTGAGTCAGATGCAACCCAACCAGATGACATGACGAAGACTCCACCAAAGAATACAGCCCCGATGATTATCCCAGTAAGCAAAGTGTAGTCTTCAAAGGCTCCGCGAAAGAATCTCTTGTCACCTTCACGCCGAGCGCGAATCAGGTCTAACTCTCTATCGAGACTGTCCTTTTCAGTCTCCTCGGCTAGCCCCGCCTCAGTCACGCTGCGAAAAGACGGGGGACGGGTCATCAACCCGCCGGTCTCATCCTCCGAGTTCCTACGGAACTCGTCGTTAGTGAATAATTGCGAATTCAGTCTCTTCGACTAGATATTGCTGCGCCTAGAAGAGCCAGCGCACCAAGTATTGCCCCAAATCCAGGCAGTGCTGGTGGCATAGCGGCTGACTGAGCTGAATACTCAGAAGCCCATGTGTCGTAGATTTCTGGTTCAGCATCACCCTCGTAGTCGCCCCAATCTATTGAGACTTCATCTCCTGGTGTGACAAAACCATCTGCATCATGATCGACGTAAGTTAGCGTAACTCCACCCGCTTCACCACCGGTTAGAGGAATGCTGAACTCGTTGGTGCAGTCATTCAAATCTGGTTCAGTCATCATTCCAGTATTTTCGTCATACTCTCCTTCGCAGTCGCTGATGAAGTGAACTTCGAAGTCAGTTATTGGTGCGTTTAGAGTCTGGTTATCCGCAACAAATCCAGTGATTACCGGAGGTAGGGTATCTGGTTGTTCGTTGTCACCATCACCATCATCAGTGCTCTGGTAGAACCACTCTTCGTCCGACCCATCAGGACAATCGTCTCCCCAGTCGTTGACCAATGAAAATGGAATTACATTGCCATCCATGCATTCGAACTCAGATGTCTCTTCACCTTGATATGGTTCGTCTGATCCATCATCGCAATCTTCCCACCCATCGTCGTAAGCATCTTCGTGAACAACTTGACCATCATCGCAAAGCAATCCATATGAAGTTTCGATAGAGGCAAGGAATCCGCTACCAGTTGATTCATCCAAGAAGTAGAACTCCAAGTAGTCCTCGCCATCATTAATGGCAAGCGCGCCCCCATCAGCCTCGATTATCTCTCCAACCGGCTCAAGACAGATATCATCATCTGCATCATATGAACCACCTACATACTCTTGGCAGTACATTTCTGCATCTTCTGCATCTTCTGCGCCTGATTCATAAATCCAGTTATGAATAGGTTCTATGAGATGGGTGTCATTCCTGAAGCCCTCAAAGGTTAGATCGCAGACATCATTATCGGAATCGTACGTACCACCATTTTCTTCGCAATAATCACCTGTCTCGTCACCAGTCATTTCAGACCAACCTTCTTCTGATACAATGATGGTTATTGAGTATGGAGCTGTAACTGGAGTATCTCCAACGACATAGTCAGTGTAGTACTCAGTCGGTTCTCCTCCACAATCACTCATGTCGAGATTAGTTCCGTCCCACTCGTCTGCGGCATCGTTCTGTACCATGCTGGTGTCCATCATGCGATTGCAGTCGAGATATGAGGATTCAATGAAGGTGGGGTTCCAGTCGTCTCCGCCCTCGAAAGTGGCCTCGTCCGATCCATCGTAGCAGTTCTCATATCCATCGTTAATCCAACCCCAAGGGACCTCTTCCCCACTGTCGCATATGTACATTACTTCGTCTCCGTGATTGTCAGATTCGTCTGAACCATCTTGACAATCAGGATAGCCGTCATCGACCCAGTCGATTGGAATTGTCTCACCTGAACCGCAAACGAATTCACCCTCTCCTTGTACATCAATCCAAACTGGAATTGAGGTTCTTGGAAGAGTATCATCGACCTCGATTACAATCGCGTCATTCCACATTACCAAGTAATGCATAGACATTGAATCTGATCCATTGGAACTGTGCATCGAATAAGATACCAGATTTTCATTTTCATCGATTTCGATATTCATTGTCATTTCAGTTCCGTCGTCATCAATGAGATGCATTTCCATCTTTTGTGTACCTTCTCCGGAATTGTATGTGATTTCTGTTGTTGCATTCTCTGGCATATCATCGTTAAAATCACCAGTATCAGGGAGTTCGATGATTTCGTCTCCAGAACCCGAGGAATCAATAACAGAGTCGATTACTTCTAGAATGTTAGGCGTTGAATCACGAGTTTGATACGCGCCGGAACCTGCCCCGCCAGCCTGTGCAGCCATCATCCCGCCCATTGAATAATGAATATTCACCACTTCTCCAACCTGGATGTGAGTGTATTCCATTGTAATCATTGGATCGTAGGACATAGCTGTGTGAACATAGATAGAATTGTTATTCATATCGACCATTACTTGTTCAGACATTGTCACTTCGATTTGCATACCCATATCTGGCTCGAAAGTATTTACCTCGATTGTTTGAGAATATCCTGCTTTAGGTGATTCTTCAAGTAAACCATGGATGCCCATTTCTTTGTCCATGGATGTCATGAATGCATCAATAGAAGCAAGGTAGATACAGTCACCAACTAGTTCAGTGGTGGCGTTCTCATCGTAATTTGCTGCATTTTCATCCACGCACCCTAGGATGTCGTCGACAAGGTCCTCTCCAGTAAGACAACCAGCCATTGGAGTGGCAATCAAAATTAGGCTAGCGATTAGGGCATACGCTCTGTTCATTACTTCAAATTCAGATATTCGCCCTTTATCAAGTAAATGCCGTCATTGAGGAAAAATGGTGCAGGGGACAGGATTTGAACCTGCGAAGCACTACGCACTGGGACCTAAACCCAGCCCCTTTGACCGCTCGGGAACCCCTGCTTAACATCGGGCCGTAAACTCAAGGTCAAGAATCCAACGGTAGCCAGTTCTTGCCCCAAAGGGGTCATAACGGGAGCATTGGGCGAGAGGAATTTGGGGTGCACATGTCACGCATAGGTGTTCTTGGACTGGGCAATTGGGGTACAGCCCTAGCAAAGGTCTGGTGTGAAGATGGACACAACGTGATGGGTTGGACAATCGAGGCAGAGGTATACGAGTCCTTGATGACTAGCAATATCAACGAAAAGTACCTACCTGGACACGAAATTGACAGTCTAGACTCCACCATGGAATTGTCCGATGTCACAGATACTTGTGAAATTCTTGTCCTAGCGCTACCTAGTGGTGTAATTCTCTCAGTTGTTAATGAACTGATACCTTTACTCCGGCCGTCCCATGTTTTGATTGATTTAGCCAAAGGATTAGCTCCGACATCGGAGAGTGAATCCGGTATGATTTCTCGTGAGATTGAAGACCGACTTTCCGCCGCAGGTAAATCTAATCCTGTGGTAGTACTAACTGGCCCCACAATCGCTCCTGAAGTCGCTCGAGGAGTAATGACGACTGCCCTAGTCGCCTGCCATGATAGATCGGTTGCCGATAGAATCGCAGAGCGGCTTTCGACTGAATCACTGGTTCTTACCGCAACGAATGATGTTGAAGGTGCAGAATTATGGGGCGCTTACAAGAACACGGTTGCCCTTGCTTGCGGTTTAGTCGATGGTCTAAGAGATGGAATAGGCGGTGACAATCTCAAAGCGGCCTTGGTTCTTGCAGGATTCTCGGAAGGGATTACTCTGCTAGACGCAATGGGTGCAAATTCGGGAACCGCCTTTGGACCTGCTGGAATCGGAGACTTGTACGTGACTGCAACTAGTCCTCGCTCAAGAAACCGAACGCTAGGAGAAAAACTTGGTTCTGGGAAATCTCTCGAACAGGCTCTCGCAGAGATGCATATGGTGGCAGAGGGAGTTAGAGCGACTAGGATGTTCCTTAACCGAGCAGAGAGATTAGAAATTGAGGTACCGTTCCTTTCAGCCTTGGGTAACCTCCTTGATGGAGAGGAAGAAGTTTCAACTGCTGTTCGACGAATGGTCGAGGCTTATGGTGTATAATTTCCAAGTTCAATTTCGAGTCCAAGATGGAATGAATACATCTTTCCAATTCGGAGTCGCAAGATATTCTTCCTCGGTAAAGAATGACCTTGCATAAATCGAAATAAAGTCGATAATTAGCACAACAATGTAGATAATTATCAGGTATGCAAATACCTTGTCATATTGTAAAAATCTAAGATACAGATCGATGTAATATCCAATTCCTCCTGCACCGACAATGCCGATTACAGTACCAGAACGGAAATTATATTCAAACATGAATATCGAGTGAGAAATTAGATCATTTGCGGCTTCTGGAATAACGACGTTAACTGCCACTTCCCAACGACTCAAGCCTATTGCATTCGCCGCATCCAAGGGAGTTTTTGTCAGACCCTCAATCGATTCATACTGTAATTTTCCAAGATACCCTACGGTGTAAATTGTCATTGCCAGAACGCCAGCTAGTGGGCCTAAGCCGACTAGAATAACAAAGAAAATAGCCCAAATCAATGCTGGAAGACTCCTACATGCTGAGATAAGAAAGCGGGTAGGGTAAGATATCCATCGCGGACTTAAATTTCTTGAAGCCATGACTGACAAAGGCAATGTTACAACCATGCCAAATACAGTTGCAACAAATGCAATCTTTAGCGTCTCAATAACTCCCTTCCAAGCGGTTGAGCAAGTGAAATCGAAAATTGGTTGGGCAGTACAAACAGGGTATGTTTGAGGTTCTAAAACACTCATGTCGGGTGGCCAAAGAGACTGAAAGAAGAATCTGACAAGATTATCTGGACCGCCTGCTAATCTACCCCAGTCGCCAACCATTCCGTTCAGAATTACAATTGCAAGCAAAAAGAGAACCCATAGCACCAAAGCCATCTTTTCTCCGTCTACTGCTATTTTCTTCATGAATTCAACACCACAGCTTTGGGTTTGGTAATGAATGGATTCACTCTTCCATCATCAATAACTAGGAGGCGATTTGCCATTGACTTGGCTCTAGAAATATCATGCTCGACAACGATTAATGCTGAATTATTTTCTTTGACGTAGCTTGTCACACTTTCCAAAACCATAGCCAATGTTTCTTCGTCTAATTCACTCAAAAATTCATCCGCTAAAATTAATCTTGGTCGCTGTGCCAATGTTCTGGCCGTTGCGACTCTTCTCTGTTGGCCACCGGACAATCTCCTAATTGGTTCTCTTGACTTTTCCTCAAGCCCCATTTGTTGAATTGCATTGGTAACTCGTTCCTTTCTTTCCTTCCTATCATTAGTTCCAGCTCGAGCACCCAACATTACATTGTGCCTAACACTTGCATGACGAACTAAACCCAATTTTTGTGGAATATACCCTAGTGCACCACGGAGAGGTTTCGAGGGAATTTCTGCACCACAAACTTTGATCGAACCGGAAATTGGACGTATTAGTCCCGCAATTGTACCAAGTAAAGTGGACTTTCCAATACCAGAAGGGCCCGCTATGGCCACTATTTCACCAGGGGATATTTCGAGATTGGGGATACTGACTAAGGGTGATTCAGTTTCATATCCGATTACTACATCTTCGAGGGAGACAATCGGATTTCCTGAACCCATACCCTCGGACAACTCCAAAGCCCCCTATATTTTAGGCGCCCCTAAACCAATATATGGTATTGATGGGTTTAGTGATAACAAAATATCTTACAAATCAACTAGGTTGTATTGATTCTTGCAAGAATGAATAGGCTCCAGGTACAACACTTACCGCCTCAGATAGTGACCCAAGATGTTCTTGTGAATTTGTTCTAACAATTCCTGTACCATCGAGTATATTGTTTAGAATTTCATCCCCACAAATTTCCCTATCATTATCTGAATTTACCTTGTGAGTAGAAATATCGTAACAACCAGTATATGTTCCAAAGCCAGGTCTAGAATAATTCTCTAGATACATCTGATAATTCAAGGAGACTAAGGCATTGAGAATAGCGGCTCTACTTCTAGAATCAATAGCCGAAGGATTGTACATTACAGAATCACTCGGGGACACGCCAACCTGACCCAATGAGAGGTACTGGTCAATACCCATACACCAATCTTGGTTTTCTTGTTCTTCTCGATTACAATTGTCTTCTAAGGCGTCTTCTCCGACAAATGCTATTTCACTTACATTTTCAGATAGGCACCTAATCGCACCTGCCTCTCCTAGAGGAGTATATGGAGAAGAAAGAAGAGATGATTGATTTCCAAAATAGCCGCGTATTGTTTCGACAATATCGGCATTTTCTTCATCAGGTGTATAATACTCATTTTCAATTAGATAATGAATAGGAAGAATGGTGTGAATTGGAGATTGAGAACCGGTGAAGCAAGATACTCTTCCCTGCATCATTGCGAACGGATCAGTGCTAGATTCATTGTCAGAACTTGCTGTAGCCAATTCTCCTAAATTTGAGACTAAGGCCATAGAATATCTCTGAGTCAATTGATCTTTGTTTTGTATCGCTCCTAGAACTGATAGATTATGTAATTTCCATCCAATTAACGAAGAAGAAGAAGGGAGGAATCCAATATGAGCCTCACCTGTTTCAAGTGATTCAATCATTTCTGATTGAGAATAAACATAATGAATTGAAACATTTATTCCTAGTTCTATGGATAGATATTCGGCTAAATGGATTGGGTCACTATTGGTTTCTAATTCTGATTCATCTAGTTCAAAAGCAACAATCAATTCTTCTATTGTTATTGTTATTGATTCATTACCATTATCGGTATAATAAGCGGAAATCCCAGGAATATTTGAAACCAAAGGCGTGTATACACTAAGATGAGATTCAGAATCTGTAGAAACTACACCCTTTGTTCCTAATGTGTTGTAGAGAATTTCGCTATAATCCTCGTTTGAACTAAAGTCAATTAGAAAATCCGTAAGTTCACTGATTACTAAATCGTTATCAAAATTAGAATGAGTCATGAAAACATCACTCGGAGTCTTGGCAAATGGTTCGAGAGAAACATATCTCGAGGCATCCAAACACCATTCTTCGACATTATTTCCATTTTCTGTAGTGCAGTATTGAGAGACCGTGTTATCCTTCGCAAATGCAACCTCGCCCATCCCATCTGAAAGGCATCTTAGAGCTCCTGGGAACCCATAATACGGCGTACCGGGTTCCGGAATTGATGAGTTTTCGTTGAAGTATTCGAAAATTGTATCCCTTAGAGATTCGATATCATTAGGATCACCAATTACATTTGCATACCCCAATCCAAGGAAAAAGCCCATTGGAACCATCATTCCAGTTGAGTGTAACCAACCCGTATGACAGGAAGTTTTGCCTTGCATCACTGAGAACGGATTTGTTAGGGGGTCGTCGTCAAAATATGCTTCAGCGATATCGCTATCGTCGAGAACCCAAGCGAGAGAATTGTAGTATGTCCTGCCATCTGATTTTTGGTCAGCTGCAAAAGCCTGCAAATCGTATTGATTCCACCCAATCCAAGCAGCACCGCTATCCATTAGAGCGATATCGGCGTTTCCAAACCTTAGTGCCTCAAGTATCGCTGCTTCTGAATCAACGGCATAAATTGTAAAATCAAATCTACTGTTTTGGGTAAGAATATCTGCCAACATCTCAGGACTAGTTTCTGACTCAAGCATACCTTCGGAAACTTCGAACGCCAGAACTATGGGGGTTCTTGTTTGATTATTTGAGTCCTCGGAATTACTTAAACAGCCAGAGAAGGTGCTCGTTAGCAGAATAATGGTATAACAAATGACTATTATTTTGTAATCTCTTTTTGTCGACATTGAACAAAACCTCTGTCTACCCGACTCTCGCTCAGGATGCTAATTTTTCAATGTTAGTCCTGAAGGAAATAACATAATTTTCAATTTTATCCTGGTGTTGACAGGGGAACCTGTGATGTATACAGATTGCTCTTATGTGACGCTGTTAGAATTCCCCCTGCCAACGGGTATTGCCGATGCTATTGGCTAAGGTTGTTGACAGGGGGCCTATTGCGTTCGAATACGGAATTCGAATTTAGGTGTCAGGCGCTGATACGCCCCCTGCCAACTGTTTTGTCTTATCGACTGGTTATGTATTTCATTGGAGAGTTCCAATGTCTTCGGCTGTGATGCCAAATGCATCCCAGACTGGCTGTAGATAGGAGCGGATATCAGCTTCGTAATCTGCTGTTGCATCTCCATCATTCTTCAGATCGAACATTTCGAGAATCTTGCCATTGTAGTAATTAGCATACCATCCAAAAGCCTCGCACTCCTCCTGTGACATTCCCTCGTGCTGAGCGTGGGTCACTGAATTATAGCATCCAGTAAATTCCTCACCATCTGGATCGTTTGCAGATGTGTAGTTCTCTAGATACATGTATGCCTCGCAGGATGCCTGTGAGCTATCTGATGCGACCGTGTGAGAAACCATGTTGTAGCAGATTGAAGTGTACTCAGCGACATATGCCTCGATGACCCTGTAGAAGGCGTGGCCCTCTGCCTGGTGCTTATCATAGTCTGCAGTATCTCCAGCGGCTAGGTCGTCCGTCATCTTCGATGCGTACCTTACGGAAGCCTGTGAGTAGACGATTACAATATTCTTCAGAACCTCGTCGCGTGCGTCGACTACTCCTTGCATATCCTCATTCTGAAGTGCAGTCAAGCCAGCGTTCATTGCGGCCAGAGTAGCGATGTTTGTAGCATCACCAGTTCCAAAGTTACCTCCTCTCTTGGCAGCGGTAGCATATGGTCCACATCCATCGTAATCATGGTTGGAATCGTCAGGACCATGATAGAAAGCCCATCCTTCATCCCAGGCGTGTTGAGCGTCATCGGCTCCCCAGTTTCCTGCTTCCGCCTTGATGATTGCAGCGTTGAGTTCATGAATTGCATAAGCAGTCATTACACCATTCTGAATTCCCTTTTCTACTGCTTGATCTCTGACTGTGTCGGACTCTCCCTCGAAAGGTCCTGTGCCATCAATAGCTGCAGATACGAAGTCATTCCATGAGCCGTCTGCATCATAGTATGCGTCGTAGGCGTGGTTCTTGCCGGAAGCATCTGCGAAGCCCATGAGGGTCCTGTAGGATCCGTCGGACTTCTCCGCGTGCTTTCCATCTTCATAGATATCCTTCACACCGTCCCAATCGTATGCACCAGAGAGGTCCTTAATATCGCAGACATCACCCATTAACATTCGGTGATTATCAACGTTGGAAGCATATGTGTATCCTCCATCTGCGTCATCAAGATCTACGTCATCTCCTGCACAACCGGCAATCGCACTGCCGATTAATACTAAAGTCATCATTAAAGTCATTGTTCTATTCATAGTTTAGGTCTCCCTAAACCGGCCGGTTAGCGATCCGTATATGAAATTTAGGGTTCCCTAAACTCTTGAATCACGGATAGATAATTCTCATATAACTGGTGAGCAGTCAATTGGATTAGAGACAGTTTTTTTTGGTAAATATTGACGGCTGGTTACGGGGAGATGATTGTTTTTGAGAAATTTGGGGCATAGATTGGGTGCTTCTGGTACCAAAATGGAAAATACCATTGACGGGCTTATGAATTCATTAGAACAGGTCGGAAATAGAAAATTCAAGTATTGGGAATTTGATATTAGAGAATCACTGGATGGAATTATTTTCGTCTTTCACGATGATCAAATACTTGTAAATGGAGAATTAATCGAAACCGCCAAATTGAACTTCTCTGAAATAGTAAAAGCAGGTGAGGATTTGGGTGTAAAGATACCTACATTTTCAGAAGTTGTTGCAATATTGGATAGCCGTCAAGAAGATGTGATGGTTGAAGTGAAAGAATTGAGAACTGATGATGCTAGAAGATCTGTGATCACCACGATTTCTGACAAATCAAATTGGAAACTGATGGCTACTCCAACTAGATTTTTGCAATCATTCCCTGCTGAATCCAGAGAGTATTGGGAGGGATATACTCGAAATTTGGGCGTAGAATTAGTTAGAGTAGGTCGTCATAAATTGAACCTTTTCAGCGCTTCTAGAAGCTATTTTATTTGGAAGTTTGCTCAATTTAAATGGTTTTTCGGGATTTAATATGTTAGTTTAGGGAGACCTAAACATTATCAAATGAGTTGGTTTCCGAGTGCTATGGAAAAAACTAGTTGGGCTGGTTGGATTAAAGCGAACAAAGCGTTATTACTCGCTGGATTAGTGCTATCTGCGACCGCATTGTATCTCGTATTCGACATTAATTACGAACAATGTGATGATGCAGATAACTGCATTACAATCGCTTTTGAGGTGCAAGATGACTACTTGTATTTTGGAAAGGAAAATCCACAGCACTTGGCTGACAAAATGAGTGCCCTAACCGGCATGGATGTAGAAATAATGGCTGTATCGAATTCTGGCGCGATAATCGAGGCGATCAATAACGGTAATGCGGATATTGGCTTTGTTGATGGAGCAGCAGCTTGGCTAGCATGGGAAGTTTACGATTTGGACGTGCTAGCGGCCGAGTGGAAATTTGATCAAAGGACGTACTATAATGCGGCAGCTTGGGTGAAAAAGGACTCTGAAATTGCAGATGCATATCTAGATGATGATCCAGATACAGACCCTTTTGCTTTAATGAATGGCAAAACGTCTTGCCACACAGGATGGCTGAAAAGTGCTGGGATGTTGATTCCAATGGGTTACTTGATTGGGAATGGTTATGCTGAGGTTAAAGGAGATCCTGATGAGATTACTTCACTAAGAGACACAGTGACTAATTTCTTCAACGAAGATTCAAGCATACCAGATGGAGGCACTCAATATTCTGGATACAAGGGTGCAATGAAGTGTATGATGACTGATCGCGGAGACGTTGCTTTAGTCAAGGATACAGCATATATGCTCTACTGTGACGAAAATGAGGACGGAATTGCAGATGGTCCGGATTGGTGTTTAGATAGAGATGAGCTCGTTATGCTCGAGCCATTTGGTCAAGCACCGAGTCACCCCGCTTTGTATAATCCCTCGACTATGAATGCCGAAATGGTCGAACTAATTCAAAATGCATTGGTGGATATGAATAATGATGAAGAAGGTACGAAGATACTCTCTGATGTCTTAAACACCGAGGGAATGGTTGCAACGAATGCTAACGATCACCTTGGCACATATGGTGCGGCTGTAGAGAACGTCCCAGGGATACAAGCATTTTTTGAGGATTGATTTGGAAGTTCCAATTAGCGTTGACTCCAAACATCGAGGTTTCAAAATGAGGGTGACGATTCCAATCCTAATTTTATTGATATTTTCCCTATTTACAGGGTGTATTGCAGACGATGGAGATGATTTTGACTGGGTTGATCCTCAAACAACAAATTGCAATTTAAGTAATAACTTAACTTGTACTAATTTGTTTCCGGGGGCCGGTACGCCTCATCACTCAGAAGTAAATCCTCAAACCAATGAATTATGGATAATTTATCTCAGTGGAATGGTGAAAATTTGGCAAGATGATGCATTAATACAAGCTGGAGACCTTAGTGAAATTGTAAATAGATGCCATACAGAACAAGGATTACTTGGATTTGCATTCGATGTCAACTATAATTCCTCCAAACAACTCTTGCTATCATATGTGGAAAAAGGGAGTTGTGAAGGAGCGAATACCGCAGATCTTGTTCTAGCATCAGTTGTTGTTACTGATGATGTAATAAATTTGGACTCGTTAATCGTTTTGAAAGCCGTCGAACAGCCATACAGGAATCATAATGGGGGGCATTTACACGGTTTGGGCAATGGAGAATACCTCTGGGGAATTGGAGATGGAGGTGGGGCTAACGACCCAGAAAAGAACGGGCAGAATTCAGAAAATTTACTTGGCACTATTGTTTACTTTCGGTACTCAAACGGTGAAATTAATCCGGTAATGGAATCAGAAAATGAAAACCCCTACATTTTGCACTATGGCTTGCGCAATCCATGGAAATTCGACGTGGGCCCTAATGAGGAACTATGGATTGCCGATGTCGGACAAAATTGTTGGGAAGAAATTAATCTGGTAAACTTGGTTAACAAATCAAACCTTGGGTGGTCAGAGAAAGAAGGGTTCAGTGATTTTTCCGAAGATGGAAGTTGTGAAGGAGAAATTCTATCTGAAAATAACGAATATACAGACCCTGTATTTGTCTATGGTCACAATAACGGAAATTGCTCCATAACCGGAGGTCTTTGGATTGAGAATTCTATAATCTCAGATCAAGGCGGTTATCTGTTTGGAGACTTTTGTTCAGGTTCGCTATGGATTCTATCCAATAGTGTAAATGACACATGGAAAGAAACCTATCTTGGTAACGTAGGGGGACTAATTGTAGGATTTGGAGAAGGAGCTAATGGGGAGCTTCTTGTCTTTTTCTGGACTGGCGAAATTATCCAAATCACTCAATCTGCAGGCGCCGATAGCAATATCGTGTGAGACCTACTCCAATATTGTGATGAGACGCCAAGGCGTGCTTAGAATCGTGGCCATGATTACGATTATTGGAATGATGATTTCTTGGTTACCAATGGGCTACCAACAAGGTGCTATTGATGAATCTCAAGAAAGAAGAGAACAGCTCGGACCTGATGGTCCAACACTGGAGGAACAGTGTAGTACAATTACATTCGAAGATATGTTTGAGTATACAAAAGCAGTATTCAATTTCACTATTTCCAGTGACTGGAGTTCTGCCGAAATTGAAGCAGTTGGTTGGGTAAATGGGACTTTGGCAGATGATGTAAGACAGAGTTTAGATGAATATATCGCTGCTATCTATCCAAGTGGCGATGATGAATGGATTTCTACCGATGAAAGGGAAGGAGTCAGAGCTGTTGCTTCGGAGTGTATTCAATATACACTTACCAGAATGGGTATGCGTGATGGAAGCCCTCACAGAGGAGGTGACGGTACCGATTGGAAAAACACTTCTTGGACCGAAGACCAGGTCCTAGTCGAAGAATGGAATCTAGTTCCTCCTCGACATTCGGAATCTAGAGAATGTTCAGGAATTGGTAGTAGTAGCGATTGCTACGAAGTTCCGGTATATCCTGATAGTGACCGAGATTGCGACACCGACGTAGATTCATCAAGTGGCCAAGATGAATGTAGATTGATGCTATGGCTTAATGCCACCATGACAATCTCCGGCATCAATGATCCAAGTGACTTCACTCTAGCCTATAATGCCTCAAACATGAGCGGGGCTGAATATCATATCAAATTCCCCGTAACCGAAGGACTCCGTCTAGATATGTGGGAAGAATGTGAAGGACGGGACGTGCAAGTGGACATGGGTGATTTTGCTGGTGTATCTCCTCTGAGAGGCAGCTGTGTTGGTGACGGTTCTAGTAGCTATGAAATCAATGAGGACGAAGATGGAAGTCTGATTTATTCCTTCTATCCCAACATGCCTCAATGGCCTGTAGGAGAGGATCTGTTTGCCGACTTTACAACTGCACCAATCCCAGTCGACAATCCTCCTGTCTGGACTGACAGCGCACCCACAGATGGTGCCTGGTTCCCTCGCGCAAGTGGAGGAACACAGATTATTGCGGACTGGAATGAAGTCCAGAATTGGTTTAATGATGAGGCTGGAGTATCTAACCTTGATGTAAATTGCAGAGGTGATGCTGGATTAGCAATTACCTACTCACAACGTGAGCTGTCGATGGATGTGCCAAGAGGTCAGGCAGGAGAAGTCACCTGTGAAGGAATTGACAGTGCTGGCCAGTCCTCAGGAAATAGAACTTGGAATGTAGGAGTGCCATTTCAAATTTCAACTACAGATACTGAGTTATCAGACCCCCATCCAATTACTCTCTCTCCAACCGCTGGATGGCCCGATCTATCTGTGGAAATCGGATTTACCTCAAGCTTTCAAGAGTCTGGAACATATTCCGGTCCATATTCCATTCAAGACTCGGAAATAACTCAAGATATTGCAGCAGTGGGGCTTATACCTGGCCCTGTATATGTCGCAGTAATTGTAACCGGAGAAGGAGTTTATAGTTTGCAAGCGACTTATGACTTGGGAATTCAAAAGGCCAGCAGTGCACCAATTATGACTGTCACCACCGAAGGGTGGGATGGTGATTCATGGTCGATGAGTGGTCAATTCTCGGACCCTGATGGTGAAGCGATTAGTTTCAGTCTGATGATTGATGGTTCCTCAGTTGGGAGTATTACAGTCAGTGGGAATATGTGGTCAACACCTGCGATTGATTTCTCAGTCTGGGCGGAGGGGTCGCATATTGTTGAGGTTCAAGCCTGTGATGAGTCTGGTCTATGTTCAAGTCAACAGCGCAGTGTTGACAATACTCATTTGTTCGCTAATCCTGAACCTGAACCTCAACCACCAAAGGACAACTCATCGGTTCTTCCCTCAATGGGATTGGGCGGTCTGATTCTTGCGGCATCTGCCGCACTCATATACTCGGGCCGACGCGACTGAGTTCGTGAGCTTCTCAGGCACGGTCGACAGAGAGTCGCATGAAGGAGGTCTCCTCGTTTCCTTTGAGGGACGTGCGCCGCGACTTGGGGCTACTTTACGCATAATCGGAGGAAAGCCGATTGGTAAGGTTAATTCGGTAATTGGAGCGATTGATGGGGCGTTTGTTCACATTCACCCAATCACAGACCAAATAGAGGTCACCAACACAATCGGCTCTCCGGTTGAAATCGCTCCAAGAGAAAAGAGAGAGTATCGTGGTCGTGGAAGAGATAGTTACTCGAAAGGAAACTCTCGCCGTGATGACCGACGTGGAGGAAACAATGACAAAAAAGGCGGAGATTGGAATTGCCCTAAGTGTAATAATTCCAATTTTGCCTTCCGAAAGAAGTGTAACCGCTGTGAAGCGGACAGACCTCGAGATGGAGGAAGGACATTCGAAAGAAAATTTGAACGAGGTGGTAATAACAAGCAAAAGGGACAAGATTGGACTTGTCCTAAGTGCAATAACTCTAACTTCGCCTTCAGAAATAAATGCAATCGCTGTGAAGCAGATAGACCTCGAGATGGAGGGAGGAAGTTTGAACGAAAATTTGAACGAGGGGGTAATAATAAGCAAAAAGGACAAGATTGGACTTGTCCTAAGTGCAATAACTCTAACTTCGCCTTCAGAGATAAATGCAATCGCTGTGAAGCAGATAGACCTAGTTCCGGTGGCAAGACCTTCTCGAGAGGAGGAGGCAATGAACGCCGTGGTTCTAGACCTCAAGGAGGGCATCCCGGACGTGGAAGAGGAAGATCACCGGGTAGCGCAAGTAAACCACGAAGATCTGGATTCAGAGGCACTGGTCGAGGCGGCCCTAGGGGTAATCGACCAGGAAGAGGTAGTGGTAGGCGCTGAGTTTGGAGCACCCCAGCATTCATTTTGTCTAAACCCGAGCAATACCTATGGCGAACAAGGCGGATATGCTCTGGGAAGATGTTCTCGAGCTTGAAGAGGCTGGTGAGAGGCAGGAAGCCCTCCAACTATGTCACCAAATCACTCGCATGGAGCCTGACCATGCCGCCGCTTGGAAAATGACCGCAAGGATGACTCTTCCAGCCGCAAGGAGAGGTGTGCAAGATATGCCTACTCTACCACAAGCGGCTAGTGCTTATGCCGCATTACAAAATGTCGTGAGACTAGAACCAGAGGATACCGAATCATGGGCATTAGGAGGAATTCTTCTGGTCGATCACCTAGGTATGCTAGAGGAAGCCCTAGAGTGGTGGCAGCAAAGAAGGCAGGTCAATCCCGAAGATGTGACGCCGCTAATAGAACAAATAGCTATTCTTGTACGACTTGGGATGTATTCTGAAGCTAGCGAGCTGTTGGAAATAATGTTCGATTCGGAAATGGAACAACCAGACCGAAAGCAACTCATGAATATGGATCGAGTGCGACAAATGGTTGACAAGGCGGCCAAAATGGAGAAAGAAGAAATATTCAGACCTCAGAATCCAAAGCATCCTCGTTGGGAGATAATCGGACGAATGAAAACTAGAAAGCCGCTCTCTGAAACTTTCTTCCTGTTCACTTTTGTTGCTCCAATTGTATTCTTGATTGGCACTATAGCCATGAGTGCCCTTGGAGGTAGTCAATATGGCTTTATTCTGGTGTTTTTGATTATTCTAGGTCTATTTACTGGGGTAAGTCGAGCCGGTGCTGGATTATTGCAAAAACTCAACCGACACGCACTCGACTTAGAAAGGGCAATAGATATTGAGGGGACTTCAGCAAAGGTCTGTGTGCCTACCGAAATTCGCGGTAGTAAACTCTACAATCATACGATTGGAAAACGAACTGAAGCCTTCCAAGACCGCCATAGTAAAATTATAGATTCGGACGAAATTATTGCTGAAAAGTGGAAACCAAACTTACCAGATTTTTCAAACACGGAAAGTTGGTGGGATGTGGATGAGGAATCCGAAGATTAACTCTGAAATATTTCTCATGTCCCTGCAGAATAATCTTCTAGATAGGCAAGTTGCTCATCGGTCAAACTATCGATACTAATTCCTTCTGCTGTCAGTTTTAACCTGGCCAATTCACTATCTTGTTCGGCACTAATGTCGTAGACGATATTGCCGTATCCCTCACCCTCAGCCGCTAATCGGCAAAGCGCTAGGAATTGATTGGCGAATGACATATCCATTACTTCGCTTGGATGGCCTTCTGCTGCGGCTAGATTTACCAGTCTTCCACGAGCAAGCAAATGTATAGTGCGGCCATCTTTGAGTTGGAAGGCTTCGTTATCTTCTCTAATAGTGTGAATTTTCTTGGCTCTATCCTCAAGATGTGAAATGTTGATTTCGCAATCGTAATGACCTGTATTACAAACGATTGCGCCTTCTTTCATAATGTCAAAGTGACGTCCTATGATTACATCCTTCATTCCAGTTGCTGTGCAGAATATGTCGCCAACCTTTGCAGCATCATCCATCTGCTGCACACGGTATCCATCCATGACTGCTTTCAGAGCAGCAATTGGATCAACTTCCGTGACGATTACATTGGCACCCATACCACGCGCACGGTTGGCTAATCCCTTACCACAATGCCCGTATCCGGCGATCACGAAGGTTTTGCCTGCTAGCAAAACACTGGTCGCTCGGATGATTCCGTCAAGGGTTGATTGACCTGTTCCGTGTACATTGTCGAAGTCCCACTTGGTAGATGCATCATTGACTGCAATTACTGGATAGAGGAGTTCTCCTGCCTCACCCATCGCTCTGAGTCTGTGAACACCCGTTGTTGTTTCTTCGGTTCCTCCGATTACGCCTTCTGCTAGCTCTGGAAATTTGCTATGTACACGATAAATTAGGTCTGCGCCATCGTCTAAAGTAAGTGTTGGATTTATTTTCAAAGTACGATCAATAGATTGGTAGAACTCCTCGGTATTTTGACCATACCAAGCATGAACATCATAACCCTTGGAGGCAAGCCAAGCCGCTACATCGTCTTGAGTAGATAGTGGATTACAACCGGACCAAGAGACCTTGCCGCCTGCGGCCTCAATGGTCTCGATTAGCACAGCGGTTTCCTTGGTAACATGTAAGCAACCAGCAATTCTTTGACCGGCCAGGGGTAGTTCTTTCTCGGCTTTTTCACGCAATACTGCTAGAGCTGGCATTCTGCTTCGAGCCCAGTCTACCTTTAGGCCACCTGCCTTTGCTAGGGAGAGGTCTGCCACAGTGTATGTGTCACCAGTATCCATGGCCTACGGCGGCCACCAATAGGCCTTCAAGGTGCGTTTTGAGCCCCCCCCTTTGGAGGGGTTTACTCAATTGCCGCCGCCTTGGCCTTGCTGGGCGTAATATGCTGCGTAATACTGCTCGGCATATTGCCTCGCAGTAGCCTCGTCATAGCCTTGTCCGACCATCTGTTGCACATATGCTTCGACTGGGTCCATTTGCTCAACACCACCAAACTGTTCAACAGTGTCTTGGCCATCATCTGATTTACCTCTCGATCTAACTACAACTAGGGTTACACCAACAATTGCTAGAACCAAGATAACTCCGATAGCAGCGAACATGATGACGTCGGCACTACCACTTTCTGACTCACAACCATCGCTTGATGGATTCAGAGCACAAGGGTCGCTTGATCGGGGAAGTAAGTCGATTGTGAACTGATCATCCAACGTGTACCGGATTCCGTCTCCCTCAACAACTCTCCAGTATATTGTGACCTGCTTTCCAGTAGTCTCCAAGTACAGGTCTGCAATGTTGAGAGTGATTGTGAAGGTATCACCATCTCCAAGTAAAGCTGGACCTGTTGAATTGTAGTTTCCTAGTGCCTTCTGAGTGGCCTTTGGTGATGGAGTCAAATCCAAATGGGCTGGATCTAATGCTACCTCAATCAAGACACCGTTTTCTGCACCTGATTCCACAATTCCATTAATTGTGACCAAATCTTGACTCTGAGAATCAGTAGAACGTGGTGAAGTAATATCCACAACCGGCGGGTCGTCTCCGAAGTCCTCTCCGACTACAATGAAGTAGATTCGTGCCTTTTCTGATTGCTTACCGGCTCGATCGTATACAATCAATTCTAGCCGGATTTGGTTCTCAAGCGTTCCATCGCTAGTCATGTTACGGAATACATAATTCCACAGGTCACCACCTGCAGCATTCGGCACCTGGAAGGTATGACCTTCTAGAGTTGGATTCGAGGAATCTACAGGATAATCGAAGAACACTCGATACTCAAACATCTCAATTCCTCTCTCACCCTCAGGTGCGTCGTCGTCAGAACTTGCTGAAGAATCGAAGGACAGACTGATGTCACCGCTGTCGGTCAATCTAACTCGATAAATCGGCCAATCAATGCCGCCAACGGTCTTGCTTCCTTCAAGACTGACGTACTCATCTGTAACGCTGTCCTCAACCAATTGTAGATCTGCATTAGGTCGGAATTCGTCCGCCAATGTATCATCTGTTACTAGATTGATGTAAGTGATTCTTGTGTGGCCCTCATCATCGTGCAAATACAGGGTCAGAAGCCATTCTGCACCGATTCTGCATCCAGTTGTGGAACTGGAATCGCCAACGCAGAAGTTACCAAGAGCTGGTATGCTCGCACTGTTTTGACGAATATGACTGATTTCACCGAAATCAATAATTTCTCCTTCCCAACCTGTTACCGACTCGTTCATGTCTGTAGATTGTAATGTCCAATCAGCAGTAATGCCGTCAGCCAAGGATGAATCCGAAGTCAAGAAAGAGAAGTCCAGTTCAGAGTTCGACTTGATGTACATGGTTGCGTAGGCACCTGTTACTGTGTCGATTGAAGGGGCTTCTTCGTTAACCGTCAAGTCAAATCCATCGCCTGCAATTCCGAAGTTGCCCGGGTATGGAGTTACCTGATAGCCCAGCATATTGGATAATAGAGGCATAGATGTTCCACCAAATGGTTGAGAGAAGCTTGGATTCTCAACGTCTAGGGTAGTAACAATCATTCCACCTGCTCCGCGGTTACATATCGAAAGTAACGACTGTGAGTCAAACGATTCGCTTCGCATTAGTGTATGGAAGGTTCCGGTTGGATCACTAATTCTTCCACCACAAACTTGTGGGATTTGGTCGAATTGTACCTGTGCTGTATCGAGGCCCGCTAGTCCGACGTATGAACCACCATGAACACCAGCAAAGGCTGCAGTATCGACGTTTGTCATCAGTGGGTGGTATGCATCGACAATAACTAGGTCGTCATTTGTGACTGTGTTATTCCACTGATTTCGCATAGCGATATCCATTCCGAAAGGTAGCCTATTTGGCTGGTATTCGTTGCGATATGGCCCTAGGTGAATCTGAACAGTTCCACCATTGACCATGTATGCCTCAAGGACTTCTGTAACCGATAGACCGTCTGATTCCCTAGTAGAAGCTAGTGTCTCGTAATATTCTCCGTACTCGACATTGTAATCAGTCTGCCATGGTAGCAATATCTTCTCATAATGGGACATCCAGTTCTCAGTTGCGTATCGATCCCAATCATTTACTGACAACTGAGTGTAAGTCATACCCATTGATTCTAAGTCCTGCTTGACTCTCTGCAAACGATTCTGGTCAGTAGGGTTGGATAGAATTGCGACATCAACAGTGTCAAAGAATTCTATTTCGAAGAACCGGTCGTTTCCTGATGGGTCTCCATCTTCAGTCAATATTGCATAGAAACTAATGTTGTATTGATGACCATCGTACCAGCCGTTGTAAGGCGCCGTCCAATTAGCGAAGTCTCGAGCATGAGCTTCAAGATCAAACGGCCCATTATCTGCCGGTTGTTCGTAAACAGTTTGACCTGTTGTCATATCTACAACCTTCATGTTCACCTCATACTCACCTGGGATTACACCATTCAGAAGAGGAACGGTGAATGAGTGCTGAGAGACCGAATCATGTGTGTAGACGCACTTGTATGTGATATCTGAGACACAATCAAGCACATTTGGTTGCATCAAAGTTATGTCCGCGCTTGCGATACTGAAGATAATCTGGGTGTGATTATTTGCAGTGGTAATTTCAGTTTTATTGTACCATGATGTCTCTTCAATTGTATTATTGAATAGTGTTGTAGCATCAATTCGGTAAATTCCAGATTTGAAGTCATGCGTTGCCACCGTAACGTCTTGGCGCTCCGATGCATCAAGTCCATTGATGTCGTTGATGTAAGTCCCATCATCCTCGAAAGTGAATTCATCGATACGAATATTATCGACTGCAAATCCGGCAAGGCCAGCATTTCCATTTACGCCATCGTCGTTTGATTGGAATCTCCATGTCAAGGTGACTTCCGAGCCGGAAAGATCGGTGCACTCCGTTCTCCAATCGAAAGTGTCGTTAGAAGTCTGGTTTAGCAGAGTTATGTGAGTCATATCAATGATGACTGACTTAACCAGACTTTCGGAATCAAACCAAACTACAGACTCGTATCGGTCGGAATGGTCTCCCATATATTCGACCTCATCATATCGACCATTGTTGTCGAAATCCTCACAAGCACCCATACCACTACCATCTTGGAAGGGCCTTAGTCCATTTTCGTTAAGATCGGTCCAACTTCCCCAAACAGTTCCACTGTAGGCCTCTCCGCCCTTAGACCACTCAATTTCTAGACCAGCAGCGTCACGTATTGCTAGAATATTTCCTTGCTGATCAGAGAGGAAATCGCCCTCTGCAAAGTAGTCAAATGTTAGGTAAGTGAAGTCGGTTCCGCCAGAAGCGACCTGGAAAGGATCGAGGGTTAGAGTCTCGTCCCAATTGTCGCCATAGCCTGTGTCCGGATCACCTAACCAATATGCAAAGGAATTGAACACACCTCTGCTTTGTGGAAGCATTGGATGGTCGCCATTGGTGTCATCTAAGCGACTTCCATTCATATTTCCATCATCTTCCCAAATAGGTTCTAATCCTGAGAAATCCTCAATTGCGATTAGATCAGGGAGAGCGTTCTTGACTACAGTTTCCAATTGGAAGTCTGTCAGCGTGTTTCCAAAGTTCTGAACTCGAATCTCTATGTCGCGATCGCCAGATGCATATCTCAACCCATTCTCAAGATTAATCCATGGCTCCTCTCCAACACCTGGATCGAATAGATTCTTGACAGTAATCTGGAATTTTACCTCGTCATTTGTTGCATCTGCATTATCAAATCCACTGGGGTTGGTTAATTCTGTCTTGATATAATATGTTCGATTGTCAACGAAATCAGCAGTAAGTGAGACTTGCTCAGTAGCACCAGCTGCGAAATCTGAGAATGACAGGGTTTGACTTACGACTTCTTCGGAACCGAATATAACATCGGTTTTGCGAATAGAAATATTGTCAAATGCAAACCCATCTAGCCCAGTTCCCTGAGACGATCCATCTGGACCAACACTTCCCATCAAACCACTTCGGAAGCGGAAGCGGATATCAACAACTTCACCTGCATAGCGAGTAAGGTCAATTGCATCGTCACCGGAATAACTGGTCCAGGTTGTTACGGTCTCAGTGTAGAAGTTTCCATTGTAAGTGTTGTACTCAGGATCATATCCTAAGCCAATAAGTCGGAAGTATCTCTCATTATCCCAGCCTCCTGTGAAGAAAACCTGTTCCCATCCATTGCCGTCGCTCCAAACTTCAATACCGCAGGAGTCCTCATACAGCCATCGCTCTACTACGGCGTATTGCTCAGCGAGATACAACTCAAAGAATGCGGCGCTGCAGAACAGATCCAAATCCAAATATGCTGCATCTGCACCCGTCAAATCGACATTCTCAATGATGAATGCCTCGTCCATATTGTTGTAGTAACCTGAATCGTTATCCTGGTTATTATGGTCCATTCCAGCCCACATGTAGGTAGTTGGGTTTCTGTCGGCTTCCCACCAGTCATCGGTGGCTGAACCATTAGAATCGGTAGATGCATTCCATTCCTCGTGCCACGACGATGAACCTTCGCTATATTCTCCTGTGTAGGATTTAAGAGCAATTGAACAAGCAGGACAATTGGTATTGTCGATATTACCCTCAAAATCGTTGGAATAGACAAGAGTGTCAATTCCATCAAGAACTTCCTTGACTTCTAAATCGACGTCAATTGAACCAGAAATAGGGTTTAGGCCAGTGTTTTTTACTGTTAAGTTGACAAAACGATTACCCTCACCAATCATGGCTGCTCCAGTTGCTGGATCGTAGGCCGCCGGTGCAATGCTAACTTCGGTAATTCCAACATCCTCATTATCAAGACTGAGAACTGAAAGGAAATCACCTGCTCCAGCCCAACCTTGAGTATCAAGCCACATAGCGCTATTTGCGAATCTGTATGATCTGTCTCGCTGTCCGATGGCTATCTCGTATGCACTATTTTCTCCGCCTGCTAGCTGACCCGGGACTGCCATAGTTGGTCGGCGACCAACGTCAAAGGAAAGCGATGAAAGGTATCCATTTCCGTTTGGATTACCAAGAATGATTTCTACTGTATTGACTTCCCTCAGGTTATCCACCAGCAAGTATGTTTGGTTCTGTGCAGTGGAGTCCTGTAAGCGAGTTAGAGTAACCTCCGTTGGAACAAAGAAATCCATGTGTCCATCTCGATTTACATCAGCAATGGTAAGCGAAGCACCTAGATAATCACCGAGAGGTACGTAATTTTGAGTATTCCATGATGAACCGGATCGAGTTGCATAGGATATATTTCCTGTAATTCCATCGACAGCGGCGATTAGGTCAACCTCTCCATCATCATTGGTATCGGAGATGTCGATTCCATACAAGGGATAGTTGTGGTCTGCGTCCAGTTTGAAATTATGTACGCCATTTGCTGTTGCATCCAATGGGTTTGGATAAGTTCCTAGAGTACAGTCGTATTCAAGCACGGTCATGTT
>Ga0208277_1000199_pt1 | contig 35774 bp, 59 predicted proteins | sample ETNtaG_5_FD_185782 | JGI IMG/M metagenome (GOLD analysis project Ga0208277, IMG submission 185782) | Marine microbial and viral communities from oxygen minimum zone, Eastern Pacific Ocean - ETNP201406SV205 (SPAdes) (version 2) | ecosystem: Environmental > Aquatic > Marine > Oceanic ...
GATTCTTTTTCAAAACTCAAAGAATGAGTCCATTCGTCTCTTTTAAACGGAATACATTGTACTAAAGGTTGTCCAGGCTTAATATCTACTTCTGACTTTCTGATGTAACAAGGAAAATTTACATTGCTATGATCGTATTCGTCTGTATCAACAATAGACGGCATTATAACTAAGTCAGTATTAAATTGGTAGAACGGTTGCATTAAAAGTGTGCTATAACCTTTTGGTGTTTCTATTCTCCAAGGTAATTTTATTTTATAATATCCTTTTTTCGATCCATGAATGTCAACGGGACATTGGTCGTGTGTATGAAAGAAGTCTGGATTAACTATATGATTAAGGAATGTATAAAATTCTCCAGCCTTTTCGACTGGGTAAACAACTTCGGGCATTTCGATACCATTGTCCATAGAAACGCCAACGCCTTGTTCATAGGCATTAGGTATAATATAACCAGCAGTTATTATATCTCTTACTGGCATACACTTTGAAATGTTAGGTTCGTTAGCTTTAAGTTTAGAGTACCATTCCGGCAAACATTTCTTTGCCGGAACAATCGGAAAATTTTTCAAAACGTGTTTATCACTACAGATAAATTTTACGTTCATTATATTTTCTCTTCTGGATTGAATCCTCTAAATGTTTTAAATCTAGGAAAACGTAAACTATACGTTTCCGAGTCTTGTGATTTAGTTCGAGCATCTGCTCTTACTTCAATTAAGTTACCAATGAGACTATCACGTTCAGCCCAGAACTCATCACGTTGAGAATCAGTGAAGCCGCTCCCACAGTTAAGTTTATAATTGTATCCATCGTCTTCTCCTTCTATTATTACGGCACCTAATCTTCCTTCATTACGTCCTGTGCCTTCTTCGACCGCAACTACTTTTAGTGTCACTTCTATAAATGGTTTAGCTTTTAACCAACTATGTGTTCTTTTACATTCGTATTTTGCATCAGGGTCTTTTATCATAACCCCTTCATATCCACCGTCTACAGCCGCTTTATTAAGCTCTACAAAGCGATCTTGACCTTCTTGGGTATCTAAGTCCACATCTTCCCAATCGAGTGTTTCAACGTGTTTTAAGACGTCTTTATTTTCATCTACCCAAGCCTTAACTGCTTGACTTCTAAAAGATTGTGTTCTGTCCCAACCGCCTTTTTGAAATTCTGATAATGGACACATATCAAATAAATGTAATACTGCATCTTTAGATTGCTTACCATCTTTTCTGTGTACTTGTTTCATTAAGTCTTGAAAGTTAGCACTCATAACTTCACCATCTAATACTAAATCATATGGTGGTTGCTTTTCTTTTATAACTTCTTCAATCTCTGCAATAATATGTCCAAAGTTATGAAACTGTTTTCCGTTACGACTAAACATTTCAACTTTGTTAAACTTGCCGTGACTAGTATCACCTTGTATAATTGTAATAACCCTTACCCCGTCTAGCTTAACTTCAACTTGTTTCTTACCAACCATCTTCTTTTCATGATTGGCAGAGTCGTGTGCAAGTGGACATGTAAAAACTGGTATTGAATATTGAGGAAACTTCTTTGCTACTTTATTAACAGTTTTCTCCGAAACACCACAACGTAAATCTTTAATAAGAATCCTTCTATAAAACATATTCCATTGATCCATTGTAGCAATATCTCTTGTTAAGATAATTGCATCACGAGCATCATGTCCTGTTAATTCTCTATTGTGTAATTTTTCAGCAAGTGTTTTAAAAACGTCCCATTTTAGTCCTTGTCCGTCAATTTTTGAATCCGGTACTTGCTTTACACCAAAAGTATATAATGGATCAAGAGCCATTTTAACTCCTTCAAAGAACTCGTCAAGTCCTTCTTCCATAGCTTCAAGTATAACTTGCTCTTTTGCAAGTCTAGAATTGTCAGCTTCAAGTTTAAATATAATCTCTTGTGGTTGTGTTCTCATTTTAATGTCCCTCTGTTGTGCCTGTTTATTATAATTATATTAACACCAAACATTGCATTTGTCAACCTTTAATTTTGATTTGGGCCAATATCTTCTAAATTATGGCTAACCTTGACAGCATCATAATATAAAATTTGTGTAGGAAAAGCAGTTTTATTACTTCTTTTGGAAATACGTGATTGGTAGATACCTAAATCCATACGTATTGTTCCATCTCCCCTTTTCAATGATGAAAGAGTTCTACCGTTATATTCTCCAATCTTTTTATTGTTTATGTAGAGCACATAAAACCCGTCATTGTTTCTAGAGTATTTTGCATGAATTTTTATATCTGTCCACTTGCCTTTAAATTGATTTAATTCGCCAACATAAATTCTATGTACAGTATCACCATTAGGCATAATATCAAAATTTATTCCTTCGTTGGATCCTTTTTCTCTCAATATAGCATACGAATGGGCATTTGTTTGATGCAGTTGTACCCAATTACTGCTTGGGGACTTCTTTCCTGGAAATCCATTTCCGAGAGATTTGTAACTGTGTGGTACGTAGATTGAAACAGAATACCAAAATGGTTTAGATGTTATTCTTGAATAATTTTTTTGCATTATTTCAGAACGTTGTCGGTCAGTAGCACAATCGCTGTGTTTGTAGTCACTTGTACACCAACCATTTTGTAATGTAAACTTCCAAGACTTGTTGCCGTCCCTAACAATCTCATTTTCTATCTGCCATTGTTGTTTTTTATACTTCATCATTTTTTCTGACCAACTTATGTTTGATATATCGTTTACAGAATAATTAGTATTAACACCAGACATAGATGTTGAACAGCCAGTTGTACACATTAAAGTTAACAAACCTAATGTCGCAACTTTTTTAGTAATGTTTGTTTTCATCTTTTTTCCTAATGACATAATTCAAAGTTTTGCAAAATAGCTTGTAATTTAAGATCGTCTTTTTCACCAAATATGTACCCGCAAGTATCTAGTGGAATAGAATGTGTAGTGTCTCCGTCTTGTAATGGATATGTAGGATCATGTACAATACCACAAGGAAACTTATCTACTCCAAAACTTCCAGCAACTTCAACTGCGGTTCTCATTTGAGCTTCAGTAACACCAAGTACCAACACAGTACCAAAACCTTGTGTTGTTGATTGTTGCCAAGCATTGAATAGTTCTTCGTCTACATTGTATCCAGGTTCTGCATTATGTACAAATGCATTGCTGGCATGACTAGCTTGTGCCATTGCTTTACCAGGATTCATACTATCCAAATCAGTTCTCATTAATATATAAAGTACAGGTGTCATGGTATCCTCTTATTAATTAATATATGTATTATAACACCAATAATGCCAATAGTCAACCTAGTTTTATACATGGTTTACCAATAGTTGCACGAGATTAAATACAATTGATTCCAGTTCATGGAAGATAAGAGTATGGAAGAGGGCAACAAAGTTGGTAGATCCGATCACAGCAGTCGCGACAGCGACCGCGGCATTCAATGCAATAAAAAAAGGTTTCGAAGTTGGACGTGACGTAGAAGGCATGGCCGGAGACCTTGGTCGTTGGATGGGTGCAGTTAGTGATATTAAAAAGGCTGAAGAATATTCCAAGAAACCTCCATTATTTAAAAAATTATTTGCGGCAGGTTCTGTTGAAGAAGAAGCTATGCAATCATTTATGGCTAAAAAGAAAGCAGAAGATATGCGAGAAGAACTTCGTAATATCATTAGCTTTACTAGAGGTCCTAATGCATGGCAAGAACTTTTAAAGACAGAAGCAGACATAAGAAAAAAGCGCCAAGAAATGATTTATGCACAAGAAGAACGTAGAAGAAAACTCATGGAAGTAATTATGATAATACTTGCAGTTCTATTGTGCTTTGGAGTTGTAGGTGGTATTGTTTGGCTTATAGGTCTGGATAGAGGATTGTGGTAGATGGTTCATGCCTTTATGCTAGTCGTCATTATGGGGACTGGGGAATTTAGGAAAGAACTACCGAACCCAATGATCTTTAGAGACATTAACGTTTGTTTATATTATGCAAAACGTCTTCCAAGACAATATGGCAATTATTCCTATTCAAGTTTAGTAGATGCTAAAGATCGAATAACAACGTACTGTAAACCAGTACAGGTTCAAAGTAATACGTTGTTATACGACCATTAAGTAGAGGCTTCGCGTTCTTCGCAAACTGCTTTTTTGATCGCTGTCTTGACTTCTTTACCTTTTATTGTTGTTGTAGGAGTTCGTTCTACCATCTTTTTTAGAGCGAAGTTACAATATGTACTTCTCGTAAAAGGAAACTCCATTTTAATATCAGGTGTACCCGAAATCGTTAAAACAACTACCAACCAATACATTTTTTTACCTCTTTAAATTTGGAGCCACTAACAGGATTCGAACCCGTGACCTATTGATTACAAATCAATTGCTCTACCAACTGAGCTATAGTGGCGGTTGCTATTTTGTCAACTTGTGACATACTAATTCTTTCCCATCAGGCGTTTCAAGAGCAATGTATGGAACTGATTTGTTGGGTTCTCTGCACTCTATCGATTCCCATGTAAATCCATTCTCTAATTGCTGATTTGCAGTCTTAATAAACTCTTGATTGTCCCAAGACCATAATGCTAAAATTGTCGCTACTCCTAATCCAAACATGTTTCTCTCCTTTAACTAAACAGTTGTTTGATGAACCGATCTTCGTTCATATTCGTCGAGTCGACTGTTACATATTGGTTATTCTTCATAATCTCAAAGCCCTTTTTTCGATTATTATCGTTATTAAACTCAATGCTAAAATTTCTTACGTGGTACTTGCTAAAATCAAAACCCTCTAAAGCATCAATTTCACTTCCTTCAATGTCTATACTAATGTAATCTATTTCTTTTGGTGCTTTATAGAGATCCAAAAGATCTGTTAAAGTAATAGTAAAGACTTTGTGATTATCAAAATTGACCGATGTATCATCGACGTTACTACTTATCCCTGATCTAAAGTTCCACCCAAAAAACTCATTTCTATTTTGAGCAAGATATTTAAAGTCTACAACTTTTCCTGATTCTTTTGATACTGCTAAATCACTTATAAGTACATCTCTTGATCCACATAAACTTTTTAAGAAAGTTGGATTTGGGTCAACACATAATCCGTTCCACTTATAAAATTTTTCTAAAATAAAAGTGTTGCTACCAGTTATTCCATCACCTGCACCTAAGTCAACAAAGTACCCATTGTTTTTATAACTGCTATTGTCTAAAGCCCAGAAATCGTTTCCGTTTTCTGATAATTTTAACATACTACCTTCAGGACCCATTGTCTTTACCTTTTAATTCTTCTATTCTATGTTCCATCCAACTTATTGCAGTATGAATATGCCCTGTATCGTGCGGCATTAAACAAGTTTTGGCATGTTCTATTTCTTTTTCAAGCATAGCTATTTTTATTAAGTTTCCACTAAAGTCTTTTCGTTCTTGTTCAGTCATTGGCCTTCTCGGCAGGATTCGAACCTGCGACCTCCAGTTCCGCAAACTGGCGTTCTATCCAACTGAACTACGAGAAGTCTATTGGACATGATTTTCAACCTTTGTTACACGGTCATAACGAAAACTTCTCCATCCGTTTGCAGTCATATCCCATACTGTTACTGTACCTTCTTTAGGTTTCTTATCAGTCTTAGGTCTGCTCTCTTCTGGTATTAGCTTTGTCATTTTTGTACATGTCATAATTCTCTCGTCGCCGTCAAGTTTGTTAAAAGTTACTTTCATAGTATTTTCTTGTAACATTTTAACTAGTTCTTCTTCAGTTGGAATACCTTTTAAGTTTGCAACTGCATCTTTTACTTTATCATTCATTCTTGGAGTCATTTTATTTTATACCATATTTTTTGTTTTTTTGCTATTTGCCAGGAACCCATTCCTAACTTTTCATTTACAGCTCGTCTTACTTGAGCTTGATTAATATCGTGTCCCATAATATGGCCACCAATTTTTACTTTAGGTAACCAACATTCAATATCTTCTAATACATCTTCGTATTCATGACCTGCATCAATGAACACAAAGTCTAAAGAATTATTATCTATAAACTTGTGGGCATAATTTGTAAAATGTCTGTAAAGAACAACACGTGGATGATGCTGATTAGCAAAATCGATCATGTCTTTATAAAACTCAGTATTGATGTTTTCAGCTTGATGCTTTAAATCTTCACTATGTGTTCCGTCCCATCTTACAGATTTGTCAGCCCAAATGTCAACGCCAATTAAATGTAAGTTTGGAAGGTTGTTAATAAGATACTTAAAGTTATCGCCTTTTTGTACACCAAGTTCGGCTCCGTGTGTATAGTTGTGCTTGTTAATAAACTCAACTAGCCATTGCTCTTTATTTCGTTGTACACGTTTCTTTGCGGGCATCTTACTACGCCTTTTTTGATGCTATACTATCTGCTAAACCGTACTTGACGGATTCTTCTGCACTCATATAAAAGTCTCTGTCCATATCGTTAGCAATTTTATTTTTATCTTGTCCTGTGTGTTTTACATATAAGTCAGTTAGTGTTTCTTTCCAATATTGCAATTCTTTATATTGTATTTCGACATCACTTGCCATGCCTTGTGTTCCGCCACTTGGTTGATGTATCATGTGTCTTGCATGAGGAAGAACTACTCTTTTACCTTTTGTGCCAGCCATTGCTAAGAAGCTACCCATACTTGCCGCAATTCCCATAACTGTTGTATGTATAGGAGAGTGAATAAACTGCATAGTATCGTAAATGCTCATACCTGCCGTTACACTTCCGCCTGGACTATTAATATAAAAATTAATCGGCTTTCCTCTAGACGTTGATTCTAAGAATAACATTTGTGCAACAATTAAACTTGCACTTGTGCTATTCACGTCAGTGTCTAACATTATAATTCTATCTTTAAGAAGCCTACTATAAATGTCGTAGCTTCTTTCACCACGTGATTCTTTTTCTATAACTACTGGTACTAAATTAGGCATGTCCTCTCCCTTGCATTTTTACAATCTCTTCTGGACCTTTAGAAGTAAATTCCATACCTATTGCATTACCAACATAAACACTTCTACCATTCCATTTAAGTCCAACTTTACTTTCGCCAAGTAATACTGTAAGCATCTGTCTATGCCTATAACTCATTACATCGGCTGTAACCGTTTTATCATTGTCTGTGCAGGTTACTTGGCACTTGTCATTAAATTGTTGCCTCATGATTTTAATTTCCTTAAATAATTAATTCTTGTTTCAGTAACATCAAAAAACCTATTTTTACCATGAGCTTTAACTTTTGCTTTAAAGTTAATTCTTTGATCAATATTAAAAGGAATCTTATTCATAAAACTGACTAAGTTTCCCATATAGTCTCCAACATAATTGTATGACTCCCAATTACTGCTCCAATGCTTGTCTATAATTTTTAAGTTACCGTTAATATGATCGCCTGGACTTCCTACAGGATCACTATTCCTGTATTCTGTTCTAAGCAACTTCTTTAATTTAGCTTCTTTTATTTCTCTGCGAACTAGTTCCGGAACATAAGCAACCAACCCTAGCTTATTAAAAGAAACCGTTTTTCTAATGACTGTATTAAAAACATCTTTTTGAAAGTCAGATAAGTTAGGACCAAGTATTTCTAACGAGTATCTACGAAAGTGTTTGACAGCCAAGTCTACGTTTTCGTAATCATCATTAGTTGGTACTACTTCTATAAAGTCTGTTGGAACAAATGATCCATCCTGGGCTATTTGGGAAAAAGAAAACTTTACTATTTCTTTGTTTGCAAAAATAGTTGGAACATCCTCAGAGAATCGTCTAGTTTCTTTAACATAACCTTTATTGATTCTATCCGCCGCAAAAGCATAAGCTAATGCTACTTGAATTGGATGTTCTTTTTGGCCTGTGCATTCTTTAACTGTAGCCTTCATATTATTTGCCTCTATTAAGTTCATCATAGTAGTATAATACAGTCTTAATCGGGTAATGTCAAGTAATTTTTTCGTTATTCCAGGAAATAAGTAACCAAATTATAAATCCATAGGTTACTGCGATAAAAAAGAGTATTAGGAGTATTTCCATTAAGGAATTTGTGTCCAACTTCGTTTAGCTAATTTATTTTTTTGAGCCCATCGAATAAACAAACCAATTTCTCTTCCGTGTGCTTCAATTTCCCACGGTTCATCCCAATAATCTAACTTATCAGAATAGAATTGGCCTTGGTAACGATGGCCTTTCTTTTGTGTATATTCATGTAATTCGTCTTTGGCGTATTGTTTTACATGAACCATTTCGTGTGCAATAGTTTCAAGAACACGTCTCATAGGTTGCGATGAATCTGCTCTAATAGTAAATTCTTTTGGATATCGTTCTTCATCTTCCCAGATGGCATCTCCGTATACTTTTTGATTTTTCAATAAGTCTTTTACTAGCTTAATTCTAAGTTCAATCTTTGGATAAAGCCTATTTCCTAAAAGTCTTTCCCCGCAAAAATGTGCCATACTTATTGCATACTTTTTCTGCCTAGCTGACCCACCTCTGATAGTAACGTGCATTTTGGTCTCCATTTTTTGCAACATAAGTAAATTATACACGTATTTAACCTCAAAGTCAAGTGTTTTGATGTGGTACTATATAGTGTGGTTTGCCATGATTTATGGCACTATATTTTGTATTCAAAATTCTGCGTATCTGGGTTATGTTTGATAAGTTTCGCACCATTTCTGATGTGAAAATGTGTAGCCATGGGTGTTAAAGGTGATAGTGTAACGACTTTCTCTATTGCACTATTCTTCTTAACATGTTCTAAAAGTTTATGAATTATTTCTTTTCCTGCTCCTCGTTTCCTTGACCAAACAGTATATGCAACGGCAGTATTAGCATCGTCTTTCATATTTGCATTTTCACTCATTAGTTGTAATTCTCTTACACTCTGTGGTATGTCATTTGTGTATGCAACACAAACAATACCTTCAATGTTGTCTTCGTACTTCAAACCAAATATTTGTCTGCCATATTGCTTACGCCATTCTAAGTCGAGTTCAGGTCGAACAGGATCTTCAGAAACATCTATGTCTTCTAGTATAACTAGTTCAGTTCCTTTGACCCATTTATAAAAATCAGCAATCTTCTCTTTAAAAATTTGCATACTGTATTTAATTCTGTGTATGGTCAGGGTAGTAAGATTCGAACTTACGATCTTCTGCTCCCAAAGCAGACGCTTTACCAAACTAAGCTATACCCTGTTGGTGGGCGAGGTAGGATTCGAACCTACTCATCTGTACGAGCCGGATTTACAGTCCGGTGCGACTCCCCATCTTCGCCGCTCGCCCTTGGCATAGGTAGGAGGATTTGAACCCCCACTTTCGGTTTTGGAGACCGACGTGCTACCATTGACACTATACCCATAAAAAAAGCCCCTAAACAATTTCTTGCTAGGGGCTTATCTTAGAACTTTAAATTTACAATTCAAGTCAAGACATAACCCCCCTGTTCGGTGGATACCAATAAAATGTATTTGAAGTTGTCTTGTTCATAGTAAATTCCTTATTGTTTGTACAATATAACACAAATATTTATACGTGTCAACCTAAAAATTTATTTTTTTCGATTTTCTTCTGCTAAATATTTTTATGAACGATGCTTACGTGTCAGCCTTTTACGAAGTTGTAAAAGAAACGCAATACACATCGGGATACGAGCTTCCGTTGGAAATCGAATCCTACGTCGTAATGCTCTTGGCTTCGTTTATGAAAAAGCCAAACTTCCTTCCACAAGAAACTTTTGCTCAGTGTTATCTTAAACTAGAACATCATGACAAGTATTCAAGTAAAGAACTTGGCGACACTTGTCTTTTCGTACGTGGGGTATTTCCTAATAGAGGAAGGCGATTTGGTTTGACTAAAAACTATTATACTAAAATAGGAAGAAGCTGTTATGAAAACGCCGGTTCGGTTTTACATCCCGAACTTTTCGGCAAGTTAGCATTGCACTTTGATTTTTTAGGTGACTTTATTGAGCTAACAGTCAACCCTGAACATTAGTTGTTAGAGGTTTGATCTGATATTACTGTTGCACCAGCACCAACTGCGGCACCTTTTGCACATTCACCAAATAAAATTTCACCAGCCACACAGCCTATTGCACTATTTCCTAAAAGTCTTTCACCTTTAGGTGTAATATAATTGGTCTGACAGCCAGCTAATACACCGGCGGCTATTAATGCTAATACTAATCTACTCATACAGTTCTCCCTATAATTTTTAGTGTGTATCCAGAAACTTTAAACAGTTTTCTGGTGTAGTTTCAACATACGGATCATCGTCCGTACCATCGTTATTAATTCCAGGTTCTTGCCACCATTTTTCAACAACGCCATCGTTAACGATAGCCATGTATCTCCAGCTTCTATTGCCAAAGCCTAAATGATTTTTGCCAATTAACATACCCATAAAGCGAGTTAAATTAGCCGAACCATCTGGAATCATTTTTACGTTTTTAATGCCTTGCTCTTTTGCCCAAGCATTCATTACAAACGCATCATTTACACTACAACAATACACATCGTCAATATCCATGTTTCGAATATTATCATAGTTTTCTTCAAAACCTGGTAATTGATATGTAGAGCAAGTAGGTGTAAATGCTCCGGGTAAACTAAAAAGTACTACCCGTTTCCCTTTAAAGAAGTCGTCAGTTGTTTTATCTTTCCAAACAGACTCCATTTTTGTCTCGTCAAATTCACGGGTTCTGAATGTGACTTTTGGTATTTTAAACCCTTCGATCATAAGTTTCCTTTCAGGATTGCTCCGGTTGATCTTACTACTTCTATTTATGGTGCCTGAATTAAGAGCCCTAAAAATGTGGTTTAGGACTAAATATTTGTAGAGCGTGAGGGCTTCTTACGCCACGAACAGATCCAATAACTGATACTTCTTTAATTTAGCAATCAAGCATGTTCTACCTATTCCTAATTCCGAAGCAGTCTTAGTTCTATTTCCTTCGTGATTTTCTAATGCTTTTATGATACGGCTTTGTTCCAGCTTCTCTACTTCTACTGGCAATGGTTCAAAATACTTTGAACAATTATCACTTGGCCACATATCATTAAACAATTCCCATATATAATCCTGCTCTGCATTACCTGATTTATTGTCGCTACCCTGTTGCATAGCTTTATTTAGTACTCTGTTAACCATACATTAGTAATATTATAATACTAGTGTAAAAATTTTTACACCTAGGCATAAATATTGTGTAGAAAGATTTTTACAAGTATTAGTAAAGTAAAAAGTATTAGAGGGCAAAAATTAGTGAACAAATTTTATATCGTATTAATGTTACTCGCATTGTTCTGGGCAACAACTGCAAGTGCAGAAACAAATACTGTGACTTCTACAGTTACAGGAACAACAACAGTAGATAAGACACCACCAACAGCATCAGCACCAAATGTCATGATAAACAATCAAGACGTATGTTCTACAGGAACAAGTGCGGCAGTCCAAACTCAGGTTTTAGGTATTGCAGGTGGAACTACTATTAGAGACTTAAATTGTGAACGCTTAAAACTATCCAGAGCATTATATGGTATGGGTATGAAGGTTGCCGCAGTTAGTCTATTATGCCAAGATGCAAGGGTTTTTGAGTCTATGGAAATGGCAGGCACACCATGTCCTTACAAAGGTAAGATAGGTATAGAAGCGGCGAAAGCCTGGGCTGAAAATCCAGAGAAGCGTCCTGACTATGAGAAATGGTTAAAAGAAAATGATCTTGAAGCATATGAAAGAGAATGGCAAAATAAAGCAACTACTTGGGGCGTTGGTCTTGGCGCTATTTTGTTGCTTTTATTGTAGTCCTTTAGAAGCATACACACAACAGTATAACGTAGGTGATACAGGACCTAACGGTGGTACTGTAACCTCCAGCACAGTTACATCTGTTGTAACAAACACAGAGGTAACACTCAATGGTGGTTTCGAAGACACAACAACTACGACTCAATGGACTGAAACAGTAATTGAAGAGATTCGTACATCTCAAACTACTACACAACAAACATCACAAATAACAGCCACAACAACTTCAAACTTCGTACCAACTATTAATTCAAGTGATTGGTCAACAACAGGTAGAATAAAGTTACAAGGTGCAACACAATGTAGAACAGGTGGAGCAAATGCAACTGTTGGTGCAGGTCAAGCCTGTACAGGTTACCAAAACAACGTTAATAACAGTCTTATCCAAGATGCTAATAATTATAACTTCACAGCATTGGGTGGTGGACAAATAACTTCAGAAAAATTTGAAATGGCTCCAGACTTGACTATTGCGGAGATACAATCAGGCATGACATTAAACTATGGTGTTGATGTACAATCCCATAAGTCAAACCTAACTGTGCCTTTATGTGCCAGCACAGGAGGAGATTGTAAAGATGTATTTAGAATCACTACAAGACTTTATAGGTGTGCTGATTGTTATGGTGGGGGTAAGTTCGCTGAATATTCAAATACTGTAACACTAACTTACAACGGCACACAAACACATTCATTCACGCAGGATCTTTCATCAACTATGTTAACTAATAATAATGTAACAGAAGTATGGGGGCAGATGGAACTGTGGGGAGTTGACGCAGGATACCACACAGGTTATTATGGTCCTACGTTTAGCAATCCTTTCATGACACTAACATATGATGCAATCACAATGATTACTGAAACAATCACAAACATAGTTTTAAGCAATCAAACAACAGTTTATAATTCCAGCGAAGATGTATTAACAAGTGTGTTCATAGGTGACCCTACAACAGATACAACAGTAATAGACGTAGACTATACAGAAGTAGATTCATTTGAGATAGTAATAGCAAACGAAGACACAGGCGGCGGTATTGAAATGGAGTTTAGTGTTGACGTAGACGAAACTACTAATGTGGCAACTGTTGATATGTCTTCAACTAATTTAGATACTGGTATTGTACAAGTAGAAACAATAGCAGAAATTAACTTAAACTTTGACATGGACACAGGTGCAACAGAATTACCAGAGATTACTGTAGCAGAAATAGAAGCTGACATAGGCAGTCAAATAGATTCAGCAGTAGCTGATGCTGTAGGCGAAATTGATGTAAATGTTGACACTATGCCCGATGTTAACATAGAAGTTGCTGACGCTTCGCCTACTTTAGAAGTTGAAATAGAAACCTCTACTGAAGCTACTACCGAAGTAAATACAAGTACAGATGCGGGAGAAGCAAGTGAGACGGGGCAATCACAGGAAGTTTCCGAAACAGAAGGCGAAAGCAATACAACCTCCACTTCATCAACAGAAGAAGTACAAGAGTCCGATAGTAATGCTGAACAGTCAGTGGAAGAAAATAACAGTGAAAATACATCAGAAGATAACGGAGATGCTGATTCTGGAGAAGATACCAGTGGGTCAGAAACCGATTCCGAGACCGACAATAGCGGAACAGATGAGTCAAGTGAAACACAAGAAGATGGAGCTGATGCCAGGGGAGAAAAGTCTGGAGGAGAAAAGGAAGATTCTAAAGGAAGCAAAGGAGATAAAAAATCTAACTCCAAGCCAACAAAAAAATCACTTTCGAAAGAAAGAATTAAGTCAGAAATAGCTAAAGCTAAACAGAAAATAGCAAATAGAATATTAAGTGCTATGGCAGATACTTATAGTGCTATTAACGAAACAACAAAGATTGCACTTATGCAATCATTATCTGATACAGAAAACTTTAAAAAATATGTACAAAAGCAAAACCAAACAGCAATGGATTGGTATAGCGATACACAAATTTATAACGATCAAATAATGCTAGGAGATCCATATGGTGCTTTATTTGGTTCAGCACAAGATAACTTAATGAACGACATGATTAACGAACAATACAAGTTAGGGTATGGACTTGGTTTACAATAAATAACTATAGGAGAATAATATGGCAGAAATAGAATATGGTGGAATTAAAATAGGTGGTAGCAAGATGCTACTTATTATTCCATTAATTGGTACAATTATAGGTGGACTTTGGGGAGGCTTTGAGCTTTTCAATAGATACCAAATGATGGAAGAAAAGATTAATACCTATGTTGCGCCTGATATGAGTGAGTTTGATAAGAACTTAGCAATTCTCAAAGAAGACTATATTTTAATGAAAGAAGAAATAGGTCTTTTCAAAGAATCTTTGGGTGATGTTAAAAGCGATGTTCATGACATTAAGATCGAACTTAAAGATGATGTAGGAGATTTACATGATAGCATGGACAAACAAGATGAAAGAAACAGGTCTAACGTTGACACAGTTAGAGGTGTTATCAATACCTTCGAATTACGAATGGATAATAAACTTGATAGACTTGATAAAAAGATTGATGAACTCGAAGAACAGTTAGATCTAAAAATCCAGAGAGCTTTAGACAATCCTTTAAACAATCCGGTTAAGTCGAACTAGTTTATAACATATAGATTATTTTATCTACTTCTTCGCTAAAAACTTGAGTGTAAAATATATCACCGACGATATAAGCATAAGATAAAAAGAACATCCCGATTATAGTATAAAATATTCGGGATTTTCTTTTATGTATTTGCTCGTAAAATCTAGGATCGTCACTAACTACATACTGGACTGGACGTCCATGAATTATTTTCACACCTTGGTAGATATTTTTGCTCGTGGGAGCAGTCTTCTTTTTTGGTCTTCCCATTACTTAATTTTTGGAAATAACATATCCGTACAGAACCTATCTACGTCTGCTTCATTTAAACCCAAAGACTTCATTACCCTTGGAGTATGCGGATTTTGTTGCTGATTATGACAATAGTAATTTTGACTTGCTAGTGTTATATCTCTATTACCTTGTCCAGTATATTCGCCAATAGTATCAAGATATTCGTAAAGATTATCCAGAGCAATTTGAATGATAACTCCAGCTTCGTCTTCTTTCACATTACTTGCGGCGATCATACTTGGAGTGAAAATGTTAGTTGCCCATTCGGGCAGTTCTCTTACTTTTTCTGGAATAAAATCTTTAACGGTATCCTGATACCATTGAACCATTGGGTGTTCTTCTCCACCCGAACTTGCTGAAAAGTCATGAAATGCACCTGTCATTTTATGCTTACCAGCAATAACATCAAAACCGTAAATAGGACCATTGTTAAATAGATCTGGAAATATGCAAACATGCATCATCCACAATCCTTTAGTGTCCCTTGCGTCAACAACATCAATATGAGCTCTTCTAATGTCGTCATTCATCCAGACTCGATTTATCCAACTTCCGTCTGGCTGATTAAAATGAGCCATCCCTGGCTCTTCTATTTCAGTTCCATGATGCTCAAACATCTGGATTATCTGGTCTTGGCACTTCACCAGTTGATCCCAAATCATGGCTGTACCTATTAAGCGTTCAGTTGTTCGTAAATTTTCTGTCTGTATCCATAAGCGATGTTAGCTTCGATTTCATCTGATTCACTAACACGTTTATCAAGCAGAGCTTTCATTTCTTCAACAGATCTTTCCATTTCGCCGAATTCCCACATCTTTCCAGAACCTGGAACTTTGCCTTTGTACTTCTGCTCAAGATCACCCATATGGTTTGCCCAAACATGAGTCATTAGCTTTTGCTTATCATGTTGGATTTTTGTAACAATATGCGATCTGTATTCTTCTACTGCTGGAACCATTGCTGGTGGATTTGCATCGTCGCCACCTAGCTCTTTAAAATCTGCTAAAATTTCGTCAGCTTGTATTAAACCATCTAGTGGAAAGTCATCGCCTGGCATTTGTGGATCTACTGGTCCAAAACAACCCATGCTCATTGCAACGTCTTCCATCACATCGTATAGCATATACATATTCCAAAGAAAATTCTTATACTTTTCTTCGCTTATTTTGCCCGCACCCATATCGACTGCAAATGTTGATCTATCTGCATTCTGCTTGTGTGCAGAAGTTAAACTTTGTAGACTCATTGTGTACTCCTTAAGTTATCATTCATATACATTATTTATGCTATTCTTTTTCAATTGCTATCTGTAAAGGAAAGCCATTTGTCCTAGCTAACTTAGTCGCTTCAAGCGATCTTTGTTCTGCTATTTCAAATGTGTATAATCCTACGATAGCTTGTCCGTCATTGTGTATTTTCATAGTAAGTTCTTGTGCAGTCTTTTCAGAATGTTTAAAGACTTGGACTAGAATTTCAACAACAAAATCCATTGGAGTAGAGTTGTCATTCATGAAAATAACCTTATATTTCCCTGGATCTTTAGCAATTTCTTTAATTGCTTCTTTTACGCCAATTTCTTTTTCAAGTTCAATTGATACTGTCATATTAACTCCTGGTGGTCTAGGGGGATTTCTCCCCCTAAACTGTACCCTTACTTATCGTTATCGCCATTCACAATATTGATAGTTTGTGGTTTAAGTTCCTCTGGAACTTCTCTAACTAGATGAACATTTAACATGCCGTTTTCTAGTTTTGCTTCTTTTACATCAACATGTTCTGCAAGTGTAAACTCTCTTACAAAGTTACGTCCTGCAACGCCTCTGTGTAGGTAGTCTACATCGTCAACACCTTCTGGTGATTTACCTTCGATTTTAAGGATATTTTGATCCTTTTCAATCTTAAGGTTATCCATACCAAAACCAGCAACTGCTACTGATATCATGAATGCATCTTCATTAATCTTAGCAATGTTGTATGGCGGATATCCCGTGTGTCCATTAGAACTGTTTTCGAACAATCTGTCCATCGTCTCGAACATATGGTCGAATCCAATCATTGATTTGTAAAATGTGGGTAGGTTTAGAGTAGTTATTCTTGTCATTGTTTTCTCCTTATATTAAGCAAGTTAACGTTATTTGGGCTACATGCCCTGTTGAAAACACCCAACCCTGGCGTATCTTCAACAATACTATTTATCATAGTAATAGTAATACTAGCATTAAATGGCGAAAAGTAAACCGATTTTTTAACCATTATTTGCGTAGATATCATTAAATTGTTGTGTTACTCGTACAAAAGTAGTACATCTGCTTAGATGCTTTAGTCTAAGTGCTCCTGCATACGTACAAGTGCTTCTAAGACCGCCTAAGAGGTCTTGTAACGTCACTTTAACGTCTCCTTTGTACTTGACTAGTACAGTTCTGCCTTCACTGCTTCGATAATCTTTTAAGCCACCAAAATGCTTGTCATTTGCAGTATCTGAACTCATACCATAAAATTGGATATACTTTTGTTCTCTTACTGCTCTTGTAGTGTGTTCACCTTTACCAAATAAACCGCTCTTATACTTTTCTTCATCTAGCTCACTAGTAATAAAGTGTTTGGTAATAATCTCTCCTCCACCTTGATCATGTCCTGCTAACATTCCGCCTAGCATTACATAGTCAGCACCTCCGGAAAATGCTTTTGCTACGTCTCCAGGGCAAACACAACCGCCATCAGCAATAACATGCCCACCCAAGCCATGGGCGGCATCTGCACATTCAATAACTGCTGATAACTGTGGATATCCAACTCCGGTTTGAATTCTTGTTGTACAAACTGAGCCAGGCCCAATCCCAACTTTAACGATATCTGCTCCACTTAGTATTAACTCCTCTGTCATTTCTCCAGTTACTACATTACCTGCAATTATTACTACATTAGGGTAGTTGACTCTAAATTCTTTTACAAATGTTGCAAATCTTTCTGAATAACCGTTTGCTACATCAATACAAACATATTTTAATTTCTCACCTACTTGTTCGTATACAGTACGAAACTTGTCGTGATCTTTATCAGTAATACCAATACTCATTGCTACAAATTCTGTTCTAGTACTACTTCCAATTGAAGTTGAGTCAAAGTAGTTAACTAGTTCTTTTACTGTATATGTTTTAACTAAACAAGTCATTATTTGTTGTTCAGCAAGTGTATCGGCCATTTCAAAAGTACCCACGCCATCCATATTACTTGCCATAATAGGAACACCTCGATAGTGTCTTTGCTTGTCTACTAGTGGGCCTTTATAATTGCGAAAAGTAAATCCACGTTTAAGATCAACTCCTTTACGACTTCCTAGTGTAGAACGTTTAGGTCTAATAAGAACGTCTTTGTAATCTAATTTTATTTCATCTTCTATTCGCATTTTACTTTACCTCTATATCTAGAAATCGACCTTGCTCGGCTTGGGCTCGTTCAAGTTGACTTTGTTTATTGTATAAACTAAATCTATCTAAATTGTCCCAATAGGCCTTTAACATCAATTCAGTTATTTGAATCTTTTTGTTTTGATGCTTTGTAATTTGTTTTTGTTGTTCGTAATGTTCTCGTTGTCTTTCAACTAAATCTAGTTTAGCATGTATCGCCTTTGTAACTTCTTGTATTTGCGTCATTGCTTTAATCCAAAGTTAAACGATATACTAAGTCTATCGTCTTTAGTAAGATTTGGTTGTACACTATGCTTTAACCAACCCGGGAAAACATAAATTGCTCCAGTCATTGCTTTATAAGTTGTTGCAGTACTTGTAAAGTAATTTGCTTTTTCCATTGGAGGTAGAAAATATTCAGCATTGTCTCCTCGTTCGAACATTATATTTCCTTGACTAGGATCACTCTTTATATAATATACTCCGCTTAATATTGCTCCGGCGTGATTGTGTAACGTATTGTATGCTCCAGGAGTGTTAATGTTAAGCCAAATGTTCTGTATTTGTAAAGGAGGAAGTTCAGCTTGTGCGGCACAGCCATCTACTTGTTCTGTAACTGCACTTACTAATTGATCAAATTCTTCGTTGTCGCCATGCCTAATAGAGTTACTTTGCCAACCAATATAGTTAGACACCTCTACACCCTTATCTAGGTTCTTTCTGTCATATGCAAAAGTTTCGATTAAATCGTTATCTACTCCGGATAAAAGTCCAGACCAAATTACACTCGGAAACCATTGCTCGGCATTAAGCGCCATTGATTTAATATCCTCTACTTAACTGAGATTCTTTTTGCTTCTTTAGCCAACGTTTTTTGCCAGCCGCTTTAGCTTTTCTTCTTTTTTCACTTGGTTTGACGTAATGTTGTCTCTCTTTGTATTCTTGAAGAATACCTTCGTTTTGTACTTTTTTCTTAAAAAGTCTCAAAGCCTTATTAACATCGTTATTACGGACTTCAACCATAATACCTTGTCCAAGACCTTCATTATGTCGAGGTTTCCTAGTATTCCACCTCTTATTACTGTTATTGTTATTGTATCTCAAAATATTTTACTCCTTCCATGAACTGTTTGAGTTCATAAATACGATTAACATTTATTACATTATACAACATATCCGGCTTAGTTGTCAAGTAAAAAGTTTTTCCAAAACTTAAAATGTAGCCAATTATCCAATTTTCGATAACAGTATTATCAATATCTAGAATAATATAGTCTACAGCCGAAATTACTTCTAATAGCCAACCAATTTCTTCTTGTGTATTTTCGAATAGATATAAGTTTAGTGGTTGTTTAATATCTTTTGCATGATAATTAAATTGTTCTTTAATTTGATCACTAGGATTAACTAACAATACACTAGGGTTATTGTTTAACAACTTATCTGGGTGTGTTATTAAATTTAATATAGGATCTGACATCCTAATATTTACTTGTCTTTGTCGTGTATCTTGTTCCAAACTGAATCTTTACTTTGTTCTTCATTTTGTTTATAACTTTCTGGTTCAATTACTTCTGTAAGATCTGGTTTAAGTCTACCAAGTTCTTCTTCTAGTACTTCTTTATCTTTAACAAATTGTGCCCACGGAAGTTCTGATACTCTTCCTGTTAAGTATGCGTCTTTCCAATCTTTTATATTTTGATCTGGATTGTCTTCTTTCCATAATCTTTTTGCTTTAGTCCACTCATTGTCATCTTCGTATTGTTCTAAAAGTTCTGCTCTTTCTTTAATTTCTTCTGGAGTTATCTTTTCTGCTTCTGCTTCTGCATTTGCCGCTTCAACCCATTCGTTCCAGTTATCAAGATCGCTTTTTGATTCTTCCGATGATTCTATATCTTTTTTTTCGACCTCATCTTCGTTAACTTCAATTGCTTCTATTTTTTCTTTAACTTCTTCTAATTCTTTAGCTACTTCTACAGGTGCTTCTTCATCTTTAAACTCTTTGTCTAACGTTTCTTGGTCGACGTCTTCGAACTTAATTTCTTCTTCTTTTTCTTCTTCAGGTTCTGGCTCTGGCTCTGGCTCGTCTTTTGAGGGCGGAGAGTTTTCCATAATTTTTTTAGCTCTTGCTTGTTCATATTCACGCCAGGCTAACCCCCTGTTGTCAGCAAACTGGAAGGTGTATTGACTAGCAATTAAAAGTAATACTGCTAGTGGATCAAAAACAAATATTATAAGAATAATAACCCAACGAACTGCTTCTTCAAGTAGATCTCTAGTAACTTCTTCTCCATATATTAATTCTGCAATATACTTAATTGGTCCTACTTCTGCTTCTAGTTTTCTGTACTCAGCCTCTATATCATATTTTTGTTCTGTTAGTGTATCTATAACTGCATTAGCTTCTTTAATTTTAAGCAGTTCTGCATTAACTATGTCAGTATTATTGTCAGGTGTTACACTTCCTATTTCACTTCTAAGTTTATTAATTACTTTGTTTGAGTCAGCTATTTCCTGTTCAGCAATACCACGAAGTCTTTTAATTTCTACGTTAGCCGCCTCAACAATAGGAGAGTCTTTTGCTTCTATAGTAGCAATAGTTTGTAAAATACTTTCACGTTTTGCAAGTAAACCTTCTCTATAACTTTCTACTTGCTTGGCAGTTTTAGTACCATATGTTCCATCTACTCTTGTTCCTATAATACTTTGTAAACGTCTTATACTTTCCTTGTCACGTCTGTTAAGTAAGTCTGATAATGTTTGTAAGTCTGCATCTATATTAGATATTTGAGCAAGGTATGGTTCTGTCTTCTTGTCTTTACGTTCAATATCCTGTTGTATTATTTTATTTTGTTCTTCTACAAGAGGCTGTATTCTGTCATATGCCGTATCGATTCTTTTTTGTTCTCTATCGATTTGGTCTTGGATTGTATCGTTTTTATTAGCACCAGCATTTTCTACTTTGCTAATCTTTTCTTCAGACCTTGTTATAACTGATTCGTATCTAGTTATTTCAGTTTCTATACGTACTAATTGTTCTGCTGATTCTAAACTTGCACTTGTTTGTTCTATATGTGCTTTAGATAGATATCCAAAGATACCCATTGATGTAATAAACATTAAGACAACAACGGCAATGCTCAGATATGACTTCAGCCACCATGTTGCCTTAGACCAATATTTGTGTAACCAAACTGCGGTTACAAGTTTTCCTATTTCTAATACAGTTCCCATTACCATAATGGGTATAGCGGCCGCGGCAAATATTGCTACGAGACCGGCTATACTGTAATAAATTGCGACTGCTGAAATACTTAAAGCAGATAATAATACTAAAATACCTAATGCCATTGTTGTCCTTATTAAGTTATGTATTTATCGGACAAACTGCCAGGTGTTATCAGTACTGTTAATACAAGCTGTCTCGGAAAAGTCTCTTGTTCTGTTATTATAAACAATTTGACTCATTAAAACCCTACAGTAGCCACTTCCTTGTGGATACGTCATAGACACTTTAACTGCTCCTCTTGCACCTGTATTACCATTATACCATCTGGTTACTTCGCCTGTCTTTAAGTTATTTAATGCAAAGAAAACTGCATTTTCTTGTTGCTTTCTATCATAGTCGTTCATCATAGATGCATTCCATTTAATAGCATTCATAGCAACTGTTATAGTACTATTCCCTGGGTGATAGTACTTTTCCGTACTTGCTATTGTACTATGACTCGTATGATGAAATTGTGTACCTGTTTGACAGGCTGTTAAAAATAATATGCTAGTTATAAGGATGGCTAACGATTTCCCATTCGCCATTAAGTTTTTGACAAACGTAGCCACGTTGTTTAACTGCTTTTCCATTAAGCCAAATATCATACCAGTACTCCCTGCAATCTTTAGCAATATCACTATATGCTAAGAAATGTTTATTTTTCGGATTATCCGTACACTCAGTTACACCTTTACTATTAACACTATTACCATTTTGTGTATTAATGGTTGTAGTTTGATAACAATACTGTGGTTTAAACTGAGCCATTGTTGGATGGTTGTTGTGAGAGGAGCAAGCCGATAGTGTGGCGATTGCTCCTGCCATTAAGATTAAATTCCGCATCTTAGTTCGCCAGTTTAATTGCGTCAGTGGATTTTGCTTCTGCTATTAAGGCATCGAAGATTTCTTTTTCCATGCTTAACTTAACAAAAGTATAAGTTTTACCTTGGTACTTGTATGTACCAGTTTCTTTAGCAACGTGCTCTCGAATTTTAGTGTCAGCAACTTTATAACTTATAAAAGTCGTAGTGTTTTTAGTTTCAGCACCTGACTTATTTTTAAAGTTAATTTTAGTTTCACTGTTTACTGTACTATTAATTCTTTTTGCAAAGTTATTCATTGCAATAGCATACATCTGCTCTTCAGCGGCCTGTTCAAAAATACTTACACCTGCTCCACAAGAGAATACATAATCTTGTTTCCACCAAAACCAGCCTTTTGATCCAGTTTCGGCACATTTTGCATACCATTTAGGTTGTGCATAAGTATCACGTTCTGCAATAGTTGTATAAGATGAACATGCATTTAGCATACCCATTACCCCAATTATTGCTCCTAGTCTTAAAATGCCTTTATACATTATATTGCCTTTCTGTGTGCATTAGTTATTAAAATGATTTCTATCATTATGTTTACATTATACTGTCATTGACTGGGAATGTCAAGAACTTTTGGTTAACCTAGTTGCTCAAAAGTTCTTGTATTTGATTAACCTTTGATATTACTAGTCTTGTGTATCTTGGATTGGTGCTCCAAGGACTTAAATGATTAATCATTTCTCCAAGGTTTGGAGTTCCTGTTGCTAATTGATTTGCTCTTTCTTCTCGAAACTTTTTATATACATCAAGTTCGTTAATGATTCTTATCATATCTTTAACGGACTTACATTTAGTAATGTATACTTTAACTCCCCATTTAGCATCTGGATTGCCCTTTGGTTTTAGTTGTGGTGCCTTTTCGTCCCACGTTCTAATACCAAATAAGTTGTTACCTTCTTTAGCAAACCTACTATTACCATAACCAGTTTCTAAGATAGCCATAGCAATAATAATATGTGCATGGACTCTTTCATCTGGTGGTGTAGATAAGTTAACATAACTGATACATTTATTAACGGCTGTAACGAACTGTTCGTTTGTGTCGTATATCATCTCTGGCTCGTACAATCCGTAATCTAAATATTCAGATTGAACTTGAGCAAATGCATCTTTTGTAATTTTGTTTAATACCAGGTAGTTCGGTTGAAAAGTTCCTGAACCATAAGATATGACTATGGATAAAATCCAAAACAATAAGAAGTAAAATGTTCGTCGTATCTTAACCGGTATCTTTTTCCAAAGTTTTATGGCCATCTATAAAATATATGTGTTCCTATTCTACCGACTAAGTCAAGTTGAGGTGCCCACCTTGGACTTACATAAGTAGCATGGTAGTGAGTTGCTCCTTCTGTAATCCCTCTAAACTTGTTTTCGTTTACAATTCTATAAGCAATTTCTTGTGCTTTACGCCAAGCATCGTTATCTCTAATTGTATCTGACTTGCCATCACAGTACCAAGAAAATTGACACTTGTTTCTTATTGGATTGAAGACTCTCTTGTCTTCGGGCAAATCTTTGTGTTGCTTTGTTTTCCAAGATTCACGAGTTGGTCCGTCCAATACTACTTCACATATTGTATTGGGGTACCGAGCATCGTTTACTCTATTTAAAACAACGTCGGATACGGCAAACTGTCCAGCTACTGGTTCCGACTTGGCTTCAAAATAAATGTTTGCCGCCAAACAGTATAATTCTGGATGAGTTTCCGATGTGTATAGTTCTCCTTCAACTGCGCCTTGTAAAGTTACTGCACCCGCATACGTCATCGGGACCATAAACAATATACAAAACAATGTCGAAGCTAACTTAAACATTAACCTCATATAATATTTAAGCTCTGCCATTAAAATGTAAAATGCTAACATTAGTTCCTCCTCATTTGTGCTATGTCTGTTGCCTGTTTACTGCCTGTTTTATCATCGTCATCCGCAAAAATAGGAACCATATTTGACTTATGCATGGTGGCTATCCCCACTAGTCGTCTGGTTCCAGTATATTGAAGTGAATCTTTCTTTAATGCGGGTGCAAATTGATCCAAGTTTTTAGTCTCGACAATTCTATCAGTACCTTGCTGTGGACGAGTATAAATTGGCTCGGTTCTGTTTATTGAAGTTGCCCTTGGTTTGAGTTCTCCTCTGATATATGCAATGAACGTGTCCAAATCCATTTGCAAATCGTGACAACCTAATCGACGCATATCTTTATTGTGCATCTTTAGTTGCTTACTGTACTTATCAATTTGAGCCAATGATAATTTCTTCTTTTTTGGCTTACGAGTATTGAGAGTTGTTAGCCCTCTTTCTAAATGCATAGTCATAAAAAAACTCCTGCTATTGAAAGTTAATAACTCATTATAACAGGAGTTGATTTATTTGTCAAGAGTTTTGATTAAGCAAATACTCTTCTTCTTGAGATTGAGTATTCGTTAGCAGGTCTTCCTACTTCGCCAGTGTAAATTGGTTTTGATTTAACATTAAAACCAGCTTCTCTGATCTCCCATACTCTTGCGCCAGGTGACATAGCATCCAATTTATCTGTTAGACCTTCTAATGTAAAAGTCTTACCAGTACCCCAGTATTTCGCTAGGATTTGTTGCTTCTGAGAACCTACTCTAAAGTAAGTAGAGCCTTTGTTATTATTGATTGGCATATTGCCTCCTTTATTAAAAAAAGAGCTCGAAAGAGCTCTTATACTTGTTACTAGTCTATCTTTTATAAACATAATAGTATTAATATATTACAAGTTGTGGAGGACGTCAAGTGTTTTGGCTAGATATTCAGTTCTTTTTGGGCAGGCTTAGACTTTTCTAATATCTTTTCCATTTCGTTTTCGGGCACACAGTAAACATTTTGCATTGTTTGTAATGGAAATTCATTTTTAAGTTTCCAAGCAATCATTTGTCCATTTTCTGGTTGCTTTACAAATTCAATACATTGTTCTGATGATGTAAAAGATGGGTCAGTAAAAATATATAAATTAGTTGTTTGTTGAGTATAAGACATACTCATAACTGCTACTAAAAACCAATTAACAATCATTTCATCCTCTTATCTATCCATTTTTTACCTATGTATAGTAATGCTACAACAAGTACAATACCTGAAAGAACTATAGCTTCAGTTACTATATTTCCTGTACTTGAATCTATTTCTATACCTTCTTGACTTACTACTATACGGCAAGTTTCACAATCTGATTTGTTTGCTTTCGCTACACCAGTTCCCCAAAACATTTAGTTTACTCGTTTATACATTTCTTTTTGTCCTATTACTTTAGGATTGCTGTTTTTTTGAAAATCCATTTCAACCATTCCACACGCCAAATAATCTATTTCCATAACTGCATTGTATTTTTCTCTACCATGATCAAGTAAGCCGTTTAATATCTCTGCTTGATACTTATTGTAGAACTCAGTGCATTTGTCGTAAGAATGAAATTGTAACTGCCAACTATATAAGTTTTCAGTTTTACTCGGATCGTTAGTGTATATAAGAGTAGCAAGAAAAATAATTGCTATAGATTTCATTTAGCTAACAATGCCTTCTTTAAGAAGCCTTTCTCTATTAGCCAAGTGTTTCTCTTGTATATCATCTTTTGATTGACCATGGTATTCTACTCCATGTCCTTCTTTAATAAGAATCTTAGTACAGCCAAGTTGCCTATCTTCTGGGCCATAGTATACGTGGAAATCCCCTAGTATTCTACCAAACTTGCCTTTCTTGTCTTCTCCAGATTTATCAATTTCTGTTTTAAGAATTTGTATTGAACCAGTTGGTAAAAGTTCTTTAAGTCTTGCTTTACTTGCCAATCCAAATTTCTTCTCTACTTTATCTCTTGTTCTAGACTCAGGAGTATCAATGCCCATCATTCTTACACGTTCTTTGTGCATCCAAACACCAAATCCTAAATCAATGTCAACATCAACAGTATCTCCGTCAACAACTCTTAATATTTTTGATTTATATTCATACATGCTATTCTCCAAACATATTCATTAGCTCAGGTCCAAAGACACTTGCCGCCCAACCCAATGCACAAATGGTTACTACTCCAAGTACTAGCCATTTCATTTTAAAATCGTCTACGGTCATTTTTAAAGCTATTAATTCGTTACCTAATACTCGTACAGCTACTTCTAGCTTACCTTGATCATCTGCTTGTCCCGCCATACATTTCTCCTTATCATTAACTACTAATATATTTAGCTAAAATGGTAAATAACCGAAAAGGATCAAGCGAATGGCTATAAAACATAGTAAAGGTGTAAAGACAGTTCATCATAAAAAGATGAGGGATGGTGTTGAAGTTAAGCCTTGTAAGTACTACAGACAAACTGGTGGTGCTCTCATGGGCGGTACTATTAACGGCGAACCTATAATGGATCAAGATGGAAATCCTATTCCATGGAGACAGATAGGATATCAGTGAGCTTAGGTGTAAGAAAAATAATTGTACGTTTAAGAATGTGGTATGCTGATTTCAGAGGACATCATGGACACAGATGGGATTACGAACCTGGTGAACACTATCTAGGCATGCGAAAAAGTAAGTACTGGCAAAAGAAATCAAGATAAACGATTTCTTACTGTTTCTATAAACAAGTGAACATGTTCTTCTGGAGTTTCTTTATTAATGCCGTGTCCTAAACCACATACCCAACCAGTAGTATCATTTCTAGACATTTCGTCACAATACTTTTCTATCTGATACATAAACTTATGTTTAGGTAGTAACATCATTTCTTCGTCAAAGTTACCTTGAACAAACCCTTTCTTAAAAGTTTTTAATGCATGAGTTATATCAACTTTACTATCAATGCCAATGCCACCCCAGTCCCCTTGTACTACTTTGTCAATGCATTTCCTGGGTAAGTTCTTACTATAGTAAGCTGTCTGTGGCATGGCTAAAGACATTAACAAAGGAGAATACTTTTTATTAAAAAAAGACGAAGACATATTCTTTAATCCGCTATCGAATACCATTACCTTTTCTGCACCAGCATCAAGTTGTAATGTTATATTACGAACTAGTAAAGGTATAAGAATAGACTTCATATAGTCTAGTTTAAATTCATCAGTTACTCTCGAATCGCCAACGGCGTAATTCATTAGTGTCCATGGACCTCCCACAAAGCCTATTAAACTTTTATGTTTGGGTAGCATAGCTCTTGTTGTTATTATTGCATCTCTTTGGAATGACATAAACCTTAATGCTTCAGGAATGTTACTATGTTCGTCTGCATTTTCTAATGTTAAGTTATGTGCAAATTTAGGACCTGGATCAAACTTTAAAGGAATTCCTAAGCCTTCTAAAGGAAATAGTATATCAGAAAAAAGTATTGCAACGTCATAATCAAATTCATCGATTGGACCTAGTGCAACTTCTCCAGCTAACTCTGGAGTCTTACATAATTCTTCAAATGTGTATTTTAATTTTAAATCACGATAGTGTTGATGATATCTTCCAGCTTGACGCATAAACCATATAGGTGGCGTTTTTTGTGATATCCGTTTACAAGCATTTTTAAATTTTATATTCATTTTATATTATTACCAACTTCCTCACCAATTTGTATATAGTCCATTAGCTTTCCTGTTGCTTCATATTGTTTATTATTAGTATAATTTATCGATTTTAGCATCAAACAGTCTCCTACAATACTCGATATTGCTCCAACGGCTGTATGACAGTCGCCATCTATAACTTGTAGCATTTTACGTTCGCTCATTACTGAATAGTACGTATTCCAATGATTTAGTATCTTTTGCAAAGATCTAAGGTCAGGATGGTCTTTACGCATTTGTATTGCTATAACTCCTTGTCCAACACACGGTAACATCTTATCTAAAGGAAATCTTTTAGTAATCCTGTTTTCTAATCCTAATGCTTCTAACCCTGCTACTGCAAGTATAATTGCATCGTACATTCCTTCGTCTAATTTACGTAGTCGTGTATCAATGTTTCCTCTAATAGGTCGTACATTAAAAGGAACATTAAAGTTTTCTGTTAGTTCTGCTATTCTTCTAGGCGAGCCTGTTCCAACTTTTGCATTAGGAAATAGTACACCTATATAACAATCTCTAGGATCTTGTCTTTCAAGTACAGCAACTATTTCAAGACGTTCGTCCATCTGTGCAGGTAAGTCTTTAAACGAATGTATTGCTAAGTCTATTTTTTTGTCTATTAATTGTTTTTCTATAGCAGAAACAAATACACCTTTACCACCCATTTCGTGTATAGGTTGGTCAGCTTTAATATCGCCTTGTGTTTTTATTTCGGTTATTTTTATTTCGGGCCATGCCTGCGGAAGTAGTGCAACGACTTTATCGGCGTATGCTAGAGCTAGTTTACTTCCTCTTACACCAATCTTCATGTTACCTCCAATTTTAAAGTGCAACTTTTCTGTTGCTAGGTAAGTTGCCAACCCCGAGCAATTACGCCGCTAAGGCGTAATCCTCATTTACGTAGTTCTTAAGTGAACCGAAGTCTACGAAAGAAAATACGTTTGATACATTATCGTTTGCATCTGTAACGTGTCTTCGCGTTAACCGAGCTTAGATCCGGACAACTCCACTTTCCTATTACCTGCCTGTCGATCCTATTTCACCCCCATCATAAAGACACTAAACTATTCCGACTAACTTTAAACTGCTCTTTTCGACGTCTATCTGAAAATCTAAATCTTTCCTTAGTATTCCCCATCCAGCGATAGGTAGTACAAAGTGTACATCTTACTGTACGTTTACTAGCTTTTCTTCCTTTACGTCTATACTTTGCCATCGTAGTGTCCTTATGGTGGAGGTGTCGGGTATCGCACCCGAGTCCAGTACAGCGTTCGAATTGCTTCAACGTTGCAAGTATATTTATAACATACTTTAACTACAATGTCAAGTAAAGAGTGTAGGCCATGTAGCAAGAATAATGAGCCATTTGGTCAATTCCTTGAATAATCCAAAATGGTTTGGTATCTTGTTTGATATCATTCGTACGTACATAACGAGTTTTGGTGTAATCTATGGTGAAGTGTAAAATAGTATCAACTATTCCAATAATGATTGCTAATTTGTAGTCGATAAAGAAAAGACAACTAATAAATGTTAAGACCCCGTGATCGAGTGCATGATAATATCCTTTTGGTGTCTTTAAGTCTATCTTGTCGCCGTGTGCAGGAGAATATCTACTCTGTAGAATTAAATCTGCTAGTGCGTGTTTTATCAGTAGTGCGAAAAGAAGCCAGTCTGGATGCAATATCTCTAACGGGTTTAGGCTCACTCGGCGGGTCCTCCTTTATAATTACTTCCGGAAAAAGTTCTGGATACTTTGTCTTGAATAACGACATCCTTAGTTTTAAATTGCTGACTCTCTCCTCAGAAGACATTTCTGTTAAGTCATCCGTCATAAAACTATTTATCGTCTAATTTTCTGGAACGTGAATTATTAGAATATCGGTAGCGACAGGTTTGTCGGCGTGATCGGTAATGGTATATTCAATGTGCATACCTTCAACAATCTTTTTAATTCCTGCTTTTCTGAATTCTGATACGTGAACGAACAAATCCTTTTGTCCATCGTCACGAGAAATAAAGCCGTAGCCTTTCACGTGATTGTACCATTTAAGTTTACCTTGTTGTGCCATGTTTCTTTCTAGCCCTTGTGTTATTAGTTATGGCGAAACAACAGGTCCCGCCATAACTATATTTATTACATATTGTTCTTTTTATCTTGGATCTCAGCTCTTCTTGCTTTTGCTAATTTCCCCATCTCCCCTAGAGCTTTTCTTGCTCTTGCGGCAGATGCTTTTACACCTTTAGTATCAAACGACTCGGCTTCCTTTAAGTAAGCCTCATATTGTGATTTGATCTGTTCATGTATGTCTGACATAATTTATCTCCTTCTACTTTAATTGACAGCTAGTTTAAGCCCTGTTGTTGATTCTATATACTGCTTAGCCGTTTTATCTGCTGTCTTCGCAATAAAAACAACGTTACTAAGGTTAATTAGCATTTCAGTATCCATGCTGACTGTTAAAGAGAATGGAACCATTCCAATTCCGTCTTTCAACATAGTTAAAGCCATTGGCTTCTTGACTTTAATAGAATCTTTGTTTATCTGTGTTACACGGCACACAACTTCTTCCCCAGCTTGGGTTTTAAAAGTTATTGTATCGTTTACTTTGTAATCTGGATTTTCTACTAACATATTTTTATTTTATCCTACTGAGTAACCGGAGCCGTTGAACCCTGTGTTTTCAATATATTCACAAAGTTGTTCCCAGCCTCCTATATAAGTATCACCTATAAAGATTTGCGGGGCTGTTCTTGGCTGTGGTAGTCCTTTTTCTTCGAAAAGAGCGAACAATTCGCCTGGTTGAATATCTGTTCCAAGCAAATGTTCTGTATAAGGAACGTTTAGTTTATCAAATTGTGCTTTTGCTTTAAGACAACTAGGGCAATGTGTCTTAGAGTAAATTGTAACTTCTTGTTTATTCATTCTAAAGAGTGAATCCTTTCAAAACATCTTCGTCTACGTCTTGTTTAATACCACCAATTATGTAACTTTCAACTTCAGTTTCTTGTGGTGCAACTTGTAATCCTGCACTCGAAAGCCAATGTTGTGTCCACGGTAGTGGGTTATTGTTTAAAGATCTGTTATAGATAGTTTTTAAACCAAGTGCTTTCAATCTCTTGTTAGCAATGAATTCAACATAGTGATGTAATAGTTCTTCATTCAATCCTATAATTGCTCCATCCTTGAACAAATGATTTGCCCAAGCCTTTTCTTCATCTACACATTCTCTCCACATATTATAAACTTCTTCTTCGCACTCCTTTGCTATCTTTGCCATTTCTGGATCATCTAATCCTTTTTGCCAATTCTTCAAAACGTGTGTAGTTAAGTTTAAATGTGTAGCTTCATCTCTTGCAACTAGTGATACAATCTTTGCTGAACCTTCCATGTTTTTAGATTCTGCAAAAGAAAAGGTACAAGCGAATGAAACATAAAAACGTAAACCTTCAAGTATATTTACATTCATCATAGCCAAGTAGAGCTTCTTTTTGACTTCACGCATTGATCCTTGCTTACGTTGAAACCAATCTTCTGCCGCTAATGTAAATGCATCATAGTTTTTGGTTACAGATTGAGCTCTTTTTAGAATTTCTTTATCGTCCAAAATAGTATCAAATACTTCAGATGGATCTGGATAAACATTTTTAATAATGTGTGTATAAGAACGTGAATGAATTGTTTCAAAAAAGTCCCATGTAACAATACAGCCTTCTAGTTCTGGAATTGAAACGTATGGTAGAAATGCTAAACTAGGACCTCTGCCTTGAACACTATCTAACAATGTTTGGTATTTTAGGTTAGCAGTAAAAATATGTTTTTGCTCTGGTCGAAAGTTAGCATAATCTGCTCTGTCTTTTTGCAAACTAACTTCTTCAGGTCTCCAAAAGTAACCTAGCATAGTTTGGTTAAGTTTTTCGAACTCCGGAAACTTGAATACATCATATCTTTGTGTATTTTGATCAGGGCCAAAAAACATTGTGCTCTTTGTAAAATCAATCTTATCTTTATTGAATACGGTCTTCGCCATTAAACTTCCTTCCTATATTGTACAAGCTTCACATTCTTCTTCTTCGTTGTCCACACGTAATTCGTTTTCTTGTGGCTCAACTATCTTCTCGGCTGGCTCATCCACCTCGCCATCTGTTTTATAGTCATATGTATTTTGGTAGTATGATGTTTTCCAACCATACTTGTATGTGTTTAACAGATCTTTCATCATTATACTCATAGGTACTTCGTTATTGTCAAAGTGGGTTGGATTATAACTCCAGTTACCACTAATAGCTTGATCAAAGAACTTTTGCATTACAGACACTATATTAATATAGCCATCATTGCTAGGCATATCCCAAAGTAGTGTGTAATGATTTTTTAAAGTCGTATACTGCGGAACAATTTGCTTAAGAGGCCCTTTTTTACTTTTCTTAACGGACAAGAATCCTCTAGGAGGCTCAATACCGTTTGTGGCATTCGACACAACGGAACTGCTCTCCGAAGGCATTTGTGCGGACAATGTTGAGTGCCTAAGACCGTGTTGTCCAATAGCCTCGCGAAGATAATCCCAGTCATATTTTAATGTTATTGAACATACTTCGTCCAACTCCTTCTTATAAGTGTCAATTGGCAGTATACCATCACTGTATTTAGTGCGATCAAAGTAGTCACATTTTCCTTTTTCTTGTGCAAGTTTATTACTTGCTTTCAAAAGATAAAACTGAAATGCTTCTGTTAGTTCGTGTACTTTTGTTAATGCTTTCTTATCTGAGTACTTACAACCATGCTTTGCTAGATAATGTGCAAGACCAATGTATCCTATTCCTAGTGAACGTCTAGCTTTTGTGCTTATCTCAGCCGCCTTAATAGGATAGTTTTGATAATCAATAATCTCGTCTAATGCTCTTACAGCTAATTCAGCTAGTTCTTCTAGGTCATCTAATTCTTTTAGAGTTCCTACATTAATTGCACTAAGAATACATAAAGCAATTTCTCCATCTGGATCATCAATATGTTGTAGTGGCTTAGTAGGTAACGTAATCTCTTGACATAAGTTACTCATGTATACAGGATCTTTAAAAGAACTATGTGTATTACAATGATCAACATTCATTATATAGATACGTCCTGTTTCTGCTCTTTCTTTAATTAGTGCAGAAAAGAGTTGCATTGCAGACATAACTTTCTTTTTAACTTTATTATCTTTTTCATACTTTTCGTATAGTTCCTTAAACTTTTCTTGATCGTTAAAGTAGGCTTCATATAAGCCTGGAACATCTTTAGGTGAAAAAAGAGTTATATCGCCTTGGGTTAATAATCGTTCGTACATTGTTTTATTAAGTTGAATGGAATAATCCAATTTACGAACACGGTTGTCTTCAGTGCCTTTATTATTTTTTAAGACAAGTATGTCTTCAATTTCTTGATGCCAAAAAGGAAAATGAACTGTAGCACTACCGCCTCTTACTCCATTTTGTGTGCAACATCTAACAGTTGCTTCGAATTTTTTAAGAAACGGAATTACACCTGTGTGTGCAACTTCTCCACCTCTTATTTTCGAATTGATTCCTCTGATACGTCCTGAGTTGATTCCGATCCCTGCTCTTTGGGCTGTGTATCTACCAATCGACATATCACTTGCGAAGATACTATCAAGGGTATCGTCACTGTCAACAAGGACACACGAAGCAAACTGTCGAATAGGTGTGCGGACACCGGCCATGACTGGCGTTGGGATATTAATTTTAAAAAGTGAGGTCGCATCGTAGTATCTCCTTACATAATACATTCTATCTTCTTTAGGATAGTTAGCGAATAGTGTAGCCGCAATCATCATGTACATGTGTTGTGGCGACTCGAATACTTCACTAGTACTTCTATCTTGGCACAAGTACTTGTCAACTATTTGCCTTAGTCCTGCATAGGTAAAATTTTCATCTCTATTATGTTTGAGATACTTTTCCATCTGCTCAAACTCATCTTCAGTATACTTCTCTAATATATCTGCATCGTATACTGAACGGTTAATATTTCTTTTGACCATTTCTAGTAATGGTACTTTTTCAAATCCACCAAATACGTCTTTATAAATTCCGTAAAGCAATAATCTTGCCGCAACGTATTGATAGTTGGGTTGGTCTAACGAAATTAAATCGTTAGCTGATCTAATTAATAAGTCTTGTATCTCTCTTGACGACATTTTATCTGCAAACTGTATGCCTGCATTCATTTGCACCAAACTGCTAGAAACTCCAGTTAAGTTTTCACAAGCATAGTTTACTACTTTGTGAATCTTTTGAATATCTAATGGTGCAGTTTTGCCGTTTCTTTTGATGATGCTGAGGTCTGTGTTCATACTTCTTTCCCTTTGTGTGTAATACTTAGTGTATAGGTGGCATACTGTAAATCTTTTGTGGTATAACATTTGCGGGAAGTTCCTCAACTGTTGTTACTTCGTTGTTATACCCGATTACAATAAAGTTATCCACATACACTAGATATAATAATTTACTTTTCTTGTTCTCTTTACTGATATATATCTCGATTTGAGCTTCGCTAAACCTATCGGTTAACTGTAAAGTATATGCCGTAAGTTGTGCAATTTCATACTCAGTAAATTCGGTTTTCTCAATGAGATGCCAAGGTTCTATTTTAGCCTTAGGATCCCATGCATTTGTTTTTTTCTTAGCTGATAATGGTAGTTTTCTAACAAATTGTAAGACCGCGTCGAATGGTCTTGGGTGTAATTCTAATGTTTCCCGTAAGTTTTTCCAGACTTTTACTTTATCTTCAAATTTTAATTCGAGCATTACCCTAAAACTTTAATTTTATAGTTGAAACTTCCTGTATCATTTGTAGTAGAGTTTAACATAGAAACTATGATTGTGTCAACCCCTACTTGTCCATTTGTGTTTACCATAGCGGCTGTAAACTGGAGTGCCGTCTCATAATTAGCATCTCCTTGGTATTCGTGATCGTCAATAAAATTTAGTGTATTATTACCAGTATCTAACTGAAACGTCATCTTACCACTTCGTTGTGCGTTAACTAAGCCACTATTATAATAGTATTCAACTTCATAAGTTTTAGAAACATCGCCTGGTAGTCTAAAAAAGTAAGTTGGTGATGATTGCTCTGTCACGTTAAGCGACATGAATCCACCTATTCTTGCATTAACTTTGCCTTTAATTTCTGATATGTATGGAAAAGATGTTAAGTAAGTTTGGTTGTTAGATAAATCGTTTGTTCTTGAAAAAATGTCTTCAACTGAATTATTTTGTGTTACATAATCAATTACAGGATATTGGGCATTGCCTTCGTTTCCGCCAACATTACCAACTCCAGTAAATTTATTATGTGAACTAATATTGTCTACGCCTTTGATTATATTAATAGCCTCTTTGTCAATGTCTTCAAATTTACATTGACTAAATGTGTTTCTACTTGGACCTGTTGCTTGTCCTTGTGAACCTATAGATGTATTTTCTCCAAAGTATACACCACGTCCACAAGATGCAACAAATGAATTATTAAAGTTATTGTCGTATGCATCGTCGTCACTTCCAATTCCTGTACTAAATCCATTTATAGATATGTGATCAAATTTATTTTTGTGTGTTCCTACTAGAGTACTTAAAGATCCCATTTTAATTGCGGCATTAGTTGCAGTAATAGCTGTACCTGTTGTCCAAGGACCTGTAATTTTAATATCACTAAAGTTTCCTTCTTTACAACTCTGTAAAACTATAGCTGGATTTGTAGTAGATATAGTAGCGATTGTAAATCCTGAAAAATGTATTCCTGATGCTTGGTTAAGAGTTGTACTAGAACTATCATCAGCATAACTTCCTGGAGTACTGCTACTGTTAACAGTTTGAAATGCTGAAGCACTATTGGTCATATTAAATTTTGTTTTGTCCCAACCTT
>Ga0208277_1000200_pt1 | contig 35771 bp, 27 predicted proteins | sample ETNtaG_5_FD_185782 | JGI IMG/M metagenome (GOLD analysis project Ga0208277, IMG submission 185782) | Marine microbial and viral communities from oxygen minimum zone, Eastern Pacific Ocean - ETNP201406SV205 (SPAdes) (version 2) | ecosystem: Environmental > Aquatic > Marine > Oceanic ...
TGATGAAATAGTTTTTGGTGCAAATATGACAAGCCTTACCTTTGCTGTTTCGCGTTCAATAGGACGTCTTCTTAAAAGAGGCGACTCTATTTTGCTGACTCGCATGGATCATGACGGTAACATAGGGCCATGGCTTCATTTGGCAGAAGATCTGGGTCTTGAAGTAAAATGGTTAAATTTTGATTTAGAAACATATGAATACAATTTGGAAGAAGCAGAAAATATCTTCAAAAATTATAATATAAAACTGGCTGCAATAAACTATGCGAGTAATTGTCTTGGAACAATTAACAACGTTAAAGCACTTTCAGAAATGGCACATCAGACAGAGACTCTGGTTTTTGTTGATGCTGTGCAGTATGTGCCTCATGGGCCGACTGATGTTCAGGATATAGGTTGTGATTTTCTGGCCTGCTCCCCTTATAAGTTTTTTGGTCCGCACCAGGGTGTTTTATGGGGAAAAGCTGAAATGTTGGAAAAACTTGAAGCTTATAAAGTTCGTCCCGCTGATAACTCAGCTCCAGGTAAATTTGAGACAGGAACTCAGCTCCATGAAGGTCAGGCTGGCACATTGGGGGTGTTGGAATATTTGGATTGGTTAGGTGAGACTATGTGTTCGGAATATCAAATTAATTTTCCTGAGTTTAGTGGACGCCGGAAAAAATTACATGCCGCAATGCAAGCCATTCAGGACTACGAACAAACACTCAGCAGCAAGTTAATTCAAGGTCTGCAAAATTTAGAAGGAGTAGATGTAAAGGGTATAAGTGACGGCAATGATTTAGCACGCCGTGTCCCAACCGTTTCATTTATTGTAAAAAACCAAAATCCTGAAGAGATCGCAGTTAAATTGGCTGCACAAAATATTTTCGTCTGGCATGGTCACAACTACGCTTTAGAGGCAGTTCGTTTAATGGGGTTGGAAGAATCAGGAGGAGTTGTGCGTATCGGACCGGTGCATTATAATACGATTGAGGAAATAGACTGTACATTAGAAGTCTTGAAAACTTGCTGGTAATTCTTTGTGTTGCCAAAACATCATTTAAAATTCTGCATTAATATTAAAAAATACTTGAAAATTTAAGTGTATTAGACCAAATAGATAAGTATTTTAGCAATCTACATATTGTGTCCTATCCTTCCTCTGAATTCATTTTTGAAGTAAAAACATTTAGAAAATAGAGAAAATATTGTTGCTTTGGAGAATCTATACAGGTATATGTGATAGTTCATTTATTAACCTGTGGAACAGATTATAATAAATTGAATTTACAGTATATAATTTTCATTTTTAATAAATATTTTTTTTATTTTCGTTGAATTATTAATCCTTCAATATGTCTCATAATTCGTCTACTTCTGTTGTATCTGTCGCCCCAATGTGGAATCTTTTCCGTTATCTGAAACCTCACTGGAAGTATTTCAGTTGGTCATGTTTTGCCAGTATTGCAAATAAGATTCTTGATCTAATGCCACCAGTACTAGTTGGATGGGTGATTGATTCAGTAAGGCGTGAACCGCCAGATTGGATTGCAGATCTACTCGGAACATTTGATCCCTGGAATTTAGCTGTTTTCCTTGCTGTGCTTGGTGTAGTTATTTTTTTCTTTGAGAGTATTTTTCAATGGGCGTATCAGTATGGATTTATGAATCTTGCGCAGAGTGTACAGCATCAATTAAGGACAGACGCATACAACCACTTACAGACACGTGAGATTGAATTTTTTGAAAACCACCGGATGGGAGAGACGATGGCAATGCTCAATGATGATGTAAACCAAATTGAGCGTTTTCTTAACATCGGCTTTAACGAAATTCTACAATTACTTGTACTTTTTATTTTTGCGGGAAGCATGATGTTTGGTGTTTCATGGGAGTTGGCCGTGGTAGGACTTGTGCCACTGCCCGTAGTACTCTGGGGTAGTCTAATTTATCAAAATTTAATTTCACCACGATACCGAAAGGTAAGGGAAGCAGTCGGTGCACTTAGTAGCCGCCTCGAAAATAATATCGCAGGAATTCTAGTAATTAAGAGTTTTACCGCAGAAAAATTTGAATCCAGCCGTGTGTCGGACTCTTCGCGGCAATACCAAAAAGCAAATTTTCAGGCAATTAAACTCAGTTCAGTGTACGTTCCACTGATTCGTATGGCGATTGCAGTCGGATTTGGAGGAGTACTTCTTGTAGGAAGTTACTGGGTGCTTGAAGAAAATGGTATGCTGACCGTTGGTGAACTGGTATTTTTTTCAATGATGATTCAGCGTATACTATGGCCGCTGACAAGAATGGGTGTGACACTTGATGAATATGAAAGAGCAAAAGCCAGTGCACGCCGTACATTCGGATTGCTCCATACTCCAAGCAAAATTGTTAATCCAGTAAAGTGCAAAAAACTTGCACTACCAGTTCAGGGCAGCATAGAGCTTCGTAACGTTGGTTTTACTTATCAACGCGGTGGTGTAGTTTTGAAGGACTTAAAATTTACGGTAGATTCTGGTGAGATGGTTGGTATTGCAGGGGTTACTGGTTCAGGAAAATCTACACTTATAAAAATGCTGTTGCGTCTTTACGATCCTACGCAGGGACAGGTTTTGTTGGACGGCATTGATATTAGGCAATTGGAACTGAGTGAGTTACGTGCACAAATTGCACTTGTTAGTCAGGAGGTTTATCTTTTTCATGGAACTATTGCCGAAAATATAGCCTATGGTTCAGAAAAAATGGATTTTAAGTTGATTGAAGCTGCATCACGCTCAGCTCAGTTGCATGACTTTGTACAGTCACTTCCTGAATCATACCAGACAATTGTAGGTGAAAGGGGTATTCGTCTTTCAGGAGGACAACGACAAAGACTAAGTATTGCCCGTGCTGTGCTCAAAAACTCGCCTGTGATGATTTTTGATGAAGCGACCAGTTCGGTTGATACAGAAACAGAACGTGCGATACAGGCCAATCTGTCCGTTATAACAAAGGGTAAAACGGCACTTGTCATAGCCCATAGACTTTCCACGATAAGATATGCTGACAGAATACTTGTTCTTCGTGACGGACAGGTTGCAGAAGAAGGGCATCACGATGAACTTGTTTCAAAAAACGGAACTTATGCTGATCTCTGGCATATCCAGTCCGGTGACTTTGGCAGTCAATAATACTCTGATCTATTATGTATATGACCGATTCGATTGCTTGAACTGATATCAACCATAAGTCATGTACATAAAGCAATTACTTGATGTTTTACGATTCATCTGAAAATGACACAAAAATTCTCCTAATGATTTATTGATGGATTTTCGTTCTATCCTGATGGGTGTAACATTTTCTTTTATATGGTCAAGTGCATTCACTTCAGCCAAGATTATAGTGAGCGCAGCTTCTCCCCTGATGGTGCTCTCACTTCGTTTTTTGATTTCAGGTATACTGGGTATAGTATTAGCCCGCATGATGGGGCAGAAAATTGAGCTAGACAAAGGAGGGTGGATCATAGTGGTTATCATTGGAATTTCACAGAATGCACTTTACCTAGCATTTAATTTTATTGCAATGCAGTGGATTGAAGCTGGTTTGGCTGCCATAATTGCCAGTTTGCTACCGTTAGTGGTTGCTGCCGTTTGTTGGTTGTTTCTTGGTGAGAAAACAGGGTTTAAAGGTATTTTTGGACTTACGGTTGGTTTTGGAGGCGTTCTAGTTATTATGCTGGACAAACTTGGCGGTAGTAGTGCCTACCTTGGGATAATACTCTGCTTGATCGGAGTTGCCGCACTGTCTTCGGCTACTTTGTACGTCAGTCGGATGATGAGCAACAACAAAAATGTGTTTATGATAGTCGGCCTTCAGATGCTTGTTGGAAGTATTGTTCTGTTTCCTTTTTCACTGATATTTGAAACTTGGCAAATAGAATGGAGTACAAGTCTTGTACTTGCCTTGATATATACAACACTTGTTCCAGGATTGCTGGGAACTCTCATTTGGTTTTTGTTGGTGAAAAGAATAGGACCGGTCAAGGCGTCAACCTTCCATTTTCTAAATCCATTTTTTGGAGTACTGGTTGCTGCACTTATTCTATCTGAACCACTGTCCATTAGAGACGTTATTGGTGTAAGCATAATCATGGTAGGGATTCTTTTGGTACAATCCAGTAGAAAACATGTAGCAAAGATGGATTAACTTTAGTTATAGTTCATGTAAAAAGTTTGTAAATCTCAATATGGTGGGTGAGAATTCTAGATGATTAATATTAGCAAAAATTGTTATTTGATATCTCGAGCAAGAAAATCTACAGACTCAAATTTGAGTTTTGACAGGCTGACATACAGGAATGACTGTAAAGAAGATTATGAACAACTTTGACCTGGTGGGGGAAGTAGAATGTGTCTGGAAAATTCAGGCGATTTGCGGAGAAGGTCCGCTGTGGATTGATAAAGAATCTTACGCAGAAAAATCCATTTTTTTCTTAGATATTGATGGGCAGATGCTACATTCTTACAAAGAGTCAACTTGTGAGAAGCATAGTTGGAAATTAGAAGAAAAGACTGGATGGGTTTTGCCAAGACTTAATAATGAAGGATTTGTGATGGGATGTAGTTCCGGGGTTTATTTTCTTGATCTCTGTTCTGGAAAGCGTACTTTTGCGTTACTTCCCGACCCACAAGAATCTGAAAATCGCTTCAACGATGCAAAATGTGACCGTGAAGGAAGAATATGGGCGGGACGTTCTCATGATCCGGAAAAAAAATCAACTGGTTGTCTATTCCGGATTGATCCTGATCTCAGTTACTCAAGCTGGGACGGTCCATACATCTGCCCTAATGGACCGGCAATTAGTTCTGATGATCGTACACTTTATCATGTTGATACCTTTGGTAGAACTGTATGGGCCTTTGATAAACATCCTGATGGTTCAATTAACAACCGCCGTGAATTTATCAGGCTGAATAGTGAAACAGATGGATTTCCTGACGGACTCACAGTAGACATAGAAAATCGTGTATGGTTGGCGCACTGGGGTGGTGCTCGTGTAAGTTGTTTCAGTCCTCAGGCTGAGCTCTTAGGGACGGTAAAACTACCGGTTCCACAAATAACGAGTTGTGCTTTTGGAGGCCGTGATTTAAGCACACTATACATTACAACTGCTGCACGTAATCTCAATCTTGATGAAAATCCACTTGCAGGCGGACTCTTCAAGGTTGAAACGAAAACCAAAGGTTTTGTTTCACCTGCCTTTGCAGGCTAGGTCTAACGAACTTTGATTTTTTATTAGTGTGAGTGTCTCGGAATAGTTTTTTTGATTTTTCGATATTTAGCGGCAAGTTCTATTATACCTCCTTGCGAAAGCTGTCCTACTGTATCTCTATAAATTTCTTGCCATGGGGTCTGATGCTCAATTATCACTGATTTTAATTTTTCTCTGCGCTTTTTGAGTTCTGATTCGTCAAGTAGAGCATTCATAGATCCATGGTTTAGGTCAACCCGTAAAATGTCACCTGTTTTCAACAGGGCCAATCCTCCCCCCACAGCTGATTCTGGAGAAACATTAAGTATGGATGGACTTCCGGATGTTCCACTTTGCCGTCCATCGCCAAGCGTAGGTAGCTCAAGTATACCTTCCCGGATCAATCTGTCTGGAGGTTGCATATTTACTACCTCTGCTGAGCCAGGATAACCAACTGGACCGCAGCCGCGGATCACAAGAATACAGTCTACGTCGATGTTCAGTTGTGGATCGTTTATCCGGGAGTGATAGTCTTCTGGACCTTCAAAAACGATTGCACGTACCTCAAAAACGTTTTTACTATCTGGATTGGAAAGATATTGAGAACGAAAAGTGTCACTGATAACAGATGTTTTCATCACAGCCGAATCGAATATATTCCCTTTGAGAATAATGAATCCAGCGTTTTCAATCATTGGCTTCATGAAAGTACTGATTACATCAATATCCTTTGTAGCGGTAGCATCATAATTATCTGCAACAGTTTTTCCATTGACCGTAAGTGCGTTGTTGTGAAGTTTACCTGCCTTTAGCAGGGCGTTCATTACAGCTGGAACTCCGCCGGCACGATGGAAATCCTCACCAAGGTACTTCCCTGCCGGTTGTAGATTTACCAACATTGGAATTTTAAATCCAACCTTTTCCCAGTCCTCTATCTCGAGTTCTAAACCGACATGCCGAGCAATTGCATTGATATGAATTGGGGCATTGGTCGAACCGCCGATAGCTGAATTCAAAACAATTGAATTTTCAAAAGCTTCTCTTGTAAGAATTTTAGATGGTGTTAGGTCTTCTTTCACCATATCTACAATGCGTAGCCCTGTCAGATATGACATTTCTCCCCTTTCACTGAGGGGTGCAGGGATAGCAGCGCATCCTGGCATGGACATACCAAGTCCTTCTGCCAGAGAATTCATTGTGGTTGCTGTACCCATAGTATTACAGTATCCCGGAGAAGTTGTAGCATCAACAACAAGCTTTATGAATTCTTCTTCGTCAATCTCACCAGCTGCAAGTAGTTTTCTTGCTTTCCATTTTATGGTGCCTGATCCTGCTCTTTCGCCCTTCCAGTATCCGTTCATCATCGGACCAGATGAAAGGCAGATTGCAGGAATATCTACGGTTGCAGCAGCCATTAATAGGGCAGGTGTTGTTTTGTCACAGCCGATTGTAAGCACCACACCGTCGATAGGATAGCCGAAAAGGACCTCGACCAGCCCAAGGTATTGGAGATTACGGTCTAATGCAGCTGTGGGCCTTTTGCCGGTTTCCTGGATAGGATGAACAGGGAACTCCATGGGTATTCCGCCGGATTCACGAATGCCGTCACGAACACGGTGAACTAGACTCATGTGGACTCTATTACAAGGAACTAGGTCACTGCCGGTTTGTGCAATGCCGATAATTGGTTTACCAGAACGGAGTTCTGCCGCGCTGATTCCATAATTTGTATAGCGTTCAACGTATCCAGCGGTTTCACTTGGATCACCTGTAATGTCAAACCACTCTCGGCTTCTAAGTTTGGGTGTTTTTTTCTCTGTCACTTATTTTATACTTTGATTGGATTTTATTAATTGTGATAATACACTTGATACACTATTTTATGGATCAAAGTCACGCGCCAATTCCTGCATCCATGAAATAATTCCGGCGTGTACACATGCGTCCTGCGTCAGAAGCGAGAAATAATGCTAATTGAGCAATGTCTTCTGGAAGAATACGGTCGGGCAGACATTGTTTTTCCGTCATGAACTTTTCGTATTCTGGAGTCATTATTTCCTTAATCTGTCTTGAAGTCCAAACTTGACCGGGAACAATACAATTAACGCGGATACGATACTTACCGTAGCCGCGGGCAAGACTCTGAGTCAGACCTTCGATAGCAGCTTTTGATGATGTGTATCCCGGCATGAATTCCATAGCCATATGCCAGCTGATTGAACCCATGTTAATAATTGCACCTCCACCAGCCTTGGCCATTTCAGTTTTTACAGCCTGTGCAGCAAAAAAATGGTGACTTAAATTTAAGCGTAAACGTTTTTCCCAGTATTCCGGAGTGACATCATCTGGTTCATGTCTTTCATCGCTGGCAGCGTTGTTGATTAGTACACGTATCGCTCCAAACTTGTTTTCTACCTCTGAGACTGCTTTTTTTAGGGCTTCTATGTCAGTTAAATCGCATTTTAAAAAAAGTGGTTCAGAGGCTTCGGAAGTTAGTTTTTTGACAAGTTTCTTAGAAACTTGCTCCTGAATGTCAAGAAAAGCCACTTTAGACCCCTGTAGAGCAAATGCCTCTACGAAAGATGCACCAATTCCGGAGCCACCACCGGTTATGAGAATAGCTTTGTTTTTCAAATCAGGATAATGTGGGAAGTTGAAGCTATTCATGTGATCAAAAATTAGTTAATTGCATAGGAGATGAAGTATGCAATATCCAACTAAATGCAAACTTTTAGTACTTGGATGGTTAGAACGTATAAACTATATTTTAAAAACTTTGTAGTGTGTGTGAGTCAAATTCGTAATGTGCTCTCACAGTCAAAGATAGATATTTCTGATAGGTCAATGCTAAGAGAGATGGGGTTTCCGAGTTCAGTCTCCATATGACGAGGAAGCCTTCCAGTGATTTCGTTCCCATAAAATTCAAAGCTAACTTCTTTCTCATATCCAGTAAGTTCTATCAGTGTCGGCTTCAGATCAACCGGTAATTGGCTCTTTAGTGAAGCATCTCTAAGACCAATGTGTTCTGGTCGAAATCCAAAAATTATTTTCTGGCCTTCTTTTGGTTCTGAATTAAAAGAATAATCACTGAGGGTAATTTTAACATTTTCCTTTTGCTGTTCTGGAATGAAACATGGGGTTGATTGAACTCTAGAAAATGTACCATGAATTAGGTTTATTGCAGGAGAACCTATAAAGTCTGCAACAAAAACGCTGTTAGGCTTGTCGTAAATTTCCTGTGGAGTTCCAATCTGTTGAATAATACCTTCGTTCATCACTGCTATTCGAGTAGCCAGGCTCATGGCTTCGACTTGATCATGTGTAACATAAATCATCGTAGTTCCCAGTTTTTCATGCAGTTTATTTATTTCATGACGCATTTCTACACGAAGTTTAGCATCTAGATTTGACAGAGGTTCATCGAAGAGGAAAATTTGAGGTTCACGTACCAGTGCTCTACCCATTGCTACACGCTGTCTCTGACCTCCGGAAAGTTGGGCAGGTTTACGGTCTAACAGTTGGTCAATTTGCAGCATTTTTGAAAAATGATTAAGAGATTTTTCTATATGCTCCTTAGAGACTTTACGTTGTTTAAGTCCGAAAATTACGTTGTCTCTGACTGTCATGGCTGGATATAATGCATACGATTGGAATACCATCGCAATGTTACGATCTTTCGGTTCAACACGGTTAACTACATATTCATCAATCATTATTTCGCCTTCGTCCACACTTTCTAGTCCTGCAATTATATTGAGAAGAGTTGATTTCCCACAGCCTGAAGGTCCGAGCAAGACTATGAATTCACCATCACTTACCTCAAGATTAATTTGCTTGAGAACCTGAGTTTTACCGAAATTCTTGGTAAGATTATTGACTTTTAAAGTTGCCATATATTCCTTAAATTTTGATAAGCCCGCTTATTTTAATGATTGTGACTCTTACCCTTTAACTGAACCTGCAGTAAGTCCACGAATGAAGTATTTACCAGCCAATACATAAACGAGCAGGGTTGGGATTCCAGCAATGAATGCGGCAGCCATGTCCACGTTATATTCTTTTACACTTGTACTGGTAAGCACCATATTGTTGAGTGCGACTTGGATCGGTGCTGCTTCTCCAAAGGAGAAAGAAGAGCCGAAAAGAAAATCGTTCCAAATATTTGTAAACTGCCATATCACTGTGACAACTATGATTGGCGCAGAAATTGGTAGCAAAACCTTGAAAAATATTTTAAAAAAACTTGCACCATCAATCCTAGCTGCTTTTATCATTTCGTCAGGAATTGAAACATAGTAATTACGGAAGAAAAGGGTGGTGAAACTCAAACCATAAATAGAATGTACTACTACCAGTCCGGTGATAGAATTTGAGATACCTAAAACACCAAGGGTTCTGGCCATTGGTAAAAGTATTGCCTGATATGGAATGAAACAGCCAAAAAGAAACATCAGGAATACCACGTTATCTCCTCTGAAACGCCATTTGGTAAGAGCGTAACCATTCAGAGCACCAAAGAAAGTCGAGATCATGACTGCAGGTACTACCATTTTTATTGAGTTCCAGAAGAAGGGTCGAAGAAATACATTGCCGGCATCAATTCCACCCCGACCACTCCAAGCAGTCTTCCATGAATCGAATATTATATTTCCTGGTAAGCTCATTAAGTTACCTTGCCTTATTTCTTCCATGGTTTTTAGAGAAGTTACAATCATCACATAAAGTGGCGCAAGATAGTATAAAGCGAAGAGTCCGAGCACCAGAAACAGTAACCAGCGAAAAAAAGTACGTTTACGGTAAGTGGAACGTTCAATTTTTTCCATCTCTTGAAAATCAAGCGTTTGCATCCTGCCTCCTCAGTTCTGAATAAAGGTAGGGTACAATAATAGCCAGTATGGTAAGGAACATCATTACTGCACTTGCTGAAGCGAGTCCAATTTCACTTCGATGAAAAGCCATTGCAGTCATGAAAACCGCAGGCATGTCTGAAGATATTCCAGGTCCACCTCCAGTCAGAGCGATCACTAGATCATAACTCTTTATTGAGATATGAAGGAGAATTACAATGGAACTCATGAAAACGGGACGCATCATAGGAAGTATGATGGTAACGTAGATACTGTAGATACTGGCTCCATCGATTTTCGCTGCCTTGATTATTTCATCGTCTATTGAACGAAGTCCAGCCAGAAAGAGTGCCATTACGAACCCTGAGGACTGCCAGACAGCCGCAATAACTATAGTGTAAATCGACATTTCTCGGTTTACTAGCCAGTCAAAAGTAAAGTCTGTGAATCCCCAGTCCGTGAAGAGCTTTTCAATACCCATACTAGGGTTAAGCATCCACTTCCATGCAGTTCCTGTAACAATAAATGAGAGCGCCATTGGATATAGGTATATTGTCCTTAAAAAACCTTCTGCACGGATTTTCTGATCCAATAATATTGAAAGTAGTATGCCTATCAGTAAACAAATGACAACGAAGAGGACAGTAAAAATTAGCAGGTTCTCTACTGCAATAAACCAACGCGGATTAGACCAGAGACGGAAGTGCTGGTCAATCCCCCAAAAATCGTAACGAGGTAACATCTTTGATTTTGTAAGTGAAACATAAAAAGTCCAAAGTACAAAACCGTATACAAACCATAAAATAACAGCAAATGAGGGGGCAATTACAATTTTTGGAAGGTTTTTCTGAAGCCAGTAAAACATTTATAAAAATATTTATTGATTTTCTGTCAGGCGGAAAAATAGAAACGCACCCGCCTTAAAGATCAAACCCGAAGGTTTTGGAGGGTGCGATTAAAAGATTCTCTTAAAAGCAATTATTAGGAATCCAAATTTACATGGATGCCTGCACTGCATCTGCTAGCCTTCTGGCAGCTTCACGAGAAGACATGTTGGAGTTGAAATGCTCTGTTACAACATCCTGTATTGCTCCCTTTTGGGCATTACGGAGTGCCATTCCATGAGCAAAGCTTGGTAGTAATCCTCCTGTCATAGCAGAATACTTCAGATCAGAAGCCGATCCCTTAGCACACATGTCAAATTCGTCCATTGGGACGTCTAGACGCGCAGGAATAGAGCCTTTATAGATATTAAATATTTTCTGAAAGTTCTTTCCCATTATAGAACTAGCAAGCATTTTTTGACCATTGACTTTGCTTTTGCCTTTCATTCCGTAGAAAATGAAGCTGTCAACATTATAGAGATATCCATGGTTTGAAGGAGTAGGAAGACAGTAGAAATCGATTCCTGGTTTCATACCAGCATTGGAGAATTCCCCCTTAGCCCAGTCACCCATAATCTGGAATGCAGCTTCACCTTTCATAACCATTGCAGTCGCGACGTTCCAGTCACGTCCAGGCATACCTTTATCAGTGAATCCTTGAAGTTTTCGCATTTGGTCGAAAACCTTGACCATTGTCGAACCACTTAAAGCATTCATATCTAATTCCACTATGGCTTTTTGATAAAATTCATTTCCACCTATTCCAAGCATTACGGCCTCAAACACTGTAGCATCCTGCCAGGGCTGACCTCCATGGGCAAATGGAATTATTCCAGCGGACTGCAACTTGCTAGCAGCAGCATTAAATTCATCCCAGGATGTTGGCATTTTGAGTCCATGGGAGTCTAGAACTTTTTTGTTAGCCCAGAACCAGTCAATGCGGTGTATGTTTACTGGAGCAGCGCAATACTTTGTAAATCCATCACACTTCATGTGATTTGCAACCTGAGAACTTAATAATGAATCCCAGTTTTCAGCTGTAGCCACATCATGGATATGGTAAGGAGCTACTACTCCAGCTTCATCATTTTCTTGGATAGTAGGCCCTTTTATTTGTGATGCTGTAGGAGGATCTCCTGCAACTATTCTTGCCTTAAGTGTTACATTTGCAGCATCTCCACCACCACCTGCAACAGGCATGTCTTTCCAAATACCACCTTTTTTAGCAAAATCGTCCTTAAGGACCTGTAATGCTTTTGCTTCTCCTCCTGAAGTCCACCAATGTAGCACTTCAGCTTCACCTCCAGCCAAAGCTGGACTTACAGTCATACTTGCAGAAAATAAAAATCCTGCTGTATATTTTAAAAATTCTTTGTACATGTTTACCCCTTAAATTAAATTAAAATTTTACGATACCCTCAGGTAACGATACTCATGATTTTTAACATAATACCTGCCATAGCATCATGTCTTTTAGGACTGATTAGCCAAACATTTTAATACTAGTATCATTTAAAATAATGATGCAAGTTATAAAATTATCTATCCCCAGTCTTGGCTATATATTATGACTGGGGATTTCTTTAGAAAGAATTTATTAGCGGAAGCGGACTGTGGAAAAAGCCTTACCTTTAACTTCAAATTCTTTGTAAGAACCAGCAGCTTCGCCTACACCTGTCAACTCAACATTGGTAGCTCCGACATAATCCACAGCTCCTCCATTTGCGAGGATTCGCAGTGCTTTGCCCAATTCACCTGGCATAATTTTTTCACCTGGAGTGTTTGCAACTGCTAACACATTGGAAGCAAGTGCTGCACGATCTGTAGAACCGCCGGACTGCATAGCGAGCATAAGCAGTGCTGCTGCGTCATAAGATTCACCAGTGAAAGGTCCACCACCTTTGATTCCAGCACTAGTTGCCATTTTAGCAAAACTTGCAGCACCTTTAGAATCAGTTCCGGGAACAGTTCCGAATGTTCCTGATAAGTCACCGTCTATATTTTTCAACAAAGATTCACCAAACATTCCGTCTGCCAAAATGAACTTGTCGAAAGCACCTGAATCTATTGACCCCTGGATAATGTGATTACCACCCTGGTCAACATAACCGAAAACTGCGAGTATGCTTGCTCCCGAGGCATTGAGTGCTGCAACTTCAGCAGAAAAATCTGCTTTGTCAGCTTCGTGAGGAACAACTGCACTTACTTTTCCACCCAGTCCCTTGTACGCATTAATGAATGAATCAGATAAGCCTTTGCCGTAATCATTGTTAATGAAAGTAACTGCAACATCGTTGAATCCACGTTCCATAGTGATTTGTGCCAGTACTTGTCCCTGTCGTGCGTCAGAAGGGGCAGTACGGAAGAAATAACCATTATCCGCAATGGTGGTTAGTGCCGGTGAAGTAGCTGAAGGAGAAACCATTGTTACTCCATTTGGAATAGCTACATTATTGGCAATTGCTGTTGTAACACCGGAACAGTCTGCTCCCATGATGCCAACCACTTTATCAGACGTGATCAGTCTTTCGGCTGCTGCAGTAGCTGCTGCTGCGTCAATACATGTTGAATCTGCTCGGACCACCTTTACCTTTTGTCCACCGAGTAGTTGACCGGAATCAGAAACTTCTTTGAAAGCCAACTCTGCAGAATTGCCCATGTCCGGGGTCAGTGATTCGATTGGACCGGTAAAGCCCAAAATGATTCCCATTTTGATATCAGCAGCTGCAAAAGTCGGAATGATCAAAGCTCCAACTAAAAACAGTGCTAGTCTCTTCAGGATGCTATTAGTATTCATAATTCTCCTCATAAACAAGAAATATGTTTTTTTGATTGAAGGCTACAGGAGACCATTCTCCGGAAACCCTTAAGAAAGAGCCATTTTGAAATTGATCTATTTATTATTCAAATTTGACTACTTTTCTGACCAATACAAGTGTTTGTAAAAATATCATGTCTGTTGAGAATTACAAGTAAAATTCTAAAAACTATAAAATATTTTTGTTGAATCAAACATCAAGCTTATTGTTTGTAATACATTATTTTATAGGGTAGGATAAAAATTTTATGCCTATTTGTTTTTGTAAACATTTTAAAACAAAATAATATGTCTCATACCTCTTCCAGCTATAACAAAAGTGAAACAAACAAAGTTTTAACTAAAATTCTTTTTATCTGCATGGGGAATATTTGTCGCTCTCCTTGCGCAGAAGCCGTAATGCAGTCACTGGTTAAACGGCAAGGTATGGAAAAAGAAATAGATTGTGACTCTGCTGGAACTATTGATTATCACCGTGGTAACCCAGCTGATTCTAGGATGCAAAAACATGCTAGTTTACGTGGTTATGACCTTAATAGTATTTCACGACCTTTTGAGAACAATGATTTTGAATTGTTCGATTGGATTATTACAATGGATGAAGATAATTATCAGCAAATAAAGTGGTTAGACCAAAATAATAACTATTCTGGTAAAATACGACGCATGACAGATTTTTGTAAAACTGCTCGAGTACAAGAAGTGCCTGACCCATATTATGGGGGAAATCAGGGTTTTGAAAATGTTTTGGATCTTCTTGAAGATGCCTGTAAAGGTTTGCTTGAATTTGTCTCATCCAAAAATCATGAATCCTGACTTAAATTCGCGTCTAGAAGAAATTCTCTCAGAACCTGTGAAATCAACTATTTCAGTTTCAGGAGGTTGTATTGCAGATTCATACAAATTAGTACTAAATTCCGGAAAAATATTCTTTCTTAAACTTGCACAGGGCAGCAATTCCGGGATTATTAATTCAGAGGCACAGGGACTAGAAGAGTTGAGGAAAGTTGCTGCTATTAATGTCCCGAAAATTGTGTCTAAAGATACGGATTTCTTGTTGCTGGAATGGATTGAAGAAGGGAATGATAGTACTGAGTCCAGCATGGAAAAACTGGGTTCACAATTTGCGGAACTGCACCGTTTTCATGGTGATAGATTCGGATTTAAGCAAGATAATTTTATAGGAAACACTCTACAAAAAAATATACCAAGCACAATAGGAAGCGACAATTGGGCTACTTTTTATGCGGAGAACCGTATAAAATTCCAAGCAGAATTAGCTGAGAAAAACGGTTATGTAACTCCTGAAATTCTTACCCTACTGGAACGTTTAATCATGAAAATTCCTGAACTATTATCAGATACAGAAGAAAAACCTTCTTTACTGCATGGAGATTTATGGAGTGGAAATTATTTAATAGATGTTGCAGGAAACCCGTGGCTGATTGATCCTGCGGTTTATTACGGTCATCGTGAAGCTGATTTAGCGATGACTTCACTTTTTGGGGGGTTCTCAGATACTTTTTATTCAGCATATAAATCAGCTTTCCCACTTGTTCCTGATTATGCTGAACGTGAACCTCTGTACCAACTGTATCACCTGATGAATCATCTTAACTTGTTTGGAAAAGCATACTACGGACAAGTACTTTCGGTCCTCAAACGTTATGCCTTTTAATATATAATTCAATATTATATATCAAATCTGTGTTTTAAAATAATTCTAAAAATTTCATATTCTAAATATCAATCTCTTTTTGATTCTTTAAAACTATTATTCAATTTTACATAATTTATTTAAAGAAAACTTCATATAGAATCAAAACAATGTTACTTAATATTAAAATGTTATTTAAAATTAATATATTAAAGGTTTGACATTTGTTTATTGAAACATATAATACCTAATGGTCAAAAATTCAGATTCAAAAATTTAAAAAAAAATATTCTTGAAAAGTATGGACAAAAGCGAAGCTTACGTTAGTTTTAAAAATGTACAAAAAAGTTATGACGGAGAAACGCTTGTAGTAAAAGATTTAAATTTGGATACTGAAAGAGGTGAATTTCTTACTATGCTGGGACCCTCCGGATCAGGCAAAACTACTTGTTTGATGATGCTTGCGGGTTTTGAAACAGTAACCCATGGAGAAATCATTCTCGATGGAACATCCATTAATAATGTCCCCCCTCACAAACGAAATATTGGTATGGTTTTTCAGAACTATGCTTTGTTTCCTCACATGACCGTCAATGAGAATCTCGCGTTTCCATTGCAAGTCAGAAAAATGTCAAAAAGTGATATTGAGGACCGTGTCAAAAAAATTTTAGACATGGTACAACTGGGTGCTTTTGGTTCTCGCAGACCGATGCAACTTTCTGGAGGACAGCAACAAAGAATTGCAGTTGCGAGGGCATTAGTCTTTGAACCAAAACTTGTTCTAATGGACGAGCCGTTGGGGGCGCTTGATAAACAACTACGCGAACAAATGCAGTATGAAATAAAAGATATTCACGAAAATCTAGGTGTGACAGTAGTATATGTAACTCATGACCAAAGTGAAGCTTTGACAATGTCTAATAGAATTGCTGTTTTTGATGATGGTGTTATCCAGCAGTTGGCAGTACCGGACGTTCTGTATGAAAAACCAGAAAATGCCTTTGTAGCTCAATTTATTGGCGAGAACAATACACTAAATGGAAAAGTTAAGGAGCTTGATGGAGAGATTTGTATAGTTGAAGTATCTAGTGGAGAAACTGTAAAAGCACTTGCAGTCAATATTGAGGGAGTAGGTTACAGCACAATGATTTCTCTGCGTCCTGAACGTGTTACAGTTAATCCGGAAAGTGGACAATGTTCCAGTACCGTAAGTGGAATAGTTGAAGAATTGATTTATTTGGGAGATCATATTCGCTCCCGTATGAACGTTTGCGGTCATAACGACTTTATCGTTAAGATCCCAAACTCTGCAAACCATGCTGAGCTTAAACCTGGAGATAAGGTGCAAGTAGGCTGGAAAGCAGAAGATGCAAGGGCCCTAGACGTGCCAGTGCAAACCTGAATAAGATTGTCTTTATGTTTGAAAATTAAATATCTTTATCAGGTATATTAATAATGATCCCAATTTGGGATATATTAACTGCCCTCGTAGGGCTTAATTATCAGTAATAGTAAAGGAGAATGTATGAATTATTTCATGCGAACTATAATATCAATTACTGCTTTCGTAGTAGTTGGTATGGTAAGTCAGGCAATGGCAACTGAATTAGTCGTTGTTTCGTGGGGCGGTGCTTATACTGCAAGTCAACAGAATGCTTACCATCAACCATACATGGATAGGACACCTGGTGTTAAAATCGTTAATGATGATTCTGCTGGGAGTGCCGTGGCAAAGTTGAGAGCTATGAAACAAGCTGGAAATACCACATGGGATTTGGTTGATGCAGTTGCTTCTGATGCAATGATGCTTTGTGATGAAGGGTTAGTTGATGAAATTGATCACAACAGTGCATTAGCTAATGGAGCTGATGGAAGTTCTGCCACAGAAGATTTTGGTGATTTTATTGTCTCACCATGTTTTATACCTCAGATAGTTTATTCTACAACTTTTGGTTATAGAAAAGACAAAGTTTCAAGACCAATGAAAAGTGTCTGTGATGTTTTTGACCTTAAATCATTTCCTGGTAAACGATCTTTGGAAAAAAAGCCGATAAACAATATGGAGTGGGCTCTTATTTGTGATGGGGTTTCACCATCAAAGGTATATGATGTTCTTGGAACAGATGCTGGGGTGCGTCAAGCTTTAGCTAAGTTGGATACCATCAAGAGTAGTGTTGTTTGGTGGACTGCAGGAGCACAAACACCTCAGCTGCTTGCTGATGGAGAGGTTGTTGTAGGTTCAACGTATAATGGTCGTTTGTTTGCTCTGATTGAGGAGCAAAAACAGCCAGTAGCTATGCTTTGGGATTGGCAGGTTTTTGACCTTGATGGATGGGTTGTTCCTAGTGAGGGAAAGAACAAAGCTGAAGTTATGAAATATCTTCGCTTTGCTACTGATACTCAGCGTCTTGCGGATCAGGCAAAATTCATTTCATATGGTCCAACCCGCGCATCATCCGCGCCAATGGTTGGAAAGCATGCTAAATTAGGAATTGCAATGGCACCTCATATGCCAACTGATCCTAATAATGCGAAAACCACCCTACTTTTTAACTATGAATTCTGGGCGGATAATCGTGACGATCTTGATGCTAAGTTCAATGCTTGGTTGTTGAAATAGTTATCATGTTTAAATTTAGTCGGGAAAACATTAGTTTCCCGACTATTTAATTTCAACAGAATTTTCAGTTGATGCAAAAAAACCAGGAAAATATACCGTTAGTTACAGCTGATGGGACCCCCCTAAAGATAAGTTTGGCAAGAGCTCAACGACGAAGCAAAATTATTGCTTTCTTAATGGTTTTTCCTCTATTACTTTTTATCACTATTGCGTTTATTGGTCCAATTGCTGATATGCTAATGCTGTCAGTAGAAAATTCAATTGTAAAAAAGATCCTTCCTAAATCCGCTGAAGCTCTCCAAAAATGGGATGAATATTCTGGTCAATTGCCTGATGAAGAAGTTTTCGCTGCAATCGTAGAAGAAATAAAACAAGCTAAGGCCTCAAAGCAACATACTAAAATAGGATCACGTTTCAACTATGAAAGTTCAGGTTTTTCGAGCTTATTTAGAAAAACTGGAAGAAAAGTTAAAAAAATAAAATCACCGCCTTTTAAAGATGGATTAATAAAAGCGGATAAACGTTGGGGTGAAATTTATACATGGCAGGTTATTAAACAAAATTCATCTAATTATACAGATGGGTATTACCTTGCAGCACTTGATTTTAAGAGGGAATTTTCAAGTGGAAATATCAAGTCACTGGAATCAAAAGATAGTATATATCTTAAATTATTTTTTAGAACTATTTTGCTAAGTACACTAATTACATTTCTTACTTTTGTTATTGGTTTTCCTTTGTCTTACATGCTTTCTACAGTTTCTACCCGTATTAGTAATATCCTTATTATTTTTGTACTTTTACCATTCTGGACATCGCTTCTTGTTAGAACAACTTCTTGGATTGCTCTTTTACAACAAGAAGGAGTGATTAATGATTTTCTGTTATTAGTTGGATTTATTAATGAGGATGGTCGTTTGGCGATGATTCATAATGCTACAGGGACAGTAGTTGCGATGACCCATATTCTTCTTCCTTTTATGGTTTTACCATTGTTCAGTGTGATGAAAACAATTCCAAAATCATATGTACGTGCAGCTATTTCTCTAGGCGCACATCCTTGGAAAGCTTTTTGGAAGATATATTTCCCAAATACAGGGCCAGGTATTGGAGCAGGTTCAATTTTAGTTTTTATTTTAGCAATTGGTTACTACATCACACCTGCATTAGTTGGTGGCAGTTCAGGAACGTTTATTAGTAACAGGATTGCTTATCACATTTCAAGTTCACTGAACTGGGGTTTAGGCTCTGCCATTGGTGTTATTTTGTTGGGTATTGTACTTTTATTTTTCGTATTATATCACCGTATTGTTGGGATCAACAATATGAAATTGGGTTAATAAAGTATTATAATTTTATATGATTCTGCACGACTACGATTACGAAATATATGCTTCGCTCCGAGAAGAGGCCCAAGACAAACTGAAAATAACTTATGTTGCAGACCGTTATGGTAACTATATCCCTGATATAGAAAATATAACTTCGGCGCAGGAAGAGTGGTTGCTCAAAAAGGTGGAAGAAGCACGTAAGATAAAAGTTAATGTTAGTTCTTTACCTCCATATTTAAGTATTCCTGAAAGAATTTGGCATTACACCTTTTGGATAATATGTGGTGCGGTGTTGTTTTTTTTGATTTTCCCTCTGCTTGTGATTATTCCACTTTCCTTTAATGAAGTTCCTTTTTTCACTTTCACTAAGAAGATGTTGGCCTTTGATCCGGATGGTTATTCCCTACAATGGTACAACGATTTTTTTACTAGCTTGAATTGGCAGGGAGCTGTTAGGAATTCAGTTTTCATTGCTTTCTTTGCTACAATTATTTCCACATTTTTGGGAACTTTGGCCTCTTTAGGGCTTTCAAGACCACATATGCCTTATCGAACTTTGATAATGAGTCTCTTGATTTCACCAATGATTGTTCCTCTAATTATCTCTGCGGCAGGAATGTTCTTTTTTTATAGTCGCATAGGTTTGCAGGGGACACATTTGGGTGTGATATTAGCACACGCAGCACTAGGTACACCATTTGTAGTCATTACTGTCACTGCTACCTTAACTGGATTTGACAATAATTTGATTCGTGCGTCTCAAAGTTTGGGAGCACCTCCTACTACCACTTTTTTTAAAGTCATTGTACCTTTGATTACACCAGGTGTTATTTCTGGAGCTCTATTTGCTTTTGTTACATCATTTGATGAAGTGGTGGTTGTTCTTTTTGTTGGCTCATACAAACAACGAACTATACCATGGCAGATGTTTTCTGGAATCCGTGAACAAATTAGCCCCACAATTCTCTCTGCAGCAACTTTATTGATTCTTATAACGATTGGTATGCTTACGACTCTTGAACTGCTGAGACGTCGTACAGAACGACTCAGAGGAGTTACTCCTTCCTAATATAGCATCATTTGTTTTAGCTTTTTCTTTTTTTAAGATTGAAGGATTTTAATAATATATTTTCTATATTACTTATCTTTCATTAATCGATTCATTTCCTGCAAATATTAATTTCCTTAAAAACTACTACTTGTCAGAGTAAATATTTAATATGAACACTGAAATTGATGAAAAAATGACAAGTATATTTGGGAATGCTACAATCTCTCATGTTTCAGGTAACCCTCATTCTCATCAGTCCGCATTTGAAATTCTTCCAATTGTAGGATTTGAAACTGCGATCGAAGAAATTAGCCAGTGGGATGGATATTCTCCGACCCCTCTTTATAGCTTGAAATCACTTGCAGAAAGTTTAAGTCTTGGTGAAGTTCTCTACAAAGATGAAGGGAGTCGATTTAGACTGGGAAGTTTTAAGGCGCTTGGTGGGGCATATGCTGCTTTGTGCTTATTACAAAAACAAATATCTTTTACTTTGAATCATGAAGTTAATTTAAAAGATATTCGTGTCGGAAATTATGCTGAAGAAGCTTCTGAAATTACACTTGTTTCTGCAACAGACGGCAATCATGGACGTTCTCTTGCTTGGGGTTGTCAGCGTTTTGGAGCACCGTGTCGAATTTATATTCATGCAGAAGTCAGCGAAGTGCGGGCCGATGCCATGCGTCATTTAGGAGCAGATGTAATTAGGATTAAAGGGGACTACGACGATTCTGTTGAGTTGGCACGTAATGAGGCTGAAAGAAATAACTGGTTTGTTGTATCTGATACTACATGGCCTGGATATAGTGAAGTCCCCCGCGATGTTATGCTGGGGTATGGCGTGATGACGAAAGAAATTAACGATGAATTAATCAATCCACCTACACATATCCTTCTGCAGAGTGCTTGTGGTGGTTTTGCAGCTTCAGTTGCTTCTTTTTTGCGTCAGTACTGGGGAGATCAAACACCGCGTGTGGTAATTGTCGAGTCAGAATTGGCTTCTTGTCTTTATGAAAGTGCTAAAGCAAATGAAGTGAAGAGAGTGAAAATCAAAGAAGAAACCATTATGGCTGGATTGTCTTGCGGGGAAGTGTCTGAAATTGCCTGGCAAATTTTAGCAGAAGAAGCGAATGATTTTGTAACAATTCCTGACAAAATTGTGCCACCAACCGTGCAACTTTTAGCACATCCAAACGGAGATGATCCTTTAATAGAAGCCGGAGAAAGTGCAGTGGCGGGACTCGCTGTAATTATCAGTGCAGGTAAACAACCTGACTTAAAAACAAAACTTGGTTTGGATGAAAATTCCCGAGTCTTGCTGATTGGTTCCGAAGGTGTAACTGATAGAGAAATTTTCAACAAAATTATGAAAGGAGATAAAAATGTTGGACAAACCTGTTCGAGGTTTTCCTCTTAGAGAATTTGAGGAGCGTTTAGAAAGAGCTCAAAAACTAATGTCAACAAATGATTTGGCTGGCATTTTATTGATGAGTGAGCCTGAAGTACGATATTTCAGTGGTTTTAATACTCAGTTTTGGCAAAGTCCGACTCGTCCTTGGTTTCTTTTCGTTCCTGCTGAGAAAAAACCTATAGCTGTAATTCCGGAAATTGGCGCTATTCTAATGCGTTCAACTTGGATTGATGATATAAGAACATGGAGTGCCCCCTGCCCAAAAGATGATGGGATCAGTCTGCTTCAGGACTTACTTGACCCATTTTCGAAATCTAAAGCACGTTTGGGCATCATGAAAGGTCATGAAACTGTTCTACGCATGCCTCTTAGAGATTATGAACGTTTGATTTCTAGTTTGCCAGGGATAGAGTTAGTAGATGCGACTGATATGATACGTCATTTGCGGATGATTAAATCAGTAGCGGAAATCGAAAAAATTGAACATATTTGTAAGATTGCTTCACAGACCTTTGAAAAGGCGGGTGAAATATTTTATAAAGGCCAGTCTCTTGCCGAAGCTTTTAGAGCTTTTCGTATAGAATGCTTGTCACAAGGCGCTGATGATGTGCCTTATTTGGCAGGGGGAGCTGACCAAGGAGGATATCGTGATATTATTTCCCCTCCGTCTAATCGGCCTTTACAGTCAGGAGATATATTGATGTTTGATACTGGAGCAACTTTTGATGGTTATTTTTGCGATTTTGATCGTAATTATGCCGTAGAAAATGTAGATGATATTTCACGTCGCGCTTATGACACTTTATGGCGTGCAACAGAAGCAGGAATATCAGCTGCACGGCCTGGAATAAGCTGTAAAGATTTATTTCAATCAATGCAAAATGTTATTTCAGAGATGGATGATCAGGGTGGTGAGGTTGGACGATATGGTCATGGATTAGGTATGCAGTTAACGGAATGGCCTTCTCATGCTAACTTTGACGAAACAGTTTTAGAGGAGAATATGGTCATCACTTTAGAACCCTCACTCAACTATGGGGAAGGTCGAATCATGGTACATGAGGAAAATCTAGTAGTGCAAAATGGTGCTCCTAGGCTTTTATCTGTACGCGCAGAACCGGAAATTCCAATTATCGGTTTTAGTTAAAATATGAAAAAATAATAACCATGAAAACTTTATACTTAGTAAAATTATTTTTGATTATTCACTTTTATATCAAGGAAATTTGTTTTCAAAATAAAATAAAACAATAATTATCTGAAAAATATGTAGATTTTTACTAAAAATTGTGCAAGTAGATATAGTTGAGGTATGAGTTTATAAAGATATTAGAATGCTAAGGATGTTTGTTCGTATTTTAGTTAAAATTTGCTGATGAAAAGCATCAATAAATTCTCTATAATGTTATAAAAATAAAATCTAAAATATTTATATCAAAAAACTAATAAAAGTATGAAAACTTTTAAAACTCCCATAATAATCGACGGTCTCCAGTACAATAACTGGTCAGAGGATATTTTTAGGCAGATGAATGAAGGTGGAGTTTCGGCAGTCCATGTGACAATATGCTACCATGAAGATTTTCAGGAAATGGTAGAAAATGTGATTGCCTGGAATAGACTTTTTGAAGAATATTCAGATTTGATTTTTCAGGGAAGAAGTTCAGATGACGTTTTGAAAGGTGCTGATGAAGGGCGAACAGCAATTATATTTGGTTTTCAAAATTGCTCTCCAATTGAGGATAATATTGGTTTAGTTGAAATATGTCATCAACTTGGAGTGAGATTCATGCAACTTTCCTACAACAATCAAAGTTTGTTGGCAACAGGTTGTTATGAGGAGGATGATCCGGGAATAACAAGGATGGGGCGTCAAGTGATTAGTGAAATGAACAGAGTTGGTTTGGTTGTTGATATGAGTCATTCTGCAGCTAGATCAACTCTTGAAGCCATTGAAATTTCCTCACGACCAATTGCCATCACTCATGCAAATCCATTATTCTGGTGTGATGCATTGAGAAACAAGTCGGATGATGTTTTAAAGGCACTTGCTGAAAGCGGTGGGATACTCGGTTTTTCAATGTATCCGCATCATTTGAAAAATAAATCTGCTTGTTTGTTGGAGGAATTTTGCGAAATGATAGCTAGGACTGCGGAAATGATTGGTGTTGAGCGGATCGGCATGGGGAGTGATTTATGTCAAAACCAGCCTGACCGCGTAGTAGAATGGATGCGAAACGGAACTTGGTCGACAGATAGAGATTTTGGCGAAGGCTCCGCAAATTCAGCGGGTTTCCCAGAACAACCAGAGTGGTTTCGAGACAATCGTGATTTTATAAATATATTCAGTTGTTTGAGGAGAAAGGGTTTCTCAGAAAATGAAGTAAAAAGAATTGCCGGTCTTAATTGGTTAGAATTTTTTGAAAAGTCTTTTGCTCCCCAAAATAACTCTAAAAGCGAAAATGCCTGAATCTATTCAATTTATCTCATCAGGAATGCGTTCACCGGAAAAGGTGATGCGGTTGTCCAGAATGGGTTCATCTTTTCAAACCCGCCTAAGTTTTATGCGCAGTCTTACCCGCAGAATATCAAGAGAAAAATGGAAATTTGAGGAGATACGTTTTGATGTTGATAAATATGGTTACGGAGTTTCTGTTTTTGCTGTGCATACTCCCGAACATATATATTCACTAGTTGTGTTTACAAATGAAATAGCACCGGAAATGCGCTCTGACAGAGTCGTAGCAGAGGTATGGGACGCGACATTCAATCTTTTTGATGGAGTTCCGACTGAAGAAGACATAAAAAGACTCTCAGTAAACACGCCAAAGCAGGAAGCAGGTCGATTCAGTCCAAATGAACTTGTTCTGGCACGTGCGAATAAAAGCCTGCGTTTGTTTGAACATGTAATATTAAGATTATCAGAAGGAAAACAGCCTGATATTGAACTTTTAGCTTCTGTTGGATATCTGATGCGTACAACCGCGGTTTACGGTAGTGGTAAATTCGGATGCGCAGACAGGGAAAAAATATCCAAGCGTCCGGAAACTAGAGGAGCTTTTCAGGTAGAATTAATTGCGGTTTATCTTTTTCGCTGGTTTACCATAAAACTTGTTGAACACGTCGCAAAACAGATTGGCGGTGAAAAGGCAGTCACTTTAAATTCGGGAATCAGTAAATATCTTGGAATCGGCAATGCGACTGGTCTGGGGATGGCTCCATTTCTGATCAAACATCCAGTATTGATTCATAACTGGGTATTGGCCCGTGAAACTGCTCTATCCAGAGTTGTCGCAATTGAGAAGCATACTACAGAAACCTTGTCCTTATTCAGCAAATATCTCCATCGTGCAATTCAACACATTGCAGAATGGAGTGTAGAGGATGAAATACAAACCGCTAGAATATTAAAGACACGCGAAGACCTTAAACTGCTAGCAAATTGGTTTAAGGTTGAAAAACAAAGAGAACAGCCCTTTATTTGGGGCAGAATTTTACATTTTGCAGAAAAAAATTTCTCGCTCGAAGGCCAGGAACTGACAGTATCTCTTCTGATTGAACCTCACGGAGATCTAGTAGATGATTTGGAGGATGATATGCAGACTTCTAGAGGAATAGAAATAGACCCTTCAATGAGTCTCACTCAGTTGAGTGATCTGTTACAAGAATCATTTTCATGGGCATTGGAAATTGATTTTGAAGATCCGGAAAAACAACGTCGTTTCTGGTACTATTCAGAAGAGAAGTTGGAACCGCGTTTTGGTGACAGATATGCTGAACATGGAGCAGAAAAAGAAATGCCTCTTGCGGTCGGACGTGATGTCTATCTCTTGAGTAAAAAAATAAAGAGTGTTTCAGCTGAAATTACTGTAGGTGAGTTTGTGCGAGTTTATCCTCAATTTCGTCATATTGTTCGCAGGGTACAGACACTAGTAAGTTTTCCGTATGCAGAAATACGTGATAATATTTTGGACGCTGATACGCGACCCATAGATCTTCTGCGTTTCAAACTGGCTTTTTTTGGTGCTTCTAAGTTTGACCCAAAATCAGAACTATGGACAAGGGTCACCTTGTTTCAGGGGGCACCTCATCCGGAAGAAATTTCTGAAAAAGAAGCAGAAGAATGGGCATTCCCGGTTATACCTGCTTAGGAGGTTAAATGAATTCTCCTGAAATTACATTATCATTTAACGAGATAATGTTTTTTTTTAGCAGAGCAGCTATGGGTGTCGGACTTCCTTATGGATTAGCAGAGGATTTTGGCCGTATTTCCGTTTGGATTGCAGCTAGTGGTCTTGATCCAGCCGCAATTACTTCAAATGCTTTAAAGTCAATTGACGAAGCTCAAAGCAGTCTTTGCTCAAGTCAAACTGAAAATGATACTGAGACTATACTTAAACCTTCGGAAGAAAAACAACTTTCCGCACTTATGGCTGGACCTACAGTTTGTGACTGGATTTCAACAAAAGATACAGAAATTACAGAATATAAGAATTATTGCACAAAAAACATTGACTATCCTTTTTTAATAGCGGCCGCAGTTGGCGCTTTAAATAATGGCAATTGGGAGATTAGCTGGCAGGATTACAAAGGGTTTCCCTGTTCTGTTTTGACTGACCAACATGGTAACTGGAAAAAATCATGGGACTCAGCTTTCGATATTTCATCAATGTCCGCTTCGACAAATGTGATAATTAAATCAGTGGATAGTAGTTTTTTCAATACAGAGAAATGGAAGGGTAAAACTAATTACTATGAAAAAAACAGAGAAAGAATACTGGAAACAGGAGTTAAATTATATGATACTTGGCCGATTATCCATTCTTATTTTTGCCGTTGTCTAGTTCCTTCTACTGAAGAGACTCGTATATCAGGAGCCGGTGCAGGTCTTGTAGACACAGACTAAACATTAATTGCAAAAAAATACTGCTTTAAATTATGATTTCTTTACTCTAGCACATGCATTGGTTATTATTATTGGTGAGCCACAAAAAAGCATGCATACGTAGCATTTTGGAATAAACAAAATTATTTCAAAAAATAAAGTTTTTATATCATGCTGAATTATAGTTTCCATAGAAATTTTCAAGCACAATAATAGTCTCTTTAAAATTTAATTTCCATATTGACGATCTTGGTTTTGAGTGGCACTAGTTATTTTATGGTAGCTTTACGTTTTTATGTGATGAGTGTCATTCTTTTTTATTATACCACTTTTTAAACTTCACTAGAATTATTGTAAAATAAAATGAGTAAAAAATATTATTATTCTTGGAAGGAATGTCTGATAGATATTCAAAAAATTGCACGTCAAGTATCTTTATCAGATTTTAAACCGGATGTTATCGTTGGAGTATCAAGAGGTGGACTTGTTCCTGCGGTCGCTTTGAGTCATTGGTTTAAGTTGCCGATGGTACCTATAAGAACATCACTACGTGATTTTCCAGCCTGGGAGACCTATACACCAGAGAAAAAACATAAAAATGTTTTGATTGTGGATGATGTTTGTGATGGCGGAGAAACATTTCACAAGATCAATGACGAAATTAAAGAATTTTGCGATCTTGCTAAATTTGCATCTCTATGGTGGAACAACGAATGTAATTTTACTCCACATGTTTTTGCGAGAGAAGTTGCAAAAGATAGTGAAAATTTATGGATTCACTTTCCATGGGAATTTGAAAATACTCAAGAATACATAACGGATTAACAATGCATATAGAAAATGAAGTCAAATATGATTTTTCAGATGTCCTTATTAAGCCCAAAAGAAGTTATTATACTTCCAGAAAAGAAGTTGATTTAGAAAGAAAATTTAAGTTTAAATGGTCTGATCTAGTTTGGAAAGGAATACCAGTTGTCGCTTCAAACATGGATACTGTCGGTACGATTGATTCGGCAAAAATATTAAGTGCTCATAACACACTTACATGCCTGCATAAATTCCATGATTCTGAGGAGTTGCTCAAAATCCCAAATAGTATCAAGAAAAATGTAGCTATTACAATTGGAATCGCGGAAGGTTTGAATTTATTGCACGACTTAGGTGATGAGATAAAACATTTTAGTTTTATCTGTATTGACGTCGCCAATGGGTACACCGAACAGTTTTCAGATTTTATAAAGAAAGTGCGAAGTGAATTTGAAAATAAGATTATTATTGCAGGAAATGTTTGTACTCCTGAAATGACGGAACAACTTATTTTGTCAGGTGCTGATATCGTTAAAGTAGGAATTGGAGGTGGATCTGCGTGTCTTACCAGAAATGTCGCGGGTGTTGGAATTCCGCAATTGAGTGCTGTCATAGAATGTTCTGATGCCGCACATGGCATTGGCGGAATGGTAATGTCAGATGGAGGATGTACCTGTTCTGGTGATATTAGTAAAGCCTTTGGAGCAAATGCCGATTTCGTGATGCTGGGTGGATTATTAGCTGGTCATGATGAGAATAGTGGGAGTATTAATGAAAATAAAATTACCGGTGAAAAAACTGTGGAATTTTATGGAATGGCTAGCAGTACTGCTCTTGACAAATATTATAGTGATAAAAAGGGGAAAGATTATAAAGCTAGTGAAGGGAAATTGGTTAAAATCCCTTATAAAGGTTCCTTGGAGGAAACTTTACTTGATTTATTGGGAGGTGTTAGGAGTACATGCACTTATATTGGTGCAAAAAAAATCAAAGACATTTCTAAGTGTACAACCTTTGTTTGTGTTAATAACCAGTTAAACAACATTTTTGTTTAAAACTTTCTATATTAAGGATTAGGCGTGGAGCAAATTATCTCAATTAAAAATGGCAAAAAACAAACCGCAATATTTTCTGTCACTGAAATGGAGTCTCGTCTTACTAAGTTGCGATCTTCAATGGAAAAAGAAAATGTGGATGCAGTATTTTTTACCTCTATTCATAATATCAACTATTACAATCACTTTGTATATTGTTCTTTTGGGAGACCATATGGTCTAGTAGTGACACAGGATAAGATTAAATCTATAACAGCTAATATTGACGGAGGACAACCCTGGCGGCGTGGTTTTGGTGAAAATATTATTTTTACTGATTGGGAGAGGGATAATTATTTCAGGGCTGCAAAGAATGAAATGAAGGGGAGTGTCCGCATAGGTGTTGAGTATGATCAAATCAATCTGGAAAATTTAAATAAACTTCAATCAGTACTTCCTGATGCTCAGTTTATAGACATTTCAAAAATGACTATGCGTCAACGAATGATCAAATCCAGTGAAGAAATAGAATTAATTCGCAACGGTGCTCAAGTTGGAGATATTGGAGGAGCTGCATGTGTGGAAGCAATCGCTGAAGGTGTACCAGAACATGAAATCGCTCTGCATTCAACTCAGACTATGGTACGTGAAATAGCGAAACGATATCCAGAAAGTGATATTATGGATACTTGGACTTGGTTTCAGTCTGGAATAAATACAGATGGTGCTCATAATCCTGTCAGTACACGTAAAATTCAAAAAGGTGATATTTTAAGTCTAAATTGTTTTCCAATGATTGGGGGCTATTACACCGCTTTGGAACGTACTTTATTTTTTGATAATGCCTCAGAACGACATTTGGAAATTTGGGAGATTAATATTGAAGTACATCGCAGAGGTTTAGAGATTGTCAAACCCGGAGTGCGTTGTTGTGATATAGCAGCTGAATTGAATGAGATTTTTAGAAAACATGATTTACTAAAATACCGTACTTTCGGTTACGGTCACTCTTTCGGAACGCTCTCTCACTATTACGGTCGTGAAGCTGGATTGGAACTGCGTGAAGATATCGAAACTGTTTTGGAACCGAATATGGTAATCTCAATTGAACCAATGGTGATGCTTCCTGAGGGCTTGCCTGGAGCTGGGGGCTATCGTGAACACGATATTTTACTTGTGACCGAAGGCGGATCAGAAAATATTACTAAATTTCCTTTTGGTCCGGAACATAATATAATTAGTTGATATTCGAATTTTTTAATTGCTGAAGAATATTCCACTAAAAGCAGTTTTTCAAGATTCTTAAAGAATTAGCTAAGTAGGAGTTAGCTAAGTTTCCTATAGAAAATCTGCTAAAGATTTTCCGCTAACTATAATTGTAGAGTTTTCGTCAGTTGTTACAGCTATAGAACTATCTGAGCTATCTTTCGACTGATGTAGATTTCTCTTTAGTGATTCTGGACGTACCTTCCAAAAAGTAAGAGTCAGATAAAAACCTGTCATTCCACCCATCATCAAAATACCTGCAACTACAACTTTTGAATCCATTCCTAGATCAGCTATCATAAACAATGCAGGAAGAAAACCTCCAACAGGATACTTTTCAGAGTTTGAGGCATTTATCATTAACATGCTGAAAACTGCAAATATGACACCTGTTCCCGTTCCAATCAGTAAAATGTTTAAAGCTTCCATATAACTCAATAGAAAAGTTTTAAAAAATAATTCTTTTATGATTAAAGCAATTTTTAAATACTTAATACAAAATCATGTTTCAAATTCACATAGTTTTTGCGACGTGTCAAGAATAAATATTTAAACAAAGTTATATTTTCATAATTAAATCCAATGAGTGAACTCAAATTACATAAAATTAATTCAAAATGATACTAAAAACAGAGTGTTATAATTTGATTATTGAGTTTGTATTTTGTAAACTTATGAGTGGATATTTTCATAAACTGAGAAATTTTAACAACACATATTTTAATGATTCTTAAAATTAAGGGGTTATATAAATCATTTCCACAGGACAATCACAAAAACATTGAAGTTTTGAAAAACTTAAATCTTCAAGTTGAGGAGGGAGAAACTGTTGCAGTCGTTGGACAGTCTGGAAGCGGTAAGTCTACATTGTTGTCAATGTTGGCAGGATTGGATCGACAAAGTTCAGGTTCACTTCGTATAAGGGGCCAAGAAATTTCGGAAATGAGTGAGGTCAAACTGACGCAATTTCGAGCTGAGAACATTGGTATTATTTTTCAGCAATTTTATTTAATGCCTCACCTGACCGCGATAGAAAATGTCTCTCTTCCTTTAGAAATGTTTGGGCATAAAGATAGTCAGCAACGTTCTCGTGATGCTCTGCTGCAGGTTGGACTTGCAGAACGAGAAACACATTTTCCTCACCAACTGAGTGGCGGTGAATCACAAAGAGTTGCCATCGCCAGAGCAATAGTAATCCGTCCCTCAATTTTGCTTGCTGACGAACCAACAGGAAATCTTGATAATGCTACTGGTATTCAGGTAAGTAACCTCCTTTTTGATCTTGTACAGACTACTGGCATGACTTTACTGTTGGTGACACACAATATTGAATTAGCTCAGCGCTGCTCAAGACAGTTACAACTTAATTCTGGAAGTTTCCAATGAAAAATCCTCCAGCATTTTTCTGGTTTAAACTGGCCTTTAGGAAATTGCTAAACAATCGACGTTTCAGTATCTTTTTTATTTTTAACCTTGCGCTAGGACTTGCAGGTTTCATTGCACTAGATTCATTTAAAGTATCTCTAGATAATCATCTTGGTCAAAATTCAAAAGCAATCCTAGGAGCAGATGTTGCTCTGACGAGCTATGTGCCATTTGAAGAAAATACTTTGAATGTTCTTGAAGAAAAATTACCACAAAATACTTTAAGTACTCGTAAAATAACTCTATTCACAATGGTTGCGGCTAAGAATATTTCACGATTGGTACAGATTACAGGTGTTGAGGATGAATATCCGTTTTATGGAAAAATGATTTTGAAAAAAAACGGAATCGTGGAAAGTGAAAATATTGAACAAAGCTTGAAATTTTCTGATGAAGTTTGGGTTTATCCTGAACTTTTGTTCATGCTTGGTCTTAGCGTAGGTGAAAGTATTAAAATTGGCGAGAAGATTTTCAGAATTGCAGATACTATAATTGACGATCCCAGCAGTTCATTTTCATCATTCGGACTTGCGCCACGGATTTATCTCGGATATTCACAAATGTTAGAAACTGGACTTTTAAGTAAAAAAAGTAGGGTCAGTTACCAGAGGTTGTATCGTCTGCCGGAAGGCTCTGATCTTCCAGGACTTAATGTTGAACTTAAAAATAAAATAAATGATTTTGAAGGATCAGAATCAAAAATCAGAATATTGACACATAATAGAGCAGGAAACAATTTAGGAAGGCTTCTGGGTTATATAAATGATTATTTAGGTTTAGTGGCAATGATTGCTGTATTTCTGGCTGGAATAGGTGCAGCTTACCTTTTTCGTAATTATCTTGTCCATAGCTTTCGTGAAATATCAATTTTAATGAGTTTGGGGGCAACCCGTCAGCAAACTTACCGTATGGTGTTGTGGCAGTTGGGATTATTAGGCACAGGTTCTGCGTTGATTGCGATTATAATTTCATTAGGAATTTTACCGCTTTTACCTATCCTGCTTAAACAATTTTTGCCAAATGGTTTTGAAACTCAGTTAAGTCCGATAAGTCTCATGTTTGCTCTTGTTTTAGGAGGTGTTGGAAGTTTGGTCTTTTGTTTACCTGTCCTATCTAGAATACGTACTGTGGAACCATTGCACCTTTTTCATGAAAATATTGAACAAAAGATTGTTAATTCATCTTTCTGGAAAAAACAGGTCTTTAGTTATATTCCCTTGCTTATTTTATCATGGTCTTTGTCAGTCTGGCAGTCTCACTCTTTGATTGTGGGAAGTGTATTTGTTGGAATGTTGCTGGTTTCTATTCTTTTTTTAGGTTGCATAGCCTGGCTTGTTTTAGCTATGGCTGGAAATCTTAGTCAAATTTCAGGAAGTACAATGAAACGTCTTGCTTTTAGAAATCTTCAGCGTAACAGAACAGGAGCAATATCTTGTTTCCTTGCACTTGCACTTGGTACTTTATTGATAAATTTGATTCCGCAAATTTATCAGGGTTTGCAGGAAGAAGTATCAAGGCCTGATGATTTTCGTATTCCAAGTTTGTTTTTGTTTGATATTCAGCAGGAACAAATGGAAACACTTCAAAAAACATTGATCTCTGAAAAAGTTAACTTAAATTATCTTTCACCAATGGTGAGAGCTCGCCTAGAAAAAGTGAACGGTAAGAACTTTGTGTATAGTGATAAAGTTGCCCTGACCAGAGAACAGGAAAGACAGCAGAGTTTCCGGAGACGTAACCTAAATCTGTCATATCGAACAGAACTTTCTGATTCAGAACATATTGTAGAGGGGCGAATGTTGGCAACTAATTATGATTGGGATTCTGGAAAACCAGCAGAAGTTTCATTGGAGGTGCGATATGCTGAAAGAATGGGTTTAAAATTGGGTGATTTTTTGACCTTTAATGTACAGGAAGTTTTGGTTGAGGCTATTGTAACAAATTTGCGCCGTGTACAGTGGAATAGTTTTCAACCGAATTTTTTCATCATTTTTCAACCCGGAGTCTTAGAAGATGCTCCGAGTACGTTTTTGGGTTCAATAGGTGGGTTGGATGCATCAGGTAAGTTGAAGATTCAAAACAGAATTGTCAGCGATTATCCGAATGTTTCAGTAATTGATGTTTCACGCATGGTGGAGAGAGCCTTGAAAATATCTGATCAGATGGTTTTGGCACTCAGATTGATGGCTTATCTATCAATTTTGGCAGGTCTGGTTGTTGTCTTTTCAATTGCTCGTCACGAAGTTGACGGTAGGCTTTGGGAATTGAATATGCTTAAAGTACTCGGTGCCAAATTTTCAGACATCCAGAGGATGATACAAATTGAATTTGCTGTGTTAGGGATATTTGCGGGTTTGTTCGGAGTTGTTTTAAGTTTAATAATGTCTTACGGAATTTCCTGGTGGTTTTTTGAAAATCTCTGGAAATGGACATGGCCAACCAGTTTGGCAAGCATTATCGGAGTTACATCTTTAAGCGTTGGAGTAGCATCTCTTGCCACTAGTCGTACTCTTAGAAGTTCACCACTTACTTTGTTAAGATCCTCATGAATATTTCTTCTAAGATATAAGTATGTTATTATTCATTTGGTGAAGAGACAACTTCAACTCTACGATTTTTTTCCAATTCTTTATTGTCTCTACCAATAGCTACAGGATCCATAGACCCCTTGCTGACAACGATGAAGCGCCCTGAATTGAATTCCATCGCAACTAAAGATTTCATGAGTGCCTCAGCACGTTTTAAGCCTAATGTGACATTGCTGTATTTTGAACCCTCTCCATAATTAGGTTTAAGTGGATCGGTATGACCGGTAATCTTTATTATTTGCTTTGGATATTTTCTTAGACATTTTGCTAATTTATTTAAAGCAGGTTTAGAGGAGTTACGCATTTCATTTTTCCCGCGCTTGAACAACAGTGTTGACTTACATAAACCACTTTTTGGTGCGGGAAATCCAGGTTTTGAATTTAGATTAGTACGTTTTGCAAGGTGGAGAACAAAATGACTTCTAGATCCTACATTTCCGCGAGTAAGTTTCAAAATACTGAAATCTTCACTTTCAACCTCCCACTCCAATGCTCCCTGAATTAGTTGCGTCTGTTCTTCGTTAGCAGTGTATATCCGTTCACGATAGTTCTGTAGATTTAGTTTGCTATTTTTGTTTGCCGTAATCAGGATATCTGCAAAAATGTCTTTTAATGGTCTACCACTTATAGGAATGTTTGCAGCAATATCAGAATCTACCATTTGTTTTTTTGCATTTTTATTCGCTTCAACTTCAATGTTGAAGCGACTGAACATCACATCGTTTTCAAGTGTATATTTTTCGTGAGTTAAAACCCTCCTTTTTGCATAGTATTGATGATAAAGTTCTTTGGCTCTTCTGTATTCCGATTCGATCAATTCTGCATTTCCACTACCAACAAGTGAATCTCTTTTGGTTGTGATATCATTAACTTTCAAACGTAGCTCAGAGATACTTTGTTCTAGTCCCTTTCTGAACATATTGAAATCCTCTAATTTGCCGGTTATAGTGTTAAGAAGATGTTCATTGTTCAGTTTTTGATTATTGTATTCTTTATTCAGCCAGTCGAGTAAGCGTTTATCACCAACTTCTTTTTCTTTGAGGTAAGTTTGAATTTGCTTAATGTTAGAAAGAATTTCTACTTCTATTTCTTTATTTTTAATATTTGAATCTTTTGAAGTGTCTGTTGAAAATGGGTAGGATTCAACGCGTAAGAAAAGATAGACAAATTCATTTGCATCAGAATCAAAATGAGTTATGTTTTCTGGGTACATGTAGGTAATACGTATATGACCAGTTTGTAATGGAATATCAATTTTCTTTTCGTAAGTAGATTCTATATGCCCGAGAACCGGTTCTTCCATGCTTTTAAAAAAAGCGCTGTTTAATATATCAAGTTTTTTCTTGTTGCTCATTAAGTCAGGGGTATAAAGTGATTTGACTGCAACCAGAGCAGTGATTGGTGTTTTACTAAGACTACTAATAAAAACCTGCTGATCAACGTTAATTTGAACTATCTGTCTGCGAATTTCGGCAATTTCTTTTTCTAGTTTAGAAATATTTTGTGTGTAATTTTCTATTCGCACTGATCTATCATTCTGGCCTGATCTTAGTTGTGCACGTCTTTGAAATGTTTTACGGTATGTCTTTTCGAGTTTTTGCAACTTTTCATGCCAATCAATTTCAGAATTAATTATTGAATCAAGCCATTTGGTCTCAACTAAAGGTACAGTATAAAAATCTTGTATCCCTTTGTTAATGACAATATGTTCTGTTACAGCAGTGTTAAATACTTCTTTATTGTTTCCATCAGGCGGCACCTTGTAAAAAATGTTTTCTCTATCCTCGTCAACTGATTCTGTTCTATTTTGTTTCGTGCCTTCGGGAGAAGATTCCTGAGAAATAGATGGGTTAGAAAACGAAATAATACATATGAATATTGCTAAAATAAATCTTATAAACTTCATGTTTTTACTCGGAAGAAGTGCTTTCATTAAAA
>Ga0208277_1000201_pt1 | contig 35767 bp, 34 predicted proteins | sample ETNtaG_5_FD_185782 | JGI IMG/M metagenome (GOLD analysis project Ga0208277, IMG submission 185782) | Marine microbial and viral communities from oxygen minimum zone, Eastern Pacific Ocean - ETNP201406SV205 (SPAdes) (version 2) | ecosystem: Environmental > Aquatic > Marine > Oceanic ...
ATACGGTATTAATCCGAGTTTCCCCGGGCTATCCCCTTCTACTAGGTAGATTCCTACGCGTTACTCACCCGTCCGCCGCTCTACTCATATCCGAAGATATTTTCTCGCACGACTTGCATGTGTTAAGCCTACCGCCAGCGTTCAATCTGAGCCATGATCAAACTCTTCAATTGTTATCATGTTTTGTTGATTTTTTTAAAAAATCTAAATTTTTTTTCTCGTATTTGAACACCCACACGAGTAACTAAATATTTTTAAAGAACAACCGTCTCATGGACGGGATGCGTATTGTAAATTGATAATTCTTAAGAAGATACCCTTTTCTTTAATTTTTTTCTTTATCTACAAGTTTTTGATTATTTAAGAATTTCATTTTTGATCTTAATTCAGATCCGACTTTTTCAATTGAATGATTTTTAGTTGCCTCTCTATTACTTTTCATGACTGGACCGCCTGATCCATCATTGCTCTGTCTGCAATCATCTAAGAATTGATTTGCAAATTCTCCTGATTGAATATTGGCTAATATTTCTTTCATAACAACCTTAGTATCCTCTGTTATTACTTTTGGTCCACTTAGATAATCACCATATTCAGCAGTATTTGAAATAGAGTAATGCATGTTTGCTATTCCTCCTTCATGAATAAGGTCAACTATTAATTTTGTTTCATGTAAGCATTCAAAATATGCCATCTCTGGACTATATCCTGCTTCTACTAATGTTTCATATCCAGCTTTAATTAAAGCAGTCATGCCGCCACATAATACCGCCTGTTCTCCAAAAAGATCTGTTTCAGTTTCTTCTTTAAATGATGTCTCAAGAACACCAGCTCTTGTTCCTCCATTTGCTTTTGCATATGAGAGTGCAACATCTTTGGCTGAGTAAGGTTTATCTTTTATATCATCTTTAAAAACAGCTATTAAGGAAGGAACTCCTCCGCCGTCGTTATATGTGCTTCTTACTGTGTGCCCCGGTCCTTTTGGAGCAATCATAATTACACTTGTAGTTTCATCTGGAATGATTTTATTAAAATGTATATTGAAACCATGTGCAAAAGCTAGAATTGATCCATCCTTGAGGTTTGGTTGAATTTGTTTTTCATATATATCTTTCTGAAATTCATCTGGTGCAAGAACCATTACTAAGTCAGATCCAGTTACAGCGCCTTCAACATCTTCAACTTTAATCCCCGCTTCTTCTGCTTTAGCCCATGAGCTAGAACCACTTCTAAGACCAACTGTTACATCAACTCCAGAATCTTTAAGATTATTTGCATGTGCATGACCTTGTGATCCGTATCCAATGATCGCAACACTCATTCCTTTAATAATGTCTAAATTAGCATCTTCATCATAAAAAATTTTCATACCTTTCCTTTTTTAAATTGTTAATGTTTTGTTGGATTCATGTAACCCAATACTTCCAGATCTAACAGTTTCAATAATTTTATTTCTCTTTAAAGATTTGATTAAGTTATTAATATCTATAGATGTTCCAGTTACAGATAAAACACAAGAAGAGCTGTCGTTTTTAATAACTTGTCCGTTTAAAGGTTTTATCTTTTTCTTGATACTTTTTAAATCTTTAATCTTACCTAATTTAATTAAAGCTAGTTCAAGTTCATGATGTTCGCCCTCAGTCAAATCAGAAACCTTGATAATATCAATCAATTTATTTATTTGTTTCATAATTTGCTCTACAGCAGATTCTGTTCCTCTTGTTGATACAGTTAATCTTGAATAAGAGCCATCGTCTACAGGAGCTACATTTAATGATTCAATGTTGTACCCTCTTTGATGAAATAAACCAACAACTCTAGCTAAAGCGCCTGGCTTGTTTTCAACTAGCATTGCTAAAACTCTTTTCATGCTTTCTTACCCTTTGATAACCACATATCTTCCATGCTTCCATTTGGAGCAACCAACATTGGATATACATGCTCAGACTGATCAACATATACATCTACAAAGACAAGTTTATCTTTCATTCTAAATACTTTCTCTAATGTAGGTCCAAGTTTATTTCTTTGAGTTACTTTAAAACCTTTATGGCCATATGCTTCGGCCAATTTAACAAAATCAGGAAGGGATTCTTCATATGTGCTTGCTGCGTATCTTCCGCTATATTGCATATCTTGCCATTGTCTAACCATTCCTAGGGCTTGATTATTAATATTAATAATCTTTACAGGCAATCCATACTGTAAACATGTAGATAATTCTTGAATGCACATTTGTATGCTTCCTTCACCTGTAATACAAACAACTTCTTTTTTAGGAAAAGCTAACTTAACTCCCATCGCTGCTGGCAATCCAAATCCCATAGTTCCAAGCCCTCCAGAATTGATCCATCGTCTTGGTTTATTAAAATGATAATACTGAGCTGCAAACATTTGATGCTGTCCCACATCTGAAGTTACATAAGCATCACCTTTAGTAGCTTGATATATCTGTTGAACTACTTCTTGTGGTTTGATCATTTTAGATTTAGATTTTTTTAAATACATTTCATGGTCTAGCCCATGAAGCTTAGTCCATTCAGTAATTTGTTTATTCCATTTACCAATGGCTTCAGAGTCTATTTTAATCTTTGATCTTTTGATTTCTTTAATAAGCGCATCTAAAGATTCTTTAACTTGGCCAACTATTGGGATATCTGCATTTATAATCTTTGATATTGATGCTGGGTCAACATCTATATGAATAATTCTTGCATCGGGTGCAAATTTAGAAGGAGTATTTGTAATTCGATCGTCAAAACGAGCTCCTATGGCTAAAATTAAATCGGCTTTATGCATAGCCATATTAGCTTGATAAGTCCCATGCATTCCAAGCATGCCCATAAAATGCTTATCTTTTGCAGGATAAGAGCCTAAGCCCATTAAAGTATTTGTTACTGGAATATTAAGGATTTTATTTAAAACTTTAAGTTGTTTTGATGCATTACTAATAATAGCTCCGCCACCAGCATAAATAACTGGTCTTTCAGAAGATAGAATAGCTTTAGCAGCCTTCTTAATTTGACCAGGATGAGGATGAATCTTTGGTTGATAAGATCTCAGGTTAACTTTCACTGGCTTTTTATATTCAAACTTATTTTCAGGTGCAGTAATATCTTTTGGGATATCTATAACAACAGGTCCTGGCCTTCCAGTGGTAGCAACATGAAAAGCTTCACTGATAATAGCTGGTATATCTTCAGTTTTTTGAACAAGATAACTGTGTTTAACAATAGGTCTTGAAACTCCCATCATATCGGTCTCTTGAAAAGAATCTGTACCAATTAAATGACTTGCAACTTGTCCAGAAATAACAACCAAAGGAATAGAGTCCATAAAAGCTGTTGCTAAGCCTGTAATAGCATTTGTTGCTCCAGGTCCTGAAGTTACAAAAACAACTCCCGGCTTTCCTGTAGCTCTAGCGTAACCATCAGCAGCATGAGTAGCACCCTGTTCATGCCTAACCAGAATATGTTCAATCTTTTTTTGTCTAAATATAGCGTCATATATGTGCAAAGCCGCACCGCCAGGGTATCCAAAGATAAATTTGACCCCCTCTTCTCGAAGAGCTCGCAATAACATGTCGCCGCCAGAAAGTTTCACTTTAACTAAAAAAAATTATAAGACTGGGGTTTATATTATTTTATTATGAAAAAAACAAGTTTTTTAACAGATTCTTTATATTTGATTTAGCCCGAAATAATAGCTTTTTCTAGTTTTTGCATGTCCTCTGGCATAGGAATAGACCATTCAAATAATTGGTCATTTTTATGATGTTGAAATGATAAATAGGTTGCATGAAGAGCTTGTCTAGGAAAATCTCTTATAAATTGGATTAATTCATCTGAAGATTCTTTTCCAATCTTTTTTCTCGAGTTATATGTAGCATCTCCAATAATTGGCAAATTTTTGGCAGCTAAATGGACTCTAATCTGATGAGTTCTTCCTGTTTCAATTGAAACATCTAATACAACATAACCCTTATAACCCCTTTTAAGTTTAATAAATGATATTGATTCTTTCCCGTCATGACGAATAGCCATCTTGGTTCTATTTCTTTCATCTCTTCCAATGGGTTCATTTATTTCAAAACTCCCGATAGTTTCTCCAACTGAAATAGCTATATAATCTTTCTTTACTCTTCGTTCTTGCATTTCTTGAATAAAATAATTCCTAAAAGAATCAGTCCGAGCAACAACTAATACTCCTGAAGTATCTTTATCAAGGCGATGAACAATACCACACCGAGGAAGATTAATTAATTCAGGGTATTTATATAAAAGACCATTTGCTAAAGTTCCATTTAGACAACCAGAGCCTGGATGCATTACTAAACCATGAGGTTTATTAATAATAAGAAAATCTTCTTCTTCATGCGCTACTTCAAATTCAATTTTTTCAGGATCCCAAGAAACTTTATTTTCTTCTAATGGATGCACTTCTATTTCATCTCCTGTATAGACGGTATCTTTTGGGGAGCAGATTTCCCCATTAACCAGAACCCGGCCTTGAAGAATCCATTTCTTTAATTGTGTTCGAGAGAAATCTGAAAACATAGCTGCAGCGACAACATCTAGTCGCATATTAGTATTTTCTTCTAAAACTTTAAGAGTTGTTTTCATTGAACTTTATTTAATTTTTTTCATCTAAATATAAAATTTAAAACTTAATTAGTAATAATAAATGTAAAATATACACTATGAAGAAAAAAACAGTTTCTATAATTTATCTTAGTATAAGTATTATTGCTTCATCTGTTGTGCTTTCTGGTTGTAATAGTGACCAACAAGAACTAGAGAGACCAGAAAAAATGTATTATGACCAAGCTCAAAGAAGAATGAAGGGTGGTAATTATTTTGGTGCTATTGATTCCCTCACAGCTATAGAAACTCAGTATCCTTTTGGTAAATATGCTGAACAGGCACAAGTTGAACTAATTTATGCACATTTCATGAATGGTGAGAATGATGCAGCTCATTCCAGCGCTGAAAGATTTATTCGCCTACATCCAAGACATCCAAATATTGACTATGCATATTTTATGAAAGGTCTTTCTAGTTTTACAGCAGATAAAAGCATAATGGTAAGGGTTGTCGGCACAGACTTATCAAAGCGTGATCTTTCTGGTGCAAAAGATTCATTTTCTGAATTGACTGAATTCTTAACAAGATTTCCTGACAGTCAATATGCTCCTTATGCAAATCAAAGGATTGTTTATTTAAGGAATCTTATAGCAAGTGGTGAATTGGCAGCTGCAGATTATTATGTCAAAAGAAAAGCTTATGTTGCGGCTATAAGAAGAGCGAATTATGTCATTGAGAATATTCCAAATTCTAGTGAGAGCCTAAGAGCTTTAAAGATTTTATCTTCTTCATATCAAGCTTTAGGATACACAGAGTTATATGAAGACACTCAAGCTTTAATTGCTTTAAATAAATCACGTTTTGGAGATGATTCTAATGAAGAGTCTTCATGGTCATGGAAGTCTATACTAGGAATCAATCCTGGTTCTAGCTCATAAGAATATTTTTATAAATTAAGCCTTAATCTTTTTCAATAGGATGAACATTGCTGGTATATAAAATACTGCAATAATTGAAGATCCTAAAACACCAACGACCATACCCCAGGCTAAAGGTCTAAAAAATATACTTGCAAATAGTAATGGAAGAAAGCCTCCGATAGTAGTTGCTGATGTTGTAATCACATGACGTGTAGATCTTATTACGACCTCCACTAATTGGGCTTTTGTCATATTCCCCTTTTCAGCTTCTTCTTTAATATGAGATAAAACAACAATTGAATCATTAATAGCTAGTCCAGCCAAACCTATAGCTCCTACAGTAGCTATAAATCCATAATTCTGTTGCCCCACTACTAAGCCTACAAAGGAAAGACCGACACATAAAATAGCTACAGACAAAATAATGCCAGCTTGTGTAAATGAGTTTAATGCTGCCACTAAGCCAATAACAATTAGAACAAAAAATATGGCTGCCGATGAAATAAGTTGACCTTGAGATTGAGCAGCAGTATCACCTTCACCATCAGAATACAATGAATAACCTGCAGGTAATGATTGTTCAAATTCATTGATTTCTTTTTTTATAGAAGATTCAACGGTTGACGCTAATGTTCCTGTCCATATTTGGCCTTGAACGGAATTCTTTTTTTCTCCATTCTTGCGCTCAATAAATTCAGAGGTCCTTGTTAACGAAGTCTTTCCAAAACTTTCAACATAATCAACGCTAGCTTGACCAGGTAAAGTAAGAAGTCCTACGCCCTCAATAGAAGAGCTAATTTTACCCAAGCTCTTAACCCTTATAGGAAGATCTTTATTTCCATCAAGCATAGATCCTACAATAATCCCATTATTAGCAGCAGCTAACTCGTTTAGAATAGCTTCCATCTGTTTTGAAGATAAGGCCATATTAGAATTATTTAGATCTAATTCGATATTGGTCTCAAAAGATTTTGAGGTTACATTGGTTGAACTTATATTTGGGGCTTTGCTAATAATGAGCTCTAATTTTTCTCCTAATAATTGGAGCACTTCGGGATCATCTCCTGTAATTCCATAATCAATTGCAGCAAAAACAGGAGGACCTGCATAAAATTTATCAATCCTTATTTGTATATCTGGATTATTTGCAGAAATATTTTTTGCCAAGCTGGGAAGAGTTTGTGCCATTTCTTTATAACTATTAGAAAAATATACGCCCTCCGCTATATGATTTGACCCTAAAGCAGAATCTCCAGAAACTACGTTATACATGATTCTGGGCAATCTTCTTCCAATAAACCAAACATCACTTTCCACTATTCCTGTTTTTAAAATTTCTTCTCTAATTTGATGAACTTTTCTTTCTGATTCTATTGCGGTTGAATTAACTGGCAACTCAACTGAGACCCTGAACATGTTTCTATCATTAGCTGGAAAGAAATCTCCAGGTATTGTCTGAAATAATAAAAACCCGGATATTGGTAAAAATAATGCTATTCCTAAAGCTCTTCTTGGTTTCAGATATGCCCATGAAAGCAATGACCTATATTTCTCTAATAACTTCTGATTAGAGTAGCCATTTTGATTAATAGATATTTTTTCAAAGAATGCGACCTTTTCTAAATAAGCCATCATTACTGGAACTACAGTCAAAGCAAGAAATAATGAAGACGTAATCGCCAGAATAACTGTTACTGCCATTCCTCCAACGAATTCTGTGCTTGATCCATCGCCTGTTGCTATTGGTAAAAATGCAAACACTGTAGTAAATGTTGCTGCAAGCAAAGGGATAACCAGTTGACTAATTGTTTTATTGATAGCATCTCTTGGCTCTAATCCAGAAGATCTTCTGTGCCTATAGTCTTCAACAACTATAATCCCATTATCAATTAACAACCCAAGTGCAATAATTATTCCCGTTATAGAGGTTTGATGAAGTGGCATTTCTAATAGCCTGCAGCCAAGAAGAACCATTGAGATAGTAAAAGGCAAGATTGCACTAATAATTAAAGCAGCTCTTAAGCCAAGAAGAAGAAAACTTAAAAATAAGACAAGAATGATTGCTGAAATAACACTTCTAGTTAATGTATTAAACATCTTTTTTGTATAAAAAGATTCGCTATAAATATTTTTTAAAACTATTTCTTCTGGGAGAAGTTCTCTAAATTCATTGGCGATGATATCTGCTTGGCCTACATATAAATCGATCCTTTGTCCGAAAGCTGCCTTGGCTTCAATTAATACAGAGTTTTTTCCATTGCTTAATGCTATATCTTCTACTGGTTGATATGGTTGCTTTGAAACCTTGGCAATATCTTGAAGTTTTATAACTCCGTAACCATCTATAACTTGAATAGGAAGATCTCTTATTTGAGACACATTTACTAGATTGTCTTTAACCTTTAATAAAGTTTCCTGGTTTTGATTAGAAATTTTTCCAATAGGCCTATTGCTATCAAACATCGCTAAGGCTCTACTAACATCAGCTAATGATAAATTCAGCAATCCTAATTTATTAGTATCAACTTCAACTAAAACTTCTTCATTAGCTATTCCGTGCAAACCTGTTCTTTCAGTGCCGTCAACAAAAGAGAGCTTTCTTCTTAATTCGTCCCCCAATCTAGACATTAAAATAATTGGAGGCTCCCCTTCTCCCTGCCATGTCAATGCATATAAAACTGATATAGGGGGACCGCTAGAGCGAACCAGTTGAACTGAGGCGCTGCTTGGAAGAGATGGCTTAACTTGATCAATCTTATCCTGTATTTCACCCCAGGTTTGCTCAATAAAATCAAAATGTACAAAATCTTTAAGCTCAATCCCTATCCCTGCGCTACCAGCTTGAATCTCCACCTGTAAATCTTCTATTTCAATTATTTCTTGAAGCGCAGATTCAATTTTAACTACAGATTGTGTTTCTATTCTCGAGGCAGATGCACCAGGATCAGATACGATGATAGAGGCCCATCTTTGAGCTAATTCTGGATTTTCTTGTCTGGGTATTGAGAACCATGACGAAAGCCCAGAAAGTAGAATAAATACAAGGGTTAGAATTAAAATTCTAGGACGATCTAGAAAAATATTTACCAGGCTCATTTTTATTTAATAAATTGTCCTTCTATAACTTTCGAAGCTCCGCCTTTAATAACGAGATCTCCATTTTTTAGAGTACCTGCAACAAAAGCATTCTTTCCCTCATAATAAATAACCTCGACAAGCTCTTTAGTTATCTTGTTAGAATTATCTACTGTATATACTGACCACAATCCTCCGTCAGATTGAGATAAAGATTTTATTGGGACCCAGGTTCCCCTAGCCTTGTGATTAATAATTAAATTAAGATTAATAACTGCTCCTGGAACAAAAAAATTATCAAACTCAAAAATAGCTAATCTATTATTAGATCCACCAAGCGACATTGGAGAAAGTCTTTTTAATTTACCTGAAACTAGATCACCGCTTAAGTTAAATGAATATGTTTCTTTAACTTGCAATCTATTTATTAAATCTAAAGGAATAGCAATATGAGCTTCAACTTTCTCAGAATCAAGAATCTCTAAGATGGGCAGTCCAGCATTGATGACTGAGCCCTCATCTAAAAATCTACTTTGGATGAGTCCATTAAAAGGAGCTAATATTTTTGTTTGTTCAAATTTAACCTTATAAAAATCAAGTTGTGATTTAGCTACTAGAAAATCAGACTCTGCTTTATCAAGCTCTTGAATTGAAATATGCCCCTGTGCCTTTAAATCTTGAAAACGTTTTAGAAGTTGTTCTGCTAATTGATATTTAGCTTTTGCTTGATTTAAGTTTGCTAAGATTTCTCTATTATCTAACTCAGCTAAAATATCACCCTCTTTAACCTCGTCTCCAATATCAACCGGTATTGATTGAATCTTTCCTCCAATCTGAAAAGCAACATTGGATTGTTGAACAGGAAAAAGTTTACCTGGCAACTGTTTAGTTGCTTCATAATTGTCCAAGATTTTAACTTCAAGAATCTCGAGCGATAAAGGTTCAGCATTAATATTAAGCTGAGGAAATATCAAAAAAATTATAAAAAATTCTTTAATTCTATGCATTTGGCAATAAATTAATGTTTACAGTGAAAACATAATATAATTAAAATGTTTACAGTGTCAACATTTTAATTATAAAATTATAAACTATGAAATATCATCACGGTAATCTTAAAGAAAATCTAATAGATTTAGCTTTCTCTGAGTGCGAACAAATAGGATGGGAAAATATAAGTTTAAGAAATTTATCAAAAAAACTTAATGTTTCTCAAACCGCTCCATATAGACACTTTGAAACAAAAGAAGATCTCTTAGCAGAAGTCGCAGCAAAGGGCTTTATTAAACTTAAAGAAGGAATGGATGAGGGGTCAGATTTCTTAGAAACAGGAAATGCTTATATTAATTTTGCATTAGATTTTCCAAATACCTACGACTTAATGCTGGGTACTCACCTAGGTCACTTTGGTAATTATCCAAACCTGGCTAAAGCTGCAAATTCTACTTTTAGTGATTTAACATTGGATTTAAAACAACATATGCTTGATTTAGGAAATGAAGATCTAAGTGATAAAAACGTTGGGGAAAAGGCAATTTCTATCTGGGCGCTTATGCACGGGATGGTTGGCATTCTCAGAAAGACTCTGGTTGTTGAAGAGGGTCATGGTGATATTGGAGATGGAATTGTTATTGCTAAAAGAATAAAAGATGATTTGGAAAGTTTTCTTGCGAAAACTGTAGATAATATTTTGTCTAACTGAATTATTTCAAAAAAATATTAGATGAAAAATACTATTAGAATCTCTAGCGGCACATTAAGAGGGAAGAAAATCCCCTTTGATTTTAAGGACTCTCTTAGACCCACATCCAATAAACTAAAAGAAATCCTATTTAACTGGATCCAGTTTGATATAAATGATTCGATATGCCTAGATCTATTTAGCGGCACTGGATCAATTGGTATAGAAGCAGTTTCTAGAAGTGCAGAAAAAGTTATTTTTGTTGAATTAAATAAAAAAAATTATTCTAGGTTAGTAAAAAATATTTCTACGCTTAATATAAAAGAGAAAACAAAAATATTTTTTAAAGATGCCTATTTGTGGGTAAAAAATAATGATTTATCAAAATTTGATTTTATTTTTCTTGATCCCCCTTTCAATGAAGATCATGAGCTAAAAATTTTAAACTTAATCCAAAAAAAAGATCTAAAATCTTCATGTAAAATCTATCTTGAATATAGCAAATTTACGGAGTTAGACATACCTGAATCTTTATCGTTACTTAAAGAAAAGTCAGTAGGAGACGTAAAAGCTTTATTGTTATCTAAAAATGAAGATTAAAATAGCCACCAGAAACTCTGAACTTGCAATCTTTCAAGCAAATGCTGTTGCCGTTGAACTTAATCAAAGAGGTTTTGATACTGAATTAGTGCCTATTGTCTCTGATGGAGATAAAACAGATCAACCTCTTCATGAAATTGGTGGGAAAGGCTTATTTGTTAGTGCTCTTGAGTCTGCACTTCTGTCACAGGAAGTTGATATAGCTGTACATAGTCTAAAAGATGTTCCTGCAAAACTAAATGAAGAATTTGTCATTGCTGCTGTCTTGAAAAGAGAAGACCCCTCTGATGTCTTGATTACGAAAGAAGGATGGTCAATGGATAATATTCCTGATAATTCTGTAATCGCTACATCGAGCCCTAGAAGAAAAGCTCAAATACTAGATCTAAATTCAAATATTCAAACTGTGCCTGTGAGAGGGAACATAAAAACAAGAATAGATAAATTAAATGGTAATGAATTTGATGGGCTTATTGTTGCAAAAGCTGCTCTCAATCGTCTTAATTTAAGTTTTGAGAATGCATATGAATTTTCTGTAAATGAAATGCTCCCATCAGCATCTCAAGGCTTTATTGGAATTGAATGCTTAAGATCAAATATCAAAATTATTGATCTTTTGAATAAAATTAATGTTAACCAAGAAATGATGTTAGCTAAGGCAGAAAGAGATTTTGTGTCTATGCTTGATGGCTCCTGTTTGTCTCCAATAGCTATCCTTTGCACTGAGGATCATAAAAAAATTAAAATAACCGCTAAAGTCTTATCGCAAGATGGAAAAAAGAAGATCTATAAAGAAATTACTTCAAATAATGAGAGTCTGAATGAAGATATTGTAAATCTAGCAAATGAATTCATAAACGAGGGGGCTGATACCCTAATCAATGAATAATGATACTTAATACTAGACCAAAGATACTATCAAAAAGCTTAAATAAATTAGCTCAAGACCAAAGTCTAAAAATTATTAATGCTCATTTATCAGATATCGAGCCGACGATTGAAGAAAAAAATTTAATAGAATTGGAATTAAAGCTAAAGAATATTTCTTCATATAAAAATATAATATTTACTAGTCAAGCAGCGGTCATCCACGGCCTTCCATTTATTAATAGGTTTATTACTAATGGAGAATGGAATATCTTTTCAATTGGTCCTGCAACAAAAGGAATGCTTCTTAATAACGGCGTTGATTCTATTTCTCCCAGCAACTCATCCTCCAAAGACGTCTTAAATTTGATTGAACAAGATTATCCAGGTAAAAACCTTCTTTTTTGTGGAGATAATTCAAATAACTATCTTCAAGGGAAACTAAAAGAAAATATAGATGAAATAATTTGTTATAAGTTGGTATATAACAAATTGGAATTAGACAAAGTAAGTAATGGACCTAAAATTATTTTAATTTATAACTTTCTTACCTTTTCTTTTTTATTCAAATCTCTTGATCATGAAATACTAAAAGATAAAATCTTTATAGTAATTTCTGAAAGGGTAAAAGATAAAATACAAAGCCTTAGTAAAAGTCTTAATCTAAGAATTTATGTGGCTAAAGAGCCATCGGATAGCTCTATGTTAGAAGTTGCTAAAAATCTTACTTAGCTTTCTTTCCGTTGCCATTCTTCATAGACAAGAAGAATTCATCATTAGTCTTAAATGACTTTAATCTATCGATTAAGAATTGGATTCCTTGAGCATCTTCCATTTCATCAAGAATCTTTCTGAGGACCCACATTCTTTGAAGCTCTTCATCAGTAGTTAAAAGATCTTCTCTTCTCGTTCCAGACCTTCTAATATTTATTGCCGGATAAATTCTTTTTTCAGCAATCTTTCTTTCAAGATGAATTTCCATATTACCAGTGCCTTTAAATTCTTCATAAATCACTTCATCCATCTTAGAGCCTGTATCAACTAATGCAGTTGCTAAAATAGTAAGGCTTCCGCCCTCTTCGAGATTTCTTGCTGCTCCAAAGAACCTTTTTGGTCTTTCAAGAGCATTTGAATCAACTCCTCCACTTAAAATCTTTCCTGATGCTGGTTGAACTGAGTTGTAAGCTCTTCCTAATCTAGTTATAGAATCTAGAAGAATAACCACATCTTTTTTATGCTCTACAAGTCTTTTTGCTTTTTCAATTACCATGTTAGCAACCTGAACATGTCTTGTTGGAGGTTCATCAAAAGTACTTGCAACAACTTCACCTTTAACAGTTCTTGTCATTTCTGTAACTTCTTCAGGCCTCTCATCAATGAGCAGTACTATTAATTCTACTTCGGGATTATTGTTCTTTATTGAATGAGCTATGCTTTGAAGCATTAAAGTTTTACCTGCTTTGGGGGGCGAAACTATTAAGCCTCTTTGCCCTTTACCTATTGGTGCAATTAAATCAATAATTCGTGAAGATAAATCTTCATTAGAGCCACTACCTTGTTCCAAACTTAGTCTTTGATTTGGGAAAAGTGGAGTTAAATTCTCAAAAAGTATCTTACTCTTAGTTTTGTCTGGCGCTTCTCCATTAATAGTATCTAAATGAACTAAAGCAAAATATCTTTCTTGATCTTTTGGGGGTCTAATTTTGCCATGAACTGAATCACCCTTTCTAAGACTAAATTTTCTAATTTGGCTAGGCGATACATAAATATCATCCGGTCCAGCGCAATAAGATCCTTCAGGAGATCTTAAGAAACCAAAACCGTCATTAAGTATTTCTAAAACACCGCCCCCATATATATCAATTCCTTCACCAGATTGATGTTTAAAAATCTTAAAGATAATATCTTGTTTTTTTAATCTTCCAACATCTTCTAGTCCAAGCTCAGTTGCAATTTCAACTAACTCGCTTATTGGTTTAATTTTAATGTCTGTTAAATTCATGTGTTATTTTCCTAATATCAGTGGGTGCGAAAAAAGGGATAGCCCCGTGGCTAGATCTAAAAATGATAAATCTTTTTTATAAAAGATGCAAAACTTGTTTCTTTTTTATATTTCAGAATTAATAAATTCAACAAGTTGTTGTTTTGATAAAGCTCCTATTTCGGTTCCTGAAGGTTCTCCTTCTTTAAATATAATTAATGTTGGTATTGATCGAATGCCATATTTTGCTGCAATATCTCTACTAGAATCTACATCCATTTTGCAAACCTTTATTTGATCGGCGTATTCTCCCGCAACCTCTTCAACAGTTGGGCCTAGTTGCTTACAAGGACCGCACCATTCTGCCCAAAAATCTACTAAAACTGGCTTTTCATTTGAAAGAACTTCAGATTCAAAGTTTTCTAAATTCACTTCAACTACGTTACTCATTAATTTAACTCCTTAATTATTTCTTTAGCTGCATAAGTTAAGATTGCATCAGCTCCAGCTCTCTTGAAACAGAGTAATGATTCTTTGATTACTTCTGAATCAAGCCACTTATTATCTATAGCTGATTTAAGCATACTGTACTCTCCACTTACCTGATAGGCAAATGTTGGAACATTAAATGTTTCTTTTACTTTGCTTATTATATCAAGGTAAGGCATGCCTGGTTTTACCATAACAATATCAGCACCTTCATTAAGATCTAATGCTACTTCATGCAATGCTTCGTCTGAGTTTGCAACATCCATTTGATACTCATCTTTGCTAGCTTTGCCTAGATTAGAACTTGAGCCCACTGCATCTCTAAAGGGGCCATAAAACTTAGAACTATACTTAGCAGCATATGATAAAAGAATAGTATTATTAAAATCATTTTTCTCTAAGGCGCTCCTAATAACTTTTATTCTTCCATCCATCATGTCTGATGGAGCGAGTATATCTGCCCCGCTTTCTGCAAGCGTTAGAGACTGTTTAACAAGTTCTTCTAATGTTTTATCGTTATCAACATATTCATTGACCATGATTCCATCATGCCCGTGATCTGTATATGGATCTAAAGCTACATCTGAAATAATAATGATTTCAGGATGAGATGCTTTAATGTTTTTAATAGCTTTGCATATAAGGTTGTTTTGATTAATAGCCTCTGTTCCATCAGCATTTTTTTTATCTGGGTTTATAACAGGAAATAAAGCTACAGATTTAATGCCCAATGCAAGAAGCTCTTCGATCTCTTTTTCAACAACATCAAGTCCAAATCTTGAAATGCCTGGCATAGTCTGAATTTCTTCTGTACCACTTAAATCCTCTTTTATAAAAAGAGGCTGAATTAAATCATCTCCAGTTAGGACATTCTCTCTAACTAAATCTCTTAAAAAGGATTTAGACCGCAATCTTCGAAGACGAGTATTGGGAAATTTTCTTTTATAAAGCATTATCTATAAAAATCTTAATCGGTTATTGCTCCAAGGCTTGCTGATTTTACACTTTTTGCATATTTTGCCAAGACACCTTTTTTAGGTGGCTTAATAGGATTGGTCCATTCAGAAATTCTTTCAAGCATTTCTTCATCAGATATATCTATCATGAGAACGTCTTTATCCGCATCAATTGTAATTTTATCTCCATCTTTAACAACAGCTAGAGGACCTCCATCGAATGCTTCTGGTGTTATATGTCCCACAACAAAGCCATGAGTCCCCCCAGAAAATCTACCATCTGTTAAGAATGCAACCTTGTCTCCCAGGCCTTGGCCCATAATAGCTGATGTTGGTTTTAGCATTTCTCGCATACCTGGACCTCCCTTGGGGCCCTCATACCTAATGATAATTACATCACCTGGGTTGATTAGTTTATCTAGGATTGCTTTTACACCTTCCTCTTCTGAATTAAATACTTTTGCAACGCCAGTAAATGATGTTCCCTCTTTACCTGTGATTTTTGCTACAGCACCCTCCGGAGCCAAATTACCATACAAGATTCTTAAGTGGCTATTATTTTTTATAGGATTATCTAAACCTAAAATTATAGATTGGTCTTTGGTATAGCCAGATACATTCTTTAAATTCTCTTTAAGCGTTTTACCTGTTACTGTTAAGCAATCTCCATGAAGCAACCCTTTTTCAAAAAGCATCTTCATGACAGGCTCAATCCCACCCTGGGCATTTAGTTGGGACATAAAATGGCTTCCAGATGGTTTAAGGTCTGCGATTACAGGAGTCTTTTTGCCTATCCTAGTAAAATCATCTAAATTTAAATCAACACCAATGGCATGAGCCATAGCTAATAAATGCAATACAGCATTTGTAGAACCACCCAAAGCTATAACAACTGTAATAGCATTCTCAAATGCCTTTTTTGTCATAATGTCTGATGGTTTGATGTCTTTTTCTAGCAATTCCATAACAGCTCTTCCAGCAGCCTCACAATCTTCAGTTTTATTTTTGGATAAAGCGTCTTGACTACTGCTCCCTGGCAAACTCATTCCAAGAGCTTCAATAGCAGATGCCATTGTGTTTGCAGTATACATTCCTCCACATGAACCTGGACCTTTAACTGATATGGTCTCAATTTCTATTAATTCTTCTTCAGAAATATCGCCTTTTGCATATTCACCAACTTTCTCGCAAACTGTTACATAGTCTGTATTTTCTTCACTTGGTCTTATTGAGCCTCCATAAATAAAAATAGATGGTCTGTTAAGGCGAGCTAATCCAATGAGGCAGCCAGGCATATTTTTATCACAACCACCAATAGCTATAACGCCATCATATCCAAGGCAGCCAACAACAGTTTCTATCGAATCAGCGATAACTTCTCGAGATACTAAGGAATATTTCATCCCCTGAGTGCCCATGGATATACCATCAGAAACAGTAATAGTATTAAATAATACTCCTTTACCCCCTGCTTCATTAATTGAATCCTCAACCACGTTAGCTAAATCATTAATATGCATATTGCACGGGGTGACTTTTGCACCAGTTGAAGCGATTCCTACAAAAGGCTTGCTAAAGTCTTCTGATGTAAAGCCCGCTCCTCTTAACATAGATCTTGATGCAGCCTGATGAGGCCCATCTACAAGATCTTTTGAATATTTCCTATTTACCATAATTAATTAATTTGTTGCATATTTTAAAGCAGCTGTAAGTAATTTGTTGGTATATTCTTTTTTTGGATTATCAAAAACTTCATCTGCCTTACCGGATTCAACCAAATTTCCATCTTGCATGACAAATATATAATCAGATACAGATCTTATAACCTTCAGATCATGGCTTATAAATAAATATGTTAGCTTATATTTATCTTGTATTGTTTTTAGTAGATCAATTATCTGAATTTGTATTGATCTGTCTAAAGCAGATGTTGGTTCATCTAAGATCATAAAGGCTGGTTGAAGTATGATAGATCTTGCAATAGCAATTCTTTGTCTTTGCCCTCCTGAAAACTCATGAGGGTATTTAAATTTCATATTTGGATCAATGCCAACATCTAACATTGCTTCTTCAATTTTTATATTTTTTTCACTTTTACTTAGTTCAAAATGGACATCTAGCCCCTCTCCAATAATTTCACCTATTGTCATTCTGGGAGAAAGAGATCCATATGGGTCTTGAAAAACAATCTGAATATCTTTTTTCAGATTTTTCATTTCGCTTGCAGTATATGATTGCATATCTTTACCTTGATAAAAGATATCTCCCTCATAATCAATTAAATTTGCTATAGCTCTTCCTAAAGTAGATTTTCCTGATCCTGATTCTCCAACTAGGCCAATGGTAGTATTTTTTTGAATATCAAAAGATATTTCTTTTACTGCATGGAATCTATTCTTTTTAAAAAGATTCATTGATGGAATGTCATAAAAAACATTCAAGTTACTAACTTTGATCATAGAGCTTGACTCTGAAATTAAATCAACCTTTGGCGGCGGCTCGGCAGCTAATAACTTTTTGGTATAGTCGTCTTGGGGGTTATCAAAAATTAATTCTGTATTCCCCTGCTCGACAATCTTGCCATCTTTCATAACACTTACTGTGTCAGAAAATTCTCTTACGAGACCCAAATCATGAGTAATAAAAAGTATAGACATGCCAAGTTCAGCCTTTAATTTCCCCATTAAATCGAGTATCTGAGCTTGAATGGTTACATCAAGAGCAGTTGTCGGCTCGTCTGCTATTAATAGTTTTGGCTTGTTAACTAATGCCATAGCAATCATAACTCTTTGTCTTTGGCCTCCAGAAAGTTCATGGGGGTATGCATCAAATCTTCTTTTAACATCCGGAATTTCTACCAACTCCATAAGGTCCATAGCTTCTTTTTTAGCTTCTGATTTTTTCAAATTTGAGTGGAGTAAGCATGACTCCATGATTTGTTTTCCTACTCTATGGTAGGGATTTAATGAAGTCATAGGTTCCTGAAAAATCATAGAAACTTGATTGCCTCTAATTGACCTCAATTCACTTTTAGATGCATTTAAAATATCAATACCATTGAAGAATATTGATGATTCTTCTCCATAAGATGATTTTAATTCTGGTAAAAGTTGAAGAATGGACATAGCTGTAACTGATTTACCTGATCCAGATTCGCCAACTAAAGCCATTGTCTCATTAGTATTTAAATCTAAATTGATAGAATTAACTGCTCTAAATTTTGTATCTCTAACATTAAAGTCTACTGATAGATTCTTTATTTCTAATAATTTATTCATAGTATCTTTTTATAATCTTCTAAAAAATCAAAAGCGGCAAATTTAGCTGCTTTTAGTTTGGTCGCTGTCACAAATCCATGAAACATATTTGGATAATGAATATGATTTATAGATACACCAGCATTATTTAACATTGCTGCATACTCTTCACCCTCATCGCTTAGCGGGTCAAAACCTGCAGTAATAATCAAAGTTTTAGGATTTGATATCTCTCTTGGAAACTTTGTTAAATTAAAACAAGGATTATTATTATCCTCTTTAGAGCTTCTTAACTGGTCCCAAAACCAGACCATTGTATCACTTGTTAAAAGATATCCTTCGCCAAATAGACTATATGATTCAGAATCACATGCAGGATCTGTCATGGGATATATCAAACATTGGCTCGATGGGAGTGTTTGATTATTTATTGCTAAGTGATTAGATGTGGCTGCTGCCAAATGCGCGCCAGCACTATCACCGCAAAGACTAATATTATCATTCTCATACCCTCTTTCATTTAACCAATTTAGGGATAAACAAGAATCTTCAAGAGCTTTTGGGAATTTATTTTCTGGAGCTAATCTGTAGTTAAGAGAAAATATCTTAGCGCCAAGAATATTACTCATTTCAGCAACCCATCTATCATGGGTTTCAACATCGCCAATAACATAGCCTCCACCATGAAAATATAAGATAACTTTTTCTGAAATAATTTTGTCAGGAATGTATTCTCTTAAGAGAATTCTTTCTGAACCAGAAGTTAATTCATGATTAATAATATGAACATTTTTTGAGGGTCTTATTGAAATAGGTGTCGCTATTCTTGCCTCATTAATAGCAACCCTAAGGTCATCAACAAATTCAGTTTTAGCTAGCAAGCTTTCTGGTGTTAACGCTATAAATAATGAAGATTTAAAATCAATCACTTGGCCTCTTAGATAAGTATCTTTTTTCCATATAAATATTCTTAATACCCATGACGGTATTACAAAAAAAATATTAAGTAATAATCTGCGTAATGACATATAAATACTAACTATATAAAAATAAATAAATAATCTCTTTTAGCATTAATTTCATATAATAATCAGATGCTATTAAGAGCGACTAACTTATTATACTTTTTATTGTTATTTATTCATGTAAACCTTTTTGCAAGCAATATATTGGATAAGATAAATGCTCAAGAAGATATTTTAGATGTAAAAGAAGCTTTTAAAATCTCATTATTAGTTATAAATAATGATGCTGTTATTAAATGGAATATTCAGCCCAAGCACTACCTGTATCTTGATGATATAAATGTTCAATTCAACGATAAAAATATTGCTTTTGATATTAATAAGAGCTCTATCAGTGAATATGATGATATATTTTTTGGGAAAGTATCTATATTAAGAGATATTTTTGAGATTTCTATAAGTTTGCCAGAGACATTAAATCTAAAAAAAGATTATATAACCGTTAAGTATAGAGGTTGTGCTGAAGCCGGTTTTTGTTATCCATTTGAAACCTATAACTATAGAATTTCTGAGAAAATCCTATAATACAAAGAAAAATACAGCTAAAATCATTAAAAATGAAAATACTTTTATTAAATGGTCCAAATCTTAATTTGCTTGGAAAAAGAGAAGAAGATATATATGGCAATACAAGTTTAGAGGATTTAAATGAAAGATTGATTTCTGCTGCCAAAAAAGAGGATTGTGAGTTTACATCTATTCAATCTAATGCAGAACATGAGCTGATTAATGAAATTCATAGTGCTGGCGAGTCTAATATAGATGTTATTTTAATAAACCCAGCTGCATATACTCATACAAGCATAGCAATAAGAGATGCTTTGCTGGGTGTAAACATACCTTTTTACGAGATCCATATTAGTGATATATCAACTAGGGAAGATTTTAGAAATAAGTCTTATCTATCGGATATAGCAGAAAAGGTCTACTCAGGTCTGGGTGTTGATGGCTATGAAATGGCTCTAAATGAGGCTATATCTAAATTCAAAAATAAATAATATGGATATTAGAAAAATTAAAAAATTAATCGAAATGCTTCAAGATTCTGATTTAACTGAAATAGAAGTAAGTGAGGGTGAAGAGTCTGTAAGAATCTCTCGTGGAAGTAATGATTCAATATCTGTTGAAAAGCCTCTGAAGGGTAGCAAATTAAAAAACGAGCCTAGTGATGAGATTGAGCCTGCTGGTAATAAAGTTAAATCACCTATTGTAGGAACTTTTTATAGAAGACCTGCCCCAGAAAAGCCTCCTTATGTGAAAGTAGGAGACGCAGTAAAAGAAGGTGATGTTCTCTGCATAGTAGAAGCTATGAAAATGATGAATGAGATTAAATCAGAATTTAGCGGCAAACTTATTTCTATTATCCCCGAAGAAGGTCAGCCGGTTGAGTTTGATCAGACCTTATTCATAATAGAATAACATGACTCAAAAAATACTTATTGCCAATAGAGGAGAAATTGCTTTACGAGCAATAAGAGCATGCAAAGAATTAGGGATTCATACAGTTGCTGTCTACTCGAATGCTGATAAAGATCTTAAACATCTAAAATTTGCAGATGAAACTGTTTGTGTTGGCCCTGCAAACCCTTCAGAGAGTTACCTTAATGTCCCATCAATACTTTCTGCGGCTGAGGTCACAAATGTAACTGCTATATATCCTGGATATGGATTTTTAGCAGAAGATTCGAACTTTGCTGAACAATGCAAAGAAAGTGGTTTTAAATTTATTGGTCCTAGTTCAGAAATTATTAAAATAATGGGAGATAAAATTACTGCAAAAACTTTTGCAGAAGAAGCTGGAATAAAAACTGTTCCTGGGTATAAAGACCCTCTTCCTGAAGATCCTAATGAAATTAAGATTATTGCAAATAATGTTGGCTATCCTTTAATGATCAAAGCTACTGCCGGTGGCGGCGGAAGGGGTATGCGAATAGTGAATTCAGAGAATGATCTATTGCATTCAATAGAAATAACTTCACATGAAGCCAAGAATGCATTTGGAAATAATACTATTTATTTTGAAAAATTTATATCTAACCCAAGACATATAGAAATCCAGATTGTTGCTGATGGGAAAGGTAATGTGATTCATCTTGGAACTAGAGATTGCAGTCTTCAAAGAAAACACCAAAAAATAATCGAAGAGGCTCCTGCAAATGATATTAACCAAGAAAACTTATCCATTACTTTGGATGCATGCATTAAATTGTGTAAAGACATAAATTATGAGGGGGTAGGAACTTTAGAATTTTTATATGAAAACGAAAATTTCTACTTTATAGAAATGAATACAAGGATTCAGGTAGAACATCCTGTATCTGAAATGATAACCGGTTTCGACATCGTTAAGGCTCAGATAAAAATTGCTCTTGAAATGCCAATAACTCTTGATCAAAATAAGGTTTCTATCAGAGGGCACGCAATTGAATGCAGGATAAATGCTGAAAATCCAAGAACTTTTACCCCCAATCCTGGATTAATAAGTAAAATGCACCCACCAGGAGGTTTTGGGATTAGATTTGATTCGCATATTTATTCTGGTTATGAGGTGCCTCCTTATTATGATTCTTTATTAGCGAAGATAATAACAATGGCTAACTCTCGAAGTGCATGCATAAAAAGGATGAAAAGTGCTTTAGATGAATTTTTTGTTGAAGGAATTGACACTAATCATTCTCTTCATCAAGATTTAATGAATGATAAGGTTTTTATAGAAAATAAACATACAATAAATTATTTAGAAAATGAATTCTTAAAAGATTATGACTAAACCGTACGAGCCCAATATTATTGAAAAAACTGTTCAAGCCTCTTGGGATAATGAAAAACGTTATGAGGTCGTGGCTGATGATAGAGAAAAGTTTTATTGTTTGTCTATGTTTCCATATCCTTCAGGCAAATTGCATATGGGGCATGTTAGAAATTACACAATTGGTGATGTAATTTCTAGATTCAAAAGAATGAATAATTACAATGTTTTTCAGCCTATGGGCTGGGATGCATTTGGTTTGCCAGCAGAAAATGCAGCAATTGCCAACAAGGTTAACCCCAACGATTGGACTCAAAAAAATATTGAAAATATGAAAGACCAACTAAAGTCACTAGGTTTTAGTTATGACTGGTCTAAAGAACTTAGAACGTGTGATACAAACTATTACAAATGGGAGCAATTAATTTTTAAAAAATTTGCTGATCGAGGTTTGGTTTATCGAAAAAAAGCTATTGTTAATTGGGATCCTGTTGATAATACAGTTCTTGCCAATGAACAAGTTATAGACGGTAAGGGTTGGAGATCTGGAGCCCAGATTGAGATAAAAGAGATTGATCAATGGTTTCTAAAGATAACTGATTATGCTGAGGAATTATTAACATCTTTAGAAAAATTAGATTGGCCTGAAAATGTTAAGACAATGCAAAAGAATTGGATTGGAAAGTCTATTGGCGCTGAAATAAAATATACATTAGAAGGTTCAGAAGAATCTCTAACAGCTTTCTCAACAAGACCAGATACAATTTTTGGCGTTTCTTTTATAGCCATCTCACCAAATCATAGTATTTCAACTGAACTTGCAAAAAATGATGATTCTCTGGCTCAATTTTTAGCCCAATGCAAAGAAGTTTCAGCAGCAGAGGCTGATATGGCTAAAGCAGAAAAACTTGGTTATAAGACCAAGATAAAAGCTATCCACCCTATTACAAAACAATTAATTCCTGTTTGGATTGGTAATTTTGTTTTATTAGATTATGGAACTGGTGTTGTGATGGGAGTTCCGGGGCATGACCAAAGAGATTATGAATTTGCTCAAAAATATGGAATTGATATTAAACAAGTAATAAAAGTTGATGACAATGATCAGTTGCCCATTTTAGATAAAGGAAAGTTAATCAATTCTCCGGGGTTTGATGAAATGGCCTCAGATGCAGCTATTAAGAAAATAAATAAATATCTTGAAGAAAATAATTTGGGCAAGCAATTAACTCAATTTAGACTAAGAGATTGGGGCATTAGTAGGCAAAGATACTGGGGTTGCCCTATTCCTGCTGTTTATGAAGATGGTGTCCCAAGAATCTTGGAAGAAAATGAATTGCCTGTAGAACTTCCTGAATTAGAAAAAAATTCGCCCCCAATACCCTTAAGTAAAAATAAAGATTTTATAAATATTTCAAATAAAACTAAAAGGGAAGCAGATACATTTGATACCTTTATGGATTCTTCATGGTATTACGCAAGATTCCCGTCTGCAGACAATAATAAAGAAATTTTTGGTGAAGACTCTGACTATTGGCTTCCTGTTGATTTATATATAGGTGGTATAGAACATGCCATATTACATTTACTTTATTCAAGGTTCTTTCATAAAGCGCTGAGAGATATGGATATGGTAAAAGAGGATGAACCTTTTAAGAAACTATTGACTCAAGGCATGGTATTAAAAGATGGAGCAAAAATGTCTAAATCTAAAGGAAATACCGTTGATCCTCAGCCTTATATTGATAAATATGGAGCTGACACGGTTAGATTGTATATGATGTTTACGTCTCCACCCGAACAAAGCTTAGAATGGAGTGAGTCTTCAGTAGAAGGAGCTTCTAGGTTCTTAAAAAAAGTATGGTCTTTGGTTTCTTCTAGAAAATACAATGATTTTAAAGAAGACCCCGAATTTACTAAAGAAGATTTAGCTCTTAGGAGAAAAGCACACGCTACACTTAAGAAAGTAGAAAATGATTATGAAGTTAGATACTCTTTTAATACTGCTATAGCTTCCGTAATGGAGCTGCTGAATTTTATACCCGATGAATATAAAGCAAATGATGCTTCTGATGCTCAGAAGTTTTGTCTAGATGAAACTATTATATTTATCTTAAAAATGCTTGCTCCAATTACTCCTCATCTATCAGAGCATTTGTGGAATAGTTTTTTTATCGATGATCTTGCTGTTGATGCATGGTGGCCCAAATTTAATGAAGATCTTCTTGAGGTTGAAGAGTTCGATTTAGTTGTTCAGGTTAATGGAAAAGTAAGAGGTAAAACAGTAATTAATAAAAACCTTGATGAAAAAGAAATTGAAACTGAAGCTCTAAGTCTTGAGAATGTTAAAAACACTATTGGTGCAAATAAAATTAAGAAAGTCATTTATATTAAAGAAAAAATTATTAATTTTGTTATATAGTTAAATATAACTTGAAGGTTTCTTAATGATAAATAAAATCTTAGCTCTATCCTTGGTATTACTCGTCTCTTATGGATGTGGCTATGAGGTTATAAAGAATCACAATAGTATTGCTATTGGTGGCATTAAATTCTCTGAAAGCATTCCCTCATCTATAAAAATAAAACTTAAAGATATTAAGATAGATGAATCAGAAGACCTATTTTTATTAGTTGATAATTATGGAATAAAAGAAAGGAAAACTTATGGAGGTTCAGCATTAAGAGCATTAGAAGGTGAACTAAAGGGTGAGATGACAATTATCCTTCTAAAAGATAATAAGCGTATCGTTGAAAAATTGGTCTCTATAAAAAACTATAATGTAACCGAATTAAACCCTTTAGCAGAAAAAGAAACAGTTAAAAAATTGGAAGAGCGCATACAAAAAGACCTTGTGCAGCAAATAATATTTGAGATACAAATGCATGAAATGTGAAGCAATAAATCTTGGTAAATATCTCAAAAATGCATCAAACATTTTTTTTATATACGGTTCAGAGGTTGTCCTAAAAAATCATGTTAAAAATAGGATACTTGAGAATCTTTCAAAAAGAGGATTCTCAGAAAAAATTACTCTAACTGACGAAAATTTTAAAGAAATTAAATCTACCATAGCTCAAAATGCTGGTGGTTCTTTGTTTGGATCAAACCTAATTATTGAGCTTAAGCACAACAATGGAAAAATTCCTGAGACTATTTCTGAGATTTTTACTAACGATGTACCTAGATCAGAAAATATTTGTATCATTATTAATAGTCATTCAGAAAAGCTTAGTCTTGCATCAAAATGGGCAAAAAGTATGGATGAATTTTCTTTAATTGTTGAATGCAAAAAACTGAAGTCATTTGAAGAGCAGATCTGGCTTAAGAAGAATTTAAATTTTATACCTGATAATTATAAGACTGAAATAGTCCAATTATTATCTGAAATGCATTCTGGAAATTTAGTAGCTCAACAAAATGAAATTGAACTACTAAAGCTGCTATATTCTGATTCTGATAAAGAGATAAGGGATATATCTGATATTACCAATCATATAATCAGTTCAGCAGAATTTAGTCCATTTGAGCTTGAGGATGCAATATTACAAGGAGAAACAAAAAAAGCGCTTGAGATTGTTGGCTCTTTAAGAAGAGCTGATGCATATAGCGGACCTCTCCTTATATGGATAATGAGCAAAATAACAAATTTAGCTTCTTTAGCGTATCAGGATAAAAATCCAAAAGTTTTCTTAAAAAATAATGGCATTTGGCAATCGAAAATTAATGATTATTTGATTTTTATAAAGAAACAGAATCAAAGCAATCTGGACTTGGCGCAAAAAAATATATATGAATTAGAGCTCAGTCTTAAAGGTTTAATTAAAAAAGATTTCTGGAGCGAGCTGGAGTCATTAATATTTAAATTGGGAACTAGCTAGATACTTTTTCTTTGTATAGGGATTGGCATTTCTTTAAAAGTGCGTCATGGGGATTAAGCTCTATATCTAAATCTATTATTCTTTTAACCGCAGCAATTCCCTTTGTGGAGCTGGTAAACCAGATCGATGATGCTTCTTTTAAGTCATCTATATAAAACTCTCCTTCTTCAAAAGGTAGATTATTCTCTTTAATAATTTCTATAAGAATTGCTCTTGTAATTCCCGGGAGTATATTTGATGAAAGTTGGGGGGTAAAAATCTTTTCTTCTTTAACAAAAAAAATATTGCTAGCTCCGCCTTCTGTAAGAAGTCCGTCTCTATGCATTATTATTTCATCGCATCCTTCTTCAGAAACACTATTCATTTGTATAACATTTCCCAATAAAGATGTAGTTTTAATATCACACCTACTCCACCTTATATCTGCACAAATTGACACCGTTAGATCTTGTTTTTTAAAATCTAGATCTAAAGGCATTAAATAGCCAAAAGTTTCAGGGCTAATATTTTGGTCATATATATGGGACCGAGTTATGTCAATTCCTCTTGAAACTTGATAATAAATATACCCATTTTGGATATCAGATTCTTCTAATAAATGAAATATCTCATTTTTTACTCTCTCAATATCAATTTTTATTTTTACCTGCGAAGAGCTATATATAAGTCTTTCAAGGTGCTCTTGAGCATATATAAATTTTTTATTCTGAAAAGGAATGACTTCATAAATACTATCTGCAAATAGATAAGCTCTGCTCAAAGGAGAGACTTTAATATTATTCAGAGAATTAAAAGCGCCTTGGTAAACAGCCTTTATATCTTTAGTCACCTGCTATTCCAAAAAGACTAAGAATCCATAGCCATAAACTAGAGAATAATCTTCCAAAGAAACCTCTAGCCTCAACATCATTTAAGGCAACAAGTTGTGAACTAGAAACTATTTTGTCTTGACTAACAATATCTATAGAGCCAACAACTTGGCCCTTTTTTATGGGAGCTTTTATATTATTCTTGTAGTTATAGTTTACTGTTAGATCTTTAAAGGACACTCTTGGTAATGTAACAAAAATATCTTCATTAGATCCTATTTCTACAGAATCTGACTTACCGCCCCATACAGTTACCTCTTTTAAGGGTATATCTTTAGACAATTGCTTTTGCGTTGCAAAAAACCTAAAGCCATATTCAAGCAATCTTTGGGAGCTATCGAACCTAGCATTGTCTGAGGGGCTGCCTGCTACAACGCTAATCAATCTCATTTCACCCCTTTGCGCAGAACCTATTAAGCAAAAACCAGCTGATTCAGTATGTCCAGTTTTCACTCCATCAGATGAGTCATCTTTCCACAAAAGTCTATTTCTATTTAACTGCTTAATATTATTGTATGTATATTGTTTTTCTTTATATATCGAGTACTGGTCAGGGAATCTTTTAATAAAATTAGTTGTTAGGGTTGCTAGATCTTCTGTGCTTGTATAATGATTGGGATCTGGCAAACCGGTTGAATTTTGAAATAAAGTATTTTTTAAACCTAAAGATCCTGCATATGCATTCATAAGATCTACAAAACCATCTTCAGTGCCGCCAGCATACTCAGCCAAAGCTACAGAGGCATCATTCCCAGATTGAATAATAATCCCTTTTAATAGATCTTGAACTGAGACCCTTTTTCCAGCTTCAATAAACATTCTTGAACCTTCCATCTTCCAAGCCTTCTTGCTAATTAATACAGTGTCGGCCGGATCAATTAAGTCATTTGCTATTTGGTCTGCCAAAACATAGCTTGTCATTACTTTTGTCATGCTTGCAGGTTCAATTTGAGCATCTGAATTAAACTCAGCAATAACTGTATTAGTATTTGGTTCAATTAAAATATAACTTTTTAATTCTAATTCAGGAGGATTTGGTACAAATGACTGACCCTGAACAAACATTACTTGAGAAAGGATTAATAGTGAAAGAAATTTTTTCATGATTTTAACTCTAATGATAAATAATAAACTGCCATAGCATAAAAGTGACTAATATTATATTTGGTTATTGCTATAAAATTATCATCGCCAATAAAATAAAGATCTTTTTTCTTATTTAATTTAATTTTTTCTCCAACTTTAATTAAATTTTCATCATTTATAGCATTTAATGACATTATTTCTTCCAATGTTAATTTATTTAATATAGCTATCTCCAACAAAGAATCTCCTTCTTGAACTGTATATAGCTCATCACTGCCCTCAGTAAACTTTAATGGTATATATTTTTTTGACTCATTATCAGTTCTATAAGGCTTACGGACATTGTTAAAACCTATATCTTTTACAATATACCCATCTCTTTTCCAGCCATGAATTTTTAGATAATTTGCTACACTCCCTACTGCATCTGGTATTGAATTAAATAAATCCGCGGAACCGTCGTTATCATAATCAATAGCATATGCTCTATAACTTGAAGATATGAATTGGCCATAACCCATGGCTCCTGCATAAGAGCCTTGAATGGAAGAAATATCTAAATTGTTTTCTTGTGTAAGACGGAAAAATTCTACTAATTCATTTTTAAAGAACTTAGACCTTCTTGGAAAATCAAATCCTAGAGTGGTTAAGCTATCTATAACCCGATACGATCCTTTAACTTTTCCGTATCTGGTTTCTACTCCAATTATAGAAGCAATAATCTCCCTTGGGACACCAAAGTCTTCCTCAACTCGATTAAATAATTCATTATTATCTATAATAAATTTCTTGCCATTTGCAATTCTTTTATCTTCTATAAAAAGCTTTTTATATCTATCCCACGTCCAAGTAAACTCAGCTGGTGAAGATATAGCCTCAAGAATCTTCTCCTGTTTTCTAGCAGATTCAAGGATACTAATCACATAGCTTCTTTCAAAACCATAGTCATTTACTAAAGATTCTATAATGTCCTGAGCTGCGGGATGTTTTGAGTAATCTGCAAAGCTAACTTGAGCAAAAAAAATAAATAAAGATAAAAAATATTTCATTGTCGAATTAATTTCTTATGAGATGCCATAGAAATAATAATACCAAAAGCTATATAGAATGATAGTAAAGATGTGCCGCCGCTACTAATAAAGGGCAATGGCATACCCACTACAGGAAGAATGCCTACAACCATTCCTAAATTAACAAAGATCGTAGTCACAAAAATTAAGCTCAATCCTCCTATTGTTAATCTACAAAATCTATCTCTTGCATTTAAAGATAAATAAAAGCATCTAAAAAGAATAAAAGTATAAATTGACAATAAGGCAAGCGCGCCAAGAAAACCAAACTCTTCAGCTATTACAGCAAAAATAAAATCAGACGTAGTCTCAGGTAAAAAATCAAGATGAGACTGCGAACCTGCTCCATATCCTTTGCCAGATATTCCGCCTGAACCAATTGCAATCTTGGATTGAGTGATGTTCCATGCTGTTCCATATGGATCTGCTTCTGGATTAAACAATGTAGCTATCCTTTGCCTTTGGAAAGGTTGAAGCAAATTATTCCATAAGAATGGCGTTGAAAGTAAGAAAATTGCAAATGAAGAGCCAATAAACCTCCAACTTAAACCAGCGAGAAACAAAACATAAAATCCAGCTAATAAAACAACAATACTGGTTCCTAAATCAGGCTGGAATACAATCAAAAAGAAAGATATAGATATTATTAGAATTGAAAAAAATGTATCTTTTAAATTAATTGGCAAGGGTTTGTCATAGAGATAAGATGCGAGAAATATAGGTAGTGCTATCTTTATAAGCTCTGATGGTTGAAGTGTGAAGAAACCAAAATCAAGCCAACGCTTAGCTCCATTAACCTCTGATCCAAAGAAGATTGTAAGCAGCATCAGAAAAACTGAAAAAATAAGGAATAATCCGGATAAATTTTTATAGAATGCTGGATCTGGCTGGCTAACTATTATCATTAAGATAATTCCAAAAAATACAAAAATAGATTGTTTAATAATAATTGCTGAACTTTCTTGAGAAGCACTATAGAGAATTATTAAGCCTATTAAAGATAAGAAAATGATTGATATTAATAAATAAGGGTCATAAAAAAAATTAAAACGCTTAAACTTCAATAATCTCATTGTTCTATTAATTCCTTTAACACTTCTATGGCGACAGGCCCCGCAACAGCTCCGCCGCTCTCTCCATTCTCAATAACTACGCTAACTGCATATTTTGGAGATGGCATTGGGCCAAAGGCTATCATTATCGCATGATCCCTTTGCTCTTCATTCTCTCTAATTAATAGGTAATCCTCTTTACTATCAAGACTAACCAGTTCAGCGGTTCCAGATTTTGCAGCAACTTTAAAAGACTTTAGATCCTGTAATCTTCTTGAAGTTCCGGCAGGAGAATCAATAACATCGGTCATTGCTCTATGAAGCTTGTTCCAGTCTAATTCTTTGAAATTGTCTAAAGCAATTAATTCTGAAAAACTGTCTTCTTGATTTTGAATTAAAGATAATTTATTAATAAAACCTTTATTAGCAATCATGCCGCTGTAATATGCTAATTGGATAGGTGTTGCAACCATATATCCCTGCCCCACACCTAAATTTACAGTATCTCCAAGAGACCAACCTGAATTTAATTTATTTCTTTTCCATTCTGGAGTTGGAATTAAACCAGGATCTTCATCAAAACAATCTATACAAACTTTACTTCCAAAGCCTAATTGGGAGAAGTGGTCCCCTAATTTATTGATATCCGATCTATAAGCTAAAGAGAAAAAATAAGTATTTGAGCTAACAACAATAGCTTTGTTCAGATTAACTTTTCCATGTCCTCCTTTTTTCCATCCTCTATATATCCTGCCATCTTCAGGCAAGGTAAAGAAGCCTGGATCCTCAATTGAAAAATTCCAATCAATAAGCTTATTTTCTAGGCCAAATATGCCAATAGCTGGTTTAATAGTTGATGCAGGCGGATATCTACCTTTTAAAGCTCTATTAAAAAATGGTTTTTGAGGACTATTAATTAATGTATTAAATTTATCTCTTGAAATGCCATTAGATAAATCATTTATTGAGAATGAAGGAGAGCTAAATAAGGTAACTATTTCTCCAGTTTCTATTTCGATAGCAACCACTGCCCCCATTCTTCCATTAAGGGCTTTATTTGCTGCAATATGAGAACCAAGATCTAATGAAGTAAAGATACTCTTTCCCTCCTCTGGATTTTTTATACTTATTTCTTTTAATAGTCTTCCTCTGGCATCAACCTCATAAACTTTTTCACCAAATTTTCCTCTAAGCTCATTATCAAAAGTTTTCTCAATACCTGTTTTGCCGGATATAAATCCATTACCGTAGCTAAATATTGTTTCTTGTCTTGGGTGCAGTGCTTCTGAAAGAATTTTTGATAGCTCTGCGTCTGAAGGTGCTCCTATATAACCAAGTGCATGAGATAGGATGGAAGGATAATCTGTATATCGACTATATCTTTTCTCAACAAACAAACTAGGATAATTATGCTTACGAACTTCAAAGCTAGCAATTTGTTGTTCGTTAAGGTTCCTTTTTATAACAAGCTCTCGATTATATCTTGCTTTGCTTTTAAATTTTTCGTAAAAAATAGCTTCTTCTTCTAAAGTGATATCAATAAAATTTCTAATATCATCTATGAAAGAATTGGGGTCATTGACCTTATTGGGTATGGAAATTAGATTAAAGGTTGGTACATTTTTAACTAACACTTCTCCATTTCTATCATATATAAGGCCTCTAATAGGCTGAATATTCATTTCATGAGTCTTATTCTCTAATGCAGCTATTTCATATTCAGAATAATTGGAAATCTGGAGTTGAAAAATCTGGTACAGAATCAATAAAAGAAATGTTCCAAAAAGAAAATATATTAAAAAGAGCCTATATATAAAACTTCTTCTTTCTATAAATCTTTCTTGGAGATCGATCATTTATGATAAGGCATATTATTTATTATTGAAAAAGAGCGGTATATTTGTTCAATTAACATCATTTTAAAAAGTCTATGTGGGAATGTTAAATCTGATACTGATAATATAAAGTTAGCTTTCTTAACTATTTCCTCTGATAGACCATATGAACCACCTATAATGAATGCAATATCTTCATTGATGTTTAAACTCTTCTGAATCATTCTGCTTAAATTAATAGATGAAAGTTTCTTGCCTGAAATGTCGCAAACTATTATTTTATTTGCAGGATCTAATTTATCTAAAATAAGTTCCTTTTCTAATTTTAACACTTCATCCTTTTTCATCTTTGGATGTTGTTTGCCTTTGATATCTATAAAATTAATCAAACAATTCTTGGGCAATTGTTTGACGTAATATTTTATACCCTCTGATTCCCAGTTTGTCGGTTTGTGGCCAATGCTAATAATATTGCATTTCATTAGTTAGATTTCTGTGTAAGAGTCTTTTCTCCCCAAAGGCCTTCTAGATCGTAGAATTCTCTTGTATCTTTTTTCATTATATTAATAACCACATTGCCGCAATCTATTAAAATCCATCCAGACTCACTGTGACCCTCTGTTCCAAGCAGAGTCTCTTTATTCCTTTTAATGCTTTCTATAACCTTCTCAGAAATAGATTTTGCATGCCTATTAGAGTTAGCAGAAGCGATTATTATTGAATCGGCAAACGTTGAAATATTATTAACATCAAGCGCTAATACATCTTCAGCTTTATTTTCTTCTAATGCTGAAAGGCATATATTTTTTAAATCTAATTTAGGCAAAATTTCTTATATTGTTAATGAAAATCTATAATTAAGTTACAAAATAAAGTCATAAGATATACTAAAACATTATATGTTAAAAAGATAAATTAAAATGGAATTAAGCCTAGCAAGTCTCGTTGAATGGTTCAAAGAGCACCCTGAAATATTAGCATGGCTTGGGGGTTCGTCTGTATTCATATTTTGTTTTAGTATTTTAGGGGTTAGTTATTTGGTATCAATAATACCTGAAGATTATTTTCTTCCTTCAAAACGAACTCCAACGCTTTGGAAGTCAAAAGTCCCAATTCTAAGGCTAGCAGTATTGGTGATTAAAAATATTATTGGTATTTTATTGGTAATGGGTGGAATTATGATGCTTGTTCTGCCTGGTCAAGGTTTATTAACAATCGTAACTGGATTCTTATTTCTTGATTATCCTGGTAAATTTATTATAGAGAGAAGAATAGTTTCATATCCAGCTATTCTTGCTGCCTTAAACTGGATCCGCAAAAGAAATAATAAACCTTCTTTAAAAGTCTAATAAGACTATTTTTCTGATAATTTTGTTATTAATCTAGATAAGATATTCATTCTTTGAGATGCATCAAAAGCCTCTAAAATGCTTTGTTTCTCTTGTGGCGTTAATGGGATTAAGCTGCTTAAATGATAAGCAACAGAATCAGCTGAAGTTAGATCTATTTCTATGGGTAATTTTTTTATCCTTGGATGATCTCTTAATTGAATAAGAATATTTATTAATTCTGGATGCTTAGCAATAAGTGCCTGATCATCAACAACTGGGTCTACCAAAGGTTTTATATCTGCAATATGCAGCCCATTTTTCTGTTGAACTATGTTTTTTATAGACACTCTATTAACTGCTTTAACGGTTATGCTTAAAAGGCCATTTGGGTTATTGTTGAAATCTATTATTTCAACATATGCGCCTCTTTTAACAATCCCAAAATCAATATCATCATTTGATTTGCTTTGCAGGGTAATTACAAATCCAGATGAACCTATCATGCAATTTTTGACCATATCTATATATCTTGGCTCAAATATCTGAAGCGATTGGATGGTGCCAGGAAGAACTACAATTCCAAGAGGAAAAACAGGAATTTTATTTTCCTTTAATATGCTCAATTATGGGCTCCCATAGTCTTTTACTATTTTTATTAGTCATAATCAAAAGGATATCGTAATGATCGATCTTATCCTTAATTAAATCCAAGCATTTGGTCTCTGTATCAGAAGAATTCTTGCATCTACCCTTTAAGACTTCTTTTTTATCAAGCCATATTGACTCATCAAGATCAGCTGCAGCTTTAAAAACTTCATCTCCATGTACGCCTTCTATCATAGTATTAGAGCCCAATTCAATGAACCCCATTATGGATCTATTTTTAAATTTATCTTTAACGGCATCTATTGCGTATTTAATTGCAGTTGGGTGATGAGCGAAATCATCAATGATAATAGTTGAAGAATCTTTATATTTAATCTCCAATCTTCTTTTAACCCCTTCAAAATCCTTAAGCGCACTAATTGAATCTTTTATCTCAATACCATTTATATGCGTTGCAGTAATAGCTGCTGTTATATTTTTAATATTATGAGAACCAAACAGAACAAACCCTTCTAAAGAATAACTATCTCCAGATGAAATAATCTGTTTGTTAGATAAATCTATTTGATATGTTTCGTCTGCACCAATTGGAACTAATGATGACCAGCTTCCTTTCTCTAATAGATCTTCAGTATTTTTATCATCCTTAAAATAAACAATATTGCCATTCCCAGGAATAATTTTTACTAAATGATGGAATTGTCTTTGGATATCATCTAAATCATTAAATATATCAGCATGATCAAACTCTATATTGTTTATCACGAGTGTATTTGGAGAATAATGAATAAATTTTGAGCGTTTATCAAAGAATGCTGAGTCATATTCATCTGCCTCTATTACAAATAACTTATCATTTCCTAGCCTAGCAGATCCATCAATCATATTGCTTATTCCGCCCACTAAAAACCCAATGTCTATACCTTGAGAAATTAAGATGTGACATATCATATATGCCGTTGAGGTTTTACCATGAGTTCCTGATACTGCAATAACTTCTCTATCTTCTAATACTTCTCCAAGCATTTCAGGTCCAGATTTATAAGGTAGCTTATTATCAAGAATATGTTCAACACATTCATTGCCTCTAGATAAAGCATTTCCTATGACATAAAGGTCGGCATCTGGCATATCTTGAATAGAATAGCCCTCATAGGTATTTATATCCAAGGCTTTTAAATGATCTGACATTGGCGGGTAAAATTGTTTATCAGACCCACTGATCTCATGCCCAGATTCTTTTAGGATTTGTGCAAGACCCCCCATAAAGGTTCCGCAAATTCCTAGTATATGTATTTTCATAAAACTTATTTAATTAAGAACTTTTTTTGATACGATAGCCTAAAATACATTTTAAATAAAATAAATTAATAAATGAAAAGAAATGCTTTTTATGCCCAATCTGGCGGAGTAACTTCTGTAATCAACGCTACAGCTGCATCTTTAATTCTTACAGCCAAAAAATATCCAAAACTAATTGGCAAAGTTTATGCAGGTAAAAATGGAATAATTGGGGCTTTGCGAGAAGAGCTTATTGATACCTCGAAAGAGTCTATAGCATCTATTAAAAATTTAATGGAGATGCCTGGCGGGGCATTTGGTTCCTGTAGATATAAACTAAAAAAATTTGAAGAAGATCAAAGTGAATATGAAAGATTAATAGAGGTATTTAGGGCTCATAATATAGGTTATTTTTTTTATAATGGTGGCAATGATTCAGCTGATACGGCTTTTAAGATATCTAAATTAGGCGCAAAAGTTGGTTATGATATTAAATGTATAGCTATACCCAAGACTGTAGATAATGATCTTGCAATAACTGATTGCTGTCCTGGTTTTGGTTCAGTTGCTAA
>Ga0208277_1000202_pt1 | contig 35764 bp, 31 predicted proteins | sample ETNtaG_5_FD_185782 | JGI IMG/M metagenome (GOLD analysis project Ga0208277, IMG submission 185782) | Marine microbial and viral communities from oxygen minimum zone, Eastern Pacific Ocean - ETNP201406SV205 (SPAdes) (version 2) | ecosystem: Environmental > Aquatic > Marine > Oceanic ...
ACTTAATCCTCAAATGAAAAATGAAATTATTACATCTTTGGCAAATTGTTCTGGTCATACAGGGATTGCTGGTGGTCAAGAATTAGATTTAAAATACGAAAACAAGGCTAAAAAAATTAATCAAATTATAGTCGATGATTCTAGCATTGTTGAAATCAATGATGGTAAGCATGTCAAGTTCACAATCTCTAATGAAATTTCAAGGAATAATAACAATATCATTACGATAGATAGAGATAAATTAAAATTTCCTCTGTTATTAAGAAATTTAAACAAGGGAGATTCTTTTCAGCCTTTTGGCATGAAAGGAAGTAAAAAAGTTAGTAAATATTTGAAAGACAAAAACATTAGTCAAATTGATAAGGGTTCAGTTATTGTTTTGGTTAACGGAGATGATAATATTATATGGATTGTAGGTATGAGATTGGATAATAGATTTTGTGTGTCTGAAAATTCTCAAAAATTATTAAATATTGAGTATTATTAATAAAATTAGATACAAGTTAAAAAATATAGGTCCTGCTTCTGTAATAGCAGCAGCTTTTATAGGTCCTGGAACTATAACCATGTGTTCTGTTGCTGGAGCTAAGTTTGGGTATAGTCTTATTTGGGCTCTTTTTATTTCAATACTTCTCACACTTTTTATTCAGTTGATGGCAATCAGGATAGGAATTAATACTAAAAAATCTTTATCTGTATTGGTAAGGGAGCAGTTTGAAAATAAAATTCTAAAATATGTTTCTATATTATTAGTTATTTCTGCAATTTTTATAGGAAATACTGCTTATGAGGCTGGTAATATTAGTGGTGCAGTTATGGGTGCAGAATTATTATTTAATAAAAAATTAGTTTATAATAATGTGAATATTTTTAGTGTCTGCTGCGGATTTTTAGCATTCTTATTAATTGCTTTTGGAAATAACAGAAGTTTAGAAAAAGTACTAATTTTCCTTGTGCTAATAATGAGTTTTTCTTTTGTTTTCACAGTTTTTATTGTTGGGGTAGATTTTCAATCTTTATTTTCATTTTCAAATTTTTTTAAATTTCCATCTGAAAGTATTTTAATAGTTGCGGGCTTAATTGGTACGACAGTTGTCCCTTATAATATTTTTTTACATGTGGCTTTAGTTAATAGTAAATGGAAAAATGTAAATGATATAAATACTGCTAATTTTGATGCAATTATTTCCATTTCTATTGGTGGTCTAATTTCATTATGTATTTTATTAACAGCAGCAGGATTAAATAAGTCAGATATTTTAAACGCCGTAGATCTTGCAAACAGTTTAGAGCCACTTTACGGTAATTTCTCCAAACTTATTATTGCATTAGGTTTGTTTTCTGCAGGATTAACAAGTTCAATAACTGCGCCTTTAGCTGCAGCATATGTTTTATGCGGGTGTTTAGGATTTGAATCTGATAGAAAATCTGTTTTTTTTAGATTTATATGTATAATAGTTTTAGTAATTGGTGTTATTTCATCTTCTTTAGGAATAAGTTCCATTGAAATTATAAAGTTTGCTCAGATAACTAATGGTATTTTACTCCCTCTAATTGTGATATTTCTCATGATTTTAGCCAATAATAGTAAACTTTTAAAAAATCAAATAAACAGCATTGTTCAAAACCTGATAGGTGTTTTAGTAATTGGTTTCTGTTTATTGCTATGTGTAAGAAGTGTAATTAAAGTGTTTTTTTAAATAATGAAAGTAAGTTTAAATGCTGATTTAGGAGAAGGTCTAAACATCGAGAGTAAAATAATGCCATATTTGACTTCATGTAGTGTCGCTTGTGGGGGTCATGTAGGTGATTTTAATTCTATGACTGAGGTAGTTCATATAGCTAAAAAACATAAAATCGAAATAGGAGCTCACCCATCTTATCCAGATAAAGTAGGTTTCGGCAGAAAAATTATTAATATTTCTAATACAGATTTAAAAAAATCTATTATAAATCAGGTGAATTCCCTTAAAAATATTTTAAATGAAAATGATTGTAATTTAAACCATATCAAGACTCACGGTGCATTATATAATTTAAGTTCCAAAGATTATGATTTAGCAATGTTTATGATTCAAATAATGAAAGAAAATTTTGATGACATTTTTTTTTATGTACCTGCTGGAACTTTAATTTCTGAATTAGCAGTTAAAAATGATTTAAAAATTAAAAAAGAGGTGTTTTTAGACAGAAACTATAATGCTGATAATACATTGGTTTCTAGAAATAAATCGAACGCACTTATTAATTCTCCAGAACTTATGTTTAACAGAATTAGTAATGTAACTACAAAAGGATTTTTAACAGCTTATACAGGAGATAAAATATTTTTAGATGCGGAAACGTATTGTGTTCACGGAGACAGTCCTAATGTTATTAATAATTTAATGGGTTTAAAGTCATATTTAGATGAAGAAATTTAAAATTGATTTTTTTCATTACAGTTCCAGCTCAATTCTTTTAAGTTGGCCTAATATAATTTCTATTGAAATATCAAATGACATCCATAATTTTATAAAGCATATAAGGAATGAGAAAAATATTCTTGAAATCATAAAAGGTTACAGTTCAGTATTGGTGCAGTATAGAAATGATATTGCAGACTTTGATCTAAGTTGCGATTCTTTGAATAAAACATATAATGAATCACTAAAACAAAATTCTGAAAAAAAAATTATTTGGGAAATACCCGTTTGTTATGAAAGAGATTTTGCAAAAGACATTAAAGTGTATTCTGAAAAAGTATTATTGAGTCGTGAGCAAGTAATAAATCTACATTCTTCAAATATATACTATTTACATATGTATGGTTTTATACCTGGATTCATGTATTTGGGAGGGTTAAATAAAAAATTATCAATTACACGTAAAAAAATACCTGATAGAAAAATTTTAAAAGGTTCGGTTGCAATAGGAGGGGGTCAGACAGGTGTATATCCTGCTGATTCACCTGGTGGATGGTATGTAATTGGAAATACTCCTATTAATTTATTCAATTTAAATAATAATAGCTCACCAGTTAATATTCCTGTTGGTGATTATGTGCAATTCAAATCAATTTCATCAGTTGAGTATTACGATATCAAGAAAAAAGTTGAAAAAGATAAATATCAATTTGTAAAAAAATATAATCATGATTGAGATTTTAGATAAAGGATATCATATTACTATCCAAGACTCTGGAAGAAATGGTTACTCAGCTTATGGAGTCACTAGATCTGGTTTTATGGATTCAATTTCAGCGAATAAAGCTAATGGTCTTCTTTCAAATTCATTAAATGAAGCAGTTTTTGAAATAACTATGATGGGAGGCAAGTTTAGATTCCATTCAGATACTAGTATATGTATTTCAGGGGGTTTATTTGATGTTCAATTAAACAACAATGTTGTTAAAAATAATACTAAGATTCAAGTTCTTAAAAATGATATTTTATCTTTTGGTAAAGCAATAGAAGGATATAGAATCTATTTGGCGATTGAAGGTGGTATCGATTCCCAAAAAGTCTTAAACAGTCGTAGTATGTACTCTTCTATAACAACTGACTCAGTTATAAAAACAGGAGATAGATACAATTTCTTAAATAATAAAAAATCAAAGAAAAATTACTTGAATCACTCTGATTTTTTATTTGTAAAAAATATAAATGTTTCAAAAGGACCTGAGTTTAAATTGTTAAATTCAGATGATATCTTTAAGCTTTCAAATGAGCTTTTCACTATTTCAAATAATAATAGAATGGGTTATTTTTTTAACGAAGATATATGTCCAAATTCTTTTTCAATTGTTAGTTCTCCTGTAATTCCTGGAACAGTTCAGTTAACTCCTTCTGGAAAACTTATTGTATTAATGCAAGATGGGCAGGTAACAGGTGGTTATCCTAGAATTTTACAATTAGATAATCTTTCTATAAGTGTTTTGTCACAAAAGAAACAAGGAGACAGAATCAAGTTTAATTTTATCAATTTATCTTAAATATTTCATCAGTCTTTTTAGTAGATTCAATTTATTGTTGTAAGGTGCATATCTTAGATTATTGTCATACCAATTACCTTTTTTTACAATCGATTTTTTATGAGAAAATAAGTCAAAGCTAGATTTTCCGTGATAGGAGCCAGTTCCACTATTGCCTATACCGCCAAAAGGTAGTTTTGAATTAGCTAAATGAACAATAGTATCATTAATTGCTCCCCCTCCAAAACTATATCTATTAATTATGTTTTCAGTTAAATCGTTATCATTTGAAAATAAGTAGAGTGAAAGTGGGTTTGGGTTTTTATTAATTATTTCATCAATTTCTTTAATATTTTCATATGTTAAAATAGGTAGAATAGGTCCGAAAATTTCTTCTCTCATGATGTTACTATCCAGACTTGGGTTGTTTACTATTGTAGGATAAATGAATTTTAGCTTAGAGTCGTATTCTCCACCATATATTACTTCATTTTCTTCAATTAATTTCACTAATCTTTCAAAGTGGTTCTCGTTAATGATACTGGTTAAATCTTTTGATCTTTCGGATGATTCTCCAAACGAATATTTTATTCTGTCAATCAGTTGATTTATGAATTTATCTTTGATTGATTTATGAATAATAAGATAGTCTGGAGCTATACATGTTTGTCCTGAGTTTAAAAACTTGCCCCAAACAATTCTTTTACTAACAAGTTTAATATCAATTTTTTTGTCAATTATCGCAGGACTTTTACCTCCTAGCTCTAAAGTTATAGGGGTTAAATTATTTGCAGCTGCCTTGGCTACTATTTTACCAATTCTTACACTTCCTGTAAAAAATATATAATCCCATTTATAGTCTAGTAGTTTTGATGCTGTCTCAGCACCTCCCTCAATAACACTTATCAGTTCTTCAGGAAATACTTCACTTACTATGCTTTTTATTAAGGCTGAGGTATTAGAGGTGTGTTCACTAGGTTTTAGGATGACATTATTGCCAGCTGCAAAGGCAGACATTGCAGGTAGCAAAGCAAGCTGAAACGGGTAATTCCAAGGAGATATTATTAAAATTAATCCATATGGTTCATATATAATAAAATCTTTTGAAGGAAAATTAATTAATGTAGAATTTACTCTTTTTGGTTTTGACCAGGATTTTAAATTATTTATAAATAAGTCAATTTCATTTAACAAATAACCTATTTCTGTGGCATAAGCTTCAAATCTAGGTTTATTTAAATCTTTCTCTAATGCCGTGAATATTTCTTCTTCCCTTTTTAATATTTTATTTTTTAATTTCTTAAGAAAATGAATCCTTTCTTTAATTTCAATTTTCTTTTGTGAATTAGTAAAGTTTTTTTGTTTGTTGTATAGGACATCAATATTCATATAAATTTATTTTGTTGCAATCCATAAATTATCATTTTTAACAGGGGCATCTATTTCTAATGAAATTTTTGACACAGGGTGATTAAATATAATCTTTTTAGCATGCAAATCTATACCTCCATCTCTATTACTTCTTCCATACCCGTATTTTAAATCCCCTCTTATAGGGCAGCCTATAGCTTTTAGTTGACATCTAATTTGATGGTGTCTTCCAGTATCAAGTTTAATCTCTAAAAGATAATATTTTTCAAGTTGCTTTGTTACTTTATAGTGTAGAATTGCTTTTTTTGAATTTTTAGTCTCTTTAATGAAATGTATAGATTTATTTGTTTTTTCATTTTTCCATAACCAATGCGTTAACGTTGATTCTGATTTGGTTGGTTTATTTTTTACAATAGCTAAATAGTATTTTTCGATTACTCCTTCTTTAAACATCTTATTTAACCTAGAGAGTGATTTAGAGGTTTTAGCAAATAGGACTATACCAGAAGTAGGTCTATCTAGCCTGTGAACAACGCCTAAAAATACATTGCCAGGTTTTGAGTATTTTTCTTTCAAATATGACTTTACAATTTCTGAGAGTGGTTTGTCTCCAGTTTTATCTCCTTGAACAATATCTCCGCATCTTTTGTTTATTGCAATAATATGGTTGTCTTCAAAAAGAACTTGTAAGTTATCTTTATTAGATAGGATTTTTTTCAATATTAATATTGCTCATTTTCATTTGGGAAATCACCAGACTTGATATCATCAGAAAAAGTTGATATAGCTTTAATCATTTCATCATGTAGATTCATATATCTTCTTAAAAATCTAGGGTTAAATTCTTTAGTCATACCTAACAAGTCATGAAGAACAAGAACTTGTCCGTCAACCTTATTTCCTGCTCCAATTCCAATAATTGGGATATTAACTTCTTTCGCAACTTTTTCTGCTAATTTACTAGGTACTTTTTCTAAAACAATTGCAAAACATCCTATTTTTTCTAGTAAGCGTGCATCCTCTATTAATTGATTAGCTTCTTTTTCTTCTTTCGCTCTGACTGTATAGGTTCCAAATTTATAGATTGATTGAGGAGTTAGTCCAAGATGCCCCATAACAGGGATCCCAGCTTTAATAATTCTTTTAATTGAATCTTTAATCTGTTTACCACCCTCTAATTTAACCGCATGTGAACCACTTTCTTTCATTATCCTAATTGCAGACTCTAAAGCTGCTTGAGAATCACTTTGGTATGTTCCAAAAGGTAAATCAACAACAACCAATGCTCTTTCAACGGCTCTAATTACAGATGATGCATGATAAATCATCTGATTTAGTGTAATTGGGAGTGTTGTTTCATGTCCCGCCATAATGTTACTAGCAGAATCTCCAACAAGAATTACATCTATACCTGCTTTATCTACGATACCGGCAGTGGTAAAATCATAAGACGTTAACATTGAAATTTTTTCACAGTTTTCCTTCATTTCTTGCAAGGATTTTACTGTAACTCTTTTGTAAACTTTTTTATTCATTTCAAGGGTGTCAATAAATAGTCTGTAAATGTAATAAATTATATCAAAGACAATATGCTATTTTTCATATCTAATTATTTTTAACCTGAAAACAATGTAGTATACAGACATTATGTCATGAAAATAATTTAAATACTGACAAAATTGTTAAAATAATTAAATGGCATAATCATTGACTGTATTTAAGCGAATTTAAAAATTTAAAATTATGAGTAAAATAATCGGAATAGATTTAGGAACAACAAACTCTTGTGTCTCTGTTATGGAGGGTAGCGAGCCAGTTGTTATTCCAAATGCAGAAGGTAAAAGAACTACTCCTTCTGTAATTGCATTTGTTGAGGGTGGAGAAATTAAAGTTGGTGACCCTGCAAAAAGACAGGCAGTGACTAACCCTACCAAAACTGTTTATTCGGTTAAAAGATTTATGGGGAATAAATTTTCTGAACTTAAAAAGGAAAAAGACAGAGTTCCTTATAAAGTCGTTAAAGGCGATAATGATACACCTAGAGTAGATATTGACGGTAGGCTTTACACTCCACAGGAGTTATCAGCTATGATTCTTCAAAAAATGAAGAAAACAGCTGAAGATTATCTTGGAACCAATGTAGAAGAGGCTGTAATTACTGTGCCAGCATATTTTAACGACTCACAAAGACAGGCTACCAAAGAGGCTGGTGAAATTGCAGGTTTAAAAGTTAAAAGAATTATTAACGAACCTACATCTGCTGCACTCGCTTATGGATTGGATAAAAAAGGTCAAGATCAAAAAATAGTTGTTTTTGATTTTGGTGGAGGTACGCATGATGTGTCTATATTAGAATTGGGTGATGGAGTTTTTGAGGTATTATCAACAGATGGTGATACCCATCTAGGAGGTGACGACGTTGATGAAAAAATCATTGATTGGTTAGCTGATGAATTTAAAAAAGACGAAAGTATAGATTTGAGAAAAGACCCGATGTCTCTTCAAAGACTTAAAGAAGCTGCTGAAAAAGCCAAAATTGAATTATCATCATCCGCTCAAACTGAAATTAACTTACCATACATAACAGCTACTGATAGTGGCCCAAAACACTTAGTTAGATCTTTGACAAAATCAAAATTTGATCAATTAATTGATGATTTAGTAAAAAGAACAATAAATCCGTGTAAAACGGCATTAAAAGCAGCAGGTTTAAATAAATCGGATATTGATGAAATTATATTGGTTGGTGGTTCTACTAGAATTCCTGCAGTTCAAGATGCAGTTGAGAAGTTTTTTGGTAAAAAGCCAAGTAAAGGGGTTAATCCTGATGAGGTTGTTGCAGTAGGTGCAGCTATTCAAGGAGGTGTATTTACAGGAGATGTTAAAGATGTTTTACTTTTAGATGTTACTCCTTTGTCTTTAGGTATTGAAACAATGGGTAATGTAATGACTAAATTAATTGATGCAAACACCACAATTCCTACAAAAAAATCTCAAGTATTCTCTACTGCAGCTGATAATCAACCTGCAGTTGATATTAGAATTGCACAAGGAGAAAGACCAATGTATCCAGATAATAAGGAAATTGGAAGATTTCAATTAGCTGATATTCCACCTGCACCAAGAGGGGTTCCTCAAATAGAGGTTACTTTTGATATTGATGCAAACGGTATATTAAATGTAACAGCTAAAGATAAAGCTACTGGTAAGGAACAAAATATTAGGATTGAGGCATCTTCTGGTCTAACAGAGCAAGAAATTGAAAAAATGAAGAAAGATGCTGAAGCTAATGCAGAGGCAGATGCTAAAGCAAAAGAGACTGTTGATAAGATGAATAGTGCTGATGCTATGATTTTTCAAACTGAAAAGCAACTAAAAGAGTTTGGAGAAAAATTATCAGATGATAAGAAGAAGCCGATTGAAGAAGCACTAGAAGAGCTTAAAAAATCATATGAGTCAAAGGATCTAGAAAAAATAGATTCTGGATTAGAGAAGATAAATGAAGCTTGGAAGGCTGCTAGTGAAGAAATGTATAAAGCTCAGCAAAATCAACAAGGTCAACCTGAACAAGGGGCTCAAGATCAGTCAACTGATAACTCAGATGATGTCGAAGATGTTGACTTTGAAGAAGTAAAAGAATAAATTATATTCTTATATTTTTTAAAAAAGGGTGCTTTTGTAAGCGCCCTTTTTTTATGTAAATTTGCAAAAAATAGATATTTTGAAAAATTCTGAAATTTTATCTGAAGTAAATAAAATGAATTCCAATACTTTAATGGAAACTCTAAAAATTGAATTTACTGAAATTGGAGAAAATTATGTTGTATGTAAAATGCCTGTAACTTCAGAGGTTCACCAACCAGCTGGGATATTACATGGAGGAGCAACTGCTGCACTTGTAGAAACTGTTGGAAGTTTTGCTTCACGATATTTTATCAAAAATAAAGATTTGGCTATTAGAGGAATAGAAATATCAACAAATCATATAAAAAGTATAAGTAGTGGTTTCGTTTATGCAAAAGCCACAAATATACACTTAGGTAGAACTATGCAAATATGGGAAGTTAAAGTGACTGATGAGAATGAAAATTTGATTTCACTTGGGAAACTTACTACATTAGCAATCAATAAAAAATAAAACATGTACATAAAACAGGTTATTAGAAACAGAGAAAATTGGGGATTTTATCTGTTAGGAATATTTATAATTATTCCAATTATGATGATAATTTTTCAAATCCCCTTCACTGTAGCACTAACCTCTGCAGCCATAGATGACCCAGAACTTTTGGAAAAGCTAGCTCAAAATGATGTTAATGCCATGATGAGCGTATTAGAGCCAAATCTCAACCTTTTCTTGATGTTGCTTGGTTTTGCTGGAATGTTGCTTGGGGTTTTTATTTCTACTAAGTTTATACATAAGAATTCGATTAGAGAACTAACTACATCAAGAGATAAAATAGATTGGAGTCGTGTTTTTTATTCTTTTTCGGTTTGGGGTCTTATCACTGTACCTCTTATATTATTTGATACCACAATAATTTCTCCAGAAAATTATGAATGGAATTTCAATTTTAATTCATTTATAGTGTTATTAGCTATTGTTATCGTATGGATTCCGATACAAACATCCGCTGAGGAATATCTTTTTAGAGGTTATTTAATGCAGGGAATCGGTGTGATTTCAGGAACGAGATGGTTACCTCTTTTATTTACTTCAGTAGCTTTTGGTTTAATGCATTATGCAAATCCAGAAATAGATAAACTTGGAAACATGGTTTATGTATTTTATATCGGTTCTGGTTTATTTGCTGGTATAATGACACTTATGGATGAAGGAATGGAGTTAGCATTAGGTTGGCATGCTGCTAATAACTCATTTGCTGCTTTGTTAGTTACCGCTGATTGGACCGCATTACAAACTCATTCAATTTATAAAGATATTTCAGACCCTCAAGCTCTTCCAGTTGACGAGGTAGCTCTTCCAATCTTATTTTTTGTGGTTGTATTAGTTATTTTTAGTAAAAAATATGGTTGGACAGATTGGAAAGGTAAATTATTTGGTAAAATTTAACTTTTTTTCAAAACTAGAGAAGATTCGTAAAATTTAGCTGCAGTATTAATTACTTTCCTAAACTCTTCGTATCTAGTCTTATCATATCTTAATTGTTTATAATATTCATAAATTGTGATTTCCAATTGATCATCTTTAACTTTTGCAACTGATTTAAATTTTGCTGAAAGATTGCCGTCAACTGAAATATATTCATTAGATCTGTTTAGTTCTTGATAGTCAAATACTTCATATCCTTTGGGGATATTTACTGCAATTTTGTATTCATATTCGTTGGGAAAATTAATTTCAATTGGATTAATTCTATTATTCTCATCAAACAGGTTGCTTTGAGCACCTATAACTTTACCAATTTTTAAACTAATAAGACTGCTATTTTTTTCTATCAAATCAGTAGTTAAAATTGTTGAATTAATTACTAATGGTGCATTGTCTTTATTATTTGAAAAGTCATAGTTTTCAATACTGTACTTTGTTACCTTTTTATTATCTAGTCCGTTAATGGTAAAATAATCTACTAAAAAATCAGTTTTTTCTGTTTCAGATAAATAAATATAATTTCTATTCATTATTGCCCAATAACCACTAAATGACCTCGATTCCTGAATTTTTAATTTTTTTAAACTCTTAGGTATTGAAATCTGAATATTTTTTTTAATCTGACTAAAATTTTCGTCTGACAGGGTGATTTCACTAAAATAGTATTCTAAATCCTTATCTATAAATATTCCATAGTTCCCTATTAAATCATCTGGAGCTTCTGAAATTCGATATTCTATTCTGTTAGGACTTATATACTTTTCAAAATCTGGCAAATAGATAACAAATTCTCTTAGTTGATTTGGGTCAAAAAAATCTGGATCAAATTTATGGAAATATCTATTACAGCTTATAGCTACTTCGTAATTGACTTTTGCTTCTTTCAACAGGTTTGTATATACTTGAATAATACTAAAGTCATTTGAAATTTTATTTTTAAATATATAGTTAATATCATTTAAATTTGGATTCTCTTCTCCGGAAATAATAAAGTTATTTTTTACGTATTCATCTATAGCATTTGCTATAATTATTTCATTATGAGGTATTTTGACGCTATTATATTTAATTTCCTTTAATAAATCAACAGCTTTTTGGTTTGTAGATTTAGGAAAAAATAATTCTTCAACATTTTTAACTAGGTTGGTCCAATACTCATTTTGTGAAAAATCATCATCATTAATATAGCATTGGTAAGCTATTTTAATTTTATTGGCAACTGGAGTAGCGTATTGTTCATTAGTTGTTGGCTTGATATTTTTAAATTCAACATATTTACCTCTTTTGTTATCAATTATAGTATCTTTTATGTTACTGTTTTTAGAATTATAAATTTTAATATTTGATTTAAATTCATTTTCTATTAATATAAATTTGGATGAAATTATAGGGAAAGATTCTTCAATTAGTTTGTTTCCGTTAAAGTTGAAGTCTTTTTTTACAGTATACATCATTTCTACAATATCTTTCTCATTGATATTTGGTATTTTGTAATAATCATAGTTTTCACTTGATTCCGAGGTTCTTAACTTTTTCATTTCAGAAAAATTATAAATATGGACAGTATCTTTTTTAAAAACTTTTGCTTTGATATCCATGATTTCAGAAACATTGATTTTTGAAATAAAAATTTCATCTATTGAATCATCTGTTTTCTTATTGATTTTTGCCTTCATATGATGGGTTTCATAAATAAAAGCTTGATTACTAAATTCAGAATTCACATATTCAACATAATGATTACTAAATAATCCGTATAGATTATTCTCTGAGTCTTGTAAAATTGAAGAATTTTTATTTTCCCAATTAATATTTAAATAAGCTTGTGCATTTGTTAAACATGTAAGCAGGAGGGCAACCGTTATTAATAAATATTTTTTTTGCATTATTTTTTCAATTTTACTTGTCTGATATTTCCTAAATTTACAGCAGATAATAAATATAGCTTAATAAAAGATTATGAAGAAAATAATTATTTTAATTTTTCTTATTTCAAATTCGTTTAATGCTCAAATTCTTGATGAAAAAGATAGGGCCCAAAAAATAAATGAAATTCTAAAATATAGATTTGAAAATATCCTTCCTGATTTGATGGATAAAACTGATATAGATATGTGGGTGTTAATTTCTAGAGAATATAATGAGGACCCAGTTTTGAAGACTATGTTGCCTGCAGAATGGCTAAATGCCCGTAGAAGAACTATTTTAGTTTTTTATCGCAATAAAGAAAATAATACATTGGATAAGCTTGCTGTAGCTAGATATAACTTTGGTGAGAATATAATTTCCGCATGGGATAAAGAGACACAACCTAATCAATGGTTGAGATTAAATGAGATTATAGAGGAGAGAAATCCAAAAAAAATTGGTTTAAACTTTTCTAAATATTTCAATATTGCAGATGGTCTTGATAAGACAGACTATGACGAATTCATGTCAAATATTTCAAGTTTAAATAAGAAAAAAATTGTATCAGCTCAAAAATTAGCAACTGCTTGGATTGAAACAAGGACTACTCAGGAAATGGAAATATATAAGCAAATTGTAACAATCACTAAACAGATAATAAATGAGGCCTTTTCTACTAGTGTTATTCAAATAGGTAAAACAACAACCACAGACTTAGAGTGGTGGATGCGTCAAAAAGTAACGGATTTAGGTTTAGAAACCTGGTTTCATCCCTCTGTTGATATTCAAAGAAGTAGTGAAATTAACGGAGACCATTTAAGATCATTCTCAAATAGACCATCAGAAAATATAATTCAAAGAGGAGATCTTTTGCATTGTGATTTTGGTATTACGTATTTAAGGTTAAATTCTGATTGCCAACAAATGGCTTATATTCTAAATGATAACGAAAAAGATGTGCCTTATTATTTAAAAGAAGCGTTTAAAGATGCTAACCAGCTTCAAGACATATTAACTTCAAATTTCCTTCATGGAAATTCTGGAAATGAAATTTTGTTAAATTCATTAAAAGAAGCTAAAAAGAAGGGGCTTAGACCTTCAATTTACACACATCCTCTAGGATCTTATGGTCACTCTTCTGGGCCAACAATAGGTATGTGGGATTCGCAGGGTGGTGTAGTAGGTACAGGAGATTATCCTTTAAATTATAACACAGTTTACGCTATTGAATTAAATAACACTTCATATATTAATGAATGGGGAAGAGATATTAGAATAATGTTGGAAGAAGCAGGTTTTTACGGAGTTGATGGTCATAGATACGTAAACGGAAGACAAACACAAATTAAAATTGTAAACCCTAAATAGTATATCACTTAAATAATTTATAAATTGCGTCCTCTTTTAGAAAAATGAAAAGATTAATTTTATTTATACTTTTATTATCCTTCACTAATAGTTTTGCACAACAAGTCTACGGAGTTCAAAGAGGTCAAAGAGGTTATATACCTCCACCAAAATTTGAATCTTCAGTTTATGTTACAACTATCAATGCATATGATGAATTAAATAAAATTCTTCCTAAATGTGTTGAAATTTTTTTACTTGATGATTTTGAAAAAGAAATTTTAAAGGGTTTGTTACTTGAGAAATTTGAAAATTATAACCAAATAGTTGAGAAGACTGACTCGTCTAAACAGGCAAGGCAAGAATCACTAAAGCAGTTGGAAATTGATTTTGTTAAGTCTCTTGCTGTTATACTAACTCCAGATGAAATATCTGTTTTTGTGGACACAGATTTTAACGATAAAAAGGAAAAAAAGAAAAGAAGAAAAAAAAGAAAAGACAAGAAGAATGATGAATAAAAATACTGTTTTAGGTTGGGCTACATTTATTATGATATTTTTTGGTCTAGTTTTGATAGCACTTGGTGTATTTAAATATAATGAGATAGCAGGTTGGGGGTTTGTCTCTGTGGGACTAGGTTTCTTTGCTATAGCTTGGGTGTTTAATGCTTTAAAAGGTAGGGTTTAAGCTACTTTCATCTCCATTTTGATGTTTGCCCTCATGTAAGGAGGGTTCTTTTCTAAAATAACTTCCTTAAATCCATATTCTTCATACAAGTAAATAGCATTCTTTAGTTTTTTGTTTGAATATAATATCAAAGATTTAAGACCTTTGTATTTAGAAAATTCTACACATTTTTTTAATAGCTGCTTACCAACTCCTTTATTTCTATAATTAGGTTTTACAGCCATTTTACTTAATTCGAAAATATCTTTTTCAGAAGTTGGCATCAACGCAACTGTTCCAATTATTTCATCTTTGGTTTTCGCAAAAAATATTTCTCCTCCTTTATCGATAATATATTTCTTTGAATTTGATAAAATTTCCTCGTCATATTTTTCAACTATAAAAATTTTTTTAAGCCATTCTATATTTAAATTATAAAAATCCTTTTCAAGCTTTTTTTCAAAATCTATAATATTTAAATCCATATATTCTATTATAACTTAATATTAATATCTTTAGAGAATAATTCAAAATTATAATGAAAAAATTAGTTGAATGTGTTCCAAATATTTCAGAAGGAAATAATCAATCAGTCATAAGTAAAATTGTTGAAGTCGTTGATAAATTTCCTGGTGTAAAGTTGTTAAATGTTGATCCAGGAAAAGCAACAAATAGAACAGTGATAACTTTTGTTGGTGATGCTGAAGTAATAGTAGACGCTGCATTCAATCTAATATCAAAAGCAAAAGAATTAATTGATATGAGAAACCATTCAGGAGAACATCCTAGAATGGGTGCGGTAGATGTTTGTCCATTAATACCTGTTTCAGGTATTACAATGGATGAAACAATAAAGCTTGCTCACAATCTATCCAAAAGAGTTGGGAATGAGCTTTCAATACCTGTTTATTGTTATGAAAATGCTGCAAAAGAAGAAAAGAGAAAAAATTTAGCCAATTGTCGTAGTGGAGAATATGAGGGATTGGAAAATAAACTTAGTGACTCTTCATGGAAGCCCGATTATGGACCTGATTTATTTAATGATGAGGTGCAAAAATCTGGAGCAACAGCAATTAGTGCTAGAGATTTTTTGGTTGCATATAATATAAATTTAAATACTACTTCAACCAGAAGAGCTAATGCTGTCGCGTTTGATTTAAGAGAAGCTGGAAGAATAAAAAGAGAAGGTGGTAAATTGACCGGAAAAGTTCTAAAGGATAAAAATAATAATCCATTGCGTATTCCAGGATATTTTAAGAATTTAAAAGGGATTGGATGGTTTATTGATGAGTATGGTATAGCTCAAATTTCCTATAATATCACCAATATTGATACAACTCCTTTGCATGAAGTTTTTGATAAAACTTGTGAGAGAGCTCAGGTTCGAGGAATGAGAGTTACGGGTTCTGAACTAATAGGATTGGTTCCTAAAAAGGTATTGTTAGATGCAGGAAAATATTATTTAGCCAAACAAAATAGATCTAAGGCAATTCCTGAAAGTCAGATCATTCATATTGCTGTTAAATCATTAGGCCTTGACGAATTAAGTCCTTTTGACCCAAATTCAAGGATAATTGAATATATGATTGATGAAAAAAACAGGAATTTATCAAAAAAGACAATCATTGAATTTGCAAATATAACTTCTAGTGAGTCACCTGCACCAGGAGGAGGCTCAATTTCAGCATATTGCGGCGCCTTAGGCGTATCATTAGCTGTTATGGTAGCAAATTTATCTGCTCATAAAAGAGGGTGGGATGATAAATGGGAATATTATTCAAAATATGGAGAAAAAGGAATGTTATTACAGTCTCAATTATTGGATTTAGTTGATGAAGATACTGATGCATTTAATTCGATAATGAATGCTTTTTCTTTACCAAAAGATACTGATGAAGAAAAGAAAATTAGAAATAATCAAATTCAAATTGCTACAAAAAATGCGATTGAGGTTCCATTTAGAATAATGAAAATTTGCTTTGATTCTCTAGAAATAATAGAGGAGATGGTACAAAATGGAAACCCAAATTCAATTACAGATGTTGGGGTGGCAATGCATTGTGCTAAAGCGGCCATAAATGGTGCATATTTGAATGTAAGAATAAATTGCAATGATTTAAATGATAAGAATTTTGTTAAGAATATACTATCTGAAGGATTAAGTATTTTAGACCAAGCTAGTTCAAAAGAAAAAAAAATATTAAAGATAGTAGATAAAAAGCTTTCTTAGTTTACCTCTTTACCATTAATCAATACTTTATTAATTAAATTATCAGCATAGTAGTATGGTATATCATCTATTGAGTTTATATCTTCAGTGATGATTAAATTAGCAAACTTCCCTTTGCATATACTACCAGATTTTTTATCAACCCCCATGGCATAAGCCCCATTTAAAGTAGCTGCATTGATTGCTTGCTCTGCTGAGATTCCTAATTTATTACATGCAAGTGACACTATAAAGTTCATATTTCCTGTAGGTGAGGAGCCAGGATTAAAATCACTAGCGATAGCGAATGGAATTCCGTTTGTTAGTAGTTTTTTTGCAGGTGCATAGTTAATACCCAAGAAAAAAGAACACCCTGGTAATAATACAGGCATTGTATTACTGTCTTTAAGGATATCAATATCACTCTGGTTCATAACTTCAAGATGGTCAACACTTAACGAACCGCATTCAACACCAACTTTTATTCCACCAATTGAATTAAATTGATTAACGTGAATTTTGGAAGGTATATTGAATTGAGATGCTTTATCACAAATTAATCTAGTGTCTTCAGTTGAAAAGTAGTTTTTTTCACAAAAAATGTCTACAAAATCGATTAATTTCATTTTAGCAAAATCTTCTAGCATTTCATTTATAACTAATTTAAAATAATCTTCCTTTTCATAATTTTTTGGAATTGCATGAGCTCCAAGAAATGTTGATTTAATTTGTATAGGTAGAGATTCTTTAAGTCTTTTTATGACTTTAAGCATCTTTAATTCAGCTTCATAATTTAAGCCATAACCAGTTTTAATTTCTAATGAACCTGTTCCATAGCCAATTAAAGTTTTAATTCTTCTTTTTGAATCTAAAAATAAATCATCTTCAGAAACAGAATTTATTTGCATTGAAGATTTTAGTATTCCACCTCCATTTGCTGCAATTTCTTGATATGATACGCCATCTAATCTTTGCATGTATTCATCTGATCTATTCCCGGCAAAAACCGAGTGGGTATGTGAATCACACCACGCAGGTAAAACAATTTTATTCTTTGCATCAATTGTTTCTATATTATTTATTTTAGGGGTTTCTGACATTTTACCAAAATCACTAATTTTTCCATTTTCGATCAACAAGAAAGCATTATTTATATGAGGTAAATTATTCATTTCACAAGCGGAGATAAAAGAAGTTTTTTTATCTCTGATTTGAAGAAGCTTTTTAATATTTATAATTAATTTAGACATAATAATCAGTGCTAAATCATATTCTTGGGATCTACCCACTTATCGTAATCCTCTGCAGATAAATATCCAGATTTTATCGCTTCTTCTCTTAAAGTAGTGTCATTATTATATGCATTATTAGCTATTTCTGCAGCTTTATAATAACCTATTTTTGTGTTTAATGCAGTAATAAGCATTAGGGAGTTATCCAATTTATTTTTTATCGATTTTAAATTTGGTTTAATACCTTCTATGCATTTTGAATTAAAGCTATTTACTGCATCTGCTATTAATGAAGAAGAATTGATTAAATTATAAATTATCACTGGCTTAAATACATTAAGCTGAAAATGTCCTTGACTAGCAGAGAAAGTTATAGCAGAATCATTCCCAATAACCTGACTACATACCATACACAATGCTTCACATTGAGTTGGATTTACCTTTCCAGGCATTATTGAGCTACCAGGTTCATTTGCAGGCAAAATTATTTCACCGATTCCACTTCTTGGGCCAGATGAAAGCATTCTAATATCGTTAGAAATTTTATTTAATGAAACAGCAACTCTTTTTAGTGAATTATGACATTCAACAATTGCGTCATTTGAAGCTAATGCCTCAAATTTATTATCAGCTGTTACAAATGGATGTTTTGTCTCATTAGAAATTAATTTTGCAACTTTAACGGAATAACCTTCTGGAGTATTTAACCCAGTTCCTACAGCGGTTCCACCTAAAGCAATTTTAGATATATAAGTGAGTGAATTCTCTAAACTTAATATCCCATTTTCTATTTGTTTAGCAAAAGCAGAAAATTCTTGACCTAAAGTAATAGGTGTAGCATCCATTAGGTGAGTTCTGCCAATTTTTACAATATCTTTAAATTCATTTGTTTTATTATCAAGACTAATTTTCAGTTCTTTTAGTGCAGCTAATGTTTTAGATGAAATTATATCATATGCAGCTATATGCATTGCAGTTGGAAAAGTGTCATTTGATGATTGAGATTTATTTACATCATCATTGGCTTTAACAAATTTTTCATCGCTTAAATCTTTTCCTTTAAGTTGTTGGCATCTATTTGAAATAACCTCATTGACATTCATATTAGTTTGAGTACCAGAGCCAGTTTGCCAAACAACTAACGGAAATTGATCATCATGAATTCCACTTCTTATTTCATCACAAACCTTAGAAATTAACTCCATTTTTTCTTTTGAAATAATTCCACATGAATGATTTGTTACTGCTGCTGCTTTTTTTAATATAGCATAGGCGTGAATAACTTCTATTGGCATTGAAGCTTTAGGTCCAATTTTAAAATTGTTTCTAGATCTTTCCGTTTGAGGACCCCATAGTTTGTCTGAAGGAACCTTTACTTCACCCAGAGTATCTTTTTCAATTCTATATTCCATAGCAGAGTATTATTCTACAAATTTACACATTATATGGAACTAAACATAAAGGGTATAGTAATGATTATTTGAAAAATACAATTTGTTGAAAATAATTTAAATTTAATTTTAAGATAAAAGATTCAATATCTTATATTTGTAAGAGCTAATAATATATAATGTTTGAATTCGATCAATATCTCGGTTTTCTAGCTTTTTTAACCATATTAACTATCGGTTTTTGGTTATTCTTTGTATTGCTTCTTTTTGTTATTCCTTATTGGGTTTTTGGAGCTCTTAAGGAAAGAATTGAAGAATTAATTGAAGAAAGAAAAAAAAGTTAGTAACCTAAAAATCAAACGCTCCATCTTCGTAACCACCTGATCTCATTTGCCTTCTATTTTGATTCTTTTTTTGATTAAATCTGTATGTGAAATTTAGAGTGTATGATCTTTGCCTCCATCTGTATTCACTGTCATTGTAAAAGGTTTGATTAAAGGTTTCAGTTTTCCAACCACCTTGGTCAAGTAAATCTCTAACATTAAAAGTTAAAGAAGCATTATCATTAAATAATTCTTTGCTGAAGGCTAAATCAACAGAAAAATTTCCATCACGTTTGGTTATCGCTGTTTCCTCAGGACCTCTGTAATTCATTCTTGTTTGCCATTCAATTTTTCCAGGAAGTGTTAATTTATTATTTAATCTAAAACTCCAGCTTAAACTCTCATTATCAAAAACAAGATCTTCATATGAGCCAACTACTTTGTTTGTATATAAATTAAAATTTGAGTTAATATTCCATTTTCTACCTTTTCGGTAAGATAAATTCAATTCAAATCCAAACCTTTCATTTGTAGATAAATTAATAGGAAATCTTTCTACTACTGGTATTTCAACACCATTAAGCTGAACAGTTTCTCCATTTTCTTGATTGATAAAATTATAAGTATCAGTTGATCTTTGGAAATATGCAGAAGTATTAATTGTAAAAGACGACTCAAATCTTTTTAAATAACCAAAATCTATATTATTCGAATAAGTTGGGTTTAAATCTGGATTACCTCTAAATATATTTAGAGGACTAGTTTTTGAGGGAAAGGGGTTGATAAATCTAGACCAAGGTCTTCTTATTCTTCTGTTGTATCCAAATGTTAGGGTTTCGTTTTCATCAAGCTCTAACCCAAAATTGAATGTTGGAAATAAGCCAGTTTCATTTTTATTTATATAATCTTGCGTTGTTAATTGATTGATATCTTTGATAGTGTTTTCAACTCTCAATCCTACAAGAAATGAATACTTATCTTCAACTTTAACCCCGTATTGCGTGTATAGTGCATTAATTTGCTCCTTGTATTGAAAAATATTACTTTGATCTAAATCTTCAACAATTTCAGAATCGATATTTTCAAATACTTTATAATCGGTTATGTTATCGTCTTCGCTGATTCTTATTCCAGCTTCAAATTGCTTATTATCTCCAATGGGGTAAACATAATCAGCTTTAATTAAGTAAGAATTACTTTCTTCCTTAGTATTAATAACTTCATCTAATTCGTTATCTCTTAATACATCTCCATTTTCATAATCTTCTGAATTATCAAATTGCAGATCTACAGTTAATTTTTGTCCAGTATCATCAAAATTTGTTTCATAATTAAAGTTGTATTCACGATTAAAATCATTAGAAATTTCATTTTCAGTTTGAATAGTCTGATTTAAAATATCCCCACCAAAACTATCTACTTGGTTAATAAAGTTATTTTGTACGTTTTCTGAGTCAGCTTTATTATAGAAAAAAGATCCAACAATAGATGTGTTATCACTTAAATACCATTCAATGCCATTGTTAAGAAAATACCCTGATCGAGATCTTTCTCTTTGTCTATCTTCTTCAAAAAAAGTGTTTGGTTCATCACCATTATAGTATTCAGAGTTATTGTATCCACCACCTGGACTTAAATTATCATTCCATCCGCTTGAATTAAAAAAGTTTAATTTACCATTTCTGTAATTTAAATTTGAAGACAAAGCATTTCGCTTTGGATCTCCTACACTAGAGCTCAAGGAACCATTTAGTCCAAGCTTTTTGCTTTTTCTGAGAATAATATTTATTATACCGCCACTTCCTTGTGCTTCATATCTTGCGGATGGAGAAGTAATAACTTCAACTTTTTCAATAGCATCAGATGGTAATTGTTGTAAAAATTTAGAATCAATTCCAACTAAACTTGATGGCTTTCCGTTAATTAATATTCTTGCAGCATCATTACCTCTAAGAAGGATGTTTCCCTCCAAATCAACCGAAACTGATGGAATGTTATCAAGTACATCTCCAGCATTTCCTCCTCTGACAGATAAATCTCTACCAACAGTATATATTTTTTTGTCAAGTTTCACCTCAACAGTTGTTTCTTCAGCTATTATTTCAACCTCACCAAGAGCTTCATAATCTAATTCAAGTCGAATTTTACCTAAATCAATATTGTTATTTAATTCTACCTTGTCAAGTGTTAGGTTTTTAAAAGAAATAAATTCAATTAAAACATCATATGTACCAACTTTTACAGGTATAGAAAATTTACCCAAATTATCAGAAATCCCACCTGTTATTACACTTTTGTCCTGCGGATTTAGCAATGTGATTGTTGCGTATTCAAGGAGCTCGTCATTATCAAGGCTAGAAATGACACCTGAGATGATATATTCTTTCGGCTGGTTGTAGTTATATGATTGAGAAAAATTTAATTTAAATACTAAAATAAAAAGTGAAGTAATAAATAGCCTGTTCATAGTTTGTTAGTTATCTGAAAACAATCTAATCAAATCGTGTGCCATTATTATGTTATAAAGAATTGAATTAAACATCACCCTTTAAACATCTTGTGAAGAAAGGGAAATCATCAGTAACAACATAATAATAGATGCCGTCTGGAAATTCCGGAGTTACTCCAAATCGCCCATTACATTGATCCAAATCACCAAGTCCCTCAACATATTCATAATCTTGAGTAAATGCACCCATTGGAATAGGTGTATTGGGATTATTTCCTCCTCCTGGGCCAGCAATAGCAGTTAATATAGCAGGCCTATTGTTGTCAGGCTGACTTTTTAACCTATAACTTGGTTGTAACACTAAAACTTCACTAGTAGAATCATTGGTATTTGAGTAACCATATCTTGCGTAAATAGGAAACCCATCAGAAGCCCAACCAACTATAGTCATACCCTCATTATCTCCTAAGAAATCCATAAGTAATTCAGGCATTCCATGGTAATGATATGCCCCATTAGGTTGAACATGAGCATGGTTCATATCATCTCCAAAATTGAAAGTGTCATGCCCTAATGCTTCAATATTCCAATTTCCTTGACATTGTGCTAAACAACACTCCCCATCATCATTGCATCTTCCTGCAGTTGCTGGATCAAATTTGACACTATTTAATGCATAAGCAATTGCTGAGCCAGGACTGCCAGCTTCTAATCCATTTTCATAAACTATTATTGGACAAAGAGAAAAACTCTTATTAACACTTTGTTCACTTATAGTATTTGGATTATGATTATTTGGAAACGTTCCAACCTCATGATTTGGGATTCCATTTCCATTTAAGATTCTATCAACCCCATCTGATGACCAATTATATCTACTGTAATTATTAACCGATTCATCGTTGTTATAGATTTCCTCATTTATATTAACTAATACTCCAGCTGTAGTATAATCTCCAGAGCAATTAATATCATTTTCTCCCTGAGAATTTTCGTTATTACTGTTTCCATTATTTATGTTTTCATCTTTTGAACATGATGAAATAAATATCAATGTGATGATTGTAATGAGTAAAGTTGTTTTTTTCATTATGATACTAATTATTTAGTTTGTCAATATTTTCTTTTGGTCTACCTATTACAGCCTTAAATTCTGCTTCGATAATTGGTCTTTCCATTAATTTAGGTTGTTTGCATAATAATGTTATAACTTGCTTTTCAGTAAATTCTCCCCCCTTATAATTATCCTTCCAAATTTTTTCATTTTTTCTGATTAAATCTATAGCAGAAATATTGAGCTTTATTAATAATTCTTTCATTTTATTTTCAGAAATATTCTCTTTCATGTAATCAATTATTTTAAATTCAATTCCCTTTTCCATTAGGTACTGAACTCCTTCTCTTGATTTTCTACATCTATTGTTATGATAAATTTTCATCTTATTTGCTATTATTTTGATTTGAATTATACATTAAATATGATTTTAAAAATTGTTTTAGATTTCCATCGAGAACAGATTCAACATTACCTGTTTCTGTGCCTGTTCGTAAGTCTTTTATTAGTTTGTATGGATGCAAAACATAATTTCTGATTTGACTTCCCCATTCAATTTTCTTTTTTTCTGATTCAATTTCAGACCTTTTTTCATTTTTTTTCTTTATTTCAATTTCATATAATTGAGATTTTAACATTTGCATTGCTCTAATCTTGTTGTCTAGTTGCGATCTTGTTTCTGAACATGTTATTTGAATTCCAGTTGGTTTATGGGTAAGTTGAACTTTAGTTTCAATTTTATTTACACTTTGACCACCTGCACCACTAGATCTAGATGTATTTATTTCTAAATCAGATTGATTAATTTCAATATTTATGGAATCATCTACAAGCGGGTATACATAAACAGATGCAAAACTTGTATGTCTCTTTGCGTTTGAGTCAAATGGTGAAATTCTTACAAGTCTGTGAACTCCGTTTTCACCTTTTAACCATCCAAACGCATAATCTCCTTCAAATTTTAGTGTTGCTGTTTTAATTCCTGCTGATTCACCATCTTGTTCGTTTAATTTTGAAACCTTAAGATTATTTTTTTCACCGTACATTACATACATTCTCATCAGCATTTGAGCCCAATCACAACTCTCAGTCCCTCCAGCTCCTGCGGTTATTTGTAAAACAGCATCCATGTTGTCTGACTCGTCTGAAAGCATGGTTTTAAACTCAAGTTCTTTTAAAAATTCTTCAGTATTTTTAAATTGTTTAGCTAATTCTTCATCACTGCATTCATCATTTTTATTAAAATCAAACAAAATTTCCAGATCTGAAATATTTTCGTTTAACTTATCAATATTATCAATCCAGCTTTTTAAAAACTTAACTTTCTTTAGAACTGTTTGAGCTTTAGAAGAATCCTCCCAGAATTCAGGTTGAAGTGTTTTGGTCTCTTCTAATTGTAAAGCAGATTTTTTACCATCAAAGTCAAAGATACCCCCTTAACGCATCCAGGCGATTTCTAAGTGATTGTATATGTTCTTGAGTAATCATTTGTGTAAAATTAATACTAATTAAACAAGTTGAGAATATTTTCATTAAAAATTTATATTATGTAGATTTAATAAAAATTTAATAACAATGAACCGAAATACAATAAATCTAATTTTTTTTATAATTACCCTTAATTTTTCTTTTTCCCAGGATAATAAAATTGAGAAATTTAAAGGTTTTTTTGATTTCACATATAACCAATCAAAGGATAAAATCTTTCTTCATGTTGATAAGCTTGATTATGAATTTTTATATATAGGATCTCTGGCTTCTGGAGTTGGTTCAAATGATATTGGACTAGATAGGGGGCAACTAGGTTCGGAGAGATTAGTTAAGTTTGTTAAAAAAGGTAATAAACTACTTTTGATTGAGCCAAATCTTTATTATAGAGCTGAAACAGAAAATAAAAGCGAGAAAAAAAGTGTTGAACAGGCTTTTGCTAAATCAGTGATTTTTGGGTTTGAAATTATTGAATCAAAAGAGGACTCGTATTTAATTGATATAACTCCTTTTTTAATGTACGATAGGCACGGTGTAGCAAAAAGATTAAGGGATAGTAAACAAGGTTCATACAAAGTTGATAAATCAAAAAGTGCTATTGAAATTGAGAATACAAAAGCATTTCCTGAAAATGTCGAATTTGAAGCATTATTAACTTTTTCAGGCGAAGCAAAAGGAAATTTAATTAGAAGTGTTGCTCCAGATCCCGATAATGTTACCGTATTTCAGCATCATTCTTTTATCAAACTTCCAGATAATAATTATAAGCCAAGAAAATTTGATGCTAGGAGTGGGGCAATTTCAATTTCCTATATGGATTATTCCACTCCAATTACAGAGTCAATCACAAAAAAATATATTATTAGGCATAGGTTAGAAAAGAAAAATCCAGAATTAGACATTTCTGAAGCCGTAGAGCCTATTATTTATTATTTGGACCCCGGAACTCCTGAACCTGTAAAAAGTGCGCTTTTAGATGGAGGAAAATGGTGGAATCAAGCATATGAATCTATAGGCTTCAAAGATGCTTTTCAAGTTAAAATGCTTCCTGAAGGCGTTGACCCTTTGGATTGTAGATATAATGTAATTCAATGGGTCCATAGATCAACAAGGGGATGGAGTTATGGTGCCAGTGTTGTTGACCCAAGAACAGGAGAAATTATTAAAGGTCATGTTAGCTTGGGAAGTCTTCGAATTAGACAAGATTATATGATAGCTCAAGCATTAACTAGGGATCCGTTTATTTCAGAAGAGAATAACAACAAAATGCTAGAATTGGCAATCTCAAGGATAAGACAGTTAAGTGCACATGAAATTGGACATACAATTGGGTTTGCCCATAATTTTGCAGCTAGCACCAATAATAGAGCATCTGTGATGGATTACCCACATCCTTTAGTAGACATTAAAGATGATGAAATTGTTTTTGATGATGCATATGATACTGGAATTGGAGAGTGGGATAAAGTTACAGTTGCATACAGTTATAGTGATTTTAAAATTGATGAGGATGAAGGTTATGAGCTAAATAAAATTTTAGAAAATTCCACAAAAGATGGTTTGAGATTTATCACTGACTATGATGCTCGTTCAGTTGACGGCTCTCATGCTTATGCTCATCTTTGGGATAACGGAGATACAGCTTATTCGGGATTAGATAAAGTAATTGAAATAAGAAAAAAAGCAATTCAGAATTTTTCAGAAAATAATGCTAAAAAAGGAACTCCAAATTCAGTGCTTGAAGATATTTTTGTTCCTTTATATTTTTTTCATAGATATCAAACCGAGGCTACTGCGAAGATAATCGGTGGTATGGATTATAATTATTCTTTGGTTGGGGATAATCAAAATGAATTTCATTATCTAGATAAAGATACCCAGCTAGAAGCACTAAACTCACTAATTAAAACTCTATCTCCCAGTTTTTTAGCAATTCCAAAGGATAAATTAAAGCTATTTCCTCCAAGAGCATTTGGATATCCTCGAACAAGAGAATCTTTTAAATCAAATTTAGGAGTAGCTTTTGACCCTTTTTCAGTCAGTGAAACATCTGCTGATATGACTTTAAGCTTAATATTACGACCCAAAAGACTTAACAGACTAATATTACAACATTCCTTAAATAATTCTAATTTAAGCCTAGATGATTTATATAATTTTATTTTAAAAAGAACAATTCTTTTAAAAACCAATAACCTCCCATCAATCGATGACTCCTATTATGAAGAAGTTCAGCATATTGTTAATGTGACCTTATTAAAAAACCTTTTTAAGGTTATTAATGATTCAAGTACTTTTTCACAGGTTAAAAACATTAGTAATGATTACTTGACAAATATTACTTTAGAGCTATTATCCAAAAAAAGAAAGGATTATAAACTTTCAAAATATTCAAGTTATTATATTAGAATGATTAAGGATTTCTATGAGGATCCAGAAGAATATAAAATAAAAGAATCTTTAAAAATTCCTGATGGATCTCCTATTGGGACAGATAATTGCAACTATATTTCTGTAAAATGATTGATTTAAGAAGTGATACAATAACCAAACCAAGTGCTAAAATGCTTGATGCTATGCTAAAAGCAAAGGTTGGAGATGATGTTTATGGTGAAGACCCAACTGTTAAACGCTTGGAAAATTTAGTAGCTGATTATTTTGGGATGGATAGAGCGATGTTTTTTCCTTCTGGAACTATGGCTAATCAAGTTGCTATAAAATTACACACTAATCCTGGGGACCAAGTCATTGCTCATAAATATTCACATGTATACAATTATGAGGGTGGTGGAGCCTCATTTAATAGTGGTGTTTCTTTTAAATTGTTAGATGGAGAAAAAGGGATTTTTTCGACAGACGAATTAACTTCTGCAATTAATCCGAAAGATTTTTATCATGCACCTTTATCAAAGCTAGTATCTCTTGAAAATACAACAAACAAGGGTGGGGGTCATTGTTGGGATTTTAATGATTTTGAAAGCATAAAAAAAATATGTTCCGATAATAATCTTGGACTACACATGGATGGCGCTAGGATATGGAATTCAATTATTGCTAAAAATGATAATCCAAAATTATACGGAAATATCTTTGACACTGTTTCCGTGTGTCTAAGTAAAGGCTTAGGTTGTCCAATTGGGTCTATACTAGTTGGTAAAAAGAATTTTATTGATAAAGCAATAAGAATTAGAAAAATTTTAGGTGGTGGCATGAGACAAGTTGGATACTTGGCAGCAGCAGGTTTATATGCAATTCAAAATAATATATCACGATTATTAATTGATCACGAAAGAGCAAAAGAAATTTCATTAAAGTTTTTGTCAAAAGATTTTATAAAAACGATAAATGATGTTGAAACAAACATAATAATTTTAGAGCTGAATGAGTCTGTACAAAAAAAGACAATTATTGATTATTTTTCAAAAAATGAGATTGTTTTTGATTGGTTTTCCATGGGGCCAGAAAAAATTAGAATTGTTACCCATTTAGATTATTCTAAAGATAATCATAACTATCTTATGGAAATTGTCGATAAGTTATAATAGATAATTTAAAATTCAACCCAAAAACACTTATTTTTGTATTGCTCTTAAACAATCATTTTTTCTTATTTAAATGAAAAAAAATAAAAATGTTGTTAATAATTTATTGGAGCTTGTGGGGAGAACCCCTATGGTAAAAATAGATAAACTAACCAAGAATTTCACAGGAACATTTCTTGTGAAGCTTGAATCGGCAAATCCTGGTCATTCTTCAAAAGATAGAATTGCATTACACATAATTGAAAGTGCTGAAAAAAAAGGTATTCTAAAACCAGGTGATACAATCATAGAAACCACATCTGGAAATACAGGCTTTAGTTTGGCAATGGTTTCGTTAATAAAGGGGTATCAATGTATTCTAGCTGTTTCTTCAAAATCTTCTAATGACAAAATTGATATGCTCAAGGCAATGGGTGCAAAAGTTTATGTTTGTCCTGCAAATGTTTCAGCTGATGACCCACGCTCTTACTATGAAGTAGCAAAAAGACTTCACAAAGAAATAAAAGGCTCAATCTACATAAATCAATATTTTAATGACCTTAATGCCGAAGCACATTATCTTTCTACTGGTCCTGAAATATGGGAACAAACAAATGGTCAACTCACTCATTTAGTTATCTGTAGTGGAACAGGAGGTACAATTTCTGGAACAGCAAAGTATTTAAAGGAAAAAAACTCTAATGTTAAGATTATAGGGGTAGATGCTTATGGTTCTGTATTAAAAAAATTTCACGAGACAGGTGAATTTGACGAAAATGAAATTTATCCTTACAGGATTGAAGGATTGGGTAAAAATTTAATTCCATCGGTTACGAATTTTGATATAATTGATAAATTTATAAAAGTTTCAGATGAAGATAGCGCTCATTCAGCTAGAGAAATTGTAAAATCTGAAGGTATCTTTGCTGGATATACTAGTGGTGCAGCATTTCAAGCTGTAAAACAGTTAAGTGAAGATGGAGAATTTAAGGAATCTGATATTGTTGTAATAGTTTTTCCAGATCATGGTTCTAGATATTTAAGTAAAATATATAGTGATAAATGGATGGAAGATCAAGGTTTTTCAGATTCAAAACACGAAATTAATAATAACAATATTCAATATATTAGAAAGTAATGAGAGATTTATTCGATAGAATGCGTCAAGATAAAGGTCCTTTAGGAAAATGGGCTGATTTAGCTGAAGGCTATTTTGCCTTCCCAAAGCTTGAAGGTAATATCTCAAGCCGAATGAAATTTAATGGTAAAGAGGTTATAACTTGGAGTGTTAATGATTATCTCGGTTTAGCCAATGACCCAGAAGTAAGAAAAACGGATGCCGAAGCAGCAGCAAAGTATGGCTCTGCCTATCCAATGGGTGCAAGATTAATGTCTGGTCATACTGATTTACATGAAAAACTTCAAAATGAATTAGCAGATTTTGTAAATAAAGAAGCTGCTTATGTTTTAAATTTTGGCTATCAAGGAATATTATCTACAATTGATTCACTTGTAAGCAAAAATGATGTTATCGTATATGATATTGATTCTCATGCATGTATTGTTGACGGAGTTAGACTACACTTGGGAAAAAGATTCACATATCAACATAACGATATGGAAAGTCTTGAAAAGAATCTTGGAAGAGCAACAAAAATAGCTAATGAAACTAATGGTGGTATTTTAGTTATTTCTGAAGGTGTTTTTGGAATGCGTGGAGAGCAGGGTAGGCTAAAAGAAATTGTTGAACTAAAGAAAAAATTTAATTTCAGATTATTAGTAGATGATGCTCATGGTTTTGGTACATTAGGTAAAACTGGTGCAGGAGCAGGCGAAGAGCAAGGTGTCCAAGATGAAATTGATGTATATTTTGCAACATTTGCAAAATCAATGGCAAGTACAGGAGCTTTTATTGCTTCAGATAAAGAAATTATAGATTTTTTAAAATATAACATGAGATCACAGGTTTTTGCAAAATCTCTTCAAATGCAGTTAGTTGAGGGAATATTAAAACGTTTAGATATGTTAAAATCCAAACCTGAAATTAAACAAAAGCTTTGGGATAATGTTAATAAACTTCAGGCTGGTCTTAAAGATAGAGGATTTGATATCGGTACCACTCAAAGTTGTGTCACACCTGTTTATTTGAAGGGATCTATTCCAGAAGCATTTGCGTTAGTAAAAGATCTTAGAGAGAATTATAGAATTTTCTGCTCAATAGTTGTATATCCAGTTATACCAAAAGGTTTAATCTTGTTAAGATTAATACCAACTTCATCTCATGAATTTAAAGATATTGAAGAAACTTTAGATGCTTTTTCTTCAATTAGAGACAGACTAGTGTCAGGTGTTTATAAAAAGATATCGGAGAAATTAATGTAATTCCTTTTTGTAAGTACACCTTGTTTTTATCAACTTAGGACTAAAATTTTTCCAAATTTTATCAATAGATAGGTTGTCTGTTAACTCAGGTGTTCTTCGACATATTTTAATCCCCTTATTTTTCAATGTTTGTATAAAAGAATTAAAAATTATTGCAGTAACTCCTAATTTTTGATATTCTGGATGAATTCCAATAAGGTAGAGTGTAACATCTTTGTTAAATTTTTTAGCATGTAATAAGTGTAAAAAACCAAAAGGCATTAATTTCCCCTTCATCTTTTGTAATGCTTTTGCAAATGAAGGCATAATTATGGCAAAAGCTACAATTTTATTTTCACTATTTTCAACAAATTTTATATACTCTGGATTGACAAAACTTAGAAATTTTTCTTTCATATGCTCCTTTTGTTCTTCAGTAATCTTTACGAATGAAGATAATTTTGCATATGATTTGTTAAATAAATCAAACATTTCATTTGCTCTACTCATAACTTTTTTTGTAGAATAGAAGTTTACTTCTTTAAGATTATTCCTAGTCTTTACAATTCTACTCATTTTTTCATAATACTCAGTGTCTATATCTTCAAATAAAAATGTCTTTTCATGAAATGTTTTTTCAACTTTTAATCCGTGTTTTTCATAATGACTTTTAAAATAATCATAATTATAGTTGGTAATCATAGTGCCAATAACATCGAATCCACTAGTTAAAACACCTACTTTATCTAGATTGCTAAAACCCATTGGTCCTTCCATGTATTCTAGATTATTAGCTTTTCCAATTTCTACAACTTTTTCTAAAAGAATTTTGCTTACATTATAGTTGTCAACGAAATCAAACCAACCAAATCTAATTTTGTTAGTATTTTGTTCTTTTACTTCATACCAATTAATTATAACGGCTATTCTGCCAATAACTTTTTGATCTTCAAGTGCCAAAAACATTTCTACTTTCGAATCTTTTAAGTTTGGATTTAAATCTTCGTTAAAGCTGTCCATTTCTTGGTTTATAATTGGCGGTACCCAAAATTTAGAATTCTTATAAAGTTCGAAAGGAAACATTACAAATTTTCTTAAATCCTCTTTTTCTATAACCTGTTTTAAATAAATCATTTATCTGAGTATAAGTTTAATCTATAGCTTAATCCTAAATTAATATAATTAATCTGTGGAGTATCTTTAAAATTTAAGGTGGTTCCTAAATCTATTTGTAGATTATCACTGAAAAGATGAGCTAATCCAAAGCTAAACTTATTTTCAGCATAAAAATCACTTTTAATACCATGAGTTTCGATAAATCCAATAAAGTTTTCGTTAAACGCATATGTTAAGGAAACAATATATTCAAAATCATTCTGTGAAGTACCTATCCTTTCAAACATTAAGTTGGTAATCATTACAGATCTATTGGTGATATTACTTTGAGTAAATACAGCCAATGAGGGACTTAATCCTTTGATTTGGGAGCTCGTATATGGGTTGTTTGAGGTATCAAAATTTACTCCAATATAAGCAGAAATTGCTGGAATAAGATTTTTAAAATTAAACTTTCTGTTTGCCCAATAACTATATACGTTAGGTTTATCTTCTAGTCCTTTTTTTGGATCAAAAATTAAGTATTTTGCACCTAGTTGAAATTTTTTAAAATTTTTTCTGTTATATGTGTTCGTAGGGTTGTATCTATAATCATTAAATTCATCAGCTTGAAATACCCCGTCAATTATTAATTCTAATTTTTCATAAAGCAACCCATATCTTAATTTAAAGTCTAAGCCAAATCCTTTAGTCTCGTAGTTTAATAAATTATGCTTTTCGTTTGTAATGTAAAATCCATTCTCAATTTGTAATATGTTTTTACCAACAGAAAAAGCACCAGATGAATTCCCAGGTCTATTAGAATTAATTATTTCAGTATACTGTGAATGACCGAAGTCAAATTTTAAAATAAAGACAATGAAGAAAAATAAAAAGAATCTATTCACAATAATACGTATAACAACAAATATAAATCTTATAATTTAATAAGATATTAACTTTTTTTGAATTGTTAGAGTTGTAAATTTGTATTATGAAGTTTATATTATATCTAGTTCTGTTTTACTTTGGTTTTAAGTTTTTATCAAGGTTGTTTTATTTATATTTAGTTAATAAGGTAAAACAAAAACAAACTGATTTTTATAATTCCAAAGATATTAATAAGAATAAAGAAGGCGAGGTGTCAATTAATAAAATGCCTAATAAGAATTCTAAAAATTCTGATAAGCTTGGAGACTATGTTGATTATGAGGAAATTGATTAAAATAAAACATGTCTGAGAAAAAAAATAAAATCATAAAACATTTATCAGCTATTATATTTTTTATACTTGCTTCATTAATGTTTTTTTCACCTGTTTTAGAAGGAAAAAAAATTCTTCAAAATGACATTGTTCAATACTCTGGGATGTCAAAAGAATTAAAGGATTTTAGAAATAATAATAATGATCAGGAAACATACTGGGTGAACAATGGTTTTTCAGGAATGCCTACATATCAGCTCGGAGCAAAATATTCACACAATTATATTAAGGAATTAGATTTGTTTATTAGATTTTTGCCTAGGCCAGCAGATTATCTATTCCTTTACTTTTTAGGATTCTATTTTTTAATGTTAAGTTTAAAGGTAGAGTTTAGACTTGCTATTTTAGGTGCTTTATCCTTTGGTTTGTCAACCTATTTAATCATTATCATTGGAGCTGGTCATAATGCTAAGGCACATGCTATTTCTTACATGCCTTTTGTTTTAGCGTCTATTTTATACGTTACAAGAAGAAAATACTTAGCAGGTTTTTTCCTTACAACTATATTCTTGGCTTTGCAGCTTACGGCAAATCACTTCCAGATGACATATTATCTAATATTTATTGTACTTGCTATGGCTGTTTGGTTTATAATCAAATGTATTAAAGAGAAAGATAGAATTCATCTGATAAAATCGAGTTTAACTTTATTTGTTGCATTGCTATTTGCGCTCTTAATGAATGCATCCAATCTACTTACTACTATAGAATACTCAGGGGAATCAACTAGGGGTAATGCTTCCTCCCTCACTGTTAGTCCTGATGGTAGCATTAACAAAGAAGATTCTAATGGTTTAAATAGAGAGTATATAACCCAGTGGAGTTATGGTGTTTTCGAAAGTATAAATTTATTTATCCCAAAAATTATGGGTGGTGGTTCATCAGAAGAATTGAAGCAAGATTCTGAATTTTTTAAATTTTTAAGAAAAAACGGTTACAGTTCAATTGAATCATTGCAAATTGTAAAAAATAGTCCAACATATTGGGGAGATCAACCATTTGTAGAAGCTCCTGCATATTTAGGAATTACAGTATTCTTCCTTTTTGTTTTTTCGATATTTCTTTACAGGGGAGATCATAAGGGTTGGATATTAGCCTCTATTATTGCTTCATTGCTCTTGTCATATGGTAAAAATCTGGGTTTTTTAACAGATTTATTTATTGAATATTTTCCTATTTATAATAAGTTTAGAGCTGTTTCATCAATACAGGTAATTTTAGAATTATGTGTACCTGTTTTGTCAATTCTTGGCCTGTCAAGTATGTTAAATTCTGATGTAGGTTTTAAAGAAAAGTTTAAGGCCTTAAATTACACTGCTTTATTATTTATAATTACTATTATTTTTCTATATGTGTTTAAGGGTTATCTATCTTTTTCTGGAATCTCTGATTCATATATTGATGAAAGAGTAGTTGATGTATTAATTGATGATAGAAAAGATATATATGTAAATCAGCTGATTAGGACATTAATTTTTGTTTCCATCATATATCTTTTATTGCTATTATATTTAAATTCTAAAATTAAAAAGAGTTTTTTAATTTTCTTATTAGGGTTTTTCATTTCACTTGATCTTATTTCGTTTTCTAAGAATTATGTAAATGAGGATAACTTTACTGAAGCTATTCTAGTTGATAATCCTTACAAATCAGACAATATCTACAAAGAAATATTAAAGGATGAATCGGATTATAGAGTTCTAGATTTAACAGATAACTCAACAAGACCTAACTATTTTTTTAATTCTATTAAAGGTTATCATGCTGCAAAACTTGGGAGATATAATGATGTAATGGAATTCTATATAAACAAAACTCAGATGAATTCTTTAGATATGTTAAATACTAAATATATCGTATTTAATGATGATGATAAGAAAAATATTTATGTCAATGATGATATACCTGGAAGTGCATGGTTTGTTAAAGAAAATATTAATGTTATTTCTGATAATGATGAAATTTTGAGTCTTGATTCTTTAAATTTTAAAAAATTATCAGTTTCTCAAGATTTTGCATCAAAAAAATATAAAAACACTAATTACAGAGTTGATTTAATTGAAAAAAAATCAAATTATTTAAAATATGAAGTTGAAACAGACGGCTTAGGTTTAATTATATTTTCTGAAATATATTATCCACATGGCTGGAATTCATATGTTAATGGAGAAATGGTTTCACATTTTAGGTTTAACTATATTTTAAGAGGCTTAGAGGTGCCAAATGGTAAATATGAAGTAGAATTTAAATTTGAGCCAGAAGTAGTTGAATTAAGTAGTAAAATTAGCTTATTTAGTACACTTTCCTTTATTTTAATTATGATAGTTATGTCAATAAAACGAAAAAGTTGGATAAAAAGGTTTTAATAATCTCTTATTATTGGCCACCTGCTGGGGGCCCAGGCGTTCAAAGATGGATGAAGTTTGTCAAATATTTACCAGAATATAATATTAAACCTATTTTATACATTCCAGAGAATCCAAATTATCCCATTTACGATTATTCTTTAAATGATGAGGTGAGTGAAAAGTTAGAAATTATCAAAAACCCAATTACGGAAATATCAAATATCATTTCAAACTCAAAGTCGCTAAACTTAATTAGGTCAGGAAATATACCCAATCCTAAGGAACAGTCATTGTTTCAAAGATTACTTTTTTTTATCAGAGGTAATTTATTTATTCCCGATATGAAAATATTATGGAAAAATAAATCTATTGATTTTATTGAGAATTATTTGTCTAAAACTAAAATTGATGTTGTTATTACAACTGGGCCACCTCATAGTCTACATTTAATAGGTTATGAATTGAAAAAAAGATTAAATATTAAATGGATTTCAGATTTTAGAGATCCATGGGTTAATCTCAATTATTTAAATAGGTTTCATTTATTACCCAGTGTTAAACGTCGACATAAAAAACTTAGAGACAAAGTGTTAATCAATTCTAATTCAGTAATAGTGACATCTGAAAAATTAAAAAAATTATACAAAGAAATTGCCCCAAATATTTTTAAAA